>Ga0334722_10000281_pt1 | contig 78193 bp, 77 predicted proteins | sample C3_bottom_MG_FD_207210 | JGI IMG/M metagenome (GOLD analysis project Ga0334722, IMG submission 207210) | Sediment microbial communities from Yellowstone Lake, YNP, Wyoming, USA - C3_bottom | ecosystem: Environmental > Aquatic > Freshwater > Lake > Sediment | place: USA: Wyoming | collected...
CGCATCGACGGCAAGATCATCCGCCCCACCGCCAACTACACCGGACCGGAGGATCTGAAGTTCGTGCCCATCGAGAAGCGCCAATAGGCTGCACGCATCTCCGATAAACTGTCGTTCGGGACAATTTTGAACGTGCCACCAAAGAATTCAAGTGAAGATCATCGGCCTAATCGGCGGCATGAGTTGGGAGTCCACGGTTCCGTACTACCAGCAAATCAACGAAACAATCAGGGAAAGGATGGGCGGCCTTCATTCAGCAAAGGTGGTCCTCTATAGTGTTGACTTCCATGAAATCGAGCGGCTTCAGCACAAAGAATTCTTTTGGCGTAGTGCCTGCCCATTGGCATTGATCATAACCGTGCCGGTCTTGCTATCTTCGAGACAATGAATGGCCGAGAAGCACTTATCGCCAATGAACATGCTCACGCGAATGCTCATAGCGAACGCGCGATCAATTCCTTCATGATTTCATTGGCGCCGCCATAGATTTTTTGCACGCGTGCATCGGCGTACATGCGGGCGATCGGATACTCCCACATATAACCGTAGCCGCCGAACAGCTGCAGGCAACGGTCGACGGCGCGGCATTGCTCCTCGGTGGACCACCACTTGCCCATCGACGCCGTCACGGTGTCGAGCGTACCGACGATCGCGCGCTCGACGAGGAAGTCGATGAAGACGCGGCCCATGGTCGCCATCGTCTTGACCTCCGCGAGCGTAAACCGCGTGTTCTGGAATTCGATCAGCGCTTGACCGAAGGCCCTGCGTTGCCGGGTGTAATCGACGGTCAGGTTCAGCGCTCTTTCGATCGATGCCGACGCGATGACGGAAATGATGGTGCGCTCGTAGGGCAACTGCTGCATCAGCTGGACGAAGCCTGCCCCTTCCGCCAAGCCCAGCACGTTTTCCGCCGGCACCGCGCATTCGTCGAAGAAGAGCTCACAAGTGTCCTGCCCGTCCATGCCGATTTTCTCGAGCACGCGGCCAAGGCGGAAGCCCGGCGTATTGCTCGGGTCGAGAAGGATCAGCGACATGCCCTTGCTGCCCTGATCTGCGCCGGTCTTGGCGACGACGATGATCAGGCCGGCATTGGCACCGTTGGAAATGAAGGTCTTGGCGCCATTGATAATGAATTCGTTGCCGCGCTTCGCGGCTCGCGTTCTGACGCCCTGAAGATCGGAACCCGTGCCCGGCTCGGTCATCGCGATCGCACCGACGATTTCGCCCCGCGCCATGCCTGGGAGCCATTTATGCTTCTGCGCCTCCGTGCCGCAGTCGAGGAGGTAACGCGCGACGATGGCATGGACGGCGCGCCCCATGGTGTAGGCGTTATCGCCCGCCGCGATCAACTCGCGGTAGATGACCGCCTCATGGCCGAAGTGGCTACCCGCGCCACCGCAGGTTTCGGGCACGTCCGCCAGCAATAGCCCCAGAGCGCCGGATTTTTCCCAGGCTTCGCGGTCTACCCGATGCTGCTTGCGCCATTTATCGTCGTTCGGGATCAGCTCCTTTTCTGCGAAGCGGCGCACTACGTCCGACAACGTGTCGAGTTCATCGCTCATCCACGAAGGACGATACCCTGGGATCATGGCGCTCGCTCCAAGATACTGATGCCGCCAGCGCGGACGACGGTCTGACCGAAGATGTGGTGAGACTCGGGAACACAGAACGGGCAATTGACGCCTGTGGTTTTGTCGCGGATGAGCGAACGCGTAGAGACATCGCCTCGTCTTGCGCGGCGCGCCAGGAATTCAGCGTCTTCCGCGCCGGAGTGATATTCACCGATCACGCGGAGTTTGCCTATGAAGACGGAAAAGCCCCTTCAAATTTCGACTTGAGATCCGGTTTGATTATAAAAAATGCGCTCGCCAAATCTGCTCCTCAGGAACGAGAAGGCGTCAATGCCGGTGCAATGCGACAGTCCGAGTCTCTTCGGAGAAATGGACGCAAAGTACTTTTCGATCTCCTGAAATTCCTCGAAAGATGAATCGATCAAATGCAGGCCGCCCAGGATGAGGTCGAATGGCAGCGCGCTGATGCGCTGCGCCGCGTTCAATATATTCTTGATACCCCGGTGCGAACACGCCGTGAGGACCGATAGCTCATCGTTCTTTTGAATCAGAAGAAATTGCTCTTCTTCAACGGTGTCTGCTTCCAATTGTCCGAGATGTTTTACTTTGAGATCTTTGAAGTAGGTATTCTTCCAGTCTTCGATCGCGATTTTTGGGATAAGGGAGACGTGCCGCGAGAGTTGCAGGGGGGCGTCGTTGTTGACGATCCGGCCGTCGCATTCAGCCAGTTCAGGCATGCCGACGAAGATCTCCTCCCGGTAATACTTGGGAGAAAAAGCTTCGTCCTTGATATGTATCTTGGCTTTCTTGTTGACCTTGAGAAACGCAGGCAACCCACCCGAATGATCGCAGTGGCCATGACTCAGGACAAAGTGATCAACCGTCGAAATATCTATGCCGATCGACTTGGCGTTTTGAAGGTAGATTTCGCTAAGCCCCGCATCGAAAAGGATGGACGTGCCATCGTCATCGGAAATATGGATGGATAAACCGTGTTCGGCCTTAAGGGCTGAACCATTGACGTAATTTTCTACCAAAGTGACTATTTTCATTACTGCTTTCTTCTCCGTTATGGATCAAATGCCGATGACCGATATCGTTGCCATGCGGGCTCGAATACATGACTGCGAACCGAAGCGGGTACTGCGGAAATGCTGTCATCCGTATTTGGCCGTGGACGACGGATGCTTCGCTCATCATTTCGTTGCGCCAGAGGAATTCCGGCGGCCCACCGCATGGTCTTCCCTTGTGCAGCAGCGATACAGCTGGAATGCCTGGAGAGATGCCTCGGCTGCTCGTGATTATTGGACGCAAGCGTAGTCGTGTCCATTGCATATTTGCCGACCAAACGATGCGCAACGCACATCGCGGCGCGCATGCATTGGCAGGATGTGATGCTTCCGCAGGGATGCGGTTTACAGCGGAATCCCGATCTTGAAGGGGCGTATTGAGCTATCGGCCGAAGCCGGAACTTGACGTGACCCCGGCCAATCCCGGCGATTCCAGCCGCATCCATCGCCGCCATCGCACGCGCGCCCGGGGCCGGGAAAAGCGGTTTCGGGCGCAGGCGCACCGCGGCATTCCGGCTTCGGGTGCTGCCTCGATTACGGAACAGCTCCCTGGGTCGCAGCTTTGGCCATAATCTTCATGAGCAACGCTGTCGCGGGCGCCATGGTGCGATCGGCGAGTTGGACGATCCCAAAATGGGTATAGACCTTCGTCGGCGTCAAACTCGGCAACTCGACCAGATTTCCTGCTGCGATGTCTTCGCGTATCGAGGCGTGGAGGCAGAACATCAGTGCGTCGGTGCGCAGTACCACGTCGCGGACCACCATCAGATTGTCGCATTCCAGCGCCATCGGCAGATTTTCATCCGTCCGAAAACCCAGCATGGCGCGTAAATCCGTCTGGACTTGGGGAGGCAGCCGCGCAGTGGCAATACCGTAAGTTTTGATATCCGACAGGGTCGGCAAGTGCTGCTTCAGCAGCGGGTGGTCGCGGCGACAGAAGAATGTGCCTCGGTTTCGCCCCGTTCGCGTAATGGTTATGTCACTGCTTTCCGCGATATTGGTGACGCTCGAAATGAAGAACTCGATGCGCTCGTTCAGCAAGTGATTCAGCAACTCCTGCCAATTGTTGACCTCGACGCGAACCGTCACCGAGGGATGACGGCGGCGCATTTCGACCAGCACTTCCGGCAGTATGCTGGATGACATGCTTGGACTGACGCCTATGGTCACGTCGCCTAGCTCGGAGGTCCGTATGAGGCCTATCTCGTGTTGCAGCAAACGCGCCTGCTTCAGAATTTGGTTCGCTCGCGCGACAATGAAGGTTCCGGCTTCCGTCGGATGTACGTGGCGCGATCCCCGGTCGAACAAACGCAATCCGATGTCCTCCTCCAGGACTTGGATGCTGCGGCTAAAAGCGGATTGCGACAGGTGCACGCGGTCCGCGGCACGCCCAAAGTTGAGTTCTTCCGCGAGGACGGCGATATAGCCCAGCTGTTTCAGATTCAAACGCATCGTTGCATTCCGCGCATTGATATCATCCTTGATACGCAATGGACGCATAAGTCTAGGTCACCCATAATTTCTTTGTCAAACATTTCCTTGTGGAGCTGGCATAGGACGGATTGTGCAACGCCGGCTCACCTGAAGCGAATCGTCGAGAAAGATCACGGAACTCATCATCGAAGGAGTGAGAAATGAACGGGAACAGCAAAGCCATTACGCGCGAAACACTGCAGTCGTATCTGGACAGCTCGCCTTTCATCCGCTTTCTGGGCTTGCGTCTGGACCACATGGATCCCGATTTAATGGAACTCACCCTGCGGATGCCTGCGCGCGCCGAGCTGCTGCGCGGCGGCGCCGTCGAACAATTTCATGGCGGACCGGTTGCCTCACTGATCGACACGGCAGGTGATTTCGCTTTGATTCAGCTGGTCAACGGGCCTGTTCCGACCATCAATTTTCGCGTCGACTACCTGCGCCCCTGCGCAGGCATCTACCTACTCGCCAAGGCCGTAGTCAGGAAAGCAGGAAAAACCGTCGGTGTCGTGGATGTCGACGTGGTCAACGATCAGCATTGCCTGTGCGCCGTCGGTCGCGGTTGCTTTGGCATGGTGCAGGGATGATCGCGAAAAGACGAACGGAAAGACAGGCCACGTCGCCGCCCAGCCTGTGCGGGTTCCTTGCTGCGCCGGGCGACACCGGCCGCAACGCACTGTGCGCAATCGATCCACAGGCAGACCGCTGGATGACGCTCGGCGACCTGCAACATGGTGTGCGCGGCGTTGCACGGTACTTGCAGGATCAGAATCTGTCAGCTGGAGATCGCGTTGCCGTCATTGCCGATAATTCGCCGGAGTACCTGACAATCTGCCTCGGGGCTGCCTGGGCAGGAATGGTCGCTGTTCCGATCAACCACCGATTGCCGGCATCGACGATCAAAGAAGTCCTGACGGATGCGGGCTGCTCCTATCAGTTCGCCGATCGTCAGCGATTCCGTGATTCATTTGTTTCCCCCTCTCGGTTACGCACGTGCGTGATCGAGGACGCTGGACCACTAGGCCTAGCGCGCGCCAAGGAAACCGGCCTGACCCGCCCAGCATTACCGGTAGCGGACGAGGCATTTGTCCTTTACACCTCCGGATCCAGCGGGCTGCCTAAAGGCGTTCCACTGTCCCATACTGGCTTTGCCTGGGCGATTTCGAAGTACGCGTCTCTGAGAACCTTGGTCGAGGACGAAACAGTGGTAATCGCCGCGCCACTGTTCCACATGAATGCACTGTTTTCGTCCCTGTTGATGCTGCAACTTGGGGCGCGCGTGGCCTTTCTGCCGCGCTTCGAGGCGCAAAGCTACATCCAGGCGGTAAGCAAGCATCGCTGCCCGATGCTGACGGTGATTCCAACAATGATTGCGCTGATGGCGAAGGAGACGAAGCTTCTGGCGGCTTGCGATCTTTCCAGTGTCAAGGTGCTGTTGACCGGCTCTGCGCCGTTGTCGGAAAAAACGCTGGATATCGCAAAATTGATATTTCCCTGCGCCCAGATCATGAATACCTGGGGAACCACCGAGTCCGGGCCAGCATGCTTTGGAGCGCATCCGTCAGGCTTGCCTCGTCCCGCCTTGTCGGTGGGGTACCCGATTCCCGACGTTGGGGTGCGCCTGGCCGGCGGCGGGTCTTCGGACGAAGGCGTACTTCATGTCCGCACGCCGGCGGTGATGAGGGGATACCTGAACCGCCCTACTGAAACTGCGAGCAAGTTGAAAGATGGCTGGTACGACACCGGAGACATCATGCGCCGCGATGCCGATGGTTTCTACTATTTTGTAGGTCGCGCCGACGACATGTTCGTCTGCGCCGGCGAGAATATCTATCCAAGCGAGGTTGAACAAAGGATAGAAGCCCATCCAGAGGTTGCGCAGGCCGCAGTCGTGCCTGTGCCCGATGATATCAAGGGTGCGGTTCCAGTGGCCTTCGTCGTGCCGAAACCGGATGCGTCGCTATCCGAGGACATCATAAGGAACTTCGCCTTGAAGAACGGTCCCGCCTACGCGCATCCGCGACGTGTCTTCCTGGTTCGGGAGTTGCCGTTGGCCGGCACAAACAAGATTGATCGCAAAGCGCTTGTCCTCATGGCAGGCGCAGATGCCCGTACGAAGCAACGAATGGGGGAGTAATGAAAGCAATGGTAATCCGCAAGCACGGGGCCATAGAAGACATCGTACTGGAAAACGATTATCCGGAGCCGCATCCCGGCCCGAAGAGCGTGGTTGTCGCCGTCGGCGCCACGTCGCTCAACTACCACGACCTGTTTACTCTCCGGGGAATGCCGGGAATAAAGGTGCCGATGCCGATGATCATGGGCATCGACATCGCGGGAACGATCGTGGAGGTCGGGTCGGACTGCGGGGGCTGGAGTCCCGGCGACCGGGTTCTTATCGACCCGATTGATCGGGTCAGGTGGAAGTTGATCGGTGAGACTTTCGAGGGAGGATTGGCAGAGAGAGTCGTGGTTGATACCCATCAACTGATCAGGCTTCCCGACCCGATTTCCTTCGAGCAGGCCGCGGCTCTTCCAGTCGCCTACGGCACAGCCTACAGAATGATGGTCACCCGGGGCGCTATCGCGGCCGGTGAGAAAGTTCTGATTCTAGGGGCAAGCGGCGGTGTCGGAACCTGTTGTGTCCAACTCGCGAAGATGGCGGGTGCCGAGGTCGTCGTTTGCGCCAGCAGTGAAGAGAAGCTGAAGCGGCTGCGCGAACTTGGCGCGGATCATGGAATCAACTACGCCGAGAGCGATTTCGCGAAAGAGATCCACCGCCTATACGGCAAACCAAGAATGAGCGGTGCGCCGGGAGGGTGCGACGTGGTTGTGAACTTTACCGGCGGCGACACATGGGTACCCTCGCTCAACTGTTTGAAAGTCGGGGGCCGATTGCTGACTTGCGGCGCGACCGCCGGCTATGACCCACGGACCGACATTCGCTACATCTGGACCTACGAGCTTAATATCGTCGGTTCAAACGGATGGCATCGAACCGATCTCTGCGATTTGCTCGATCTCGTGGGCAAAAAAGCAATTGCACCGGTGATCGACAAAGTGCTGCCTCTGGAAAAAACAAGGGAGGCATTCCGAATGATCGAGGAGCGAAATGTTTTCGGGAAAGTGCTTCTGCAGCCTTAATCCCCCATGCGGTCACATGGGAAGAGGGGCGTTTCCCGTATGACGCAAACAAAGCAGGCATGCCATGAACAATCACATTGATCACATTCTTTGGGCAACCCCGGACTTCGAAGAAGGCGTAGCGATGATGCATGAGCTCTCAGGTGTGCGCCCGGACTACGGTGGACCGCATCCCGGTCTGGGAACGCAGAACGCCCTGTTGGCGCTGGGAAGCAGGGTCTATCTGGAAATACTCGGACCGGACTCGAAGCAGAATCTTGAGGGCACGTTTGGCGGCACGATTGCTGCGCTTGGCAAGCCGGGGATCCTTACACTGGCGGCACGCACGCAAGACATACAGGCCGCGGCGGCTCGCGCTCGCGACGCCGGATTGACGGCAGCCGAACCGATGGCGATGACGCGGCGGACCGAGGATGGCCGGGTGCTTCAATGGCGGGTGATGCTGCTGAAGGACGAGGAGTACGGATGGTCGATTCCGTTCTTCATCGACTGGGGCGACGCGCCCCATCCTGCCGATACCGCGGCGCCAGGATGCCAACTGGTTTCATGCAAAATCATGCATCCGAACGGGGCGCGCCTTTCCCGAATTCTCGGAGCGCTGGATATTCCGATCGCAGTTACCAAGTCGGAGACGGCAGGCTTCGTTGCCGAGTTGAACACACCCAAAGGAAGACTCAATTTGACGGGATCCTAATCGGGACGGGCGGCGGCAGGAATCAGCCCGGCCGGCGATCACGTCGCGGCGTGACCAGGCTGCGGCCGGATTGGGGACACCGAGGCACGGTCCGCGGGACAAAGAAGCGCAGGCGCCGAGGCGAACCCGCTACTCGCCGCCAACGACGACGCGCCGACCCGGCGCGCGCAGCGCCGCCTCCAGGGCATCGGGCTGCGGGCACGCGCCATCATCGAGCGCGAGCGGCTCCAAGGCCGGAGCTATGGAGTTGAGCTTGCCTGCGCCGAGCCCGTGGTAAGGCAGGATCTGCACCTCGCGGGCGTCGAGCGACGCCAGGAGCGTTCTCATGGCGGCGATGTCTTCGGGTGCGTCGTTGGCACCCGGCACCGCGATGACGCGGAACTGCACCTGCGCGCCGGCGGCCACGAGCGCCGCGGCATTGCGCAGGATGAGTTCGTTGCCGCTGCCGGTGTTGCGGCGGTGCGCGTCGCTTCGTGCTCCCTTGAGGTCGAAGTAGACCAGGTCCGCAAGGCGGGCGAGCGCGAGCAAACGCTCGGTGGCCACGGCACCCGCAGTCTCGATCACGGTAGAGACTCCCGCATCGCGCAAGGCCGAGAGCAGGGCCGAGGCGAACTCCGGCTGCAGCGCCGGCTCGCCACCGGACAAAGTGACGCCGCCTCCCGAGCGGGCATAGAAGGGGCGATCAGCCATAACCACTTCCATTACCTCGGCGACGCTAAGTCTGCGTCCAACGACACGCAGCGCCCCGCTCGGACACGTCTCCGCGCACGCGAGGCATTGGTCACAGCGCGCCCAGTCGACGGTGGATCTGCCATCGACCTTGATGGCCGCGCGCGGGCAGACGCGCGCGCACGCGCCGCAACCAAGGCAGTGGCGTGGCGCGTGGTAAATCTCGGGGGCCGCGCGCAAAGACTCGGGGTTCTGACACCAACGGCAACGTAGCGGACAGCCTTTCAGGAAGACAACGGTGCGAATCCCGGGCCCGTCGTGAAGGCAAAAACGCTGGATGTCGGACACGACGCCGGTGACGGCAGGCGTTCCGGCGTGCACGGCTCAAGCTCCGTGCTCGGCGCGAGAGATGATCTCCTCCTGCGTCTCCCGGCTCAACTCGACGAAGCGGGCGCTGTAGCCGCTGATGCGCACGAGCAGGTTACGGTAGTCCTGCGGGCAGGCTTGCGCGCGCCGCAACTCTTCGGTGCTCACCACGTTCACCTGCAGGTGCGGCCCGCCCTGGTCGAAGAAGTAAGTAAGGACCATGTCGCGGAAACGCTCTATCTGCGTGCGCGAACAAAAGGTGCGCGGATGAAAGCGCAGGTTCAGCGACGAGCCGCCTGCGACTTTTGACCAGTCGATGCGTGCCGACGAGGACAGGATCGCGGTAGGTCCTTGACCTTCACGGCCGTGCGCAGGGCCCGCTCCGACCGAAAGCGGGGTCAAAGCCTTGCGGCCATCCGGCGTCGCGCCGACGACCGCACCCATGAGCACGTGGCCGGCTTCGGAGTGCAACGCGAAGACGTGCACGCCGCCGCGGTAGGTCTTGTGCCGTGCGAGTTCCGCATGCGCGGCGGCCACAATGGCCGCCGCGATGCGGTCTGCCCTCTCGTCGCCGTTGCCAAAGCTCGGTGTGCCGCGCGTTAAGCGTGCGCGCAGAGCCTCGGCACCGGTGAAATCCGCGGCGAGATTCCGCTGCAGTTCCGAAAACGTCAATTGCTTGCGCACGAATACCAGGTCTTCGATGGCGGCGAGCGAATCGGCGAGCGTTCCGAGGCCGATAAGGTTGACGCCGCTCGCGTTGTTGTAGGCGCCGCCGCTCTTGACGTCGCGCCCGCGCTCCAGGGCACCTCGCATGAGACCGGAAAGGAAAGGGTTCGGCAGCAGCTCCGCGTGCGCGCGGTCCGCGTGCGCGAGCGAGCCGACGGTCTCGCCCAGCACTTCACGCAAAAACGTCAGAAACGACTCGAACAGCGCGGCGAAGCGCTCCGGCTCCCGGCGCTGCGTCGCGAGGAAGAGCTCGAGCACGCGCGGCCCGTTCACGTGCGCGGCGCACAGCGAACCGTAAGTGTCGGCGGCCGCGGGCTGGACGCAACCGGTGACAATGTAGCGATTCGCGTCCGCTTTGGTAAAGCCCGCCTTCGCGAGCGCCGGCACGATCGCCGCGTCATTTAACAACTGCAGGTTGTTGGATCCGCTCACCACGACTGCGAGCGCCCGCTCGACGAAGTCCGCCGGAGCGCCCGGGTGCAGCCTGACGGACACGTTCGGTTGCAGCGTGCGGGCGTTGGCGGTGGCCTGCACGAGAAGGTGCGAGAGTTCGTTGGTGGCGTCCCGGCCGTCTGCGTCGACCCCGCCGAGGGTGAGCGTCAGGCGCCCGGTGTTGCCGTCGTCGAGACGATTGGCGCCATTCTCGAGCACGAACGTCAGCTCGCTGGCCTTGACAAAGAAGCACTCGAACTGTTCGAGCGCGGCAGCCGCGTCGATGCGACCCGCTGCAAGGTCGTCCTTGTAGTACGGCCAGAGAATTTGGTCGAGGCGGCCGAACGGGACCTCCATACCACCGTCGTCGAACAGGACGGCGAGGTAGATGAACCAGAACGACTGCAGCGCTTCGCGGAAGGTGCGCGCGCCTTCGCGCGGCACCTTGCGACAGGTCGCCGCGATGAGCCTGAGTTCGGCGGCGCGCTCTGCGCTCGGCGCCTCACCGGCGAGACTCTCCGCCAGCACCGCGTAGCGCTCGGCGAAAACACCCACGGCGCGGTGCGAGGTAGCGACGGCGCGATAGAAGTCGGCCTCCTGCGAGCCCCCTACCGCATCCTTGCCGAGGGCTTCGGCGCGCTCTGCAACGGCATCCGTGCCAAGCCGCACCGCCTCCTCGTAGCCCGGGTTGAAGAGGTAGACGCCGCCCACGAACTGGTTGTCGGCAGTGAAGGCGACTTCATTTTGCAGATATCGCTGGGCCGGCGTAAGCAGGGTGCGATAGCGCCGGTGCGCCGCGCGCCGCCGCCAATACGGCAAGACCTCGCGCGCGAGGGTGTCGCGTTCCGCAATGGCAATACGGAAAGGCTGAATGTCGCGCGTCTCGAGGTCGTCAAGCTCGACGCTCAGGAGCAGCGCTATCTGCCGGCTCTTCATCCTTAAGCTCGGGATGACAAGACCGGCGGCGCGCAACAGCGGCGGCAAAACGACGGCGAGCTTGCGCTTGACGATCGTGCGCCAGCGACTGTGCAGCATGATCCCCGTCGTGCGCGTCTCCGGAAAGAGTACGGCGCCGCGCCGCTTATCTGCTATCCCCCCGACCAGAAGTTCGCCAGCATGGATGGCGATTGGGATCTCGGCAAGCACCGCGGCGAAGGCGAGCGCGCGGCGCGCCACAAGGGGCTCGTCCCTGCGCTCGCGCATGACGCGGGTGGCGATCGCGGCCCGGGCCGAGGTGAGTTCGTCGTGCGCCTGGTCCATGGCTGCCTTGAGCTGACGCGTGCGCTGCGTGGACGTGTCCGGACGACCGAGTTGGTCCATGTTTTCTTCCACTGGAAACATTTGAAGCGTCGTCCTTTCCGCTTCGGCCTGCAAATACTCGACTTTGCACGTCGATAGCGCAAACGATTTCTGCGCATCCGACGCATGCGGCCACGCCACCCCTCGTACCGACATTAAACGCATATCTTGTACTGCGCGCAGCCTGAAGTGATTGCCATGATCCAACTGCAGTTCTGCACCACAGACCTCAAGCACCGGTTTTCCGTCAGCTGCCGCACTGGTAGGATGTCGTTCCATAATGCGCGATTCTTGCCTCACTGCTAATTGGCACACATGATCAAACAAGCAAGCGGTCTGCACAAACGATATGTGGGAATCACACGCATTCTGGCGTCGCATGCAAACGTACGTCCGGCGGGCACCGGGTACGGCCGCTGCAGTTTGCGTGCGCCGGGCGCGTGCGCACTATCGGTGAGCATCCGCAATCCCTTGCGAGTAGCGCTTCATCGTTGGCATAATCGGCCAAGCACAATCCGGGTTCGATCCCTTGTAGTTCTCGAGTATTCGATCTTTGCATGCGAAGAAGACCGGTACGTCTGCCGCCACTAGGCTTGTTAGTCGCATTCGAAGCGGCGGCGAAACACCTGTCGTTTACCAAGGCGGGGGAGGAGCTTTTTGTCACGCAGTCGGCCATCAGCCGACAGATCAAGGCACTCGAAGTTGAGCTTGGCGTTGCACTTTTTTTGCGCCGGCATCGTGCGCTTGCCTTGACTGAAGATGGACGGCGCGTTTACGAAGCGTCCAGTGGGATGCTGACCCATCTGCGCGCTACCGTAGATCAGATTCGCGAACCGGCATCGCGCCAGGTGCTGGCATTGACTACCACACCGGGTATCGCTTCGTTGTGGCTGATACCGCGCTTGGCGCTATTCACCAACGCGCATCCAAATGTCGACGTGCGCATCGACGCCACCCTGATACGGCGTGATCTGGCAGCCGATGGTTTTGATCTGGCAATACGCTATGGCAGAGTCGGAGCGTCCTATGGAACACCGCTGGGCGGAGAATCGATGCAGCCGGTGTGCAGTCCGAAACTCATTCGCGACAAGACTCGCCCACTGAAGACGCCATCCGATCTTCGCCGGCACACATTGCTTCAAGTAGTGCTTCCACCTGGTACGAATGTGCCTCTTGAATGGGACCCATGGCTCCGAGCGGTTGGATTTTCCGAATTGCGTCCGGCTGCTACGCTCAGTTTCAGCAACTACAGCGAGGCGATTGCCGCTGCGCTCGACGGACAGGGAGTGGCCCTCGGGCGACGACCGCTGATCGACAGTTTGATCAGTAGGCGCAAGCTCGCCCTACCCTTCAACGAAAAAATTACATCGCCGCGGGCCTACTTTCTAATGCTCGCGCCCGGGGCGCGCGCCAAACCGGCAGCGCAGGCGTTTGAACGCTGGTTACTGGAGCAGGTGCGCGACAATGCAAACACTACAACCAATCCAACGCCAAAGAAGACCCGAACCTAGGAATGCCGCGAACCGAAGATCCGGCTCAGTGCCGCGAGAACGCGCGATCGAAGGCGCGGGCTCTCGGTGGTCGCGGCCGATGCCGACGCCGGATCGCACGAGCACAGAATGCGTTCGACCAGCGACTCTGGCACATCAATCCGCAATGCGTCCTCCACATCTCTATCGAGCGCATCCGCCTTGTCCAAGAAACAGGCGCATTTGGGGCATAGCAGTCGGTGCAGGCGTATTCCTACCGTCACCCGCTTCGGGTCGGTCAGCTTGATCTGTCGCAGTTGTTCGCAACTCAGCATGGTCGTTTCCCTCACTTGCCCACGGAATCTCAGTCTTCGGCCAGCTTGCGCAAAGCAAGCCGCGCGCGCGAGACGCGCTGCATCACGGCGGCTTCGCTCAGAGACATTATCGCGCCGATCTCGGCGCAGGTGAAGCCGCCGAGCACCTGGAGCAACAGCGGTTCGCGATACTGCTCGGGCAGCGCATTGAGAAGGTTTTGCATTTCTACCCCCTGTTCAACCCCGGTTTGGCCCAGTTCCGGCAGTTCGTCCAACTCTGCACCTTCTTGCATCTGCAGCCGGGCGCGTTCGTAATACCGCGCGATTTCGTTTCTAAGAATTCTGTAGAGCCAGCTCTTGCCGGCGTGGCGATCCTTCAGACTGGCCCAGGCCTTCCATGCGCGCAACAAAGTATCCTGAACGAGATCCTCCGCCAAGCCGCGGTCTTTCACCTTCCAGTAAGCGAATCGGAACAACTCGGCGGAATACGTTCTCGCCGCCGACTCGAAGTCCCTGCCCACGTCGACGCTCGTCACTGGCAGTTCTCCGCCCTGCCTGACCGCTGCCAAGCCCGATGCGGCTTTGCTCGGGCTAGTCTCAACAAGCGAGGTTGATCTTGCAGACGACACGATCCTGTTCTCCTGCCCGATGAATCATGCAGTACTGCGGGGAGCCAGATTTCCGGCTCCCCGCAGGGGGCTGACGACGCTGCCGATCAGTTTGCCTGCAGACCCGAATAGACACAGCACTGCGAACGGATCGCATGGACTGGAAGTCGCCGGCGGGTCGATTGAAACGCTCAGTAGGAAGGATAGCGCTTGACGAGCAACTCATGGACGCGCGCGACTTCGTTTCCGGTCATGACGATTTTCGAGCCGTCCTTGGCGTCCAGGACACGCCCCGGCGCCACATAGCTGGCGCGACCGAACTTGTCTTCAACGCCCATCTTGCCGTCGGAAAACACGTACACCGTCGAGCCATCCTTGAGTGCGACGAACTTCTCCACTTGATTTGCGTCCACGGCCAACGCGGACAGTGCGAACATGCTGCTCGCTGCGGCTAACACAAGTTTCTTCAACATCATGATTTCTCCTGAGTCTATTTCCATTGACCATGAAATATTCCGTCATGGATTCGGCATCGTGCCCCATGGTGTCCGATCGGCTATTCGCTGTTACCGCGCCACGCCGACGGTTGGGGCCCTTGTACCGATGTAGACCGGTTCGATCCGGAAATCCTGACCGCCCCGCAGCAATTTATTTTCTTCCACTTGACGCTTCAAGTTCCTCCAGTATCTGCATCACGCTTGTTACGCACTCTTTGCACTTGTTTATCAGACCGTTCTGCTTGAAGTATTGCTGGCCCTCCGCTGTCAACAGATCGCACCCGTCAAGCAACTCGCGGCAAATGCAGCTGCCGTGCATGGCTTTGAATCGCTCCAGCAGCGCTCTCGTGTTGGCATAGGTGTTCTCGTTCGCCGCGCGTCCATCGCTTTCGCCGCGCCCGTGAATGGCGCCCAGTACCAGGACTCCACCCGATACCGCGCCGCAGACCTCTTGTTTTCTGCCCATGCCCGCGCCGAAACCGCAGGCCAGCTTCAGGGCGGCATTCTTCTCAAGTCCAAGTTCATCACAGTGCGCAAATAGAACCGCCTGCGCGCAGTTGTAGCCCGACATAAATTTCTCCATGGCAACCCCGACTTTGCCCGTCATGATTTTCTCCTTGGCATGGTCGCTATCGGATGAGAGCGAAAACGTATAGAAAGCCCGCGTTGTAGGCCATATGGCCGGCCCAGGCCAGCGGCCACGACCCGCTCCTGCGGCGCAATTCTCCGAGCAATACGCCGACCCAGATCAGGAACAGGCTTTGCAACAGGACAAACATCGCGTACACCGGCGAGAGCGCGCCACCGAGATGCCCACATGCCCAGGCCACGCCCGTCGCGAAAGTGATGGTGCGGCCGGGCACCTGCCCTTGCTCCAGCCAACGATAGGCAAGCTGCCGGAACAGCAATTCCTCGATCCCGGTGATGCCCAGTATCAACGGCATCAGTGCCGGGAGACTTAGCGGCAGCTTGTCGTAGGGAGTCGGAATCCCCAGCAGCACCAGGCCGCTCGCCGCGACCACGGCGCTTGCGCCGGTCGCCGCGAATATCAGCAACGTCGAAGCGTCGACCCGTTGCGGAATGAGATTCCAGCCAGGGCGCACTGCGAACACGCCGGCGACGCACGCCGCGGCGAGCACCGCGGTCGCCGCAGGCTCGTTGTCCTTGAACAGGGTCAGCAGCCCCAACAGCAGAGCATAGAACGCCAACATGAACAGCCCGAACCGCAGCAGACGGCGTCTGACCAATTCAGTTGCCTCCATTTTCATCGGGAAACGCGGATCAGCGTCATGACGTGATCAACCATGCCAATCCGGCCAGAAACGCAAAACTCCCGATCGCCTTCGACACCCATCGTATCCGTGGAACATGCATTTCCACTAGCACATAGGCGGAAACCAGCGCCATCCAGAACAGATTCATGGCGCCGACCAGCAGCATGAAGAACATGAGCAGCCAACAGCAGCCGACACAATAGAGGCCGTGTTGAATGCCCATCAGCGTTGCGCCGCCGGCACCGTCGCGCCAATGGGTGAGGAAGAACATCAGGGGCGATTCACAATGTTTCAAGCAGGCGTCTTTGAGCGGAGTCCATTGGTATGCGCCGACCGCCAGCAGGAACAAAGCCCCGAGCCTGCGGTCTTCGATCAGCATGGCGGAACTAAGAAGACCGCGGCTTGCCAGTTGCCACTGAACCAGGCCGGCCAGCACGCTGAACAAAGACCAGGCGACGAAATAGCCGGACACGAACGCAGGTGCAACTCCGATTGGGAGATCGCCGTTTTCGTGCCCCACCGGCTTCTTCTGAAGCGCCAGCACCCAGGGAAATACAGTCGGAGTCATCATGGCCACCATCATGATCAGCCACATGCCTATCGTATTGAGAAAATCGCGCGTTGCCCAGGGAATGCCCGGCGCCATCCGGCAAATGTCGCTGGACCAACCGCTGGGCAGTTCCCAATTCGTTGCGGCTACCGAAAACCAGGCAATCGCAGCAAGACCGAGCGTCGCGGCCGTCTGCGCGTTTAAGGCGAGACTGCCGTCGGTGCCGGCAACATTTCGTTTCATCGGCGCATTCAAAAGCTTCCCTGCCAGGAAAAGCGCGAGTGCAGCGCATAAGTATTTTTCGTGTGAAGTTGGTACGGCGCATCGGTGTAGTCGGTGCTACCCATGTCCAGTACCTGGGTGGAGTTATGTATGTGATTGAATGTGTTTTCCAATCGAACTTCTTGCTCCTTATCACGACCTCTTAACCAGGAAACGGTGGAGCGGAGGAAATCTCCGGCTGACAGCCTCTTTTCTCTGCCTTCATCCGAAAATTCGATCGCAACCCGCCGCGTCGGCTTTCGCTCCTTGATCAACCGGGTCAGGAATTTCCAGGGCCCATTCGCCTCGCCATTGAGGATGCTTTCTATGGCGTGCTGCTGCTCGTTGCTGGCGCCTTCGTCGATATAGGTGGTCAATATCCAGTTCCCGGATGCCATGTGCTGCGGCGTATCGTAAATAATGATGACCTTGCGTCCGTTCAGCGATACTTCGCCAAACTCGCCTTCGTCGAAACAGATTCCCCAGTATCCCAGGCAGCGCTCATAGGTGCATAGCTGCGTGAAATGAAAATGCCCCGGGCAGACAATCTGGCAGTTGCAATTTTCGAACAGCAGGCCCTTGGCCCACCATGAAGCTTGGCTCGTCATCGCTGATCTCCCCTTGCCATGTGTTCCGACGACCGCAGGCATCCGGACGGCCGCCCGGCATGGATCCTCCCGCGGGCCCGGTTGATCGCAGGGCTAGCCACTGGTTTCGGATACGATGCGCGCGGCAATTTCTGCGGCCTTGCCGGTGAATTCTTCACAGCGCTCCTCCAAGCCATTTTCGCGAACCGCGGCTTGCCCTTCCGGGGTGTTGAGATCGCAACCCAACAGAATGTTGCAGTCGCGAGCGCCGAACTCTTGCTCGAACTCTCGAATCAGGCGCTGAACTGCGGCGTATAAGGGCTCCACAGACTGATGCGATTCGGAGCGCCCAAGGGCGAGACTGACACCCATGATTGCGCCGGTGAGAGCACCACACATGCCACGGGTTCGGCTCATGCCGCTACAAAACGCAGTCGCCGCCTTGGGAAGAAGATCAGACTCGATGCCCTGTGCCTTCGCGAGAGCAAGCACCACGCTCTCCGCGCAATACAAGCCAGAGGCAAACGATTCTTCAGCCGACTTGCGAACCTCAGAAGCAAACTGCGATTCCATGGGTGGCTCCAGTGTGGTGAAAATGGCTAAGGCCACACATCATCGGCGCAAACAGGCTTAGCGACCGAGCGTCCGTGTGCATGCGCGTGTTAGGCAGTCTTCCCGTCTGTTGGAGTGTTTGATTCAGTGCCTCCGCCTTCTCGATGCATAATCCATTTCTCAGCGTCCGCGATGGACCAGAACACCCTGACCGGAATACCGCGGTTCACTGCCACGGTTTCTGCAAACTTCATCGCCTCGCGATCGGCGTTCACGTCGACATACGCGATCATTTGAAGCGTCCCGAAACTGCGATTGCTTTGGTTCGCTGCAATCTCATATATATTCAACATTCCGAGATGAGGGCCCTTGAGACGCTCTTCGACCAGAACCCGAGAATAGCCGCGGGCCACGCACTCACCGCGGACTTCCTCAAGGTACCGCGTGACATTCTCCCTGCTGTTATAGCCGGTAACGATTGCGTGCAAATGCGTGGGCTTATGGTCCAGGATCAGTTGGTACGACATAGGCATCCTTCCGGCACCGAGCCATCGCATCGATCGGCAAGCCGCTTGCGGCGAGTCCGCTCGAACGCGGTTTCGAACGGCAGGCGCCTTTCTGACACGCTTACCTTTTCTGCGCGAAACTTCGGCTTGCACTGGTCTCCGAACGCTTTCAGACCTTCCTTAGCTTCGCCCTGACTCAGCATTACCACGGCCATGCCGTCTTTGCTCTCCACCTTCACCGGTTCGATCATCGCTATCTTCCCCAGGCAACGGTTGTGTCGCAGGGATGTGCACCGTTCTGCGGTCGGGCAGGCAACGCCCATCCCTGGAGTTCGCAACGAGGACGATTATCGACCCACCGCGCCTATCGCTCACACGATTTCTCGTAATCTCAAGCATTCCACCGACGCATGCGAACGAGCGCATGCGGTCTGGATCGCCCGATCACTGATTGGAGGTCCCGACACAACCGGTCGAAAGTCTATCGGCAGGGTATTTGGAGATGATTTCCAGTTTCATGATCTCGCTTGTGAATTGAATGCGCTATCGCCCGAAATCCGCCCCGGTGTCGCAATACCTTTGCAGTGCGTCCCGCACACCGGCCATCCTGGTGTCGAGCGCTTCCCCCGTATTGCGCTCGAGATAGCGCGATCCGGTCTCGCTCAAAGCGGTGTAGGTGCGCGTCCACCGCGCGCGCGTACCCCCGGAGCTGCAAGCCGAGAGTTTCACGCCGAGGCGTTCGGCGCAGGTGTCCGGATAGAACACCGTGAATCCGATTTCGAAGCGCTTCGGGTCGTAATGGCTCACCACCCAGGTGCCGCGGCCGCGATCTGGAAAATCGGTAGTGAATACCGCATGGTCTTCCGCCAGACCGCTATCGGAGTACACCATGTCCGCCTGCCATCCCTCGATCCAATCGCGCTCGCGCACCGGGCAAAGCAACGGAAACACCCGTTCCGGGGGCGCCGTCACCTCGAATACGAACTCCCTTTTCACTCGTTTCAATTGCGTCATAGTCTTGCCCTTTCGTTATTACAGTTGATACACCAGCGGCGGGCCGCGCCGCGGTGAATCGGTGGCCCGCATGTCGGATTTCCGGCACCGCCCAAGTCGACGTGAAACAGACGACTGCAGCAGCATCAAGCGTGAAGCGATAGACAGGTCAAGCGGATGGCGGCTCGTCCGACCGTGCCTACCGATGAGCCCTTACCGCGCATCGCCAAGCAGGAATTTCTGAAGAACCCGGTTCACAGCCTCCGGCTGCTCCTGATGCGCATTGTGTCCGGCTTCGGGGATGATCTCGAGTTGTGAGCCCGGAACCAGTGATTGAAGCGTTCTTGCCCAGTCAACGGGATGCCAGGTGTCCTCCCGGCCCCACACGATCAGCATTTTCGGTTTGAACTCGCGGTAACTCTCGGTCATGCGGACATATGCCGGCCCAAAGTAATCCCTGCAGACGCCGCCGAGGACGCCCCGGCCCAGCCGCCCGGGACGGTCCAGGAGGGCCGTGTACTCATCGATCTCCACGTCGGTGACCTTCTCGGGCCTAAAATACGCGCTGTGCACGGCTTTCGCCGTAAACCAGCGCGTTCCCATTATCCCGGCGACGATGTCGGTGCCCAGTCCAAACGGACAATCCGGCCGTTGACTGGGCGGAGAGATCACAACTACGCTCTCCAAGCGCTGCGGATGCTTCCACGCCAGATACAGCGACACGCCGCCGCCGAGCGAATGTCCAACGAGCCGGAAGCGCTCGATCCCAAGGCTGTCGACCACGCGCAGGACTCCCTCCGCCTGATTCGCGATGGAATATTCCCAACCTGCGGCAGGAATCGCCGACCGCCCAAAACCGGGCTGATCGATGAGTATGACCCGAAACCCCGCGTCTACCAGGGCCCGCGCGTTCTTGTGCCACGAGTAGGTCGAATCCCCGATGCCATGCACCATGACCACGGGCTCGCCCTTGCCCAAGTCCACGTAGTGCAGGCTAAGGCCGTCGACGTTGACGTCCTGCCGGTGCGAATCCACGAGTTCGGCCCAGGGCTGGTCCCGCTTGAAGGTTTCTCCGGCGTATCCAGTCAACGAAGGCACGAAAAACATGAGACCAACCACTACAGCTACCGCTTTCTTGAATGAGGATTGCATCGCTTGCTCCCAAATAAATGAAGTGCAAAACAGCCGTATCGAACTCTTCCAACATCCGCAGCGCTGCAATTCGTGAATCTACGTACGCTTGTCTGTCGGGGATCATGTGTCTACCATTGTGACTCGCGCTGGCGCGGAGCAGCGATGACAACACGCTGACATTCGCTCGCTTGGGGACAAAGAAGCACAGGATGTCCACAATTAAAGGAGTACCACCTATGGCGGGCAGTCGCCCGGATCGGCGGGTGCAGCGCACCCACCGTGCGCTGCAGGACGCATTGGCGTCGCTGATTGTCGAATGCGGATGGGATGCCGTCAGCGTGCAGGATATTTGCGATAGAGCTGATATCGGACGGTCCACTTTCTACAAGCATTTCTCGGGCAAGGAGGCGTTGCTGGTCAGCGCGCTCGACAACTCCCGCCGGGAGATTCGCGCGCGGCAGTCGATGGACGAATCGCGCAAGAATGATCCGTTGCCGTTTGCGTACGGCATGCTCGAGCACGTCTACGAACGTCAGCAGGTGTTTCGCGCCATCGGCAAGCGAAGCGGTTATGTCGTGCAACGGTATGTGCGCGAGCTCGTCGTGCGCATGGTGAAGGAGGATTTGGCTGCGCTCGCTCCCTCTGGCTGGCAGCTAGAGGCGACAACGCACTACGTCGCCGGCGCGTTCGTTGAACTGCTTACCTGGTGGATAGACGGGCGTCGCCAGCAAAAACCCGCGGACATTGAAATGCTTTTTGAGCAGCTGACGAGGTCCGTAATCGAGCGCCTGCGCGCGACGAAATGACGTAATTGGGCTGGCATGCCCTCCTCGGTCAGCGCCGCGATCCACATTGCCCGAACGCTGCCAATTCCATTGATCCGCATCGCTATGCTTCGGCGCTCTCGCCACCCGTTTGGATTCGTCCGTCTCGAATGCCGACTACGCGCCGGGCATGGGCGACGATCCGGGGGTCGTGCGTGGCAAACAAAAGTGTGACTTGCTGCTCCTGGTTCAGACGTCGCATGAGTTCAAGGATTTCCTCGCCGGTGGTCGAGTCGAGATTCGCGGTTGGCTCATCCGACAGCACGATGCTGGGGCGCGTAACGAGCGCTCTGGCGATGGCGACCCGCTGGCGCTGGCCTCCGCTCAATTCCTCGGTCTTGTGCTGCGCGCGTTCGGCAAGCCCGACGCGCTCCAGCATCGCTGCGACCCTCGCCTGGCGTTCCTTCTTGGCAACGTGCTGAAGTACCAGCGGCAGTTCAACGTTGCCGAACACGCTCAGCACCGGAATCAGGTTGAAAGACTGGAATATGAAACCGATCCGATCGCGCCGGATTTGCGCGAGTTCGTGGTCGCCGAGGCTGTTGACCAGCCGGTTGTCTACCCAGACCTCGCCCGAACTGGGTTGGTCGAGGGCGCCCATCATATGCAGCAGCGTCGACTTGCCGCTGCCCGAAGGCCCGACCAGCGCCACGAAATCGCCCTGATCGACCTCGAGCGAAACGTCGCACAGCGCGTGCACCACGGTCTGTCCGAGCCTGTATTCCTTGTTTACAGATGTAAGCTTGATACTCATAGGACGTTCTCCACTCAGAAATTGGCGCCGAACCAGAGTTGCAGCGTGCTGGACATTGGATTGTTGCCGAACTCCGAATCGCGCGAGCCGCGACTGCGCAGCAATACCACTCTAACTTCGTAGTAATCGCTGATTGCATACGCCAGCTGCGCACGCAGCGCATACGACCGGTCCTGCGTCGCGAGGACATTCAGATCCAGGGCATAGCGCTCGCGCAGTTCGTCCTGGTAGCGCGCGAGGAGGTAGTCGCGATTCATTCCGGTTAGCCGATACTGGCGCGCTATCGATGCATCCGCGCCGCTTGCGAGCTGTGCATCGGCGGCGCCAAAATAGTTGAGGCGCTCGGTCTTGGAGTAACCCTGGTTGTTGCGGAAATACTCCAATGTAACGCGCCGTTTGCCTCCGAGGCTGAACGTGGAGCCGGCCACGATTTGCGCGTACGAACCATCCCTTGCCGAGGGTTCACCGGAAGCGGCGTAGTAATTGCGGTAGTTCTTTTCGAACCGCGCCGCCTCCAGGTAGGACGTGATGCCATCGAACAGGTTGGCCGAGAACGATCCTCCCAGCATCCGCTCATAGCGTCGCCGGTCGCGGTAACGCTCGCCATCGAAGTAGTAGAGCGCGAAATCGCTTTGCGTGCCCGATGCGCCCCATTTGACTCCCCAGCGGTTCTGGTCGCTCGCCGCCGACGGGCTGTAGTTGCGCGTAGCGACCAGGTCCAGCGACTGCGCGCCGCTATGGCGGCTGACCCACAGCATGGGCTGGCCTTCGGTCGCGCGGCCCGGGTCGAGAGGGTCGCGTAACGGCACCACGACGTTGACCGGGTTGAATCCCTGCGCGTGTCCCCAGTTGATGCGGCGCTTGCCCAGGCTCGCGAACCATTGCTCTTCTTTCCAGTCGACAAACAGTTCGTCGACGCGCGACTTGTCGCGCAGGGGGCCGCTCAGCGCGCGATCGTTCGGGGCCAGCGCATAGCCTTTGAACAGCCAGCGCCACTGCCGGTCCCGATCGATCGAATCGGTCGCGGTGAAGCGGGTCTCCAGCACGTCATCCGATTGCGCGAGCCGGTACACGCGGTTGTCCGGATTGACGCGGGAATTCCGGTTCACGCGGCCATGCACGTCCCGCAGGAACACCGAAGCTTCGGTTTTGATTCGCGCTGGATCGGAGGCGTTGCGCTGCGCCGACCCGTCGCCGCGGACCCCTGCTTTGAGCCCGTCGAACGGATCCTGGTCGCTCGAGAGATCCTGCCGATCGGACCAGGGCTTGTCCGCCGCGGTCTCTGTCTGTGCACCCGCCGCGCTGAGCGCGATGCCAATCACGCTCGCGGCCAGGACGATTCTTATAAGGAATCGCACCATGTTCGCCTCGCGCATTGCGCGTCAGCGCTTCATCAATGCGCTCTCGCGGAAGGTATCCGCGGCGAACGCCGGTCCGGGCTTGTACTTGAGGTAACGGACCAGGGTCTTCTTGTCCCGCTCCAGCACGCTGCTCATCAGGAAGGTGTCGGGCATCCCGCTCGGCGCTCCGTTCACGGGCGGCGAGGACGTCTTCATATCCAGCCGCTTCAGCAGTTGCTGCGAATATGTGTAGTAGTCGCGCCGCAGCGGGAAATAGTCGGTCTTGCGAACCCAGCAGATGATCCGCGCGTACGGGGTGCTCTCGTCTTTCGCCAGCAGTTCGAGCTTGTAGGACTCCACATTGCCCAGCACTTCCGTGCCGATCAGTTTGGGCACGTATTCGTGGCCCAGGCGCGGCGACAGCAGATCGGCGTTGGAAAAATCGCTGTTCGACAGGCTGTTGGATTCCGATATGCGCACCGCACGGTTGATATTCGGCAGAAACAGCCAGTAGTTGCGGCGGCCCGCCTGCAGCATCTTCTCGCCCTCGTTGCGCGGCGGATAAATCGTCTCCGCCAGCACGTGATCGGTATCCTGGTATTTCAGGATCATGCGGTAGGTCTTGCGCAGTTCGTTGTCGCGATAGACGAGGAACTCCAGTTCGACCGTGGCGTTGCGGAGATTGAGATCCCACTTGTCGTCCGCCCGCTCGAGTATCTGTGTTGCCGATGGGTCTTCGGCATAAGCGACCGGTGTCGCCCATCCGACGAGGAGAAGAGCGAGAAGCAACGCGGTCCGGATGGCTAGACTACCCGTCGTCTCGAAAGGATTGAAGCGCATGTCATGCCTCCGTCAATGCCGCCACCGGACTCAGATTCGCCGACGTGCTTGCCGGCCACCAGGCGGCGAACACGCCCACCAGCAGCGGCATGGCGACCCCGAGGACGCTCATCATCGGATCCATCTGCGGCATGATGGTCACGTCCTGACTTGTGCCCGGAGGCGGCGGAAGATGAATGCCGCCGTGGGTCGCGATCCATTGCGTCAACACGCTGGCGAGAACGAGGCCGGCGACGGCGCCGATACTTCCGAGAATGAATCCCTCGGCCAGGAACAGGCGCCGCAGCTGGTACTTTTCCATGCCCAGCGCCCGCAGCGTGCCGATCTCCCGCTTTCGTTCCATCACCGCCATCGCCATCACGTTACCGATGCCGCCGCCGACAAGAACGAACAGCACGATGCCGACGACTGTCGAGATGACTTTGAACGAGGCGATTGCCTGGGCATAGACGGGGATGAGTTCCGGATAAGCGCGAACGGCGTATGAGATTTGTTCGCCGCGCAGTTCGTCGATGACCCGTCGCATCACGGCGGGGATCGCGTCGAAATCGCCGGCGCCCACCACTACCTGCGAAACGCGGTCGCGTACCCGCAGCAGCCTTTGTGCATCGTCCAGGCGCATTTCAAGATACGTCGACGATGGAAAGTGCCGTCCGTTCTTGGTCCCCGCCAGCGTTCCATGGGTCAAATTCAGTCCCCCATGGAAGGTTCGCACGACGATCGTGACCGGATCGCCGATCCTTATCCCCAGCATGTCCGCGAGGTCGGCTCCCAGAACGACTCCACCCGCCGTTTCATCGAGCGGCTTCCCGGCAACGATCAGGTCCTCCTGACGGTTCAGCGTCTCCCGCTGCCGTGACACGTCCACCGCGCGGCCGTCGAAGAAAGTGCTCTTGAGTCCGCTGCTTACCATGCCGGAAAAATTCAGTCTTCCGAAAGCCGCGCGCACGCCCGGCTGTTTGCCGATGCGCTCGACCAGTGCAGCGCCATTGTCCAGCGTCACCTTCAGCGGTTCGGATTTGTTCTGCTCTTTGTAGTCGCGATGCTCGATCTGAAACGCGCCGGTGTTCGAATCGATTTCCGATTTCGCCCAGTCGCGTTGCATGCCATTGATGAAATTGCCGGAACCGATGATTACCAGCACGCCGAAGACGATGGAGATTTCGGCCAATAGCGTCCGGCGGCGGTTGCGCCACAGATTTTTGTACGCCAGTTGTAACAGCATGGTGGTAGCTCCCAATCCGTCGCCTCGACCGCCTCGGGCGGCCATCGATTCAGTGGTAATTCAGCGATTCGATGACGCTCATCCGGCTCGCGGCGCGTATCGGTATCGCGGCGGCGACCACGATGCACACGATCGGCGCCACCACCGATATCGCGAGACTGGCGGCATTCAGGACCGGACGCACTTCCTGGTTGACAATCCCGCCCAGGGGAATCCCGATATGCGCAGCCAGCATCACCAGCGTCAACCCGAGTACCAACCCGGCCGCAGCGCCGCAGGCGCCGACGATCGCCGATTCGGCGTAGAGCAAGCGATACACCTCGCCTTTGCGCATGCCGATCGCGCGCAGGGTGCCGACTTCCCGGATGCGCTCGAAGAACGTCATCAGCAGGGCGTTGCTGGTGACCACAGCGACCATCAGCACCAGAATGATCGAGATCAGCCTGCCGATGCCGCTGAACACCCCGACCATCCGGCTGAACACGGCGTTGTCGTACCAGGCCGTCACCCGCCACGGCAGGCCCCGGGTCTCGAACTGGCGGTTGAGGGCGGCTTCGACTTCGGCTACGTTGCTGGTGTCGTCGAGGCGCACCACCAATTGTGTCGCCCCCTCCCCCAGGTCGAGCAGCTTATCTTTCAGCATTTCGCCCAAGCCGGTAAGCACCAGACTTTGCTCGAGGAGTTCGTCGGGCGGAAAGCTCACCACGCCGCGCACGTGTACCAGCGCATTGCTCTCCTCGCCATGGACCGTTTTCGACAGCAGCACCAATTCGTCGCCCATGCTGAGGCCGAGGCTTTTTGCCAGCGCGCGGCCGACGAGCACGCCATCGGGATCGTCCTGCGACAACAACTGTCCGGCTACCAGATTCTTGCCATAGTCGGGCAGCACCCTCCCCAGCATCGACAGGTCGGATGCAAAGGCCAAGAACGTAGTGCTCTTGTCGTCCTTGCCCATCAGCCCGCCCGTCACCACCCGCGGCATCACCGAGCGCACGTGCTGGTTGGTCATGATCTCCGCCGCCAGCTTGCGGTAATCGCCGATCAAGATCTTTTCCTGATCGGTGATGAAGTACTTCTTGTAGTCGCGGTGCTGAATACGCAAATGACCGTCGATCTGCTTGATCACCACATCGGAAGCGTTGGCGGCAATGCCGCCGGTCACCGCGTTGGTGACAACGACCATGCTCACGCCGGCGGCGATGGCGGCAAGTGTGGAATAGGTTCGTCGCCGGTTACGCAGCAGATTGCCCCACGCCATCTCCAGAAAAAGCATATCGTTTGCTCCGGACTCTATTTGACAAGAATCTCGATCGACTTCGTGTCGCCGCCAAAAGCGAAGCGAAGCTTTTGGAAACTCGGCAATCCGGAGAACACCGACAGGCTGAAGCCGTTCGAGAAACCCAAGGGCTCCGCCGGCAGGCGCAATAAGTTATGGTCCAGGTCACCGTTACCGTTCTCGTCGTGAAACACGGTGACGGCATAGTCGCCGGGCGGCAGGCGCGCAAAGATCAACGTGGCTCGGCCCTGATGAATCGGCGCCGCGACCCGGGCCGCGGGTTTCCCGAAAATGTCGTCTTGTTCGCGAAACAGGCTTGCGATCGCCTGTCCATTCTCATCGGGGAAACCGCTGGCGTGGATGACCAGATCCGCCCGCGGCGGCTCCGCGCGGACGGAGGTCGCCACGAGGCACGCGATGAGAGATGCGGTAACAGCGCCGGCCTTGGCCCGGGCGGGCGATGTGCGCAGTCGGGCTAATCTTCCGACTTCGGTGAACCTATCTGCAAACATGATTTCCTCTTCGGCATAACCGTTCTATACTGAATATATATGCGGTATCGGCACGATAGCCGCCGCGTAGTGCGGAGTCCAGAACACTGCGGCGCGTGGTGTCGGTTAGCGAACAAACCCGGAGGGTTTGTTCATCAATCAATTCCGAGAGGTAATGGATCTTGAGAAAAACCAATGAAGACCGGCGCACTCAAAAGACGCGCAAAGCTCTGGGGGATGCGTTGATTTCCCTCATGTTCGAAAAGAACTATGATTCCATCGTGATTCAGGAAGTGCTGGATCGCGCGAACGTAGGACGATCGACCTTCTATACGCACTATCGCGACAAGGACGACCTCCTGGTCGAAGGATTGCAGGGCTTGCGCGAGATGCTCCGCAAGGCGCAGATCGCGACGCCGGTTAATTCAAACAGAAGTTATGAAAAGGTCATCGGTTTCAGTCTGGCGATGTTCGAGCATGCCCACGACCACAAGAAGCTTTATCGGACCCTGGTGCGCGGGTCGGGCTGGACCATGGTGCGGCAGAGTATTGAAGAAATGCTGGTCCAGTTGATGAAGGACGAGGCCCGCTCCCTGTTCAAGAAGAAGGCTTCTTCGGAGGTGTCGTTCGAACTGTTCGTACACTTCCTGGGCGCCGCATTCATGTCCGTGATGACTTGGTGGTTCAACTACCGGGTACCGCTCCCGCCAAAAGAAATTGACGCACTGTTTCGGGAACTGGTGATTCCCACGCTGGCTGCCAACCTGAAGTGAGATCGGGCTGTTTATTCGTTCCTTTTCACCCCGCCTCAGGCAGCATGCTTCGCTCGCGGGGCGATTCGCGATTGTGCCCAAGCGCGCACTTCTCGCCTACCGGATAGTTCGATCGCGAGACGAAGCGCATTAAGGACGCATTTTTCTGGCGTGCAGTCCGGCTGCGCAAGAATACAAGAATGCGTCGTTTTTCGACAAAACTGTACCAAGCGCCTTCTATAAGCTGACGTCGCTCTGGTTACGCGCGTCTTGCGAACAATCCGACGAAGTTCGGAAATCTTGGGAGGGAATCATCTAATGCACATGGCTTCGCACGGCGTCGTGCCCGCGATTACCTTAGCCGGGTCGACAGGCGCATTTGCACCCTCCCGCCCCGCCAGACAGTCGGATAGACCAGCCGGATCTGGCTATCTCCGGTGCACGCACACTGGCCGCGCAAACGAGGATGGAATATTTGCCAATCTCGGTCGAATCGAAATTCGAGTTGCAACGGCGCGGAAATATTAGGCAAGTTTGCGCCAGGATCTTCCGAAAATGCTCGCCTTCGTCTTGCGCCGCATCGTTCAGGCCGTGCTGGTAATGCTGGTGGTAGGGCTGATCGCGTTTTCCCTGTTCACGTTCGTCGGCGATCCGGTGCATTTTATGGTGGGCCAGGACGCGACACCCGAAGATCGCGGGCGCATTACCAGGCTGCTTGAGCTCGACCAACCCTTTTACATCCAGTATGCGAACTTCGTCATGCGTGCAATGCAGGGCAATTTCGGGCTGAGCCTGCGTCAGGCGCACCCGGTATCGAAGCTCTTTATCGAACGGCTGCCGGCTACGCTTGAGTTGTCCTTCGTCGCCGCGCTTCTCTCGCTCGCCGGCGGCATCCCGATGGGCGTATACGCCGCGCTCAAACGCAATTCATGGCTGTCGCAAGTATTGCTCACCGTGTCGCTGATCGGAGTGTCGTTGCCCACATTTCTAATCGGCATTCTTCTGATCCTGGTATTTGCCGTCCTGCTCGGGTGGCTGCCTTCCTTCGGCCGCGGCGAGACTGTCGCCATCGGCTGGTGGACGACCGGTCTCCTGACCACGTCAGGTCTGAAGTCGCTGATCCTGCCCGCGATTACGCTTGGCCTATTCCAGATGACGCTGATCATGCGCCTGGTGCGCGCGGAAATGCTGGAGGTGCTGCGTACCGATTACATCAAGTTCGCGCGGGCGCGTGGCCTGCCGGAACGAGCGGTGAATTTTCGCCACGCGCTGACGAACACCATGGTGCCGGTGATCACAGTGGCCGGGCTGCAGCTGGGGGCGATCATCGCCTTTTCCATCATCACCGAAACCGTGTTCCAGTGGCCCGGCATGGGTCTACTGTTCATTCAGGCGGTCGGGTTCGCCGACATCCCGGTGATGGCCGCCTATTTGTGCCTGATTGCGCTGTTCTTCGTCGCTATCAACCTCGTCGTTGATTTGCTCTATTACGCCGTCGACCCGCGACTGCGCATTGGATCGAGCACCCTCGCCCACTAGGAAGGATTGCATGAACGTAGCTCCCCGGCTGGGATCGCCAGTCGAATACATCCGCCGGCACCAGCGCGAGCTCGCCGATATCCGCCGCGATTTCCATGCCCATCCCGAACTCGGCTTTCAGGAGGTACGAACCGCGGGTATCGTTGCGTCCAAGCTCGCGGACTCGGGCATCGAGGTGCACCGCGGGTTGGCTAAGACCGGTGTAGTAGGCGTGGTGAAAGGCAGGACATCGGCGAGCGGACGAGCCATCGGCCTGCGCGCCGACATGGACTGCCTGCCGATGCACGAAACCGGCAACGTCGCCTACAAGTCGACACACGCCGGCGCCATGCACGCCTGCGGCCACGACGGCCATACCACCATGCTGCTCGGCGCTGCGAGGTATCTCGCAGCAACGCGCAATTTCGACGGCATTGTCTACCTGATTTTCCAGCCTGCGGAAGAAGGTGGCGGCGGCGGGCGAGTGATGCTCGAAGAGGGGCTGTTCGAGCGCTTCCCCGCCGACGAAGTCTATGCACTTCACAACTGGCCGTACCTGCCGCCAGGCAAGATTTCGGTACGACCTGGTGCGATATCGGCAGCCATGGACGAGATCCAAATCGGCATTCGCGGCAAGGGCGGCCATGGCGCGATGCCCCATCATGCGGTCGACCCGGTCGTCATGGCGGCGCAGGTGATCACCGCGCTGCAGACCGTCGCCAGCCGCAACGTCAACCCGGTCGATTCGGTGGTGCTGAGCGTATGCTCGATGCAGACCAGCCAGATCGGCTCCTTCAACGTCATACCGGACGCGGTGCAACTCGTCGGTACCATCCGCAGCTTCTGCCCGGAAACGCGCGATCTCGCCGAACGGCGCGTGCGCGAACTCGTCGCTGGCATCACCCAGGCCATGGGCGGCAGCGCCGCAATCGACTACCGTCGCGGCTATCCCGCGGCGGTCAATACCGAGCGCGAGGCCCGGTTCGCGGCCAGGGTCGGGGAGAGAATATTTGGCAAGGAAAACGTTGCGACCGACGCCGATCCGGTCATGGGCAGCGAAGACTTTTCCTACATGCTGCAGGCGCGGCCCGGCGCCTACGTCTGGCTCGGCCAAGGCAGCGGCCCGGCCGGCGGCTGCCTGCACAATCCGAACTACGATTTCAACGACGACGTGATTCCGCTCGGTGCCGGTTATCTGGCGGCGCTGGCGGAAGAGGCGCTGCCGCTCCAACAATAGACAAAGGGGGATCATCATGACCATCACACGCAGATTCATTGCGGCCTTCGCCGCTGTCGTCGCAGTCACTGTGACCGCGGTGCCGGCGCAGTCCGCAACCCTAAGGTGGGCGGCGCAAAACGACATCGTTACGCTCGATCCGCATTCGCAAAATCACACCACTACGCATACCGTTCTCCAGCACGCTTACGAGGGATTGGTGAGGTTCGACAAGCAGTTCCAGGTGGAGCCGTGCCTTGCCACCAGCTGGCGACAAATCTCGCCGACGCAACTGCGCTTCAACCTGAGGAAAGGGGTGAAATTCCACGACGGCTCAGTCTTTACTGCGGACGACGTGGTGTTCTCCTACGGCCGCATCATGCAGCCGCAGGGATCGAACCAGATGTACGTGGCAGGCGTGAAGGAGGTGAAGAAGATCGACGACTACACCGTGGACTTCATCCTTTCCGACCCGAATCCGGTGCTGCTGCGCCTGCTTCCGATGTTTCGCATCATGAGCAAGACTTGGGCCGCGAAAAACAGATCCGAAAAGATCCAAGATTTCAAGGCACGGGAAGAGAACTACGCCTCGCGCCATGCCAATGGCACCGGTCCCTATATGATCAAACAGTGGGAACCGGACAAGCGGGTGGTGATGAGCGCAAATCCGGCTTGGTGGGATAAGACCGAAGGCAACGCGACCGAGGTGATCTATCTGCCGATCAAGTCGGATGCCACGCGAATGGCGGCACTCTTATCCGGCGAAGTCGACCTCGTCACCGATATACCGACGCAGGATGTGACGCGGCTCAAAGGCGATCCAAGACTCAAAGTTTTGGAAGGCGTCGAAGCCCGCTCGATCTACATCGGACTCGATGTATACAGCCCCGAACTCAAGTATTCGAACGTCAAGGGCAAGAACCCGTTCACGGACATCCGCGTGCGCAAGGCGCTCAACCTCGCAGTGGACCGCGAGGCAATCAGGCGCGTCACCATGCGCGGCCTTTCCATCCCGGCTGTGCTGGTTGTTCCGCCCGGAGTTACCGGCCACAGTGTGGAAATCGACAAGGTCACACCGGTCGACGTCGACGGGGCAAAGAAACTACTCGCCGAGGCCGGCTACCCGAATGGCTTCGAATTCGGCCTGGACTGCCCCAATAACCGCTATGTAAATGACGAGGAGATCTGCCAGGCGCTGGTCGGCCTGTGGGCCAAAGCCGGACTCAAAGTCAGGCTTACCGCCCAGCCAATGGCGACTTACTTCGTCAAGATCCAAAACTTCGACCACAGCGCCTATATGCTCGGCTTCGCCGCCGCCGCATTCGATGCTGAAACTTCGCTGCAGGCGATCGCCCACACCAAGACCACCGGCGCCGACGGCAGTTTCAACTTCGGACGCATCAGCGACCCGAAGCTCGATGCCTTGATCGATGCGGGCAAGACCGAGATGGATGCGAAGAGGCGCGAAGCGCTGCTGCGCGACGCGCTTGTCAGGGTACGCGACAATTTCTATTTCGTCCCGCTGCACCACCAGATGCACCCATGGGCAATGAAGAAGAACGTGTCGGCAGTGCACAATGCGTACGACATGCAGGATTCGCGCTTCGCGCGCGTCGAGTGAGCCTGCGGGAACGGAACGCGAAAATGGGCGCGCTCGCAGATTGGATCCACCGCATCTGGGACCACGACCTCGCTTGGAGCTTCCGCCACTCGCCCGTCACGATCGCGGCCGCGCTGCTCACGCTCGTCTGCGTCGGCGGCGCGGTGTTCGCACCCTGGCTCGCGCCGCACGATCCGTTCGATAGCGTTACGCTCAGCCTCAGCGACGGGTTCGTTCCCCCGGCGTGGATCGCGCAAGGTCAGGTGAAGTATCCGTTCGGAACCGACGACCAGGGGCGCGATGTGCTCTCAGCCGTCATGTACGGGGCGCGCATCTCGCTCACCGTCGGCGTCTTGTCGGTACTGCTCTCCATGGCGCTCGGCGTCGGGCTGGGCCTAATCTCCGGCTATGTCGGCGGCAGGCTCGATGCTTTCATCATGCGCGTCGCGGACATCCAGCTCTCATTTCCGGCGATCCTGATCGCGCTCCTGATTGACGGCCTGGCGCGCGCGGTACTGCCGCCGGAAACGCATGACGAAATCGCAGTCTATGTGTTGGTGCTCGCAATCGGCGTTTCTGGCTGGGTGCAGTACGCGCGCACCGTGCGCGGATCGACCCTAGTCGAGCGCAACAAGGAGTATGTGCAGGCCGCCCGCGTGATCGGGCGCAGCCAAACTTCGATCCTCCTGCGCCATGTGCTGCCGAACGTGACCGGCCCGGTGCTGGTGATCGCTACCATCCATATCGCCACCGCGATCATCAGTGAGGCGACGCTGTCCTTTCTCGGCGTGGGCGTACCCCCCACGCGGCCGTCGCTCGGCACCCTGATCCGCGTCGGCAACGATTTTCTGTTCTCCGGCGAATGGTGGATCACGCTGTTTCCCGGCATCGCCTTGGTCGTACTGGTGCTCTCGGTCAACCTGCTCGGAGACTGGCTGCGCGATGCGCTCAACCCGAAGCTGCGCTGAGGCAGCGACGAGAACTCTAGACCGTGGCTAGCACCTTGCTCGACGTGCGAAATCTGCAGATCGCGTTTCCGACGCGGCGCGGGACCCTGATCGCGGTGGACGATCTGTCTTTCGATATCGCACCGGGCGAAGTGCTGGGCGTCGTGGGGGAATCGGGCGCCGGAAAGTCGCTCACCGGCATGGCGATCATCGGCTTGCTCGACCCCCCGGGACGCATCGCAGCAGGCGAGATCAGGCTGGAAGGCGCGCGCATCGACAATCTTCCTGCCGAGGCGATGCGCCGCATCCGCGGCAAGCGCATTGGAGCGATATTCCAGGATCCGCTCACTTCGCTCAATCCGCTATTCACGATAGGCGAGCAGCTGGTCGAAACCATCCTCGCTCATCGCGACCTGGGCCGCACGCAGGCGCGCAGCCGCGCGCTCGAACTTCTGGCCGAAGTCGGCATCCCCGCGCCTGAAATTCGCATCGACCACTATCCGCACCAATTTTCCGGAGGCATGCGCCAGCGGGTGGTGATCGCGCTGGCACTGAGCGCCCGGCCGCGGCTGATCGTTGCGGACGAGCCGACAACCGCCCTCGATGTCTCGGTCCAGGCACAGATCATTGCGCTGTTGAAGAAGCTTGCCCGCGAGCACGGCGCGGCAGTGATGCTGATCACGCACGACATGGGCGTGATCGCGGAGGCCGCCGACCGCGTCGCGGTGATGTACGCGGGCCGGCTCGCCGAAATCGGGGCGGTAAAAGAGGTCATTCACGCTCCCCGCCATCCCTACACCAGCGGCCTGATGCGCTCGATCCCCAAGTTCGGCGAAGGCCGCGAGCGCCTGGCGCAGATCAACGGCGCGATGCCGCGCCTGAACGCCGTTCCCCCGGGGTGCGCCTTCAACCCGCGCTGCCCCGAGCGCTTTGGGCGCTGCACGCGCGAGCGCCCTGCCCTGCTGCCCGCGGGCGATAATCTCGCCGCATGCTGGCTGTATGAGCCCAAATCCTGAAATGCTGCTGCTCGAGAACGTGCGGCGCGACTTCGATGTCTCGCGCCCCTGGCTCAACCGCGTGATCGAGGGCGAACCCAGGCGCAAGCTCCGCGCAGTCGACGACGTATCGTTCGCGATCCGCAAAGGCGAGACGCTCGCGCTCGTGGGCGAATCCGGCTGCGGCAAGTCCACCGTCGCCCGGCTGATCGTCGGGCTGTATCCGCCCTCGGGCGGACGCATCGTCTTCGACGGTACCGACCTCGCCGATGCGGCATCGGCGCTGCTACGGCGGCGTATGCAGATGATCTTCCAGGACCCTTATGCCAGCCTCAACCCGCGCTGGAGGGTGCGCGACATCGTTGCCGAGCCGATCGTGGCCCACGGCAGCGTGCCCGGCAAGGCGGTGCTCGCCGCGCGCGTAGCCGAACTGCTGACGCAGGTAGGTCTGGTCCCCGAGGACGGCGAAAAATTTCCGCACGAATTCTCCGGCGGCCAGCGTCAGCGCATTTCAATCGCGCGCGCGCTGTCTTCGAACCCAGAATTTCTCGTCTGCGACGAGCCAACCTCCGCGCTCGATGTCTCGGTGCAGGCGCAAATTCTGAATCTGATGCGCGACCTGCAACAGCGCCTCGGCCTCACCTACCTCTTCATTTCGCACAACCTCGCCGTGGTTGCGCACATCGCTACCAGGGTGGGCGTGATGTATCTGGGCAGACTGGTCGAGATCGCCGAGGCGAAGGAATTGTTCGCACGGCCACGCCATCCCTACACACGCATGTTGATCGATGCGATTCCGGACCTGCAGATGTCAGGCAAGGCACGCACCCCGGTCGCCGGAGAAGTACCCAATCCCCTGGCCCCGCCGCCCGGCTGCGCGTTCAATCCGCGCTGCCCGCACGCTGGCGCACGCTGCCGGACGGAGCGTCCGGCGGTGCGTCCGTTGACGCGGGGCGGGGCAGTCGCTTGCCATGCCGTGTAGGGAAAGCGGAACTGAATTCGATTTGGTCTCCGCTGCTCAGCGAGGACGAGAGATCCTGCGGCAGCCGCGATGGCCGCGACAGGGGTGCGGGGGAAAACCGTGCAGGCTGGAAGGGCCGCTGGAAACGCAAAGCATGTCCTGTTTGTCAAATGCTCATCTGAAGATCCTGCTCATTTCGACAGCACGTGATTGGTGGTGATGTCGGCGATCAGCCTGTCACCCTCGCCGTAGACGCCAGTTCGGACAGTGCTGACCGTGCGACCGCGTTTCACAAAGGTGGAGATGGCTCGTAACGCACCTTCCTTTTGATTGCCGACAAAATTGGCATTGAGGTTGATGGCCAAGGGGAATCCCTTCATCCCCTCCGATGGCTGCGTCGAGCCGCCCATCACCAGAATCGTCGCGCTGACGTCGGCGAACCACAGGATCGCGCCGGCCTGCACCACGCCGAATGGATTCTTTATGCCGGGCTGAATCGGCATTTCCGAAACCACGCGATCCGCGCTGCGCTCGACCACGGCGAATTCGATCGATCCCTGCTTTTTCATGCTTTCGCGCCCTCCCCGTCCCTGTTCTTCAAAATACCGATGATTTTGTCGGCCACCTGGCGCGCGACGGCCTTGCGCTCGGCTTCGGGGACGTCGTCCATGAGGAAGACGTCGGCATACTTGCGGTGCAGCGGCAGCGCATCGATGTGAATGATCTTCTCTTCTCCCACCAGTCCGGTCAGCACCCGTCCGTGGCACTTCAGGAAGCAGCCATCGATCATCACGCTGTTGTCGGCGCCCTTGACCCAGCGCGCCATGGCCGAATGCGGCACGAAGAAGGTCTCCGCGTGGCAGGCGCGCGCATGGGACGGCATTTCCCGCGCGACCTGGTTGGCGGCAAGCCGCGCGATTTCTCCGCGGATGCAGGGGCCCTCGCAGGACAAGACAGGTGTCTTCCCCTCGGTGATGTTCTGTTCCGCCCAGGTTTCGCCCGCCGGGCAACGCCCTTTTACTCCTTCGACTGCAAGTTGATAATCCGGTGAATGGTCAGTCATATAGTCTCCCAATCGTAAGAGCAGTTGTTGGATTGACGCGGTCATACCCCGCGGATCAGCACATTCCGAATCCGGAGTAGATGATCGCTTTGCGCAGTCCCGGATCAAGATACGCATCTGCAATCGAGAACAGGATCGCGAAAACGGCAGCCGCAAGGATCAAGCTGATTACGCCTCGGACAATGGGATCCCTAAGCGAATTGATTCCGGTCCTATGCATGATGCGCCCTCTCGTCGCCTCCGCTCACGCCGACTGCGGCGCTGGCTGCAGCCGCTCGATCTCCTGGTCGTCGGCGAGCGCATTCAACACCGCGGCGATGACGCTCAGCCCGATCGAAAGGACCCAGACTGCGTCATACGAGCCGGTAAGCCCGTAGGCCAAACCGCCCAGCCAGCCGCCGAGGAACGAGCCGATCTGGTGCCCCACGAACACGAGCCCGACGAGCATCGAAAAATACTGCACGCCGAAGATCTGGGCGACGATGCCGTTGACCAGGGGCACGGTACCGAACCAGACAAGGCCGATCGCGACGGCGAAGGCGTACACGCTCCACTGCGTAACCGGAACGCTGATGAATGCCACGATGATCAGGGCCCGGGCGACGAACACGCCGGACAGCAGGAACTTCTTCGAGTACCGTCCGCCCAGAAGTCCCGCAAGGTATGCGCCTGGAATGTTGGCAAGCCCGATCAGGGCCAGCGCCATCATCCCGGTTTCGATGGACATGCCCTGGTCCAGGAGGTAGGAAGGCAGGTGCGTGGCGACAAACACGACCTGAAAGCCGCACACGAAGAAGCCGAGCCAGACCAGCCAGAATCCGCGATGGCCGCGCACCTCGGCCAGGGCGGCCGATACCGTTTGTTTCGCGATGTTCGAGGCGGCCGCGGCATTGGCGCTGCCGGACAAGGGAATGGCAAGCGGAAGGACGAGGCAGGCGTTTGCCGCCAGAATCAGCAATGCCCACGACCAGCCCACGCCCGATATCAAGGATTGGCTATAGGGCAGCATCGCGAACTGTCCGAACGAGGCCATGGAGGTGAGTATGCCGAGGACGAGGCTGCGTTTTTCCGCCGGGAAGGCGCGGCCGACCGCCCCGAACACCACCGCATAGGTACCGCCCAAGCCCAAGCCGACAAGCACGCCCGCCGATAGTGCCAGATCCAGTCCGGTGGTGGCTTGCGACATCAGTGCGAGACCCAGGGCGTAAAAGAATCCGCCGGCGGCGAGCACCCGCCCCGGGCCGAAGCGGTCGGCCACCATTCCCATGACCGGTTGCGCAAACCCCCAGACCAGGTTCTGCACCGCGATCGCAAACGCGAACGTCGCCCTGCTCCATTGGAGATCGGTCGTCATGGGTCGAAGGAATATGCCGAAGCCATGGCGTATTCCAAACGACAGCATCACGATCGCACCGCCGCAGAGCAGGATTACTGCCGGCGTTTTCCACTGTTCAAGTTTCATGTTCGCTCTCAAGACACGGATCGGCGATGGCATAGTCAGCCAAACACATCAACGGCACAAACGATATCTGCGCATCCCACGCATTCGGCCAAGACATGCACCGGTCGCGGCTAGCAGCAGCACCTGCCGCCGGACTTGCCGATATCCGCACCCTGCCCGGCGCGGTTCGCCTCCGTCTTTCCGGCGCCGGAGGCATCGTCAAGCGCCGACATGGCGGCCTCCAGGACCTTGCGGGCCGGGGTTTGGCGCACCTTGTCCGCGCGTTCGATTGCCGCGCGGATCTGGACGTCGCTAAGACCGGTCTTCCGGGCTTCGGGAATGTGATACTCAATGCAGGGCACGCAATTGCTGCCCATTGCGGCCCCCAGGGCCACCAGTTCGATTTCTCGCGGACTCAGTTCGTTCATGACATCTCCTTTCCAAGATTGAGGGTGAAATATGGGTCGGCCATCTATTGCCTACCCATCCTCTTAGACGGAAATCCAGCGCAAACGGATACACTGGAGCGGCTCATTCAGGCGGTTCGTCGACGCACCTATCGCCAGATACCGCGCGCATTTCCCGACGTCAGCCCCACGACTTGCGCTCGCAGAAGAGCAGATTGTGGCGAATGCGTTCGTCTGCTTCGCAGTCCGCATCCGTCAGCTGCGCTGCTCTGCCCCACGACATGGAGCCGCGCTCGGGTCTTGCGGAAATAGTCGGCTGCGACGCCCACTGTGCTCAACGCCCCGCTGCTGCCGACGCGCCGCCGAGCAGTCGGTGATAAAAGCGGATCATCTCCTCGTAATTGGCTATCGATAAGCGCTCGTCGGTGCCGTGAAAACGGGCGAGGTCCTCGGGCCCGCAGCGCACCGGCGCAAGACGGTAGATGTTGTTGGCGACTTCAACGTAGTGATGGGAATCGGTGCCGCCGGTCACCAGTCCTGGGGCGACCACGATGCCGGCGAATACTTCGCGCGTGGTGCGACTGATCAGCGCGTAGGCCGGGCTGTCGGTGCGCGACACCAGCGACGCTTCCCAGCCCGCGGCCTGCATCTCGATCGACTCGTCGGCAATGACGCGGCGGGTGTGCTCGATGACCCGTTCTCGGCTGTCCCCCGGCAGCAAGCGGAAGTTGACGTGGGCGTCCGCACGCCCCGGCAAAACGCTCACTTTTTCTCCGGCGTGCATGACGGTCAGCGCCGTGGTAGTGCGTAGCATCGCCGCGGAACCCGGGCTGGCTCCCAACTGACGGCGCACGAAGGGCTCGAACAACCACAGGTTGGAGAGCGCAACCCGATTCGCCCCGCCGAGTTCCGGCGCCATGGTCTCGAGCATCTCGCGCACCACCGGATTAATTGTCGCCGGCATCGGCTCGCGTTCCAGGCGCGCCAACGCCGCGGCGAGACTGCCGATCGCGGTGCGCGCCGGCGGCATCGACGAATGTCCGGATTCCGCATACGACGACAGCTTCAGCGTCATGAAGCCTTTCTCGGCGACGCCGATCAGCGCCAGCGGCGCTTGCATTCCTTTCATGATTCCCTGGGTGATGACTAGGCCCTCATCCAGCACGAATTCCAAGCGCACGCCGCGCGCCTTCAGCAGTTGCGCGATCCGCCGCGCACCCTCCTGACCGAAGGTGGGGCCGGTTTCCTCGTCATGGCCGAAAGCCAGGTAGATCGTGCGTGGCGGCTGGAAGCCCTCGGCGACAAGGCGCTCGACTGCCTCCATGACCGCCAGCAGACTGCCCTTGTCGTCCATGGCACCGCGGCCCCAGACATAACCGTCGGCAATCTTGCCGGCGAACGGCGCGTGGCGCCATTGGCTCTCGGTGCCCGGAGCGATCGGCGCCACGTCCTGATGCGCCATCAGCAGGATAGGCATGGCGCCGGGGCTGCGGCCCGGCCAGGTGTAGAGCAGGCTTCCTGCGTTGACCGTCTCGCGGCGCAGGGTCTTGTGCGTCAGCGGAAACTGCGCCGCGAGGTAGCTGTGAAAACGTTCCAAGTCTTGCTGCGCCGGCGGGCGGCCGTCGTACGAGATGGTCTGCACGCGTAAGCCGCCTGCCAGCCGCTCCGCCGCGGCCTGCATGTCGATGGCCAGCGGCGGTGCCGGAGTCACCGCCACCTGGCGCGATCGCAGGCGCAGCGTGTTGCCGGCGATCACCGCGGCGAACAGCAGCACCAGGGCGGTCGCCGCTGCGACGGTGCGCCACAGCCAACGCCGGGGGCGACGTGAGTTTGCGCCGGCAGGTGTTCGCCCTGGGCCGCCGGGGGCAGGGGTTATCGATGGATTGGGCGTACCCGTCTTTTTCAGGTATGGAACCATCTCGTTAAATCCCCCACCATCGACGAAGGCGGCTGGTCTTGATTGCCTTGGGACCATAAGTCGCTACGAACCACTCCCGGAGCACTCTTGCGGTCTCGCGGACGCTCTCAAGCAGCAGATTGCCAATACGTGCTGTGCGATCGCGTAATCGCGGTGTTGGACGCATAAGAAGCACCGCATTCCGCAAGGAATGCACCACTGCCCATTCGGATTTCGTCAGCATTACCGGTACTCCGGTTAAACCGCCGCAGGCTTGGTGGCGCGGATGAAGGCGCTCATGAACTTGCCGTCGATCTCGGAATCGGCCACGCCGAACTGGATACCCTGGTTATCCAGGAAATCCCTGACGTCCTTTGCCCCGAAAATGCGGGTGGGCTCGATGCCGACGTTGTGAAATCCGCTGGCGGCGAGCTTTCCGCGGTAGTCGCTTTCCTCCAGCGCCCCGGCGGCACAACGCACCCATAGGTCGCTACGCTTGCGGATCTCCGCGGAAACGGCGCCGCGGGTAACGATGTCGGACACGGCGAAGCGTCCGCCCGGTTTCAACACGCGAAAGGCTTCGCGCAGCACCCGGTCCTTGTCCGCCGAGAGGTTGATCACGCAATTGGAAATGATCACGTCCACCGAGTTGTCGGGCAGCGGAATGTTCTCGATCTCGCCCCTGAGAAACTCGACGTTGTCCGCCCCGGCCTTGCGCTTGTTCGCGTTCGCCAGCGCCAGCATCTCGTCGGTCATGTCCAGTCCGTAGGCTTTGCCTGAGGAACCGACGCGCTTTGCCGAGAGCAGCACGTCGATGCCGCCGCCAGAACCGAGGTCCAGAACGACCTCGCCGGGCTTCAATTCGATCAGCGCGGTCGGGTTGCCGCAGCCCAGGGAGGCCAGCACCGCCGCGTCCGGGAGCTGGTCCCGCTGCGCCTGGTCATAAAGATCGCTGGTGATCGGGTCGGTGCGCCGGGTGTCGACTCGGCTGGCGCCGCAGCAGCCGGAACTCACTTTCAGCGCTTCCTGTGCATATCTTTGTTTCACGTTGGTCTTGATATCGCTGGTTTCCATTGCTTCTCCTGTGCGTAGATGTTGATGATCCAAAAGGGCGGGCTTGCGTAGCTGCGCAAGAGCTGGATTCGCGGTGATTCGCCCCTGCCCTTGCGTTAGTTCCGTATTTCTATAATAATAGTATTATAGAAAATGTCAAGGGGTGGCGGAACGCGGCTGCCAGCGCGTTCCCGATCGCTCGGATTTCCCAGGGAGAATGTGAATGAACGCTACTATTCCGAACAGCATGCGCGCGGTGCTGCTTGAAGGCATTGGCCGAGCGCCGACAGTGGGCCAGGCTCCCGTACCCCAGCCCGGTCCCGGGCAGGTGCTGGTGCGCATGGCCGCAGCGCCGATCAATCCGTCCGACCTCGGATTCCTGAAGGGTGCCTACGAGGTCCAAAAGGCGTTTCCGGTCATACCGGGCTTTGAAGGCAGCGGAACGGTGGTCGCCGCCGGTCCCGGTCTGCTGCCTCGCCTATGGCTGGGAAAGAACGTCGCCTGCTCGGCGCCGTCCGGCGCGGATGGAAGCTGGGCGCAATATATGGTGACCGCGGCGACCTCCTGCATTCCCATGGCCGGGACTTTCGCGCTGGAACAGGCAGCGATGCTGATCGTCAATCCCCTGACCGCGATTGCGTTCTTCGACATCGCCAGGCAGGGCGGGCATTCCGCGCTGGTCAGCAACGCGGCTGCGAGCGCTCTGGGGAGGATGGTCCTGAGATTGGGACAAACCCGCGGGATTCCGATCATCAACATCGTGCGCCGACAGGAACAGGCGAAGCTGCTCGTCTCCATGGGAGCGCGCTATGTCCTCGACAGCAGCGCCCCGGGCTTCGTCGATCGGCTACGCACGCTTGCCGCGAACCTCAAAGCGACACTCGTTCTGGATCCCGTGGCCGGCGAGCAAGGGCGGCAATTGTTCGAAGCCGCACCGAACGGCAGCATGCTCCTGATCTACGGCGCGCTTTCCGGAGAAGACATCCGGATTGCGCCACGAGTGCTCACCTTCACCGGCAAACGCGTCGAAGGCTTTTTTTTGGGCGGCTGGATGGAGAAGAAGAGCGTCGTGCACGCCCTCGCGGCCTTGTGGCAGGTGCGGCGCCTGGCGTCTAAGGAATTGCAGAGCGCCATACAAGAGCGCTTTCCGCTGCAGGCGGTAAATCAAGCAGTTGAACTATACCAAAGGAATCCGACAGCGGGAAAGGTACTCTTGACCATGGGAACCTGACTGGAAACCGGCCCACACCGGCCGCTTATGTTTCCATTCGAGGCGCCGCACTTGTCAGGCCTGCATCGCGCGCCGCGGCGCATTCGGCCACGGCATCCAGAAGCCACTCAGCCAGGTAGGGCGCGAAGGAATTTCTCACGAACAATCGGAACGTCGGGCGATCTTCCACGATCTGCAGGATCACTTGTGCCTTCGCAAGCAGGCTTTGCGCCACCTGCGGCACTCGAAATGCGCTTGCGTGCAGGTCGAGAGAGCAACCCTTGGCGAGCACCAGGCGCGCATCCGTTCCGGAAATCTCGATGATGCTGCGGCTCGCGGAAACATCGACTATCGAGCACACGATGCCATCCAAAGCCTTCCTCAGCCTGGCCTCCAATTGCGCTTCCTCACCTGCAGTATCGACGATCAGGCACTCGTCAGGCCCAAGCCACAGCGCGCCGCACTCCGCGCTTCCGCTCCAGGTGTTGGCCGCGTTCGGAAGGCCGAAAAGGCGCAGCGCCGACGCCACCCCTATGGCGAACTCGATATCGGCAGGACTCCCGCGCAGATCGATTTGTGCGGGAAAAGCGATTTCCCTAATCGAGAATGTGCCGGCAGCCCTGCTTGCTCGCAGGAACCGCTCACTCCAGTCGCCGAGCGGATTGCGGCGCTCAATCGAGACCATCGCGACGACTCCCTTCGTGATCGAAGAACACGGGATCGGTGACCGTCATCGGTATCAGTGTCTTCCCCTTGACGCAGAGGATCGTCTGCCCCGCCAGCGCGCGGCCATCGATGACGAGGGCAAGCGCAAAACCGCGTTCCAGGTTGGGACTGTAGTAGCTCGATGTGATATGTCCGATGGCGGGGCTGCCTGTTTCCGGGCTGTAGTCGGAACTGGCGACGCTCGCCACCAGCTGCGAACCCTCGGGCGCGACGAATTGCGGATTCTTCGGCAGCAAACCGACTAACTGCTTGCGCCCGGCGCGCGCCGTATCGCTGCGGCTGAACGAACGCTTGCCGATGAAGTCCTTTTGTTTGGAAACAACCCAGTCCATGCCCAAATCGCCTGGCGTCAGCGTACCGTCGGTATCCTGACCGACGATGATGTAGCCCTTCTCCGCGCGCAGCACGTGCATGCTCTCCGTGCCGTAGGGCGTGAGACCATACGCTTCGCCCACCTCCATGACCGCCTGCCACAGCGCCAAGCCTTGCCAGGAAGGGACGTTGATTTCAAACGACAGCTCGCCGGTGAAACTGATGCGGAAAATGCGTGCCTTCATTCCGGCCACCACCGCGTCGCGCCAGGTCATGAATGGAAAGCCCGCATTGGACAGTTCGGTTTCCGGCGCGAGCGCCTGCACGATTTTTCGCGCGTTTGGGCCGGCGATCGACACCGTTGCCCATTGTTCCGTCACCGACGTACAGTACACCTTCAGCTCCGGCCATTCGGTTTGCAGCCATTCTTCCAGCCAGTCCAGCACGCGCGCCGCGTTTCCGGTGGTGGTTGTCATAAGAAAGCGATGTTGTGCGATGCGCGCGCTGACCCCGTCATCCATGACCATGCCGTCGGCCTTGCACATCAGGCCATAGCGGCACGCGCCGACCGCCAGGTTCGCCCATTGGTTCGAGTAGACGCGGTTCAGGAACTCTGCCGCGTCCGGTCCCTGGATGTCGATCTTGCCCAGTGTACTCGCGTCGAGCACCCCCGCCGTCGTCCGCACCGCCTTGCACTCGCGCCTGACGGCGGCATGCAGATCCTCGCCCGCCTTGGGGTAGTACCATGGGCGCTTCCACTGGCCCACGTTTTCGAATGCGGCTCCATGTTCCAGGTGCCAGGCGTGCATCGGGGTGGTGCGAACCGGTTCCGACAGACAGTCGCGATCCCGTCCCGCAAGTACGCCGAAACTCACCGGCGTGAACGGTGGACGAAATGTGGTGGTGCCGACTTCATTTACCGGCTTGCCGATGCTGTGCGCGAGTATCGCCAGCCCGATTACATTCGACGTCTTCCCCTGGTCCGTCGCCATCCCGATTCCCGTGTAGCGCTTCGCATGCTCCACCGATTCGAAGCCTTCGCGCGCCGCAAGGCGGATGTCGTTCTCCGTAACATCGTTCTGCAAATCGACGAAGCGCTTGCCAGGCAGATCGTCGCCGAAAAGGATGCCCGCGGACCAGGTCGGTTTCAGGTTCAAATCCTCGCTTGCAGCCGGTGCGCTGTTGTCGCCTGCGGCGGCACGACCCAAGGCGCCGAGCACCCTAGCCGCCGCCGCCGCCCCGTCGTTGAGCGCGCCTTCGAGGGAAAAGCACGCCCGAAGCGCTCCAGCCCATTCCACTGCCTGCGCAGACGCTCGCGGCAAAAAGCAGCCGAGTCGTTCTTCGTACTTGAGCGTACCTGGTGTCTGGCTGAACAGGTGAACCGCCGGATTGAATCCGCCCGATACCAATACATGGTCACAGTCCACCTGCCTGCGCAACCCGCCACGCAGGGAGCGCAGTTCCACCGCCTGCACGCGTTTGCCGCCCAGTGCGCGGACGATCGCGTGACCGTGAATCAATTCGATGCCCTGCTCCTTGGCGCGGCGCGCGAACGCCGGACTACCGCTGGCGCGCACGTCGACGATATGCGTCAGGCTGTTTGCCGCGCGCTGCGCATCCAGTGCCAAGTCGAAACCAAGATCGTTGTTGACGAACGCGATACCCTGGTGCCCGCAGCGCACGCCAAAGCGATTGGCGTAGGTGCAGACGGCGTTCGCCAGCATGATCCCGGGCAGATCGTTATCCCCGAAGACCATCGGGCGCTCATAGGCGCCGGTGGCAAGAACGACGTGTTTGGCGCGGAAATGCCATAGGCGCTGCCGGGCGGTCCCAGGCACTCGTCCCGGCCCGAGGTGATCCGTGCGCTTTTCCACCGCCACCAGATAGTTATGGTCGTAATAGCCGAACAGGGAAGTGCGCTCCAACTTCAGGACGTTGGGCAACCCCTCCAACTCGAGCCCGACGGTGGCTGCCCATTCGCCGCCTTCGATGCCCTCGACGATCGCCGGTCGTGAACGCAAACTTCCACCCACAAACGGCTGTTCATCCACCAGAACGAGGCGCAGTCCGGCGCGCGCGAGTGTTCGCGCGGCCGCCAAACCAGCCGGTCCGGCGCCCACCACCAGGGCGTCGCAATGCCAATGCATGCGGTCGTACAGGTCCGGATCTGGAAGCTGCGGGGCGCGTCCCAATCCGGCCGAAGCGCGCAATGCGGGTTCGTATAATTTGTTCCAGAAACTGCGCGGCCATTTGAACGTCTTGTTGTAGAAACCGGCGACCAGAATCGAGGATGCGAGGCGGTGCACGGAATGCAGATCGAACTCGGGCCGGGGGAAACAATTGACGCTCGATGCTTCGAGGGCGTCGTAGAGTTCGATTTCCGTCGCCCGCAGGTTAGGTTCGACGCGCGCGCCGCTTTCCAGCTGCACCACGGCATTCGGTTCCTCGTTTCCGGCGCTGAAAATGCCGCGCGGCCGATGGTATTTGTAGCTGCGGCCAACGAGATGAACGCCGTTCGCAAGCAGCGCGGACGCGAGTGTATCACCGGCATAGCCTTGGAACCAGTTACCGTTAAAGCGGAAGTTCACTCCATGCGCGGAGTCGACGCTGCCGCTGCCTCTAATACGGAACGGATTAGGCACAGCGGCGCTCAGTCTTGCGCGACCGGCGGCGCAGGCGGCCGCTCACCCGGCGCGTACGCTGCCGCGATCGCGTGCGTTGCCGTGTTGCGTGTCACATTGAACCAACGCCGGCAGCCTTGAGCATGCATCCAGCGTTCGTGCATCACGTCTTTTGGATTGTCCCGAATGAACAGATATTGCGCCCATGATTCATCGCTCAACGCATGCGGGTTCCGGGGGTAGGCAATGTGCGCCTGACCGCCGTAGGAAAACTCCAGTTCGTCGCGTTCGCCGCACCATGGACAGCAAATTCTTAGCATGGATCTTTGCCTTCAGTGAGCCACCGCTGCCGCTCCATGCTCATCGATGAGCGCGCCGGAGGTGAAGCGATTGAGAGAAAATGCGGCGTTCAGTCTATGCGGCGCATCATTCGCGATCGTATGCGCATAAACCCAGCCCGAACCCGGGGTCGATTTGAAACCGCCGGTACCCCAGCCGCCGTTGATATACAGTCCGTTGAGCGGAGTAAGCGAAATGATCGGCGATGCGTCTGGGCATACATCCACAATGCCGCCCCAGGTGCGCATTACTCTTACCCGGCTGAAGATCGGAAACAGCTCGAGCAACGACGCCATCTGGTGTTCGATGATGTGAAACGAGCCGCGCTGGCTGTAGGAATTGTAGGCGTCGATGCCGGCTCCGCTTACGAGTTCCCCTTTGTCAGACTGACTTAGGTAGACGTGCACCGCGTTCGACATGATGACGCAGGGCACGATGGGCTTGAGCGGTTCAGACACCAGCGCCTGGAGCGTGTGGCTTTGCAGCGGCAATCGCACTTCGGCCATCGACGCGAGAACCGAGGTATGGCCGGCTGCGGCCAAGCCGATCTTATCTGCCAGTATCGTGCCGCGGCTCGTGCGCACGCCGGTCACGTGCCCGTTTTCGCGCATGATTCCTGTCACTTCGCAGTTCTGTACGATGTCGACGCCAAGGCTGTCGGCCGCGCGCGCATACCCCCAGGCGACCGAGTCGTGCCGCGCAACGCCGCCACGGCGCTGCAATGTCGCCCCCATCACCGGATAGCGGGCGTGCGGCGAAATGTCGACTATCGGGCAAAACTCGTGGACCTCGCCCGGTGTGAGCCATTCGGCGTCGATGCCATTGAGCTTATTCGCTTCGACGCGGCGGATGGCATCGCGGACATCGGCAAGATTGTGCGCGAGGTTGAGCACGCCACGCTGGCTGAACATCAGATTGATGTTGAGCTCTTGCGCCAAATTTTCCCACAGCTTGAGCGCATGCTCGTAGAGAGCACCGCTTTCGTTCCACAGGTAGTTGGAACGGACGATGCTCGTATTGCGTCCGGTGTTGCCGCCCCCGATCCATCCCTTTTCCAGCACCGCGACATTGGTGATGCCATGATTCTTGGCAAGATAGTAGGCCGTCGCCAGTCCGTGTCCGCCGCCGCCGACGATGATCACGTCGTAGCGGCGCTTCGGCGTGGCGTCGCGCCAAAAACGTCCCCAGCGCCGGTGACCGGAGAGGGCATTGCCGATTAGGCTGATAAGGGAAAAGCGTTGCATGTGATCGCTACCGTCGACCAATGCTATTCGCAGCCACCCCGGCGCACTATCATTAAAACGACAGAACGTTTAATCTAGCCGTCAAGGCAAGAATTCTGTCGGCTGGAGGAGTGCCTTATGACGCCAAACATCAGAACGCAAAAATTATCGAATGCAGCCGCGGCGCAGGCGAAGCGACGCGGCCCCAAATTCAAAGTCGGCTTCGTTCTCGCACATCGTTTCACCCTCACGGCGTTTGCCGGCTTCGCCGATGCCCTGAGGCTCGCAGCCGACGAAGGCGATCGCAGTCGCCCGATCGATTGCGAGTGGAGCGTGCTCGGGACACCGGGAATACCGATCGCTTCGAGTTGCGGCACCTTGGTTCAACCCTGGGAGGAGATGACCGAGCCGGAACGTTTCGATTACATCGTCGTGGTCGGCGGCCTGCTGCATGAAGGACGCAAAGGAGAAGCCAGGATCTTCGCCTTCCTGCGCGCGGCGGCCCGCGCCGGGGTCACGCTGATCGGTCTGTGCACCGGTTCGTTCGTGCTTGCACGCGCCGGACTATTGCATGGTTATCTTGCCTGTGTAAGCTGGTTTCATCGAGAGGAGTTCGTCGCCGAATTTCCGCATCAGCGACTGATTACCAACCGCGTCTTCGTCGTCGACCGCGACCGCATGACCTGCGCCGGCGGGACCAGCGTCGTCTATCTGGCGGCGCATTTGATCGAAAAGCACTGCGGTCGCGCCCACGCCAGCAAGAGTCTGCGCATCCTCATCGACGATCAACCCTCGCCTGCCAATACCTTGCAGCCCGAGCCGGTGCTGACGCGTCCGGCGCGCGACAGCGTGGTGCGCCGGGCGATGCTGCTGATCGAGCAGCAGGTTGGGAAGGCCAACGATATCGTCGATATCGCGGGCACCGTTGGCATGAGCATGCGACAGCTCGAACGGCGCTTCCTCGCCGACGTCAGCATGACGCCGAGCGAGTACCGCCTGCAGCTGAGGCTCGCACGCGCGCGCTGGATGATCGAGCACACGGATCTGTCCATGACCGAGATCGGATTCGAGTGCGGATTCGGGGATTGCTCCCATTTCTCGCGCACGTTCACCAGCCGTTTCAAGCTCAGACCCTCCAGTGTGCGTAAAAATGCACGCTCGGCTGCGGCACACGCTTAGGCCAAGCTAAGCGCCCGCACCCTCCCGACGCCCTGCGCCTTCGCCGGAATGCATCGGGATGTCGCAAGGATTCCATACAGCGTTCCCTGCTTTGGATAGCCTGTAACGGGCATCCATTTTCAGGCGCAATTGGGGGGTAACGGTGTGGCACTCAAAGATGGCAATTCATACAAAGACAGCCTAAACGCTCTCAAGCTCAACGTTTATGCATTTGGCGAAAAGATCGGAACGGTCGTGGATCATCCGTTGTTCCAGCCTCATATCAATGCCGCTGCATTGACCTACGAGTTGGCGCACGGTTCCAGCGGCGAATCCTTGTTTGCGACTTCGTCTCACCTGACCGGCAACAGAATCAATCGATTTACGCATATTCATCAGAGCACCGACGATCTGATCAAGAAGGTCAAAATGCTGCGATTGATAGCGGGAAAAACCGGCAGCTGCTTTCAACGCTGTGTCGGCTGGGATGCGCTGAACGCCAATTACTCGGTCACCTTTGAAATGGATCGGGAATTGGGCACCGACTATCACCAACGTTTTCGCCGCTACCTCGAGTTCATACAAACGAACGACCTGATGGTGGCCGGGGCCATGACCGATCCCAAAGGGGATCGCGGCTTATCGCCGGCGAAGCAAACCGACCCGGATCTGTTTGTTCATATTGTAGAAAAGAGCGACCAGGGAATCGTCATCCGCGGCGCCAAGGCCCATCAGACAGGGGTCGTCAACTCGCACGAAATGCTGATCATGCCGACCATCGCCATGGGAGAGGAGGACAAGGCTTATGCCGTGGCCTGCGCGCTGCCGACGGACGCCCCCGGCGTCCTCCATATATTCGGCCGCCAAACCAATGACACCAGGCGAATGGAGGGCGGAGAACTCGATCTGGGAAATGCCAGGTACGGCATCGTCGGCGGCGAAGCATTGACTGTCCTCGAGAACGTCTTTGTGCCCTGGGAGCGAGTCTTCATGTGCGAGGAACATCAATATGCCGGACTGCTGGTGGAACGATTCGCCAGCTACCACCGGCAAAACTATGGCGGCTGCAAGGCGGGGGTCAGCGACGTCGTTGTTGGAGCGACGACGGCCATGGCCGAATACAACGGCGCTGCCAAAGCGTCCCACGTTCGGGACAAAGTCACGGAAATGGTTCATCTCACTGAAACGCTGTACTGTGGCTCGATCGCCTGTTCCTGCGAGGGCGCGCCTACCGCTTCCGGGGCCTATTTCGTCGATCCACTGCTGGCCAACACGGTAAAACAGAACGTGACGCGTTTCATCTATGAAATTGCCCGGTTGTCGCACGACATTTCGGGCGGTTGCATTGCCACCATGGCTTCGGAAAAGGACCTGCGGAACCCGCAAATCGGAAAGTACGTGGAAAAGTATTTCAAAGGGGTAGCGAACGTTCCAACCGAACACCGGATGCGCATGGCCAGGTTGCTGGAAAACATGACGGGAGGCACGGCCCTGGTGGAAAGCATGCACGGCGCCGGTTCGCCGCAGGCACAGAGGGTCATGATCCTGCGTCAGGCCAATCTTGGCCGCAAAGTCAGGCTCGCCAAGGCTCTTGCCGGAATTGAGGAGGAAAAATCGCAGGGCGGTCTGCAATAGGGGATTAGCCCTTGCTTACATCCTTAACGATATAAGCCGGCGCACCGAGCTCAGACAACTCGGCGCGGACTACGCGGGAATTGCGTAGCCCTTTTCCCGGAACAGCTTCAGGCAGGCATCGGCGACGACCGGGTCATAGGCGCTTGCGCGCCCGCGTTCGATCTCGGCCAGCGCCTGGTCCATCCCCAGACTGGGGCGGTAGGGCCGGTGCGAGGCCATCGCCTCGATCACATCAGCCACTGCCAAAATGCGCGACTCGAGCAGAATCGCGTCGCCTTTCAGGCCTTGCGGATAACCGCTGCCGTCCATGCGTTCGTGGTGCTGCAGCGCGACCTCGGCCACTGGCCACGGAAACCGCACGTTCTTCAGCACCTCGTGGCTCGCCTGGGCATGTCCTTGGATCAGTTTGAATTCGGTCGGGCTGAGCTTGCCGGGTTTGGCCAGTATCTCCGATGGAATGGTGATCTTGCCGACGTCGTGCAAGTAGCCGGCAACGCGCAGCCCCTCCTGCCGGCGGGCGTCCAATCCGAGTTCGGCGCCTATCGCAACCGCGATCTCGCCGACACGACGTTCGTGGCCGGCGGTGTAGGGGTCGCGCATCTCGCTCAAGGTCGTCGCGACCTCAACGGTACTCATGAACGCGGTTTCGAGTTCTGTCACGTAGCGTCTGATCTCGTTCTCGGCGCGCCTCTTCTCCGAGATGTCCTGGATCAAGCCGATGATCGCGGGCCTCCCTTTATAGGTCGCGCGTGCGGCATGCGCTCCGACTTCAATCGTGCTGCCGTCCCGGCACAGCGCACAGAAGCTGTAGGGGATGCTGCGCGTCTCGCCTGCGAGCAGCCGGCGATTACTTTCCGCAACAGCGCCGCGGTCTTTGTCCGCGACCAGCGACAGCGCGTCGCGGCCGACGATTTCATCTGCGCAAGCGTAGCCGCGAATCTCGGCGAAGCGCGGATTCACGTAGGCGAACTTGCCGTCCTGGATGATATAAATGCCGGCGATCGACTGCTCGACCAGGCCGCGAAATTGCTCTTCTGAGTCGCGTAATGCCTGCTCCGATCGCTTGCGCCCGGTGATGTCGCGGATGACCCCGATGTATCCCAATGCATTGCAGCTGGCGGTCTTGATCACCGTTCCCAGGGTCTCCCCCGGAAACACCGCTCCATCCTTCTTGCGGTAACTGGACTCGTAGGGAAGCGTCTGCTCTGCCGCCGTCAAATTGAATCGGAGCCTGCCCTGCTTCTCATATTCTTCCTGGTCTGCATAGATAACTGCCGTTCCCTTCCCCTTCAGATCGTCGATGGTGTAGCCAAAAGCTGAAGTGAAACCGGGATTGATGGCAATAACGTTCCGGTCAACATCGGCGTAAACGATGGCGTCCGAAATGCCATTGAATATGGCCTTAAACAGCGCTCTTTCATGGGCCAGTTCTTCGTCGACACGATGCCGCCTCTGGCGAGCGGTGAGCAGATCGCCGAGAAGCGCAGTAGCTACCGGATAGATGACGATGACCGGCAAGGCCAGGGTGCCGATGGCTCTTCGAATGATTTCCTGCGGCAGCAGAAACATGCACAGAATCATGACCGCGTGTACGGCCCCGCCAAATACATACATCTCCACGAGTGACGACTCCCTGGCCGCGGAGACACGATAGTGCCTCCAGGCAAGACCGATCAAACCCGAAGAAATAATGGTGGCAACCCCCATCAGTGCGCCCCCGCCGCCAAGATTAAGTCGGTAGCCGCCCGCGATCGCCATGGCCAAAAGCGTGGGTAAGGTGCCGAAGAACAGACCAGTCAGTCCAAGCAGGATGGTACGGGTATCGAAAATGATATCGGATTCCCACTTGACGGGGATCAGCATCAGGACGATGGCAATTCCGCCAATGACAAGTCCGGAGCTTATCTGGTGCTGGATGGGGAGCGGTGCTCGCCTGCGACTGAAAACGATGTCGTAGATCAAGCCGAGCGACAGCAGCAGGGTCGCATTTCCGATAAGGCCAGTGACAATATTTTGATTCATCACAGTATTGGGATCGCTGCGCTCTCGCGGTTCACGCGGTAGAATTTGTATCAATGCCTGCGCTGGCGAGCGGCTTGTTCATGTCTTGTTATTGGCTTTTATCGCCGGTTCTTTCGTGATCATGATAAACCATTAGTGGTTCATGGTTACGCCTGTGCCGGCATGGTTCCCGTATCAGGGGTTTCGGACCCCCTTTCTCAAAATGACAGCCTATTGCCTCAAGCCTCGCTCCGACGAGACCGGATACCGCGGGCGCCTTGTCGCAATCGTTCAACGTTTTGTCGGAGACAATCCAGCACCGGCCAATCGCAGGAATGACAATGGCCAGCATGGCGCCTGTCGGTGCGATGCACATGTACCCCATTGCCGCGTTCTGAAATCCGGCCGTTTGCCGCAAACAAGGAGGACCGCATGATTCGCGCAGTGATTCATTTCGAGCTGAAGCCGGGCTGCGAACAGGCTTTCGTTGCGGGCTTCGCGGATGTCTTTCGAGCTGTCGAAAAGCAGAAGGGGTATGTGACAGGTGAACTGTGCAGGCGTGACACGCCCGAGGGAACGAGGTACATGGTGACGACAGTTTGGAAGACTCCCGGCGATTACGGAGCCTGGCAAGCGCTGCATGCCCCGGAGAACGTGGACAAAGCCACGTGGATGCGTTCCATACTCGATACGCTGAAGTCGATTCCTGTGGGCGTTCCATACCGGATATTGGAAACGAGCCACTCCCGTTGAGCGCGCGGTTCGCTGTTTCGATGCCGAAGTCAGGCATTCTGCAGCAGCTTGTCTAACCGCATCCGCGCGCCAGCAAAGCCGTGCACGGAGACTTGTATTGCGCTTCACCCGGCTCGAGTCGTTTTGCCCACCAGTTTTCACATAGGCATTCATTTGCATGGAGGAAGCAGTATGCTGCCAACATCCCGGAACACGACAGCCCACGCAAGCACGCTGACGGCGGCGGCCACGGATGCCGATCTTGCTTCAATCAAGCAGGTTGCGCTCGACTACATTGAAGGCTATTACGAAGGCAACGCCGAACGCATGGAACGCGCGCTGCACCCCGATCTGGCCAAACGTGTCGTGCGCCTGGATCAATCGGCGAACTGCATGCGGCTCGCGCATATGGGCGCCTTGGGACTGATCCAGGCCACGCGCGCTCGCGCCAGCAACCCTGCTCCGAAAGACGCGCAGCAAAGAGATGTGACCATACTGGATATGTTAGGAAATGCCGCGAGCGTAAAGGTGGTGGCCACGGATTGGATTGATTACCTGCATGTGGCGAAATGCGACGGTCGCTGGGTGATCGTCAATGTGCTGTGGGAGATGAAGCCAGGGCGTTAGCATGCTCTGCAATTGTGACCAGTGGGACAGTTCGAATCCCGATTGAGGTCGATCTACTTTATAGGTCCCTGCCGGCGACAGAGGAGGGTCCCCATGTCCGCGGCACGTTCGAATCGGCCAATGGTCTGCGTACTGGAAATGAATCGGGTCAGGAAGACTTCGATCTCCACCCGACATCATGATCGCCCCAAGCGACTCAGCATTGGCACCCTTTCGACCTCATCGGCATTGCATTCGCCCTGGCGCAGGCGCAATATCCTATGGGGCGACCCTCGACGGCGCTAAATGAGCTGTAAACCACTGCCATCGACCCAACGCGCGAATAGAGCCAGGATTGAATAACCTATCGTTGGATCGAAATGCGAAACAACGAAAGTGATTGCGATGTCGTCGTCGTGGGCGCCGGCGGCGCCGGACTTGCCCCGGCCGGTGCCGCGGCAGAGAAAAACGCGCGCGTCGTCGTGATCGAAAAGCTGCTGCATCTGACGGGCACCACGTCCTGGTCGGTCGGATCCATCGCGGCGGCGGGCACGCGCCTGCAGCGCGAGGCCGGCATTTTCGACACACCCGAGGCGTTTGCCGAGGACATGCTGCTCGCGCATCCTCAATCGGAGGACACGCAACACCTGCGCCTGATGCTGTCGCGGAATTCCGGCGCCACCATCGACTGGCTCGAGCGCATCGGCGTCGTCTTCCTCGGCCCTTTCCCCGAACCGCCGAACCGGGTGCCCCGCATGCACAACGCCATACCGGCAGGGCGCATCTACCTGCAGGTGATGGCGGGCGAAGCACGGCGCCTCGGCGTCGAGCTCCGCCAAAGTGCGCGGGCGACCGAATTGATCATTGAAAGCGGAGAAGTACACGGGGTGCGCTATCAGTCCGAAGGTGGCGTGCAAGTGCTGCGCGCGCGCAGCGTGGTTCTTGCCTCTGGCGACTACAGCGCATCAGCGGAATTGCGCGCGCAACACCTCTCCCGCGCCGCGGCCGCGGCCATTCCCATCAATGCCAACAGTACCGGCGACGGCCACCAGATGGCTCTGCAGGCGGGCGCGGGGATGAAGCGCATGGATGCGGTGTTCGGGCCGCAGCTGCGTTTTGTCGCCGCCGCCTCGCCTCCCTGGATCGCCTCGTTGCCGGATTGGCGCTGGGTGCGCCGCTTCGGCGCCGCGTTCATCCGCCATGCCCCGCCCGCTCTATTGGGGATGCTGGCGAAGCAATTGCTCGTCGCCCACATGTCCCCGTCGGACATTCTGTTCGAAGCGGGTGCCGTGCTGGTCGACGCCGGCGGGGACAGCGTAGGCGCGAGCAGCAAGGCGGGCGAGGCACTAGCGCTGCGCCCGGGTGCCACCGGCTTTGTGGTCGGAGACGCAGCCCTCGCCGCGCGCTTTTCTCGCTATCCCTATTTCATGTCGACCGCACCGGGTATCGCATTTGCTTACTTTCGCGACTATGAGCGAGGCCGGCCGGACCTGGTGCACTGGGGCTCTGACGCGAAAGCCATGGCAGCCCAGCTCGGCTTCGATGCGTCGCGATTCGCACAGGCGACCAAGCATCTTTCCGGCCGCCTGTTCGCCCTCGGTCCATGTCAGGCCATGCTCACGGTGACCGAAGGCGGCGCGGCCATCGATGCGCGCGGCTGCGTACTCGACACCACGGGAAAGCCGATATCCGGCCTGTATGCTGCCGGCGGCAACGGCCAGAGTGGATTGCTGCTCAAGGGACACGGCCTGCACCTTGCCTGGGCCATGACTTCGGGGCGCGTGGCCGGCGCCAGCGCGGGCGCAGATGCGCTGGCTCGCTAAGGCGAAGCCGCACCTTCGACCGAACGCGCGCCGTCCGCGTCCTACTCGGGTTGAATGGCGTTGTCTTTGACGATTTTCGCCGAACGCGCGACATCCGCCTTGATAAACTCCGCAAACGCCTCGGGCGTGCTCCCGATCACGTCCATCCCCTGCGTGAAGAACTTGTCGTGCACTTCCTTTTCGCCGAGCACCTTCGCCATCGCCTCGTGCAGTCGCCGCACGATATCGCGGCTCGTTCCCGCGGGCGCCAGCACGCCGATCCAGGAAGAGTAGTTGAAGCCGCCGTAACCTAGCTCGCCCATGGTGGGCAGATCCGGGCCGAAGACCGAACGTTTGGCCGTGCTGACTGCGAGCGCGCGCAGTTTTCCCGCCTTCACCAAAGGAAAGGTGTTGGTCGGCGTGCTGAAGGAGATCTGCGTTTCGCCGGCAAGCAGCGCCATGGAGGCGGGTGCCGCGCCCTTGTACGGCACGTGGGTGATCCTGGTTCCGGTCGCCGTTTTGAACATCTCGCCGAACAGATGCTGCGGACCGCCTGTGCCCGAAGTACCGTAGTTGTATTTGTCCGGATTGGCCTTGAGCAGCGCGATCAATTCCGGGATGCTGGTCGCAGGCACCGACGGATGCACGGTTACGAACAAGGGCTGATCGGTCAGCCAGGACACCGCGACGAAATCCTTGACCGCATCGTAGGGGATGTTCTTCACCAGGCTCATGTTGGTGGTGAAGGCCGGCGCGGCGACCAACAGCGTGTAGCCGTCGGCAGCCGATTTGGCGACATAGTCGGCGCCGATTACCGCATTGCCGCCGGCGCGGTTCTCGACAATGACCCGCTGCTGCAAGACCTCACCGAGGCGGTCACTGACGATGCGCGCAGTGACATCGACCGGCCCGCCGGCCGAATAGGGCACGACCAGCTTGATCGGCCGGTTCGGATAGGACTGTGCCGCAGCCAATCCCGCTCCGAGCGAAAGGATGGCGACAAAGATGCATCTGACGATGCGGCGCATAGAATGTTTGTTCACGACTTTCTCCTGTCTTTTTTTCGATACGCCCGCTTCAGACAGCGACCGCCCGCCTCGCGCCTTCGCCGTTCTGCTCTTCGAGCAGGTCCACCTGAAGCAGCGCCGTGCGGATTTCGCCGCCCTTTGCCTGATCGACGTTGACGCCCGGCGGCCGCACCCAGGCAGACGGGAATTCGCCGAGCTGCACCAGCGCCTCCTTGGTCGCGCCGAACGGACAGGTCGGCGTGCGGTGCAGGTGGTACTCGAAAATCGCGCGCATCAGCGGTACGGCGAAGCCGTTGTGGAGTTCCTTCGCTCTTTGCGCCGAGCCGAAGGTCGCCTCGCGCACCAGGTCCGACCACTGCTGCGTGCCGACGACGCTGATGCCGATCAGCGCGCCGGGCGCGTTGTGCAGGAGCATGCCCAGCAGCGAGGGCGCATCAGACGCAGCCAGAAGTTCGACGCGATGGCCCAACGCGTCGTGCAGTTCCGCGTACTTGGTGGGTGATCCAGCCGAGGCCTTGATCGCGACGACGCTGGGCAGCTCGACGATGCGCCGCAGCGCGTCGATCGAGTAGGCGCAGCCGGAGACCTCCGGATACTGGAACACGATCATCGGCAGACCCACCTCGCGCTCGAGCCGCTCGAACACCGAAAACGAGGCCTGGACGTCGTGCGCGAGGTGCCGGAACACGCGAATGTCGAAAGGCGGGATCACGAGCAGCAGGTCTGCGCCCGCCTGCCTGGCGCGCAGGCCCTCGCGCACCAGGCCGTCGATGGAATGGCTTTCCACGCCGGCGATGAGCTTGAGATGAGGCAGCGCCTCGCGCGCCGTGCGCACGATGCTCTCGCGCTCCTCGGAACTCAGGGCCAGCACTTCGCCTGCATGGCCGTTGACGGCAACGCCGAACAAGCCACTCGCCGCGGCGACGCGCTGCAGGTGGCCGGCGAGTGCCGGCAGATCCACCTGGTTGTCCCTGGTGAAAGGTGTAAGCGTGGCGGGAATGAGGCCGCGAATTTCCATGAAACCTCCGCGAAGTGGGCGCTGGCGCGATGGCTGTTCGATGAGCAACTGCGCCGCAACAAAACGCAGTATGCCACGATCGATAGCGCAGGCATCGCCACCACCAGACAGCGGCCGATTCGCGCACGGGCGCACCTGCCGGTTGACCACCCGCCGCGAACGGGCGGAGAATGCGTCCTTGCCCGAATCGAGGCCGCCCGACAGACCGGATAACATGTGCGAGCGGTCGGCATCCGCGCCCGCCGCCTGACCGACAACAAGGAGCCTTCCATGCCACGCTTCGCCGACTACCTTCCCCATGGCGTCATCCCCGCGATCCTGCTGCCGTTCAAGAGCGACCTCGCCATCGACGCCGCGGCATTCAAGCGCCACGCGCAGGACGTCGCCGGCGTGGAGGGCGTAAGCGCGCTCACGCTGAACGCGCATTCGACCGAAGTCTCGTCCTGCACGTTCGAAGAGCAGCGCCAGGTACTCGCGCTCGCGCAGGAGGCCGTCGGCGACCGACTGCCCATCGTCAACGGCGTCTATGCCGACGGCAGCCTGGAGGCCGCGCGCATCGCGCGCATGGCGGCCGAGGGCGGCGCGTCCGCCCTGCTCGTCTTCCCGCCGAGCATCTTCCGCAACGGCCAGCGCGCCGACATGGTGGTGGAGCACTTCCGCCGCATTGCCGATGCGAGCGACCTGCCGATCATCGTCTTCCAGTATCCGCTCGCGAGCGGCCAGGGCTACCCGCTGGCCACGCTGCTCAAGGTCGCCGAAGCCGTGCCGAGCGTGCGCGCCATCAAGGACGGCTGCGCCAACCCCGAACAGCACGAGCAGCACATCCGCAAGCTGCAATCGCTCCCGCGCCCGGTGAACGTGCTTTCCACGCACAGTTCCTGGCTTTTCAGCTCGATGGTGATGGGCTGCAACGGACTGCTTTCGGGCAGCGGCAGCGTCATCGCCGATCTGCAGGCGCGCCTCTACCGCGCGCTCCAGGCGAACGACCTCGTCGCCGCGCGCGAGCTCAATACGCGCATTCGCGCTACCTCGACGCTGTTCTACGCCGACCCGCGCACTGACATGCACAACCGCATGAAAGAAGCGCTGGTGCTGCTGGGCAAGCTCGAATGCGCCGCGGTGCGCCCGCCGCTGTTGAAACTCTCCGCCGAGGAAATCCAGCGCATCCGCCAGGGGCTTGTCGCAGCCGGTTTGCTCGCCGCCGACGGCCGCGCGCTGCGCGCAGCTTAGGGACGAAACTATGAAAGCGGCACTGCGGCTCCTCGCCGCGCTCGCGCTCGCGCTCGGCGGGGCCGCGTTCGCGCAAAGCGGCTATCCGTCGAAACCCGTGCGCATCGTGGTGCCCTTCCTCGCCGGCGGCCCGGTGGACACGACGGCGCGCACCATCCAGCAAGCACTGTCGCGCGCGCTCGGCCAGCCCGTCGTCGTCGAAAATCGGCCCGGCGCAGATGGCGCCATTGCGGCGCAGTCGGTGATCAGCGCCCCGCCAGACGGTCACACGCTCTTTTTCGGCGGCAGTTCCACCATGGTGTCGGTGGCGGTGATGCGCAAGGTTCCGCCTTTCAACCCGGAGACCGATTTCACCTCCATCGGGCTCGTCGGCCGCTATGCTTTTTGCATGTTCGTGCACCCCGACGTGCCGGCGAAGACGGTGACCGAGTTCGTCGCCCACGCGCGCGCCAACCCCGACAAGCTCAATTTCGCCACCAGCAACCTCACCGAGTTCATGTTCGCCGCGCAGCTGATGAAATCCGCCGGCATCAGCATGGTGCGCGTCCCCTACAAGGGCGCGGCACAGGCGATTCCCGACCTTATCGCGGGCCGGGTGCAACTCGACTTCGTGCCCATCTCCGCCGGGCTCGCGCACGTGAAGGACGGGCGGCTGCGCATCCTCGCCACCGTGCTGCCACAGCGCGTCGCCGTCGCACCGGATGTCCCGACCATGACCGAGGCTGGTTTCCCCGGCGTCACCGTCTCGCCTTGGCAGGGTATCTTCGCACCGCCGAAGACCCCGCGCGAAATCGTCGAGCGCCTGTCGCGCGAGTTCAACCAGGTCTTGCGCGATCCCGAAGTACGCGCGCAGTACGACAGGCAAGGCTTCCAGCCCGAGTGGGCCGCGCCGGATGCCATGAGCAACATGCTGAGGAACGACGTGCAGACCTGGGGCCAGATCGTGCGCGAAGCCGGCATCCCGCAGGACTGAGCAGCGACTCCTGCGAAATTTCGGTTATTTGACCAACCCCTCCGCTTTCAGCGTTTCCTGCTCCACCGGCAGGTCGGCAGGCTTCGCGCCTTTGAAGATTCCGCCCGCGAAGCTCAAATTGCATTTACCACAATTGGGGCCCAAAAACTGGGTGTAGCAGGCGTTTTTCCCCAGGTTCGCGCTTGGAAAAACCGGACCCCCGGGTGATTTGCCCCGCAAATTGGGCATTTGCCCCGCTGCTGCCGACCATTGGCACGCTTAGTGCTGCATTGTTCTTCGAGATGCAATGCGCCGTGGCCGAGTTGCGCGGCAGTGGATGCGCGTCGTATATGCGCCGGCGCAGAACGGCGGATCAATCAACGGCAACGATGACGTGATGAAGCTTGGCAGCCGGTACTCGGCAGATTGGAGAGAGTGAGCCCAAAATGCAATTGAAATTAGTGTTGCTGTTTGCCGGAATTGTCGCATCGCTTCCGGCCCATGCGCATGTCAAATGGTTTTCCATGATGGCCAATTGCGTTAGCACCCCGATTACGACGCTCGATATTGTTTCATCGCCGCTGTTTGCCGGCTTGACCCTTGCGGCGTTCGCGACGATATTTGCGGTCGCTGCCATCGATGGCCGGATTTCGCGTGACGACAGTCCGGCGGTTCGCGCGGCAGCATGGGTCGATCATGAGGCGGCAAACCTGATAGCGCCGCTTCTGCGCATCGGTGTTGCCTTATATTTTTTATCCATCGCGGTCTACTTTTACGGGTCAACGATCATCCTGACGCCAGAACTGAAGACCAATGCGACCTGGGTGCCCGTGCTGCAACTGGCGATCGCGGCTACCGTGCTGGTGCGCCGCAGCGCCATTCTTGCCGCACTTGGCATTGTCGTGCTTTTCGCTTACTCGGTGAGTCGCTACGGCGTGTTCCATATGCTCGATTACCCGTTCTTTCTGGGTCTGGCAGCTTTTCTGGGCATCGACTCGATTTGCGGACAAAAAAAGCATCTTCAGGGATTGGGCATCTTGCGCGTGACCTTAGGGTTCAGCTTGCTCTGGTGCGCCACGGAAAAATGGCTGTATCCGGAATGGACCCTCGCGTTGCTCCAATCCGATCTGCGCGTGCTGCTGGCGACGGGGATCAACCCGAAACTAATCGTGATGGGCGCCGGATTCGTGGAATTTTGCCTGGCTTTCGTCCTGATTTTTGGACGGCTCGCTTCGCAAATCGCCGCGGCGGTCTTGTTGTCAGTAATGATTTCAGCGATACCAGTAGTCGGAACGCTCGATTTGATCGGGCACCTGCCGATCCTGGCCATTCTGATCATCCTTGCTGCCACCCGAAATCCCATCGGCCGCAGCGCGCCCGAACCGGGCAAACGCCGGAACGCACTCGATCCCGCATTCTCTTTCATGGTGAGCGTTCCGGGATTTATCGCGGCCTATTATCTCAGCCATGAAATCGTCTACGGCGCCTGGGACAAGGTGAACTGGACCGAAGCTCTTGTTGCCGGGATGTTGCTGGCGCTGCTGCTGGTCTGGATTGTACGAACGGCGCCGGAAAATTTTCAGCAAAAAGTGTACCTCTTGAGTCCGGCCACGGCCTGAAGTACGGTTAGGTGCGGGGGAACGAACTTAGAAGATACATTGTGCGTGGTTCGGGGCGAGTTCAAGCACCAGATTACGACGCGTCGCCGAGCCATTCAGGCCTCGCGGCCGGATTGATTCGCCAATCCCTCGGAGAAGTGCGGTCCAACGCGGGCGTTGAATGACCGCTTCGGAGAATACTCACTGGCCGGTTGGGGTCGGGAGTGTAGATTGGCGTTTTTGTAAAGCTGACACCCGCCGGAATTGCAGCAGGCTGCGGATGTCAGAGCGTACTCCCGGCCAGGACAGGACACTCGCGCGTGCACTCCAGACCGGACGCAGGCTGATGCTCTTGGCCGAGACGACGTTTCCTGCCACCCGTCATTTGGCGTTACGATAGCTGCCTGTTCTGGCACGGCCATAGGGGGTGGCATGTCATCCTGCTTTTTCACGCGCTGTTTGCTTCTGCTTTCCGTTGTCGTTGCCTGCACTGCGGGCGCAACCAGCGCGGCCGAACCACCCACCGACCCGACTCTGCGCATCGAGACGGGGATGCATTCCGCACCGATCACGCGTATTGCCACCGATGCTGAGATGCGCTGGTTGGCGACCGCCTCCGATGACAAGACCTTGCGTGTCTGGGATCTGCAAAGCGGCACGCTACTTCAAATCATCCGCCCGCCGACTGGCGACGGCAGCGAAGGCAGGCTCTTTAGTGTAGCGATGTCGCCGGGTGGCGACTACGTCGCGGCAGGTGGCTGGACGGGCTACGATTGGGATCGGAGCGTTTGCATATACATCTTCCAGCGTGCCACCGGTCGCCTGGTGCGACGCATCACCGGCCTGCCACAGGTAATCTACCAGTTGGCTTGGTCTCCGGACGGACGTTACTTGGCCGCCGGGATTGCGGCCAATAATGGCATCCGTGTCTATCGCGCTTCAGATTTCACACTGCTTGGGCAGGACACCGATTTCGGTGGCAATGTTCTTGGCATCGATTTCGACCACCAAGGGCGGCTGGTAGCAAGTTCCTTTGACGGAATGCTGCGGCTCTACCGGGTGGAATACAGCCGACTTCAACTTCTGGCCAAGAAGGCACCACCGGGAGGGAAACAGCCGTACGCCGTGCGTTTCTCACCGGACGGGACGACCATTGCTGTAGGGTTCAACGACACCATTAATGTGAACCTCCTGTCGGCCGAGTCTCTGGATTTCTTGCATGCGCCCGATGTGACCGGGTTAGCCGCTAATCTATTCTTAAGTGCAGTCTCCTGGTCAGCAGACGGGCGCACTATATATGCCGGAGGGATTGCAGTTAATGCCAGCGATCAAAGGATTATCCGCGCCTGGTCGCAGCGCGGGCGTGGGCCGTACACCGATCTGGCGGCAGCGAATGACACTGTTATGGACATTCAACCCCTCGTCAGCGGCGGCATGGTTTATACATCTGCTGGATGGGGCATATTTGACGCCGGCGGACGGCGCACACGTTTAGTCGCGCTCGCCAATGCGGACTTTCGGGATAACTGGGAAGGTTTTCGCGTCTCGAATGACGGGCTCTCCGTGCGCTTTTGCTTCGAGACACATGGAAGGAACCCCATCGTCTACAATCTGGAAACTCGCAATTACCAGACTTCGACCAGCGACGCCGGTATCGTCGCACCCCGTTTCAGCGCCAGCGGCATCGAAGTCAGAGAGTGGAAAAATACGACTCGCCCCACTCTCAATGGACTGGCGCTGAAGTTGCAAAACATGGAGAGCTCGGTCAGCCTCGCTATTGCCCCGGATGGGCAGAGCTTCGTGCTGGGCACTAATTGGAATCTTCGCCGCTTCGACAGTTCGGGTCGAGAGGTCTGGAAGCGGCCCGCGCCAGGGACGGTCGCGGCGGTCAATATCTCCGGCGACGGGCGGTTGGTCGTGGCAGCGTACGCAGACGGCACCATCCGCTGGCACCGGCTCTCGGATGGAAGGGAACTCGCCGCGTTCTTCCCCCACTCCGACCGTAGCCGCTGGGTGCTGTGGACCCCCGGGGGCTATTACGATGCCAGTCCCGGCGCGGAAGACCTGATCGGCTGGCACCTCAATCGCGGCAAGGACAACGCTGCAGACTTCTTCCCCGCCTCGCGCTTTCGCAGCCAATTCTATCGCCCCGATGTGATCGCCAAGATGTTCGACACGCTCGACGAAGGCGAGGCCTTGCGCCTTGCCAATGCGGATGCGGGACGAAAGAGGCAGGCAGTATCCATTGTGCAGTCGCTACCCCCGGTGGTGGAGATCCTCTCACCGCAGAGCGGCACTTCGGTGTCGCAGGCCGACATCACGTTGCGCATTGCGCTGCGCGCGCCGGCCGATGCGCCGGTGACTGCGACGCGGGTGCGGGTGAATGGGCTGCTGCAGACGGACATGCGCAACCTGACGGTGGCAGCCGTTGGCAACACCCGGGACATAACAGTAAGACTGCCCGCGGAGGATGCCGAAATTCAGGTGTTTGCCGAGAACAGGAACGGCGTGTCCACACCGGCTTCGCTGCGCGTGAGATGGGCAGGAATGAAGCCCCCAGCAAAGGTTGCACCCGCCGCGGCGCCCGATGACTTGCTTAAACCCAAGCTCTATGTGCTGGCGGTGGGCATGTCGAAATATCGGAACCCGGACTTTAACCTAGACTTCGCGGCCAAGGATGCCAGGGACTTCACGGATGCCCTCAAACGTCAGAAGGGGTTGCTCTACCGGGACGTGGAGGTGAAACTGCTCACCGACGCTGGGGCTACCAAGGACGACGTGCTGGACGGCCTGGAGTGGTTGAAGCAGCAAGTCACTTCACGCGATGTCGGTATCCTGTTCCTCGCCGGGCACGGCATGAACGATAACGCGGGCAACTACTATTTCCTGCCGCATAACGTCAATTCTGAGCAGTTGCTGCGCACCGGCGTGGCCCATAACGACATCAAACTGACGCTAAACAGTATCGCCGGCAAGGCGCTGTTCTTCATCGATACCTGTCATTCGGGCAATGCGCTGGGCACGGCCAAGACCCGCGGCTTTACCGACATCAACGCCGTGGTGAGCGATCTGGCCTCGGCGGAGAACGGCGTGGTGGTGTTCACCGCCTCCACTGGTCGCCAGTTCTCGCAGGAATCGCCCGCTTGGGCAAACGGCGCGTTCACCAAGGCGGTGGTGGAGGGGTTGACCGGACAGGCCGACTACCGCAAGACCGGGACCATCACCCACAAAGGACTGGATTTCTACGTCACCGAGCGGGTCAAGGAGCTGACCAAGGGCCAGCAGTCGCCGGTGAGCATCGCGCCGCAGGGTGTAACGGACTTTCCGATTGCGATGGTAAGGAGGTAGCTACTCGGTCGGAGAAGTTGGCACGACCGCTCGATACGGCACCGTGAGGCTCGGTCCGCGGGCGGCGCTTGTGGGGATGCTTACATGTTTCGCTAGCTCGGGTACAGATACCCTGCGGGCGGAATCGTTGCCCCCCGGCAAATTATCCAGGTCGATGAACGTCTGCTTCCTGAAATCGTCAAAGGCCGCTCAGGGTCGTGAGTGACTATTCGCCTTCTTAGAAATGCTGACGCTGGCCGGAATTTCAGTAGACCGAGGGCGTCAGGGAGAACAACCGGCCAACTGCCGACGTTCGCAGTTCGCTGAGATTAGTGAAATTAACGTCAGCAGCACCCCCAACAGCTGACGCTCAACGAACCATCCTCAATGAGTGCTCGTCGGCCTTAACGGTCATTGGAGGTCTGCCGGTTTAGCGGCAGCAACGATGCATATTGCCGCCTTTCGTCAACTCGCCAGCGACAAATTGGGGGTGGCAAATCCGAGCGGCAGCTTATCGATAACCGCCACTCGCCCTATCGACCCGAAGAGGGCGCACAGAAAGGCTCTCGCTGGCGGCTGGTTCTCGGTGCGAACCGGTCATTCCCGCAAAGTGGAAGATCTGGTGCACCTTCGACTCCTGCCCGTCTCCCAGACCGGATCAAATCTTTGCACCACAATAGGCGGCCTAAGGCTTACCTGACACAACGGGCTTGGGCGAATGGAGGCCTTATTCCAACTTCACCAGACCGAGTTCAGCCAAAGTCGTCAATTCCCGGCCTTGTGCACATAAGAGATCAACCCCGAATTGCCCGAGGTTTCACGCCTTGCCTCCGCACCGGGGGACCTACTTGACTACAGCCACCGTGTTTCGCTTAACCAAGTCCCAGTCGATCTCGTAGCCCAAGCCCGGCTTCTGCGGTGCGTGCACAAGGCCCTGGCTATCTACTTCAATGTCCTCAACCAAACCGTACTTGTTTGACCCATTGGCCGGAAACACCTCGTAGTAGTCGCAATTGTTAATGGCCATGGTGACGTGCAGATTCGCGACATTGCCCAGCGAATTGCCGCCGTGGTGAATCTCGCACTTCATGCGAAAACCCTCGGCCATGTGTGCGACCTTCATAAGCGGCGTGATGCCGCCGGTGACCATGACATCGCCGCGCAGCATATCGGTGGCGCCCTGGGTTATCCATGGAGCCATGCCGTAGAATCCGCCCGGGACGTACTCCAGCGACAGCAGCGGGATGTCGAGCTTCTGATGCAGCTTCACATAACCGTAGATGTCGTACTCGGCAAGCGGGTCCTCGTACCAGAAGTAATTCAATTCCTCGATGGCCCGACCTACGCGCAGCGCTTCTTCGTAGTTGTAGGCCCACATGGCATCCAGCATCAGTACCGTCTCGTCGCCTACCGCCTTGCGCACTGCACGGCAGATCTGCACATCCTCCTTGGGGATGCCGTGGGGATGGATTTTGTATGCCGGCCAACCCAGGGATTTAAAGCGCATTGCTTCCTCGGCATATGCCTCGGGCGTGGACAGATGCGCCGAACTCGCATATGCCGGCACGCTATGCCGGCAGGTGCCGAGCAACCGATGTATCGGCAGATTGGCCGCTTTGCCCGCCAGATCCCACAGCGCCACATCGACCGCTCCGATGGTGCGCACATGCACATATCGATTGTGCCGCCACATGTCCGCCCAAAGTGCTCCCGTGTCCAGCGGGTTGCGACCAAGCAGCGTTGGCTTCAGCCATTCCACCAAGGGGCCGCAAAACACGTCGGCACTCTCCCGCGATGATCCCAGAAAGCAGTGACCCTCGATGCCTTCGTCGGTATGTACGGTGACAACGCCCAATCGCCGCTCCCCGCCAAAGGTCATCTTAGCCGTCGTCCACGCCGGAGTATCCCATTTGAATATGGTTACGCTAAGATCGGTAATCTTCATGTTCTTCTCCTTGATATCAGACGGCTTGACAGGATTGGAAATTGCGGAGCATTGCGTTGTATAGTACCTTACACGCATAGCCGCATAGCCGGTTTGCTGCGGCTCCCTACTTGGGAGATTCAATGAAGAAGATGCCCGTTATCCTGTCGCTGGCAGCAGTAATCAGCGCATGCGCAATCTTCGCTGGCAACGCCGGAGCGCAGCAGACCTATCCGAGCCGCCCCATCCGCATCATTAGCCCCTATGCTGCAGGCGGCAGCAGCAGCACCCAGGCGCGCCTGCTCGCGCGCAAGTTGAACGAGGCTTGGGGCCAGCCGGTTATTGTCGATGATCGCCCCGGGGGCAATACGATTATCGGTTCGGATGCGGTGGCAAAAGCCGCGCCGGACGGCTACACGCTGCTCTGGCAATCCAGCCAGCATGTGATCACCCCTTTGCTGTTTCGCACGCCTTATGAGGTGCTCAAGGATTTCGCTCCGGTCGCGACGTTTACCAAGACAGAAGTCTTGCTGGTGCTGCACCCGTCGGTACCGGCCAACACCTTGCAGGAATTTCTCGTGCTGGCGAAGTCCAAACCGGGTGCGCTCAACTATGCCACCTCCGGCATCGGCGGTGCGCCGCATCTGGCCACTGAATTGTTCAGCAACATGACTGGCGTCAAACTGACGCACGTTCCCTATAAAGGCGTCAGCCAGGCGACTACGGACCTCATCGGCGGGCAAGTGCAATTGGCTTTCCAAAGCCCGGTCGCATCGATTGCTCATGTCCAAAGCGGAAAGCTCAAAGCGATAGCCGTATCGGGTGACGAGCGCTTGTCGGCATTGCCAAACGTACCGACATTCGCGCAGGCGGGCTTGAACGGTTTTGACGCGCGATTCTGGTTCGGGGTCCTGGCACCCGCGGGAACGCCGAAGGAGATTGTGGACAAACTGTCCGCCGAGATCGCCAAGGTCCTGGCAATGCCGGACGTCGTGTCGTTTTTATCTGGCCAGGGTTTGGATCCCTATATCTCCACTCCGGCGCAGTTCGCAGCCCTGTTGACTGCGGAAACGGCAAAGTACGAACAACTGATCAAGCGCAACAACATCAAGGCGGAGTAGTCCGCAATGTAACGCTTGACTCGGCGGGTTTTCAGTGAATACCCGCCGTTCAGCTTTGTCCGCGCAGACCAAATTTTTCCACGATGACCTTCTCGCGATCGAACTGCCTGCGGGCATAGTCCGCGTACTCTGCGCCGCTCATATAGACAATTGACTGATCCAGGCGCTTCAGGGTCTGCAAAACGTTCGCGTCATTCGTTGCTTTCTGGAATGCATCGTGGAGGATCTTGACCACTTGCGGATCCATACCTCGGGGACCAGCAATTCCCCAAGGACCGGAAAAGACGATATCGATGCCAAGTTCCTTCAGGATGGGGACCTCCGGCCAGCTCTTTGTTCGCTCTGCGCCCCAGGTGACAAGCAGCCTTGCGCGTCCGTCATTGACTTGTGATGCCCATCCGGTAGTGTCGGCCAGAAGCATGGTATGACCTCCGAGCAGTGACTGGAGGTTTTCCGCGACGCCCTTGAATGGTATGTGGAGGAGCTGTGCTCCCACCTTTTCGGCAATCAGCTCCATCCCGATATGTGGATTGGATCCAACACCCGGCGACCCGTACGCGAGCTTCCCTGGATTCGCCTTGGCCCAGTTAATCACATCCTGAAAAGTCTTCCATGGCGAATCGGCGCGCACAACGACGCCATAGGTGTAGCCAGTCAGACAGATTATGTAAGTTAGATCTGTTTGAGGATCGAAACCGACCTTCTGCATATGCGGCAGTCGAAACACTGGACCAGGTATCTGCGTCAGTGTATAGCCATCAGGACGCGCCGAAACCATTGCAGTCGCACCCATCGTACCTGATGCGCCTGGCTTGTATTCCACTATCATGGGTTGCCCGAGCAACTTGGCTACCGACTCGGCAAATGCACGCAATGCCAGATCGGCGGAGCCGCCCGCGGACCAAGGGCAGATTAGCGAAAGAGGCTTCTTGGGGAATTGCTCCGCGTTGGCTGAAAGTGGCGCAGCGCCAAGCGCCAGCATTGTAAGTATTGCTTCGCGTCTATCCATTCGGTTCTCCTTGCACAATCACATTTCGGCGCAAGCGCCAAGTTCACGCGGGCAGAAAGTCAATTCTGCCTTACCCTAGTCGGAAGGCATTTTACCCGCCAATCTTTGCTACTGCGACAAGGCGAATGTCAGCTCGGATTCGCAAATGCTTGACCATATCTATCGGGATCTACCGCTCAAGTTTGTCAGCGCCTAACCGCAAGCTCAGTTCAGGTCGAGCGCGTGCCGGTTGAGAGTTCATACCTGCCGAGCACTAGAAGTGGAGCAAGGTCATCAAGGACGCCGACATCAAGACGGAGTAAGCAGGTGGTTTCTGACCTGCTATCGTTCCATACCCCAATTCGCGTAACGCACGGCGATGACTGAAGCGACGCCATAGGCCGCCATTCCGAGCGCAACAAGCGCGAATATCGTCCACGAGGGCGCATTGGCGGCGGCGAGAGCCCAACCTCCCAGTGCAATCACGACAAGCCTCAGGGTGCCGGCGAGGACCGGGCCGCCGACCTTGCCGGCGCCGAGCGACGAGAAATACAGGCAAAGCCCCAGACCAAACAGCCCATAGCAAGGGCCCGCCCATTGGAAGTAGACGGCGGCCGAAGCGAGCACCTCCGGGTCTTGCGTGAACTGTCGGGTCCACAGGTCGGGAGCAATGGCCACCGCAATCCCCAGCGCGCCGAGTAGCGCGGTTGCGAGTGCCGCCGCGACCCAGGTCGCGCGCCGGGCGCGCGCGATCTTGCCGGCGCCCATTGCCATGCCCACGAGCGGCACCGATGCCACGCCAATGGCGAAACCGATGGGGATCAGCAGGAATTCGAGCCGGGTGCCGATACCGTAGCCGGCGAGCGCGGTGGTGCCGAATTGCGCGACAAGCCAGGTGAGGATCAGGATCGTCAGCACCGTCTGCAACGGCGAAATGCAGGCAAGCGCACCCACTTTCAGGATGTCGCGCAGCAACTCCCATCGCAGCGGCGTCGCGCGCACCGACAGCCGGATCCGCGAGCGGCTCGATCTCAGGTAGGCGTACAAGTACATCGTGCCTGTTGCGTACGCAATCACCTGTCCGGCCGCGACGCCAGCCATGCCCAGCCGGGGAAACGGTCCCCAGCCGAGCCCAAGCGCGCCGCCAACCAGGACCTGCAGCACGGAGACCGCAAGGAAGGTCGCCGAGGGCACTGGCATGTTCCCTGAGCCGCGGATCACCGATGCGAAGGTGTTCATGAGCCAGACCCCGATCGACCCGGCGAACGCGACGTTCGAGTATGCGATCGCCTGCGCCAGCGCCTCGTCGCGGCCGCCAAGCGCCGCGTACACGGCGGGGCCGAAGGCGAGCATCAGCGTGGTGTACAGCGCTCCCGCCGACAACCCTATCCACATCGCGTGCACGGCAAGCGCATTCGCGCGCGCTCCATCCCCGGCGCCGAGCGCGCGGCTCACGGCGGACGACACGCCGCCGCCCATCGAGCCACCCGACAGCATCATCTGCAGCATTACCATCGGAAATACGAGCGCCATCCCGGCCAGCGAGGCCACGCCGAGTTGGCCGACATAGGTCGTCTCGGCGATTGCCGCCAGCGCTGTAGCCAGCATCGCGCCCATGTTTGGCAGCGCAAATCGCACCAGCGTCGGCAGGATCGGCAGCGTGAGCAGTGGGTTTGCCGGGCCGGTCACCATTTCTCGACCCACGGTCGAAGCACGATTTCGAACGCCCAGGTCGAGCGATGCTGGCGATGCAGCTGCAGATAGGTCTCCGCGATGTGGTCCGGGTCGGCCATGTTGTCGTCGACGGTCGTTCCTGCCAGTCGGTGCGCGCGGGCGCCGTCCTCCTGCGTCCAGCCGATCGCGGCGTCGATCGGCACGTTCGCGACGTGGATACCCTGCGGCATCAGCTCCCTCGCCATGCTCTGTGCGAGGCCCGACTTGGCCTGACATGCCATCGCAAACGCGCCGCTCGTCGGGAAGCCCTTCAGCGCTGCGCTTGCGTTCGTGAAGATGATCGTTCCCTTCGTGCCGTTGGCGTCGGGCATGTTCTCGCGCATCAGGCGAGCTGCCTGCTGACCTACGAGGAACGCACTGAAGGCCGAATTCCGAAGTGTCTCGAACGCCATGGTCGCGTCGGCTTCGGCTATCCCCTTGCGAAAGATGCCGGGCACCCGACCATCGATGTTGTGCACGACGAGCGTAGGAACCCCGAGGTCTCGCACTACGTCCCGGAACAGCACCCCGACATCCGCGGGCTCGCTAGCATCGCACGCGTATCGGCGCACACCGTGCGTCTTTTCCAGGTCCTGCAGAACCGGTTTATCGGGGGTCCTTGCTGCGATGCCGACATGCATGCCGTTCTTGGCGAATAGCCGGGCGCAACTCGCACTGATACCGGGGCCCCCTCCGACGATGAGTGCAACGTCTTTGTTCATGTGTCGCGACCTCTCAGTGGTTCCACCATGGACGATCCAGGAACGCTCTCAGGTCAAGCTCGTGCGTCCACGTGGATCGGTGTTGCTTCGCAGATAATGTGAGCTTCATCCCTTGCCGGAAACCAACTTGAAGACTCCGCTGGCACGGGCACAGACGGAATCATCCGCCATGACCAGCGCGCTCGCGAAGCAGAGCGTCTTGCCGGTCTTGATCACCTCGGAGCGAATCTCGAGCCATTGGCCGATCTTCGCGGACCCGACGAAGTCCATCGACAGACTGACGGTGACCAGGCCGGAGGTATTGTCGACCTCCTGCCCGCAGCTTAGTCCCATGGCGTTGTCCGCGAGCGCAGTGATGAGCCCGCCATGGACGAACCCGCGGCTGTTCGCGTGTGCGGCGCTGGCTCTGATTGCTAAGCTGACACCGCGGCTGGAACGCCGCGCGTAAATCGGCTGCCACGGATCTGTGAGGCCACTGTGCCGGGTGTGGCGCTGGAATCCCTCAGGTATGGCGTCTTCACTCGCCGGATTGCTTTCCGTGTTCATTGGAGGCTCACCTGTCAGTGTGCGCGCCGGTCGGGTACCCGGATTGCAAGGGTCGCATAGTCGGTGTAGCCCTTTGGGCCGGGGGTGTAAAAAGTCGCCATGTCCAAGGCGTTCAGCGGCGCATCGACCCGCATCCGCTCCACCATGTCGGGGTTGGCGAGGAAGGGGCGGGCGAAGGCGATGAGATCTGCCTGACCGGCCTTAAGCGCGGTTTCCGCGGCGGAGCGATCGAAGCCGCCAGCCAAGATGAACAAGCCCCGGAATGCAGCGCGAAGCCGCGACTTCAACTCGGCAGGCACCGGCGGAGCGCCCATTGCCGAATGGTCCAGCAGGTGAACGTACAGTAGGTCCAGCGCCGACAGTTCTTGCGTGAGCGCCAAATACTGAGCCTCGACGTCGGGGAAGGCCCCCGTGCTGTTGAACACGCCGTAGGGCGATAGCCGGATCCCGACGCGATGGGCACCGATTGCGGCCGCAGTGGCGCGGGCGACCTCGATCGCAAAACGATTGCGGCCTTCGATGCTGCCGCCGTAGCCGTCGGTGCGCAGATTCACGTTGGCGTTCAGAAATTGTTCGATCAGATAGCCGTTTGCGGCATGCAACTCGACACCGTCGAATCCCGCTTCGATGGCGAGTTGCGCTGACTTCGCGTACTCCCCCACGGCATGGGTGATGTCGGTCGCGGTCATCGCCCGTGGAGCGCTGTGCGGCTGCATGCCCCGTGAATCGGTGTACATCTCACCGGGGCAGACATCGGCCGTCGGCCCGAGCACTTCCGCGCCCGCCGGCAGATTGGCCACCTGGGTCACGCGGCCGGTGTGCATGAGCTGCACGAAGATCCTGCCGCCCTTGGCATGGACCGCATCGGTGACCGTCTTCCATCCACGCACTTGTTCATCATTGAAGAGCCCGGGGATGCGCGGGTAGCCCAGGCCGTTGGGCGACGGCGAGGTGCCTTCGGTGATGATCAGGCCCGCCGAAGCTCGCTGGCCGTAGTATTCGGCCATCAATGCGTTGGGCGTGTTGGCGTGAACGGCGCGACTGCGCGTCATTGGCGCCATGACAGCGCGGTTGGCGAGTTGAAGCGAAGGAGTTGCGAGCGGTTCGAAGAGCATGGTGTTCCTTTGGTGATGGAGGTTGCTAGAGATCTTGTGGATGGAGATGCGTTTGGCGAGGCAGCCTGGAGTCGGACTCAGGACGCCTGCGGCAGGTAGCTCGGCCTGGCGGCCGTCATACCAAGCTTGACCTGCAGGGTGAGTTCATCGGCCAGCACCTCGTCGACGCCGGATTCGAGGCCATCGAGCGCGCGCTTGACGATCTCCTCAGGACTGGATTTCGGCGCATCCAGTCCGCGCGTCAGGTCGGTATCGACATAGGCCATGTGCAGACCCAGCACCTGCGTCTTTTGCACGGCAAGTTCGTGTCGCAGGGCATTGGTCAGCGACCATGCTGCGGACTTGCTCGCTGAGTAAGCTGCCAGCCCGCCGCCGTTCACCCAGGAGGCGATCGACAACACATTGAGCAGAGCGCCACCGCCGTTGGCTTTGAGAATCGGCGCGAACGCCTTGCTCACGCGCAACATGGCGAAGAAGTTGGTCTCGAAGATGCGCCTTGTGACCTCTTCGCTATCCGCTGCGAGAAAGCCTCCAGGTTCGGCAATGCCGGCGTTGTTGATGATCAGCGTGACATCCGACGCCAGCGTTGCGGCGGCGGCCACTTCTTCGGGCCTGGTGATGTCAAGTCGCAGGGCTTGAACACCAGATTGGGTGACGGTCGCGGGATCGCGCGCGCCAGCGTAGACCTTGCTGGCACCGCGGGCGAGCAACTCGCGAGCGAACGCCTGGCCGATACCGCGATTGGCGCCCGTGACGAGAACAACAGCGTTTTCAATCTTCATAGGAAACTCCAAGGGTTGGGCGGAACCAGGCTCATTTGATCTTGACGACGACCTTGCCCTTCGCGCGGCCTGCTTCGACGTAGGCCATGGCCTCGTTGACGGACTCGAACGCGAAGACCTTGTCGATCACGGGGCGGATCGCGCCTACTTCGATGAGACGGGTGATCAGCCGTAGTTGGACCCCGTTCGCCTTCATAAAGAGGAAGGAGTAGCCTATGCCCAGGCCTTGCGCTTTTCGCCTGACGCCTGAGCTCAGCAGCCGCATGACGAGTTTCACGAACCCGGGCGCCGCGATCTCTCTGCCGAATTCGGGGTCCGGAGGCCCGGAGATGGAAATGAGCTTTCCTCCGCCCTTGAGTACGCGGAGGGATTTTTCGAGCGTCTTGCCATCCTGGCTGTTCAGGACCACGTCGTAGTCGCGCAAGACTTTTTCGAAGTCCTGCGTCTTGTAGTCGATGACGACATCCGCGCCCAGGCTCTTCACGAGCGCGACATTGGCCGTGCTCGTCGTCGTGGCGACGGTGGCGCCCAGGTGTTTGGCCAGCTGGATGGCGAAAGTGCCGACGCCGCCGGAGCCGGCCTGAATGAAGACATTCTGCCCTTTTTTCAGATTGGCCTTCTCGACCAGCGCCTGCCATGCCGTCAAGCCCACCAGTGGAATGGAAGCGGCTTCTTCCATCGTTAAGCCCTTGGGCTTGAGCGCCAGCGATGCCTCTTTGACCGGGACGAATTCGGCGAACGTGCCGATCCGGAAGTCATCTGGCCGCGAATAGACCTCATCGCCCGGCTTGAACTGCTGCACGCGCGCGCCGACCTTGACCACCACCCCGGCCACGTCGTGACCCAGGACGAGGGGCAGGCGATAGGGCAGGATGAGCTTGAACTCTCCGTCCCTGATCTTGGAGTCGAGCAGATTCACACCGGCCGCGTGGACCTGGACCAGGGCCTCGTCATCGCGCGGTTCCGGAGTCGGCATTTCCGCCAACCGCAACGCGCGCTTTCTTCCATAGCGCTCGAAAACAAATGCTTTCATGATTCTTCCATATTCCTGGCGTAGCCAGTTCGGGAGTGAGGCAGCCTTGCCGCCTATGCGTCGAGACGCAGATCCTTTCGAATGCCAGCGTCCACCAATCCAGCCGGCGCAAATCTGCGAAGCAACCGCAGACGATTCGCGAGCCCGCCGGCCGCGTAGCGGAGTTTTGGGCGGTCGGCGATGGCCGCTTTCAGCACAACGTCGGCCACGACGGTTGGCTCGTCGGCAGTTGCCATTACCTCCTTGAGCGCCTTGTCCAGGAGCGCGCGAACTTCGCGATACTCATCGAGCTTCGAATCGGGGGCCAGAAAGTTCGCATCGAACTGCGTCTTCGTGTAGGCGGGCTCGATGACCGAGACCCGGATGCCTCTTGTGCGCAACTCGTGATCGAGCGACTCCGAATAGCCTTCAATCGCATGCTTGGTTGCGGCATAGAGAGCCCCGAAAGGCATCGGAAGGAAACCGAGCACCGAGCCGATGTTGATGATGCGGCCGTTTCCCTGGCGTCGCATGTGCGGCACGACGGCACGAGTCATGCGGATGAGCCCAAAGAAGTTGGTCTCAAAAATCGCCTTTGCCTGGTCGATCGAACTCTCTTCTGCTCCGGCGGGCGCAACACCGAAGCCGGCGTTGTTCACGAGCAGGTCGATGCGGCCTTCCTGGAGAATGAGTTCCTTCACGGCGGCTTCGACCGATTCATCGCTGGTCACGTCGAGGGGCAGCATTGCGAAAGACCGCCGGCCTGACCGGGCGCCGCGTCTGCTGGTGCCGTAGACCTTGTAGCCCGCCATTGCGAGCCGCTGCGCTGTGGCTTCACCGATGCCGGATGAAGCGCCTGTTACGAGGGCGATGGATCCTTTGATCTTCATAGGAGTGCCTTTCAGTGGGGTTGGGGACGAACGCAACTGCGGTGGCGGCCGTCGGGTCGGAGAGGAGATATATCCATGGTAGATATATGATGCGCGTCATACTGAAGATCGAACGCGTGCAGACACGGGTTCCAAGTGGCGTCAGTTCTGAGTCAGAGCGAGATGCTGCAGCGCTGCTTTGCGCAGTGCGTCGGAAAGCCTGGGGTCGTCGACGGCACGCGCCAGCACCAGTGTACCGACCATCGTCGCGACGGTGACGAGGGCGCGCTCGTGTGTGCCTGGCTGCCCCCAGTCGGGCGACTGGCGGGCGACGAGGTCGATCATCTCCTTGATGCGGCGCGTGGCGGCGTGGCGAACCTCTGGCGCCTGGCGTGGCATCTCCGAGCCGAGCGCGGCAATTGCGCAGCCGGCCTCTACCCCTTCGACGTGCGCCTTCGAGAGATAGGCCCGCATCATTGCCTGGAGCGCCTGCGGCGGCGGCGAAGTGGCGGCGATGCGCTCCATCATTGCCACGCCTTCACTGCCGGCGCGGTCGGCCGCCTCGGCGAGCATCGCCTCGCGCGACGGGAAGTGGGCGTAAAAGCCGCCGTGTGTCAGGCCTGCGTCCTTCATGATGTCGGCAACGCCCGTGCCGTTGTAGCCGCTGCGCCGGATGGCACGCGCGGCGGCCTCCACGATGCGGTCGTGCGTAGCTTCCTTGGACCGGGTGGCGGCTCGCTTCATATGATGTGCATCATATAGCATTCCGGCGCACAGCGCAAGCGGTTTTTCTGCTGCAGGTTGCTATTCCAGAGGAGATGCCTTCTGCGGGGACGCCAGTGTCCGCTTTGAGTTGCGGAAGTACGCATTTGTCGAAATGGAAAGTTGCCGATCGGCCAAAATTTGTGGCCAATGGCTGGTGATGACGCAACACCGGTCGCCTACGTCATTCAGAAGCAATGGCCGCAAAGGCCGACGAGCACTCATCCACTATATGAACTTCAGCGGCGGCAGTACACCCACATAGCTGACCTTCAGCTCTTCGTGGCCCGAGTGACGGCAGTGGGTCGCCTGCTGTCCCCCTATATTGTGAGAGCAGACGTTGGCCGGAATTTCTGTAGGCCGCTAGTCTCCGGGCTTGCAGTCGGTAAAATGCAGATATTCAGCCCTGCTCCTGTTTGTAGCGCTTCTCATCTTCACGGCGTTTTTCCACCTTGCGCAAGATGTCATTCCGTATGAGGAGCAGCAAGCGGTTGGCGGCGTGATTCCTGACGGCCCTGAGCGCCAAGTAGGTCTGAACATCTGCTTCGCCGAAATACGCGTACTTGCCCTCTCTCGACAGGGAAACCCCACTACATAGGAATGCGTCCTTGGTGGGTGCGGGCGAGCCGACGGCGGTACATACGTCACTAGCGATGAACCTTGGGCTTCCTTTGTCCCCAAAGTCATAGCGGATCTTGTATTCGTCGCCATCGGTGTGGAGGATTTCTCCGTCCCACTTGGGCTCTGAAAGACGCGACAGCAAGCGAACCAGCCAGGGAACACCGTCGACGATTGCTATCGACACGAAGATGATTCCAGCAAATGCGAGCAGCAGCCCGCCCAACGAGAACGCTAGCAATCTCGATCCATCGGTTGTAAACGCGCCAATCAGCAGCAGCATTGCGCCTACCCCTAGCGCTGCTTGGGCAATACGCTTGCGCACCTCATCCGCAACGCTCATTTTAGGCAAGCCAAAGAGAACAGTGCGCTGTGGGAGTCTCGCAATGGAACGAAGCAGCCCCTTCTGCGCGCCATTACCCTATTTAGCGTTTTTCGATAGATAGGCGACGGACTGCGCGCGGACGATATCCAGCAAATTGCCCATAGCCAAATTCAGGTCGTTCAGATGGAACCCCCAGTTATCCAGGATCTTCCCTCCGGACACAATGTCGCCAGGAATATCGGCAGGTCGCGCATCCTGCGGACCGGGTTGCAGGGAGACAGCAAGATATGAAGCCTGTCCATCGTTGACGCATTTCGCACCGACCAGGCCGGGCAACTGGACAAATGGCGTATCCACTTGCGTCGCCATTTTTGTCCAAGCTTCCTGGCTCACGCTCTGACCGAGTAGGTTGCTGCGAACCGGTATGTAACTACGAAGTTCGGTACCGCTCAATGCTACGGGATCGGTGCAAGCCACGTCCATGTTGGGCGTTTTGCTTCGGCCGTAGAGTGCGTTCGAAGGCGGCGGGGAACTCGCGCGATAGGACACATGGGCAATGACGCAGCCGGTCTGGTTCGCGGACCTGCACAGCGGGATCTGCTTAAAAGTTCCGCCTGCGTCGCCGCCTTTCGGCACGTCGAGATTAAAACCCAGGATTAGCGCAGACACCAGACGTGACTGCAGAGGGCTCCCTTCGATTTCTCGGCGCATCAATTCGACCAGCACGCGAGATCCTTGGGAATGCCCGATCAGGACGACACCGCGTCCCTGATTGTCAAACTGCAAATAATCTTTCCAGGCAGCAAGCACATCGCGGTAACCGAGCGCGGGATCCATGGGAATGGGGTTGCCGGCCATATAGCTGCGCAAGCCCGCTAACGTTATTTGCCGGTACATTGGTGCATAGGGTCGGCAAACCGATGCGAAGCGCGCGAATTGGTGTTCCACTGCACGTTTTTCGCCGGCGCCAGGAACCAAGCCGCTATTGCCGCCAGGGTCATCGGAAATCGTCGGGTACACGTAGAAGCAATCGATAGGAGCTGCCGGATCCGGTTTCCAGTTCTCGCGCGTCATGCTGCCGTCCCTGGTGATGATCGTGCTGCTCAAGTCTCCTGCGCAAATATCCTGTCTGCCGGGCCTGCACAGCCACGCATCGGGGGATCGGTAGATATTTTCCTGAGTTTCCTCAGCTGCGCTCGCGAAACCGCCCAGCGTTAGTATTGCCAAATACATTGCCGCCATTACGACATGTCGTGGTGTGCGATGATTACCCCAGGTAGAGAAGTGGTCCCGCAAATTTGAACAGCACGATAAGTGGAAACTCCGGGCATGATGCCGGGCTGAAAGCCCGGCGAAAAGGAGTTTTTGATGGTCAAGAAGAAAGCA
>Ga0334722_10000282_pt1 | contig 78119 bp, 57 predicted proteins | sample C3_bottom_MG_FD_207210 | JGI IMG/M metagenome (GOLD analysis project Ga0334722, IMG submission 207210) | Sediment microbial communities from Yellowstone Lake, YNP, Wyoming, USA - C3_bottom | ecosystem: Environmental > Aquatic > Freshwater > Lake > Sediment | place: USA: Wyoming | collected...
TTAAGGCGATCCATCGACAAGCATTCCTCCGACATCCCACGAAGTTGAGAATTCCGTTCTTGTCTCAGCTACCGTCTACTGTCTACCGACTACTGTCTACTGACGTTTCACCAGTGGCACAAATCGCACCGGGATGATCGTTCGCTTCGTCACTCCTCCCGCGACATCCTTTTCCACCAGCACGAGATCCTGAACAGCCCCCACGGGCCCGACCGGAATCACGAGCCGGCCGCCCGGGCGCAACTGCGCTATCAGCGCCGGCGGAATCTGGTCGGAGGCCGCCGTGACGATGATGATGTCGAACGGGGCTTCGCTGGGCCACCCGAGATAACCGTCGCCTTCTCGGACCGTCACGTTCTTGAATCCCAATCTACTCAGCCGCGCGCGGGCCGTGCCTGCCAGCGCCGCGATAATCTCGACGCTGAAGACGTGGTCGACCAGCTTCGAGAGCACGGCGGCCTGGTAGCCCGAGCCGGTGCCGATCTCGAGCGCGCGATCCGTCTGGCGCGGGCGAGCCAGTTCCGTCATCAGGGCGACAATGTAGGGCTGTGAGATGGTCTGGCCGTGCTCGAGGCCCAGCGGCGCGTCAATGTACGCGTTGTCGCGATCGCGCTCGGCCACGAACAGGTGACGTGGCACCTCGCGCATCGCCGCCAGCACACGCGCGTCGCGAACGCCGCGGTTGGCAATCTGCTCGGCGACCATCGCCACGCGCGCGCGGGTGAACTCGTCCTGGCGGCCAGGTGGGTGCGTGCCGTCTGTTGGCGGAATCGGTGAGGCCATGAGCGACACCGTCAGAGAGAGCGCCGGCGCATAGCGTCGCACCATATATAATGCGGGCGTGTCTCAGACATCCACTATCCCAGAAGCGCTTGAACGCCGACTCGGTCCCTTCGATGCTGCCGCCATCGTCATCTCGAATGTGATTGGCGTCGGCATCTTCATCACACCGGGGATCATCGCACAACTGGTGCCTCATCCTCTGCTGTTTCTCGGGGTGTGGCTGGGGGGCGGGCTGCTGGCATTTGCCGGAGCGATGGCCTACGCCGAACTCGGCACACTGCGGCCTCGATCGGGCGGGGAGTACGTGTATCTGCGCGAAGGATACGGACCGCTCGCCGCATTTCTCACGGGATGGACGTCGTTTGTCGCGGGCTTTGCCGGGGCCATCGCTGCAGGCGCGCTCGGGGCGGCCGATTACCTCGGTCGCTTCGTGCCCATCGCGGCTGACGCGTCGCCGTTGTTCACGATCCCGGTTCCCTTCCTGCCGATCGTGTTTTCGCCGCGCACGCTGGTTGCGCTGACCGTCATCATCGCGCTCGGTTTCATCCACATTCGGGGCCTCGGGCCAGGCCGACTGGTGCAGAACACCCTCGCCGTGGTGAAGGTTGGCGCGCTCGCGCTCTTCGTCGCGTTGGGGCTTGGGTTCGGGCGCGGCAGCTTTGCCAACCTGCAGGCGGCGGCGCCCATTGGCGCGACGTTCAACTGGTCGCTGGCGTTCATCATCGTGATGTTCTCGTACAGCGGCTGGAATGCCGCGTCGTACGTGGCCGAGGAGATTCGCGACCCAGGCCGCAACGTCCCGAAGGCGCTGGCCATGGGCACCATCGCCGTGGTGCTGCTGTATCTCGGCCTGAACGTGCTCTACGTCTATGCGGTGCCAATGGGCGAGATCGGCGGTTTGCACGGGGAGATCGCCATGGTGGCGGCCGATCGGCTGCTCGGGCCGCTGGCGTCGCAATTGCTTGGCGCGCTGGCCGTCGTCGTGCTGCTGGGCAGCTTGAGCGCGATGACGATTGCCGGTCCGCGGGTGTACTTCGCGATGGCGCGCGACGGGGCGTTCTTCTCGAGTATGGCCAAGATCCATCCACGCTTCCACACACCGTGGATCGCTATCATCGCGCAGACGGTGTGGAGTTCATTACTGATTCTCACGAACACGAAGGATCAACTCGCCGAGTACACCGGGTTCGCGGTGCTGCTGTTCTCGGCGATTGCCGTGAGCGTGGTGTTTGTGCTGCGATGGCGCAATCCGAACGAACCGCGCCCATTCAAGGCGATGGGTTACCCGATTGCGCCGGCCATCTTCGTGCTCGCCTCACTGGCCATCATGGTCACCGCGATCATGGGCCGACCCGGTCCCTCGAAGTGGGGTGCCGCGATCATCCTGGCTGGAGTGCCGATCTATTACCTGTTCTGGGGACGCCGGAAGAAGATCTGACGAGCAGCACGGTACTCTTCGGTGTCGTCATTCCGGCGCCTTGTCCCGCCGCAGCCCGGCCAGTGCCTGGCTTCTGATCGGTTGCTCAGTTCCAGGTCGATCGTGTCGGGGGCGACGATCGCTTCTAGCCGGATGCGAATCCGTGGATACCAGCCATCTGGCGTAAATACGACTCACTCGGTTCGGAGAAGCGCGTTGACGTCGTTGCCCGTGACAGTGCGGATGGGACGATATGCCGCGGCCGCCATGATTGCAAGCAGTACCAGCGCGGCGAATGCGTAGATGGCCGGGTCGGCCGGACTCACGTCGTATAAGGCGCTCGAGAGAAGTCTGCCGATCACGCTCCCGAGGGCAACGCCGCCGACCAGGCCGATCGCGCCAGCGACCGCGGCACGACCCAACAGCAGTCGGCGAACGGCAGGCACGGTAGCTCCGACGGCCATTCGAATGGCCATTTCGTGTCGGCGCTTGGACACCGCCTGTTGCACGAGCGCCGCCATGCCTACGGCTGCCACGACGACGGTGAACAGAGAAAACAGGAGGAGCACCCTGCTGTAGAAGCGGATTTCCGCTCGGTCCTTCGCCAACCGGTCGTCGATCGAACCGACCGTGGCCTGCATGTCCGGATCCAACCGCCTCAGTTCGTCACGTAGCAGTATCGCCGTTCGGCCGGCCCCGGGCCTGGTCTTCAGCACAACGTACTGAACGATGCTCCTCGGCCCGCTCCAGCCGTAGCCGGCGAAGCGGTATAGCGTCGGCCGCGCAGGTTCTCGGAGCGAAAACTCCCTCGAGTCACCAACGACGCCGACGACCTGAAGGACTTCATAGCCGTACATCACCCACTCGCCGACAACATTCTCCCGACCGAATGTCCTGGTCGCGAACGTTGTATTGACCACCGCCAGCCCTGCAGCGTGCTCGCCGGAGCGTAACGTTCGACCAGCGGAGAGCTTCATGCCCAACGTGCTGAAGTACTCCCCGCTCACGGTCCGCACGAGCGCCCACAGGGGCTTGCCAGCCACCGCCAGCCTCGTGTATCCCGCCCGGTCTGGGGGGATGGCGTCGGAGACCGCCGCATGTTCAACCTGCGGCAGCGATTGGGCGATCGCGACGAGACGTTCCTGCAAACGTCCGTACTCCTCAACCGAGCGGACCCTCGCGCCCACGCTGATCTTGGCGAACCAGACGTTCTCCGAAGTGAAGCCGACGGGGGCATGCGCCAGTCGCCATTCGCTGGCGATCGCCAGGGCCGTTCCCGTTGTCAGAGCGAGAGCCATGGCGAACTGGAGGGCGACGACGCGCTCGTTCCACCATGCGGTTCGCCCAGATGAACGTGCCTGGCCGCCGCCCAGCATGGTCTGTGGATGCCACCGCGAGAGTACGACGGCTGGTAGCAAGCCTGACAGGAGACCGCAGAAGGCGGAGGCGCCGAGACCGAACGCCAGCACGCGCCAGTCGAGGGAGACCTCGTTCAATCTGGGCACATCGCCGGGTACGAGCACTAGTACCGCAGGAAGACCGACCTTCGCCAGCCACACCCCGGCGCCCCCCCCGAGCAGCCCAATCAGGAGGTTCTCGAGGAGCAATTGCCGGATCAACTGCCCCCGCGACGCGCCAAGCGCGATCCTGATTCCACACTCGCCCAGACGGGACGTTCCCATGCCGACCAGCAGCGTCCCGATGTTAACGCACGCGAGAATCAGGACGAGCATGCCCGCCACCATGAGGGTCAGCAGCCGTGGCCGCCACGTCTTGAGTTGCTGATCCCGCAGTCCCTCGACCTGGACACCCGCCAGTTGGTAGGCCGACATCTCCGCCTTCCAGAGCCGCAGCCGTTCTTGTGCCTCGGTGCGAACGGTCTCCGGTGACCGGCCGGCCGGGACACGTCCAACGACATATCGCGTCGCCACCGGCCACCAGCGTCGCGACGGTTCGGTTCGAGGCTCTGCAATGAACACATCAACGTCGTGCCCCTGCGACGAGGAGATGGCGCCAGGAATGACTCCCACAACCGTGTAGAGACGGCTGGCTTCGCTCAAGCGATGTGAGAGCCGGATTTCGCGTCCGACCACGTTCGGATCCGACGCAAAGAGCCGACGCCATGCAGATGCGGACAAGATCACAGCCTGTACTTGTTCGAGTTCGTCGCGCGGGAGGAATCGGCGGCCGAGTGTCGGTACGGCGTCGAGCACATCAAACAGATTCGTCGTGACGACGGCTGCCTCAACGCTCTGCCAATCTTCGCGAAGCAGCCCATATTCGGCAAACTCCAGCGAGGCTAACCCCTCCACGGTGCGCAATTGACTAGCGAAGTCCGCGTAAAGCGGGTAAGGCAACGGTTGACTTTCGCCTTCTCGGCTGAGGAGGCTGAGCGTGACGAGGCGTTCTGGGGCGCGAAACGGAAGGGGGCGGAGGATTACAGCGTTGACGAGGGAGAAGATGCACGTTACGACGCCGAGCACGAGCGCAAGCGTGACGATGATTGCGCTCGTGGCGGTGCGACGCGAGCGAACCAGACCACGCAAAGCGTTCCAGAGTTCATGTGAGATCATGTGCTTCAACCGCCGATCACTGCTCTGGACCGGCAGCCTTCCCACTCCTCTCGCGTTGACGCCGCCTGCCCGGCGCGCGATGGTCGCGCGCAAGACGGATGCGCTCCGGGCAGGCGGTCTCGCTACTCCAGCCAGCCGGCCTATGAGGCCGAAACTCGGCAATCAGTTCAAACAGAATCCGGAAGCCGCACAGCAGGTCGGGAAATCCGGATTCGTGCATTCGCCGCTCGAGCTGCATTCCTTGTACGGAAATTGAAGGATGCAGCTACCGGAGTCCCCAAGTCCACAACAATCGCCAGGCTTGCCATGGACGACCGCACTTAGACTTAGTGCCGCCGTAACAACCAGAACCACGAACACGAGACTACTTCGCTGAGAGAGGCCGGCAAGTATCGCTCCTGTAGTAAACAACGGTCCAGCAGGCCGAAAGTGTCACCGAGTGATCGCCATAGGAGGAAGGACCCTGGTCAGCGACGCTGACGAAACGCAGTTGAACCAGACGTGCCGTGACACTTTCTGGGTGTCTGATTCGTTAGAATGATTGGGTAGCACTCCGCGATGAAGACTTCCGCAGCAGCGATCTTCGACACCTACCATCTGGCGGTCTACCGGTACTTCCGTCGGCTGCTGGGAGACCGGGAGGCGGCGGAGGATCTGACGCAGGAGGTCTTTCTCCGAGTGATTCGTGGGCTGGACCGGTACGAATCACTCGGTCGGGAGAGCGCCTGGGTGTTCCGTATCGCCAGAAACGTGTTCTTCGACAATCGGCGGGCACGACGTCCAGACGCCACTAGATTGGGTGATATCGAGGCGTGCGGCGTCGAATCGGACCATGTCCTGGCCTTCGACATCCAGGAAGCTCTGCGGCTGCTCTCCGTGCACGACTGCCAGGTCTTCGTGCTGAAGGAAGTCGTTGGTCTGAGCTACGCTGAGATCGCGGACGCCACTGATGTGACTGAGAACAGCGTGCGATCCCGCTTGCGTCGTGCCAGATTGCAGTTGCGCGCGAGCCTTAGGGGCCGCTTGGTCAAGAGCTCGATGAGAGATTCGGGCGAGGGACAAGGATGAAACCTGAACACATTGATGCGTTGTCCGCCGCCCTGGACGGAGAGCTTGTGGAGCCTGCGCTGCTGGCGGAGAGTCTGGCCCAACCTGACGCGGCCGCGTTGCTCGCAAACTTCGCGGCTCTGCGGGTCCTGGCGGGGGCCGACCTCGATCGCCCGAGCGACGCGTTCTACGCCACCATGGCGACCCGGTTGACCCGGCCCGGGCTCGGCAGTCGACTGCTTCTGAGTTTCAGGCCCCGCGCGATGGCCGCGTGCTGGATCGTCGCGGCGTTTCTCGCCGGGTACTTGCTACACTCGAGCCGAGCGTTCACCCCGGCGAATCAGGCCCCGTCTATTGTGACGCCAGCCGGCGCGCCCGCGTCGAGGTCAGGCATCGCGCCATCCCGAGATGGACCAGGTTCGCCCCCGACCCGCTCCACAGCCAGTCCGCCGACGGGACGTTCCGGTGCCCGTCCGCCCGCAGTGCCCTCACTCTACATTCGCTTCGGAGAATGGCGAGAAACGGAGCCGCCATCGATGCGTCCCGCGGCTGGTGGAGAGAAGTAGCATGTCAACTACGACACGACAGAGACGCCAGGCGCGACTGTTCAGTGTGGCTTCCGTGGGATTGGCGATCGGCATCCTCGTCGTACCAATCGCCAGTCGGCGGACGGCTGCCCGACCGATCGCGACTGACCGAATCGGCGCGAAGCCAGATGATCAGGCTTGGCGGGCGAGTCTTCGCTTCGATGCCATTGGAACGCTTCGCGGAGGGGCGACCGGCAGGCCCCACGTCGAAATCGTGAGAGCGCTCGGAGTCGGCGAGACGACTGCGCAGGATCTTATCGCAGGAGATCATGACGACCCCAGCCTCTGCAATGTCGGTTTCGTGGTCAACGCGAGCACCGCCAGGCCCATCTACCATTGGCATCTTGAAGCTCGCGTCCTGGAGACGTCCGCCACGCACACGACCGTCGCGATTTCAGGTCGCCGAACCCGCCCTGATGTATCGGGGGCCGTTGATGATGTGGAGCTGACGCGAACCCTGACGCTCGCGCCGGACGAGTACCACACCCTGGATTTTGTTTCCGCTTCAGGTACCGATTCAGCGTGCACCAGCACGATGGTGCGCGTGTGGGCCGAGCCGCTGCCGCCACCCGGCGTCCGCGTGCCGATCGTGTCTGACGTATGGCTGGTTCACGCAGGCCCACTTGGCGAGAGTTTGGCGTATCAACGCATCGCAGGATCATCGTCCGAACCGTTGTCGTTCCACGTGGGGCCATTGGCCTGGCCGGTCGCGACGACAGGCGTCGGGGCCAACGCTCCGCCCAAGCTTCAAATCGAGGTCACCGGGTCGATCAGTGCGACGCTGCGCCCAGACGGTCTAGTCGATGTTTCCACCCGAGCGGTGCAAACCTTCTCCTGGGCTGGATACATGATGGGCGGCGAGGGCCGCCAAGACTTCCGAAGTCGACCAGGAGAGGTCGTGGCGCTCTTGTTCCCGAACCCCGGCGGAACGATCCGCGCCGCCAAAGACATGCCGCCCGACCTGTCGCTGGCCCGTGGAGTGACTCGCATGGGGCAGCAGACGGTCATCGCCCTATCGGAGTACTTTGGCGACAGCCAGGTGGCGTTGTATGTGCAGGTGGGGCCGCGCGGGCCCGAATAGGAACGACCGCCGCTGATAACGTGTCAATTCTGACATGCCTTGGCCGCGACGACTTGTCTCGACAAGTCTCTCGCGGGCCACCTGGAGTAATCCAGACGCCGCCGCTGTCGGCGGTGACAAGAGTTGAAGCGGGCCTGCTCTTACCGAGGCTCCAGCGTGGTGGACGGATCGAGATGCCGTACTCTCGGCCGATGCCGGCAGTCGGGTCCCGCTGTCACGAGCTGCGGAACCAGGACGGACACGAGTCCTGGCGCGTTATCGCCGCGAACTCAGTAACGCCCACAGTGTGAGCAGGGCCAGCGATCCATCGCCCAAGGCGAACAGCAGGAACGAGGCCGGCGATCCCCGCATCGCGTAATCCAGCAAGAACAGGATGGCCCCGGCACCCTTCAGGCCTGGTCCCATCAGCCAGAGATACGCGCGGTACCTCACTGGGTCGCGGTACGGCAGCAGGTAGCCGAGGCCAATCACCAACGTGAACAGCCCGTTCAAGTCGGCGTGGATGGGCGGCACCGGATCGGGCAGACCGAAGAGCTGTACAAGAAGAGGCCGCCCTGCCAGCAGGGCGGCCCCTATGAACACATCGTAGACGGCCGAAATCGCGGCGACCAGTCGGAGCACGAATCGGCTACTTGATAATCTCGAGCTGGTTCTCGAAGTTGATCGTCTCGCCGATCCGGATGTTCACCTCGAACGAAATCGATTTGTAGCCCGGCGCCGAGATCTCAATCTTGTGCGGTCCCGCTTCGAGCTTCATCTTCTGGAAGACGCCGTCGAAATCATCTACACGTCCCGTATAGTAGCCGTCAACGTATACGGTCGCGTTCGAAGGCTTCACCTTGAGTCTGATCGCGCCCATCTGGGACTGGGGGGCGCCGAAACCTCTGGGCGTGCTCCATCCAGATCCGGCGCCGTACATCTCACCATAGCTGGAACCGTAGCCGTAGGCACTGCTATAGCCAAAGGCTCCCCACCCATACCCCGACCAGAATGGGTCGTAGAAACTCGAGTACAACCCACCATAACTGGCGCCCCAGCCATACGGATAGCCGTACCCGTACCCGTTGTAGCCGTAGTAGCCGTAGGGGTTGCCAAAACCGTTAGCGTAGATCGACCCGTACGGGTTGTTATCCACGGGGTTCGTGCCGCCGCCGCCGCCGCCCGTCGAGGGTGTGGTGCGCACGGTCGCTGTGCCGACAGCCGCGTTTTCTCCGTGGGGTCTCGAGTACCAAGGCGCGGCCGTCGTCGCAGGAGCCTCGCCCACAAGCCGCTCGCCGCGCGGGCCGGCCGTGCGACGCGGTTCACCGTACGCCGGGGCATTTCCCGAGTTGCTTCCCGAGCTTGTGGGGCTCCCGCTCCAGCTGCTGCCGCCAGACGATGAGCCGCCTGACGAGAATCCGCCCGAGGACGATCCGCCCGACGATCCCATGCTCGAGCCGCCACTACCACCACCCATGGCCGCACCGCCGCCACCGCCTGCTGCTCCGCCGCCACCGCCCATGGCGCCGCCGCCTCCGCCCCCTACCGAGCCTCCCCCTGCCGTCGTCTCATTCGGCCGCTGCGCGAATGCGACACCGGACGGCACGGCCAGCAGCAACGCTGCGACCACCACCACAACGATGACGCCGGGATTGAGCCGAATCATGATGCTCTCCTTTGCCAGGACGGACCGCGGGGGGGCCGAGTCCAGGGTCGCCCAACCGCTACACAAGCAACTCCGCTGCCAGGCAGACCCGACCAGATCCCCTCAGAATCTACGCTTCTCGGCGCCAGTTGTCCAGTCCAAGGGGCAGTCCGACGCCACCAACCGTCCGGTATTGGGGTCAGGTCCAAAACCCAACATCCTGCGCTGTATCTGCGGGATCGAGTAACAGACATGGCGTTTTGTCCCGCCCTCGATCCAAAATGCCAGAGAATGTTGGATTTTGGACCTGACCCCATGAATATCAAGGCGACGACGATTCTCACGGTCCGCCACCAGGACCGCGTGGTGATGGCCAGTGACGGCCAGGTGACGCTCGGCCAGACCGTCGTCAAGCACGGTGCCCGCAAGATTCGACGGCTCTACAACGACCGCGTGCTGGCGGGATTCGCCGGCTCGGCCGCAGACTCGTTCGCCCTCTTCGCCCGCTTCGAAGCCAAACTCGATCAATACCGTGGCAACCTCGAACGCTCGGCCGTCGAACTCGCGAAAGACTGGCGCACCGACCGGGCGCTCCGCCGCCTCGAGGCCATGCTGACGGTCGCGGATCACAAATCGACTTTCCTCCTGTCCGGGACAGGCGACCTGATCGAGCCCGACGATGGCATCGTGGGCATCGGATCGGGAGGGATGTATGCGGTGGCCGCGGCAAGGGCCCTCGCGCGCAACACGGCATTCGACGCCAGGAAGATCGCCGAGATCGCCATGGCTCTCACCGCGGAGATCTGCATCTACACGAACGACCAGTTCACCATCGAAGAGTTGACGATCAATCCGCTGCAACCAGCGGTCACCTCCTAGCCCCATGCCCATCTACCTGCCGTCCTCGCTTGGTTCCTTCGGCTCGGCCCTGACCCCGCGCGAGATCGTGGCCGAGCTTGACAAATACGTCGTCGGACAGCACCAGGCGAAGCGCGCCGTGGCCATTGCTCTGAGAAATCGGCTCCGGCGACAACTGCTGCCCAAGGAACTGGCCGCCGAGGTGACGCCGAAGAACATCCTCATGATCGGTCCGACCGGCGTCGGCAAGACCGAGATCGCGCGCCGGCTGGCACGGTTGGCGCAGTCGCCGTTTCTCAAAGTCGAGGCCTCGCGCTTCACCGAGGTGGGCTACGTGGGACGCGACGTCGAGTCGATGATTCGCGATCTGGTCGAGATTGCCGTCGGCATGGTGCGAGAAGAACGGTACCGCGACGTCCAGGCGATGGCCGAAGCTCGTGCCGAAGAACGACTGCTGGATCTGCTGCTGCCGCCAAGCCCCCAGACCGCCACCGACGATCCGGCGGCGAAACACGAGCACGCCGGTCAGACGCGCGAATGGTTGCGGGCGCAACTGCGGGAGGGCAAACTCAACGAACGCACAGTCGAGCTGGAGTTGCGCGAGTCCAGCATGCCGCTGATGCAGGTGGTGGGCGGTTCGTCGATGGAAGAGATCGGTTTGAATCTCAAGGACATGCTGCCCGGCATGTTCCAGGGACGCAACCGCAGCAGCACGATGAAGGTGCCGGACGCGCTGGTGCACCTCACCGAAGAGGAGCAGCAGAAGCTCGTGGATACCGAGACGGTGGCGCGCACGGCGATTGAGCGGGTCGAGCAGAGCGGCATCATCTTCGTCGACGAGATCGACAAGATCGCCGGTCGCGAAGGGGGACAGGGCCCCGATGTCAGCCGCGAAGGCGTGCAGCGGGACATTCTGCCGATCGTCGAAGGCACCACCGTCAACACCAAGCACGGGATGGTGCGGACCGATCACATCCTGTTCATCGCCGCCGGCGCGTTCCACGTGTCGAAGCCCTCCGACCTGATTCCTGAACTGCAGGGCCGTTTTCCGATCCGCGTGGAGCTCGAAGCGCTTGGACGCGACGAGTTCGTCCGCATCCTGCGGGAACCGCGGCACGCGTTGATCATCCAGTACGTGGCCCTGTTGGCCACCGAGGGGCTGACGCTGACCTTCACCGACGATGCCATCGAGCGGATTGCCGAGCTGGCCGCCATGGTCAATGAGCGAACCGAGAACATCGGGGCCCGCCGGCTCCACACCGTGATGGAGAAACTGCTGGATATCATTTCGTTCGAAGGGCCCGACCGGGTCGAGAAATCGATTACGATTGATGCCGCGTACGTTGATCAGATGCTTGGTGACATCGTGAAGAACGAGGACCTGAGCCGGTACATCCTGTGACATTCACGTCGATGCCGCCCTTGATTCACACGCCGCGGCCCGCGGCCGTTGCTGCCGTCCGGCGACCGGCTCCGGCGCTTGCCGTCCTGCTGGTGGTCGCAGCGCTCTGTGGGGCGTGCGGCAAGAAGGGGCCGCCGCTCGCGCCCATTGTGAAGACAGCGGCCACCATGGCGGATTTCTCCGCGCGCCGATCCGGCGACACCGTGTTCCTGCGTTTTACGGTGCCTGCCACCAACACCGACGCGACCGGGCCAGCCGATCTCAGCCGGATTGAGATCTATGCCTACACGGCGGAGAAAGACATCGAAGGACTCGAAGCCAAGGACATGACGCTCGTGTCGGAAGTCGTGGTGCGGCGCCCGCCTGATCCCGACGAAGACCGCGAGTCGAAGGACAAGCCGGCCGCCGAGAGGAAGCCTGCGAAGCCAAGACCTCCGGAACCGGGCGTTGACCAGGGAACGATCGTCACAGTCACCGATGCGCTGACGGCCGAAACGATGATGCTGACGCGGCTTCCCAAGCGATTGGTCCCACCTCCAATCGAGAAGGTGGACCAGCCAAACCAAGGGTCGAAGCTGGAGTTGCCGACCGTCGGTCCGGTCCTCGAGGCGAAACCGCGACGCTTCTATGTGGCCTATGGGGTGAACCGCAGTGGACAGCGGGGAAGTCCATCTCCCAAGTTCGTTGTGGCGTTTGACGCCTTGCCGCCGCCACCGGGAACGCCGCGGCTGGACGCGAAGGCCAAGACGCTCGAGATCTCCTGGGATCCGCCGCAAGGCGCCGCTGCGGCCATCGAGCACAAGACGACAACCGAGCCTCTGTTGTCGGTGACGACTCGCGGCACGCTCGTTCCCGTGTTGCCGTCCTATAACGTCTATCTCGTCAGCAAATCGCCGACTCCGGAGAAGCCGGGGGTCGTTCGCCCTCCCGAACTGCCGCTGCCGCTCAATGACAAGCCCCTGACCAAACCAAGCTTCGTTGACGAGAAGATTGAATTTGGCGTGGAGCGCTGCTACCAGGTGCGCACGGTGAACACGGTGGGTGCCACGGTTCAACTGACGACAGCGACCGCGACGGCAACACCGGCTGGCGTCGCGCCCACGCCGGCGATCTCAGAAAGCGTGCCGTCGGCGATCGCGTGCGCGACAGCGGCCGACACGGTTGCGCCGCCGGCGCCGACGTCGCTCGCGGCCGTGGCCAGCAGCGGCGCGATCAGCCTGATTTGGACCGGCGTCGATGTGCCCGATCTCGCAGGGTACCTGGTGCTGCGCGGCTCCGCCCCCGACGGACCGCTCGCACCCTTGTTCACCCAGCCGATTCGCGAGACCACCTATCGCGACATCACCGCGAAGGCAGGCACCAATTACGTCTACGCCGTTGTCGCCGTCGACACCGCGTCTCCGCCGAACCGGAGCCCGATGTCGAACAAAGCCACTGAAACGGCACGGTAAAGACCCTGTTCGTGATACCAATGGGGTGTCACGATCAAAAAACGAGGAACAGTGACATGGATCGGATCTACCGCATTCTGTGGAACGCTGAACCGCGCCACGCGGTCGAGCGGGACGGCATCTTGAGCCTGGTGGTCGGTGATGTATTCGGCCGCTACACCCTTGGGGAACGCGTCGCCCAGGGATCGGCCGGCGCGTTTGCTCCCACGGTTCATCTGCTCGCGCCGATTGTGCCGACAAAGATCGTCGCGATTGGATTGAATTACAAGGACCACGCCGCCGAGCAGGGCAAGCCGCTGCCGAAGGAACCGATGCTGTTCCTCAAGCCGTCCACCGCCGTGATTGGACCTGGAGCATCCATCGAGCTGCCTCCTGGAGTCGGGCGCGTGGATCACGAAGCGGAGATGGGCCTGGTAATTGGTCGGCGTGCGACCCGCGTGCGGGCGGCCGACGCCCATGACTACATCCTCGGCGTCACGTGCTCGAATGATGTGTCGGCGCGCGACTTGCAGAACCGCGGGTACCAGTACTCCCACGTCAAAGGGTTCGACACCTTTGCCGCGCTCGGGCCGTCGGTGACGATCGGCCTCGATTCGGCCGATCTGGCCGTGGAAGGCTGGGTCAACGGGACCAAACGCCAGGGCTCGCGCACCAGCCAGCTGGTGTTCTCAGCGGCCGAGCTGGTCGAATACGTCAGCGCGATCATGACGCTGTTGCCGGGTGATGTGATTTCCACCGGCACGCCGTCCGGCATCGGACCGCTCGCTGATGGCGACACGGTCACGGTGAAGGTCGAAGGCGTGGGCGAGTTGATCAATCCGGTCAAACAGCGGGCATAGGGCCGATTCTGAGTGCGGCGTCTTCAGACGGGATTCGGGATTGGGGATTCGGGATTAGCGAACCGCGGCCACGCGCTGGAGGCCGGGTCGTCGGGCCCGGCAACGCGCCGGGAATCGAGATTGGCAGAAGGAGCGAAGGCGTGAAGCAGTCACTCGACAAACTGGCCGGGCTCGAACGGCAGGCCGAACTCGGCGGCGGCGAGGACCGGCTTCGGCGGCAGCATGAGGCGGGCAAGCTGACGGCGCGCGAGCGGATGCTCGAACTGTTCGACCCGGGAACATTCGAAGAGCTCGACAAGCTGGTCACGCATCGCTGCCGCGACTTTGGCATGCAGGAGCAGGTGATTCCTGGCGACGGTGTCGTCTCGGGGCACGGGCTAGTCGAAGGGCGTTCGGTCTTTGCGTTTGCGCAGGACTTTACCGTCTTCGGCGGGTCGTTGTCGGAAACCAACGCCGCCAAGATCTGCAAGGTGATGGATCTGGCAGTCCGGATGGGATCGCCCATCGTCGGCCTCAATGATTCGGGCGGCGCGCGGATCCAGGAGGGCGTCGTCTCACTCGGAGGCTATGCGGATATCTTCCTTCGCAATACGCTGGCATCGGGTGTGGTGCCGCAGATCTCCGCCATCATGGGACCGTGCGCCGGAGGCGCCGTCTACTCGCCTGCCATCACCGACTTCAACGTCATGGTCAAGGGGACCAGCTACATGTTCGTGACCGGGCCCGACGTCATCAAGACGGTGACCCACGAGGATGTGACGAAGGAAGAACTCGGCGGCGCGATGACGCACAATCAGAAGAGCGGCGTGGCGCACTTCGCCGTGGAGAACGATCGCGAGTGCATTGCGATCATCCGGGAGTTGCTGGGCTTTCTGCCCTCGAACAATCTCGACGATGCCCCGCGCGGTCCGCTGACCGATCCGCCGACCCGCGAAGACGCCTCGCTGGACGTGCTGGTACCGGCTTCGCCCTACCAGCCGTACGACATGCTGGATCTGATCCATACGATTGCCGATGACGGGTACTTCCTGGAAGTCCACCGCTACTTCGCACCGAACATCATCGTCGGATTCGCGAGATTGGGCGGACGGTCGGTTGGGATTGTGGCCAATCAGCCGGCGCATCTGGCCGGTACGCTCGATATCGATGCATCGGTCAAGGGGGCGCGGTTCGTGCGCTTCTGTGACGCGTTCAACATTCCGCTGGTGACGCTGGAGGATGTGCCCGGCTTTCTGCCCGGCACCGTGCAGGAATTCGGCGGCATCATTCGGCACGGCGCGAAACTGCTCTACGCGTTTGCCGAGGCCACCGTCCCGAAGGTCACCGTGATCACGCGCAAGGCGTACGGCGGCGCGTATTGCGTGATGGCGAGCAAGCACATCCGCACCGACTTCAACTACGCGTGGCCGATGGCCGAAATCGCGGTGATGGGGCCCGAGGGCGCGGTCAACATCCTGTACCGCCGCGACCTGGAGCGATCCGCCGATGCGCCGGCCCGGAGGGCGGAAAAGACGGCCGAGTTCCGCGACACGTTCGCGAATCCCTACATCTCGGCCGCGCGGGGGTTCGTCGACGAAGTGATCCTGCCGAGGACGACCCGGCGCAAGATCATCTCGGCGCTCGAAGCGTCGGCGAACAAGCGCGACAAGAACCCGCCCAAGAAGCACGGCAACATCCCGCTGTAGAATACGGACGGCATGGCTGCATCGTTGACGAAGGTCCTTGTCGCCAACCGGGGCGAAATCGCTGTCCGGATTATTCGGGGCTGCCACGAGATGGGCCTGAAGGCCGTGGCCGTCTATTCCGACTGCGACCGCACGGCCCAACACGTGCGCCAAGCCGACGAAGCGTACGCCATCGGCGCCAACCCACCGCGAGACAGCTACCTGCGCATCGACAAGATCATCGATGTCGCCCGGGCGTCGGGTGCCGACGCGGTGCATCCCGGGTACGGCTTTTTGGCCGAGAACGCGGAGTTTGCCAGGGGCTGCCGGGATGCCGGGCTCATCTTCATCGGCCCGACACCGGAGACGATTGCCCTGATGGGGAGCAAGACGGCGGCCCGTGCCGTGGCGATCGCGGCGGGTGTGCCGGTGGTGCCGGGCACGAAGGACGCGCTCGGCCCGGACGTGCCCGAGGCCGAGGTGGCGCGCATCGCGGCCGAGGTCGGCTATCCCATTCTGATCAAGGCCGTGTCGGGCGGCGGCGGCAAGGGCATGCGCACGGTGACCGAGGCGGCGGGACTGGCCAGTGCCTTGCGGGCTGCCCGGTCAGAGGCGCTGTCGGCCTTTGGCGATCCTGCCGTCTACATCGAGCGCCTGGTGGTCCGGCCCCGTCACATTGAAATCCAGCTGCTCGGCGATCAGTACGGCACCGTCGTGCCGTTCGTCGAGCGCGAGTGCTCGATTCAGCGCCGCCATCAGAAGGTCGTCGAGGAATCTCCGTCACTTCAGGTGAGCTCGGCGACCCGGGGCAAGCTGGCGGCGGCGGCCGCGGCCATCGCGCGCGGCGTCGGGTACACGAATGCCGGGACCATCGAGTTCCTGCTGGATCAGAGCGGCGAGTTCTTCTTTCTCGAAATGAACACGCGGCTGCAGGTCGAACACCCGGTCACCGAACTGGTGACGCTGACCGACCTGGTGCATTGGCAGCTCCGGATTGCCGGCGGTGAGCGACTCGACATCGATCCGGAACTCGCGCTGACGCCCCACGGCCACGCGATTGAATGCCGGATCTACGCCGAGGATCCGGACGGCGACTTTCTGCCATCTCCCGGCCGCGTGACCGCGTGCGCCGTGCCGGCGGGGCCCGGGATCCGGCGCGACGACAGCGGGGCGGTGGCGGGAGCCGACATCCCCGTCTACTACGATCCCCTGATCGCCAAACTGTCTGCGTGGGCGGCAGATCGGCCAATGGCCATCGCGCGGATGCGACGGGCGCTCGACGAATACGACGTGCGCGGCATCAAGACCACGATCCCCTTTTTCCGATGGCTTCTGGCGGATCCGGACTTCCAGGCCGGCCGGTTCGACACCTCGTTTATTGATCTCGCGCTGGCCTCTCGCAACGGACGGCCGTTCCAGCAGACGCCTCCAGAAGACGAGCCGCTGGTCATCGTGGCTGCGGCCGTGCATGCGATGAACCAGCCGACCCGGACCGCCGACCGATCATCGGCGCCCGCGGCTCAGGAGAGCCGCTGGAGGCGACACGCCCGAGACCAGGGGCAACGCTAACCGCCTTCGTGCCGGAGCACCCGATGGAATTACAAATCGATCTTGGCGGCCGCATCCGCACCGTCGTCGTCGAACTCAGAGACGGCCGGTACCACGTGTCGAGCGAAGGAGACTCGTGGCTGGCTGACGTGGGCATGGTCGACGCGGCCACCTACTCGATCATCCTTCCCGATCGCGGCTGTGCGAGTCACGAAGTCGGCGTCGCCGCCTCGGGAGGCAATGGCGATCTCCGCGTGCATCTGGCCAGTGGGATTACCACCGTGCGGCGGCTCACCGGGGCGGGTCGGTTCGGAGGGCGAGGCACGCAGGCGGCCCAGGCCGTAGGCACCCAGCAGGTCGTGGCCCCGATGCCGGGCAAAGTCATCCGGGTTCTGGTGAAGCCCGGCGATCTGGTCAAGACGCGACAGGGTCTGGTGGTGGTCGAGGCCATGAAGATGGAGAACGAGCTGCGCTCGCCGAAGGACGGGCGAGTGGTGACCGTCTCGGTGACCGAGGGGACCTCGGTCGAGGCGGGCCGGTTGCTGGTGGTCATCGAGTAGGGCTTGTGGAGGCATGACACTGAAGGCGTTTGCTCGCGGCGCGTTGCGGCACTCGAAGAGAGCCGCGGTGCTGGCGCTTGTCCTGATTGCCGCCGGCATCGTCACCAGCTTCAGTGTTGAGCTCGGTCCCGGGCTGCGCACCTGGGCCGAGCAACGGGCGACGACATTCATGCTGCGCCCGATGCACATTGGCGCGCTGTCGGTGCGCCTGTTCGACGGGCGGTTTATCGCGCACGACCTGAAGATCGAGGGACTCACGCCGAAAGACGCGCCGTTTCTCGAGGCCAAAGAAATCGTCGTCTCGATGCCGCTCTGGTCGCTGCTTCGGCGCGAACTGGTCATCGAGAGCCTTGAAATCTCTGACTGGCGGGGGACCGTCGAAACCTGGCCGGGCGATCGGAACAACCTGCCGCGGCTCAAATCAGACTCGTCGGGACGGGGCTCGGGCCCCATCCACCTGTCGGCCGGCTACATCCACGCCTTCAGGGGCGAGTTCACGTATGACGATCACCGGACGTGGAGCACCGTGGTGCGCAATCTCGACATCACGGTGATGAAGATCGTGGGGTATCGCGGAACGTCGCGGGCCTCCGGCGGCCGTATCACGATCGGGCGCTATGAGCCCATGTCGGCATCGATGAATACCTGGTTCAAGGTCGACGGCGGCAAGATCCTGTTCGATCGGGTCGAACTGAAGACGTACGGTTCGGAATCGTTGTGCGCAGGAGTGGTTGACGTGGGCCATTGGCCCGAGATGCGCTTCACCGTGCGATCGACAATCCAGATGCCCCGCGTCAGGGAGATCTTCTGGGCCCACGATCAGTTCACGTTGTCCGGGGTGATGCAGTTTCAGGGGGTCTTTCGCCTGTTCAGGGGCGGCCACGAGGTGGCGGGCAAGTTCTGGACCGCCGAAGGCGGCCTGAACAAGTACCGGTTTCCCGAATTCGGGGGCCAGTTGACCTGGACGCCTTGGCGATTCGAAGTGATTGACGCGAAGTCGCGTTTCTACGGCGGATCCATGGCGCTCACCTATCTGATGAATCCGCTCAACGGCAAGACGCCAGGCACAGCCCGGCTCGAGACGAGCTACCAGGGTGTGGATCTCGCAGAGTTCTCCGACGCGATGGAATTCGAGGGGCTTCGGCTGGCGGGTCGGGCCACGGGTCGGAACTTGCTCGAGTGGCCGATGGGCACCTACTCGAGCCACACCGGATTCGGGGATGCGACCGTCGAGCCTCCGCCCGGGACGACGCTGCGGGGCCGGGCGCTTCCAATGGTGCTGCCGGACCCCTCGTTTGCTCATGTGTACGGCGACCCCTGTCCGCCGCTCGGGCACGTGGCCCTGGGCGGCGAGGTGCATTACACGTTCGGGCCGGAGTGGATCGATCTGGCGCCGAGCCACCTGGCTTCCAGTTCGACCTACGTTGAGTTCAAGGGCCGGACGGCGTACGGGCAGCGTTCGACGATTCCCTTCCATCTGACGAGCACCGACTGGCAGGAGAGCGACCGCCTGCTGGCCGGCGTCATCACCGCATTTGGCTCGAAGACCAAACCGATTGAAATCGGCGGCGTCGGGACGTTCGACGGGGTTCTCCTGAATGCGATCTCCAGACCGCGGATCGAAGCGACGATTGTCGGACGCCGGATGCGCGCCTGGGACGTCGAATGGGGCAGCGGGCAGAGTCGCCTGATTTACGAGAACGCCTACGCCGACGTGACCGAGACCGTCATCCGCAAGGGCAACGCGGAGATGCGCATCGAGGGGCGCTTCTCGATTGGGTTCCCTCGCGCCGATCACGGCGAGGAGATGAACGCGCGGTTCACGTCCGATGCGTGGCCGATCGTGGACCTGCGTCATGCCTTCGATCTGGACGAATATCCGTACAACGGGGGGCTGTCGGGCGAGCTCCATCTGTACGGCCCGTACAAGGGGCCCTTTGGCTTCGGCCGCGCCTCGGTGTCGTCGGGCGAGGTCTATGGTGAGTCACTCGCAAGTGCGACGGCCGCGTTGCGCTTCGACGGCAAGGGCATGGACTTCAACGGGCTCGAGGTCCGCAAGGGCGCCACCGGCGTGCTTCGCGGCGCCGCGCACTTTACGTGGGCCGGCGCGTACTCCTTCAACGCCGATGCCGTTCAGGTTCCTGTCGAGTCGCTGGATATCGTCCGTCTCCCGAAGACCCCGCTGACCGGGATGCTCGACTTCAGCATGGCCGGAAGCGGCGTGTTCACCTACCTCAACTACGACGTGTCCAAGGTGAAGATTCGCGATCTCTACATCGGAGACGAGGGCCTCGCCGACACGGTGACCGGCAAGATCGCCATGCGGGGCGACTTCGTCAACTTCGAGTTCCAGGCAGGCTCGACGCGACTCGAGGCCTCGATGGTCGGCCAGGTGAATCGTCGAACGCTGAGCTACCCGGGGGACATCACCCTGCGCGTCACGGACACGTCGCTCGATCCCTATGCGCGGCTGTTCGCGTCGAACGTGTCGCCGTACGCGAGGGCGGTCGTCAGCGGCACCGCGCGCATCAGCGGCACACTGGGAAACCTCGACGGCATCGTGGCGCGGGCCGTGGTGGACAAGGTTGACCTGAGCCTGTTCGACTATGTCCTCAAGAACAACGGCGACATCGACATCGGCGTCGATCAAAGCACGGTACGGCTGCACCAGTTCAGCCTGATGGGCGACAAGACGCGGCTCGGGGTGACCGGGACCGTGGATATGGGCCGGGGCCAGATCGCCGTCCACGCCGAAGGCGATGCCAATCTCGGGATCCTGCAGCTGTTCTCGGGGAACATCAGGGGATCGGGCCGAGCCGAACTCAAGGCGGATGTGACAGGCGACATCGAGCATCCGCAGATCGCCGGCACCGCGATTCTCGACAACGGGCGGCTTCGCCACATGTTCCTGCCGCACGCCATCGAAGAACTCAATGGTCGCGTGACATTCGCCGACAACAGCATCCGGTTCGACGAGGTTGTCGCGAAGGTCGGGCGGGGCAACGTGCGTTTCGGCGGCCGCGTCCTGCTTCGAGGTTTGTGGCCCGCCCAGCTGGATGTGACGGCGAGCGGCGAATCGATGGAGTTGCGTTACCCGCCAGGCTTGCGGTCAGTGGTCGACGCGGAACTCGCGCTGCGCGGCAGCGTCGACGATCCGTTGCTCAGTGGCATGGTGACGGTCCGCAATGCGTCGTACACCAAACGCATGGATCTGTCGGGCGGGCTCGATCTGGCGGTGGGCGGCCCGCCGCCCGCGACCGGAGCGTCCAGCGCACCGGCATTCCCATTGCGCTTCGATGTCCGCCTGTCGGCTCCTTCGTCGCTCGACATCGACAACAACGCGGCGCGCATCACGTTGAGCGCGGACCTCACGCTTCGCGGCACCCTGGATCGGCCGCTCGTGTTCGGTCGGGCCGAAGTCGAACATGGCGATGTGCGGTTCGAGGGCCGACGCTACGTGGTGACGCGGGGCACATTTGATTTCGTCACCCCCGGCAAACTGGAACCGTTCTTCGATGTGGAGGCGGAGACCCAGGTCCGCACGCCGGGCCAGACCTATCGTGTCACGCTGAGGATGACCGGCAACCTCCAGCGGATCGATCACGATCTGTCGGCGGATCCGCCGCTGCCGGAAGTCGACATCCTGTCGATGCTGCTTGGCGATGTGCGCTCGACGCAGGATGCAGAACTCCGGGCCCTGCAGGCACCCAATGTCGCCCAGCAGACGCTGATCCAGTCGCGCGCCGCCCGATTGCTGGCGAGCCCAATCGCCTCGAATGTCCAGAAGGTGGTCGAGCAGACGTTCGGGGTCGACACCTTCCAGCTCACACCGATGCTGGGGGATCCGTCCCAGCAGTCCATGCGGTTCTCGCCCGGGGCCAGGCTGACGATCGGCAAGCGCATTTCCGACCGCGTCTACGTGACGTACTCCCGCAGCCTTTCGTCGACGGCGCGCGACCAGATTATCCTGCTCGAATACGACCAGTCGGACCGTCTCTCGTGGGTGCTCACCCAGAACGAAGACAAGACGTACGCGCTGGACGTGCGCGTACGGCGGGTGTTCCGATGAAGCCACGCCGCCGGAGCTGGGGCCTGGCCCTGCGGCCGGGCCTGGCGCTTGGACTGCTGATGGTTGCGGTCGTCGCGCCGCCTGCCTTTGCGCAGGAGGTGTCGTCGTGGGTGGGTCGGAGGGTCTCGGATCTCCGCATTGTGTTGGCCGGCCGCATCGTCCAGGACGAGCAACTGAACAGCCTTCTCGAGATTCGCCGCGGCGAACCGCTGTCGATGAAGGAGGTGCGCGACACGATCCAGCACATCATGGGATTGCGAAGATACATCGACGTCCGCGTGGAAGCGACGCCGGACGGCGCCGACGTGCGCATCGATGTCGTCCTGCTCCCGCTTCGCGATCTCCAGCGCATCGTCTTTCGGGGCTCGCTTGGACTTCCGGAAAACACGCTGCGCAATGTCATCACCGAACGATTTGGTGCGAGCCCGCCTGTGGGCCGCAGCATCGACATGGCGCAGACCCTCAAAGACTATTACGTCAGTGAGGGCTATCTCAAGGCCGTCGTGCGTCCGGTGCCTTTTGGTGATGTCGAGGCCGGAGCCGGGGAACTGATCTTCGATGTCGAGGCCGGATCCAGAGCGCGCATCAAGACCATCGAGTTTCGCGGATCTCCACCGGCGACGGTGGAGGCGCTGCGCAAACAGGTGAACCTGCTCGAAGGGTCCGAGTATCAACCCGCCGCCTTGAAGCGCCGGCTGGACGCCTACTCGTCCGCGCTGAGGCGCGCGGGTTACTTCGAGGCCCGGGCCGATCCGTTCTCCACCGTCAACGAGAGCGGGGACGCCGTCGATCTGGCCATCGAGGTCGTACGCGGCTTGCTCGTGTCGCTGCAGTTCACTGGCGACGAACTGCCGCCAACCGTGCGAGCGGACCTGGTGCCGGTCCAGCGCGAAGGGTCGGTCGAGCAGGATCTGCTCGAAGACTCCGAGCGTCGCATCAAGGACTACCTGGTCGCTCGTGGCTACCGCGATGCCGCGGCACCGTTCAATGTGAACGAGTCCAACGATCGGAAGGTCGTCACGTTCGACATCCGGCGCGGGCCGCGCTACGTCGTTGCCGACGACGTGGCGATTACGGGCGCGGCGGGCGTGTCGGCCAGCGCCCTCAAGCCGCTTCTCAAGATTGTCCGCGGGCAGGCGTTCGTCAAGGATCAGCTCGACGCGGACGTGGCGGTGCTCAAGAAGGCTTACCTGGAGAAAGGATTCGGCGACGTCAGCATCGTGGCCGATCCGGTCGCGTCTGGATCGGATCCGGCCGAACGCCAGGTCCACATCGCGGTCACGATCAACGAGGGCCCGCTGATGCGCCTGCGGGCGATCACCTTCGTCGGTCGCGAACAGATGCCCGAGCGGGCGCTGCGCGACATCCTCACTCAACGCGAAGGGATGCCGTACTATCAGCCGGCGATCGACGCGGACCGGGACCGTCTGGAAACCGAGTACCTCAACCAGGGCTTCAGACGCGCGCATGTGCGTGTCGAGCCCCCACCGACCGATACCGGGGCTGACGTCAGCATCCGATACGTCGTCCAGGAGGGACCGCGAGTCATCGTCGACCGGATTCTGGTCGTCGGTAACCAGCGCGTCAGCGAGGCCACGATTCGGCGGGAGCTGGAGATTCGGTCGGGAGAACCACTTGGCGACGAGCGCGTCCGGCAGAGTCAGCGCAAGCTCGCCGCGCTCGGCTTGTTCCGCCGTGTCACGATCTCCGAATTGCAGCACGGCCAGGAGCGATCGAGCGACGTTCTGGTCACGGTCGAGGAGGCGGCGGCGACCACGCTCGGCTACGGCGGCGGCGTCGAGTTCCAAAAGGTCGAAACCAACGAATTTGCGCCCCGGGGATTCGTCGAGATCGGCCGGCGGAATCTGTGGGGGAAGAACCGGTCGGTCAATTTCTTCAGCCGTGTCTCCTTCAGGCGGCATGGGTCCACTGATGCGAGCAACCCGCTGGTGCCCCCGGTCCTCGTCACCCTGACGAATATCGAGTACCGAGTCATCGGATCGTATCGGGAACCGCGGTTCCTCGATACTCGCAGCGATCTGCAGATCTCCGGCGTGCTGGAACAGGCCAGCCGCACCAGCTTCCGCTACAAGCGCCAATCGCTGCGACTCGATCTCGCCGAGCGTCTGGCGAACGGCTGGAGGCTGCTCGGGCAGTACTCGTTCGAGCGCAACACCATCTTCGACGATCTCATCAACCCACTCGACCGGCCCCTCATCGATCGGCTCTTTCCACAGGTGAGATTGTCGATCCTGTCGACATCCGGGGTCCGCGACACGCGTGACGATGGCCTCGATCCGGGCAAGGGCAGCCTTGTCAGTCTCAGTGGGGATCTCGCGTTGCGGCCGCTGGGGTCGGAAGTCGGATTTGCGAAGTTGTTTGGTCAGGCATTCTTCTACCGGCAACTCCCGTCCAGCCGGCGCCTGGTGTTCGCCGCGGGCGCGAGACTGGGGTTGGGAACCGGCTTCTCCCGCCGTGTCGCGGTGACAGACGCCAATGGCCAGCCGGCTATTGCCGCCGATGGCACGCCGCAATTCGTCACGGTACGCGATCTGCCGGCCAACGAACGGTTCTATGCCGGGGGCGACACCACGGTGCGCGGTTTTCAGATCGATCGTCTTGGCCGGCCCGACACGTTCGACCGGAACGGCACACCGCTGGGCGGGCACGCGGAGATCATCGCCAATGCCGAATTGCGGATGACGGTGTGGCGCGACGTCGGCATGGCGACGTTTCTCGACGTCGGCAACGTATTCAGCCGGGCGACCGACATCAATGTCATGCATGTGCGAGCGGCCGCCGGATTCGGACTGCGGTACAAATCGCCGATTGGGCCGCTGCGGGTGGACCTGGGTTTCAAGCTTGGCGCGTTGCAGTCGTTCGGGGGGTTCAACGAGCGCCGCCTGGCGCTGCATATCAGCATCGGCCAGGCGTTCTAGATAGCGGGACAGGATGATGATCACGAAACGCCAGATACGCTCGTTCGTGGTGCTGCTAGCCGTGGTGGCCAGTGTGGCTGGATTAGCAGCCCGTGGTGCAAGTCAGTCTGCATTCGACCGACGCTGCATCCCGCCTCGCTGCGTTGCTCAACGCTCAAATATTCCCGATATTCTCGCGTTTCGCGCCTTGCGATCCGGGCGCATCGACGGTCTCGGTGCGACGACCGACTTCCACCACGGGCTGCTAGATGCCGCCGAAGTGATCGACCGTGTGATTGCCGTTGTCTCGGGCTCGGTGATCACGCTGTCGGATGCGCGCGCGGCGATCCTGTTCGGTCTGGTCGACGTCAGCGATGCCCGCGATCCGGTGGCCGTCGCCATGCAGTGGCTCGTCGATCGCCAGCTGGTGCTCGACGAAGTCAACCGGTACGAAACGCCGAGCCCGGACCTGTCGAATGTCGAGCCGGTGTTCTCGGAGATCCGCAAGAAGCTCGCCGGCGGCAAGGGGCTGCCAGCGGCGCTCGCGTCGGTCGGACTCGAGGAGGATGCGGCGAAGCGATTCGTGCGCGATACGCTTCGGGTCCAGCAGTACGTGAAGGCACGGTTCGAGTCGATCATGCCGGGAACCGAGGAGGAGCTTCGCCAGCACTACCTGAACAACAGGAGTCGGTTCACCCGCGATGGACGACAGCTGACCTTTGACGAGGCGCGCGAACTCGTGCAGGAGCATCTGCAGGAGGGTCGTCGCATTCAGGCCATCGACGTGTGGCTGGCGAGGCTGCGGCGCCGAGCCGACGTCAACGAGTTGTACCTGCCGACCCGCTGACAGTCCGGGACCAGGAAACCACTCCGGCAGTGGTTTCCTGTCAGAGCAGCTCCGAGAACACCGCCAGCATGCGGTCCGTGACCACGGTCCAGGAGAACTCCGCTTCAACCAGCGCCCGGCCGGCGACACCCATTGCCGGGAGGTGGGCCCTCTCCGCCAGCGCGTGGCGCAACCCGGACGCCAGCGCGGCCGGATCACCGGGCGGCACGAGCCAGCCCGTCTTGCCGTGACGCACCTTATCCGGGAGTCCCCCGGCATGGCTCGCCACCACGGTCCTCCGGTGCGCCATCGCCTCGAGCGTCACAATCGAACTGCCCTCATAGAGTGTCGGATGGACAAACAGCGTGGCGGCCTCGTACCACGCATGAAGGGTGCGGTCGTCCACTCGGCCTGGCAGCAGCACGCGATCCGCCAGGCCGGCCGATCGCACGCGTTCTTCCAGCCGATGTCGAAACGGGCCGTCTCCGACCAGGACCCAGCGCCACGTCAGGTCCCTCATCGTGGCCAGTGCGTCGACCAGCACGTGAAAGCCCTTATTGCGCTCGATCCGCCCCACGCTCAGCAGCACCGTCTCTTCCGAATCAATGCCGTGCCGGGTCCTCATCTGGTCCCCGTCGCCAGATGCCGCGAGTCGGTCGCAGCCGGAGAGGTCAATCGCGTTTGGCACCAGGCGCATCCGATCCGAACCGACGCCAAGATGGCGGGCGATGGCTGGCTCGATCGCCCGGTCCGTCGCAATCACGCGGTCGGCCGCGTTCGAACAGATCCGGACGGCCCAGCGCAATGGTGCATAGCCGATTCCCTTGGCGCGACGGCCTCCGTATGAACCGTCCATGCCGCCGAATTCCTCGAGCCCCTGTGGATTGAACACGAACGGCCGCGTCGATCCCGGCCGCCGGCCTCGCACGAGCGCGTACCCGAGTGTGCTGGCGCCGAGGCCGTACACCAGATCGACGAGGCCCGCCTCGGCAAGGGCAGCCGCAACCCGGCCGGCTCGATAGCCGAACAGCGGATACGCCGTCGAGCGATCGAGGATGGTGGTACCCGGGCGATTGGCGCCAGGAAACGTCCGATACGGAATGGTTTGAATCGTGACGCGCCGATCGCCCAGCGCGCCCAGTGTCACGTGCCTGTGGCCTTCGCGCGTGATGAGCGTGATGTGGACGTCGCGCTCGACCAGCGCGGCGACCAGATCGTACACGTGCCGCTCGAGGCCGCCCACCCCGTGCAGGGGAAACACCGATCGGCTGAGCACAGCGATGTTCAGGCCCGCCGGGAACGTGGCGCGGTCAGGCATGTCGGCCTCTCGAGGTCAGCACGTCCGCGTAGATCGCTTCGGTGCGCGCAGCAACACTCGACGCGTCGAACAGCTGTTCAACGCGCTCACGTGCCTGCGCGGCCAGGCGCTCGGCCAGCGGCCGGTCGTTCACGAGTCGGGCGACATCATCAGCCAGTCCGTCGGGCGTGGTCGAGAGGAGACCCGTGACGTCGCGCTCGACGATGTCTGGCGTGCCACCCGTGGCCATGGCCGCGACGGGCACGCCAAGGGCGCAGGCTTCGAGCAGGACGCGACTCAACGATTCAGGGCCGTACGACGGGAACACCAACAGCGACGCGTGGGCCAGCCAGCCCAGCGCCTCGTCGCGTGCAAGCCATCCGGTGAACCGGACATCACGTCCGAGCCGCCTCGCCCCGGCCTCCATCTGACGGCGCAGCGCACCGTCGCCCACCACCACCAGCGGCCATGGCAGATGCGCTCGGTCGACCGCCGGCAGCAGAAACGCCGCACCCTTGTTCACTTCCAGCTTGCCGACATAGACCGCGTATGGGCCGTCAATCGGCGCGGTTGTGCGCGCGGCTGCGGCGCGCAGGCCGGAGACGTCCACGGCATTGGGCACGACCTCGATCCGGGCGTGTCGCAGCAACGCTGATCGGTCGGCGAGGTCTCGCGCCATCGTCGAGCTCACCGCGACAATCGCATCGGCGCGCGCCAGCGACAGTTGCTTCCGATGCAGGTTGGCGCGCATGTACGGAATCAGGGGAAGGGCCGCGGGCCACGCCGCACCGGCGCGCGGACGCACGCACCGCATCATCATGGCAGGCGAGCAGGCCGGGCAGAGAGTGGCCGATGCCGGATCGTGGATCAACGTCGACCAGTAACAGAGAGGCCAGTAGTCGCGTACCGTGCAGATGACCGGAATCCCCAAGGCCTGACCTGCTTCCACTGCGGCCGGAACGGTCAAGACGTGCTGCGCGTGAATCAGGTCGGCCCCCATTTCTCGCGCCGTGGCTTGAATGTGCGCCGCCAGTCGCGGCCACAACCGCTCGTTCTTGAACATGTTCCTGAGAAATGGAACGGACGGCACCGCCGACGCCATCTCGCTGATTCGGAAGGCGTCGTACTCGCGGATGCTGTTCGAGACCTGTCCTGGACGCGGCTGCACGACCACCAGCTCGTGGCCGCGTGTGCGAAGTCCGCGCGCCAGTTCATACGTGCTCCACCCGCTGCCGCCGCAGTTCGGAGGAAACGCGTCGGTCGCGATGAGGATGCGTATCATGACGGGCGCCCAGTGCGCCGGGCCCGGCCCGACGCCGTGCGGGCGTTGAACGCCGCTGTCAGCGCCTCGTCTATGCGAGTGCAGTGGGCCTTCCAGCTGTACAACGCCGCGACACGCTCCCGCGCTGCTCCTCCCAGCCTCAGGCGCAACGCCCTGTCGTCGGCCAGGTGCCCGAGTGCCTCGGCCAGGCCGCCGGGTTCCCGGGGGTTGTAGAGCACGCCCTCCTGCTCTGAGCGCACGATGCTCGCGAGCCTCGGTATCGCTGGTGCCACCACGGGGAGGCCAGCGGCCATGTACTCGAACACTTTGAGGGGAGACCAATAGAACGCGAGCTGGAGCGGCGGGTGGGCGTCCAGATCGAACGGCGCGACGCCGATGTCCGCAGCCGCCAGGCACGCGGGCATCTGGTCATGGGGGATGGCGCCGGTGAGCGTGATGCCCGGCACGCGCGAGGCCTCCTCCTTGACACGAGCCCACTCGGGGCCGTCGCCAATCAGCACCGCCTGCAAACTGCGCTGCCCGCGTTCCCGCAGCGCCCGCACCGCGCGTACGAACGAGATGGCGCCGTGCCAGGCGCGAAATGCCCCGGCGAAGACCGCGACCACGGAGCCGGCCTCTCTGGCAAACGGCAGCGGTCCTTCGACGCCCGGCTTGAACGTGTCTGTGTCGGCGCCCCACTCGATCTCGACAGTACGCTCCGACGGCACGAAGGCCGGAATGATGGCCGCCGTGGGCGTGATGATCAGATCGGCGCGCCGGCACTGCCAGTCGCGCCACCGACGCATCGGTTCGACCAGCAGCAGTTTGTCGAGCCAGGCTTTTGGCGAGCCCGCGTAATCGATGACGGGCGCATTGACTTCAAGGACGGCCAGCGCGTCAGTTGATACCGCCGCCTTGATGCCCTCGCCGCCGAAGTTGTGGTACCGCTCGATGATCACGTCGGCCCCGACGCGGTAGGCCATCCGTCCGACAGCGGCCGCGCGCAGACCGCGCAAGTGGCGCATGCCGAACGGCGGCGACATCGCGTGCCACTGCACGTGGCCGGCAGGAAACGGTCCACGCCCGGGAGTGGTCAGCACGTCAACGTCGTGTCCCAGGGCGGCCAGGCCGTGCGCCACCGACACGACATGGACCGATCCGCCGGTGGTGCCGGGGACGCGCTGGTCGAGCGCGACATACAGGATCTTCACTGCTGCCGGTCCTTGTCGATTGGCGCGTCGTTCACCAGCAGTGCGAAGAACGGGCCGGAACGCACGTGACCAAACAGGAGCAGGTCGAGCTTCATCGCCCACGTCGCCAGGCGCACCGCAGCGTACGGCAGACCCCTGTGATCGACTCTGGCCTTGGCGATCGACCGGGCCTGCTTCGCTGCTTCAGCCGCATCGATCGTGCGACCCTCCGATGCCGCGCGTCCGGCCGCGCGCCGGGAGAGCCAGTGCTCGACGAGCCTCATGACGATATTCTCCATGATGGCTCCAACCGCTGGCGTGTAGTACCTGATGCGGGCAATCCGGAACCCCGCCGACGCCGCCACCGCCTCGAGGTCGGGAATATCGACCAGCGGATTGAGATGATCGGATTTTCGCAGCCGCTCCCGCGACAGATCCATCAGGCCTCGGCGTTCAAGCCACCCCGCTGCGGCATTGACCGCTTTGAGACCGCGAGCCAGCCGGGAGTTCTTCCTGACGTGGCTGTAGACGAACAGGGCCCCGCCCGGGGTCAGCACCCGCGCCGATTCGCGCAGCACATCGACCAGTGCCTCACGAGAGAGGTGCTCGAAGACATCGAGCGCATAGCCTTTTGAGAACGCGCCGGGAGCAAACGGCAGGCGACGCAGATCGCCCAGCACCAGGTCAACGCCGACGCGGGCCTCCCGAGCAAAGTACGGACTGGCGTCAATGCCAACCTGGTACGCGCCCATGTCGGCGTTCCAGACGAGCACCTTGCCGCTGCCGCATCCGAGATCGATAACCGAGTCGGACGGCCCCGGAGCCAGAAATTTCCTGAGCATGTCATTGCGGAGCTTTGCAGAGAGCAGCGGCGGCGAGGCATGTTCGTGCCGTCCGTCCGAGTGCAGCGCCTCATCGAGGTACTTCGTCTGCTCGGCATAGCTCACGCCAGGGTGCAGCACCAGATAGTCCGCCGACGTCGCACATCGCCGGCCGCACTGCGTGCAGACCAGCTCTGTCTGGGAGCGGCTCAGCGGAGCGCCGCAATCGGGGCACCTGACCAGCCCCAGCAGTCGTTCTGAGATCACGAGCGTGCCTCCACCGCCGCGGCGATGACGGCCTCGAGCCTCGCCGCCCGCTTGTCCCACGTGTACTCGGTCACGTCGAGCCGCGCTCTCGCCGCCAGACGCGCGCCGAACGCGGCATCACCAACAATGCGCCTGATGCCCGCCGCCAGGGCGCCTACGCTTCCCGCCTCCACGAGTACCGCATTGTCGTCGGGCCGCAGTACTTCCCGGAGCGCCGGCAGATCGGAGGCCACCACGGGTCGGCCCGATGCCATGTACTCAAAGAGCTTGAGCGGCGACGTGTACGCGGCCGAGATCCGGCTGGGCAGATTCGGAACCGCGAGTACGTCAGCCTGTTGCAGCAGCGCAGCCACCTGTGGCGGATCGACCATACCCACAAGGTCCACCCGTCCTGGCGCGGTCCGTTCGGCCAGCGCCTTCACCCTGGCGAAGTCGTGCTCACCGTCGAGGCCTCCCACGATAAGTCCGCGCACGTCGGTCAACTGGCCAAGCGCGCCGATCAGGACGTCGATTCCTTTCCACGGGTACAGATGGCCCGCGTAGCCGACAACCGGAGGGGCGCCCGGAATCCTCCGCACCGAATCGGATCCCGTGCCAGCCTCACGCAGGTGGGTGCCATCAGGAATGACGGCGAGACGATCGCGAGGCCCGAAGCGCTGTTCCATCTCTCGCGCCAGCCCCTCAGTGATCGTCACGTACCCGTCGGCCCGCCGCCAGACGCGCTGCTCGCGGGCTTCGAGCCGCTTCCGTTTCGCGTGTCCCGCCTCCGGTGCGCCCGCGTGCAACGAAGGCATTTCGGCGCTGACGGCCGGCGCGAATCCGTGCGATTCGTACACCAACGGCGGACGCCACCCCCGCGGAAGCGCCACGATGAGCGATGCGAGCCCCAGATCGCGGGTGATCACGACGTCGGTGTCGCGCCTCTGGATCGTCCGGCGGACCGCCTGTGCGAGATAGGCCACGCGTCGCGCCAGCAGCCGGCGGGGCACGTCGACCTGTTCGATCTGCAGCGCCTCGATCGGCGCGAGGCCGTAGTACCCAAACGGATTTCGGCCCGGCGTGAACCGATCGGGCCGCACCACCAGATGGACGTGGTGGCCCCGGCGCGCCAGCGCATGACACGTCTCCATCGTCTGCACGCCATTGGCGCGCTCCAACGGAAAGCGGATGTCTGCGAAGTACCGAATACGCAACGGATCCCGTCCTGGCTGTCAGCGCGTGTCGTTCGGCGTCCTGGCGTGTCGGTAGAAACTCTGTCGATCGAACAGATACCGATAGGCAATGTCCGGGAGCCGCCGTGGCACTGTGACAAAGGTATTGTAGGCGTTCTTCGGCAGATCGAGATGCTGGCGATCCATCCAGCCGGCGCCGAACTGGACCATGAGTCCAATGTTCCACCACACGCAGATGACGATGAGGAACCGCAGTGAGCCGCGCGGGAGGCGCGTGCGTGCCCGGGCGAGAAGCACCGCGACACCGACCACCAGCAGGACCGTCAATCCGACGAAACGGCGCTGTCCAAACGCTCCAGCGACCGACCAGCTCTCGACCGATCCGGCCACGTAGACTTGCGAGAGCGCCATCACCACCACACACACGCCAAGCCAGCGCATGTGTCGTGGGTGTTCACTCGCGGGGGCAGGCGCGCGACGCCACGTCAGCATCAGTATCCAACCCGCGATCGCCAGCAGCACGAGCGGCGTCCAGGAGATGTAGCCATTGAGCGGCGAGAGCAGTACCTCGAGTGCGTGCGGCGACGTCCAGCTCATCTTCCGGCTGACGAATTGTGAGGGACCGATCCTTCCATTCAGCGCGAGGTACGCCGCGGCTTGAGGCAGAAATGTCAGTACGAATACACCAGCGAAGGCGACGGTCGACGCGATCAGCCGAGGTCGTTGACGGTTGCGCAGCGACCACGCGAAGTCGAGAGCCGGACCGAGCGCCAGAAACGCATCCTGCTCGCGCACCATCGCCATCATCGCCGCCAGCGCCCCGAGCGCGGCGAGACCGCCGGGCGACCAGCGTTCCCTCGCGTGCAGCCAGGCCCACACGAATGCGGCGGCGGCAAACGCCGACACGGCGTGCGTATAGGGAGGCGCCACGTACATATAGAAGAGCAGCGGCGTCCCAAGCCACACCGCCCACGCAGCGGCAGCCGCCTGCCCTGCATCCCGTATTCCACCGATTTGCAGCACCCGTCGCGCGATGGCGAACGCCATCACCAGCGCCATGACGCCGTACCAGGCCGATCCGTAGCACACCGCCGCCACATACGGACGCGAGTAGCCGTCGGCCTCCACGGGCGATCCCAGGGCGCGCGCGATGCGCACGCCGACGTCTGCGACGGCGTAGAACGGTGCCCACAGCAGCGCGCAGCCGATCGTGCTGAAGTTGGGCCGGAGCCCGGTTGCCGTGGTCAGTTCGAGGAACGTCTGGCGGAAGCCATCGTCGGCGATGGTTCCTCCGTCGTAGAAGTGGCGGTACTCGTTCTCGAACGAGACGTCGTGATCGAACCAGAGAGAGCGCAGAAACGAGAAGGCCTCGACCTCGTCGGACGCGTAGATCCTCGTCGTCACGCCCGGCATCGACAGGGCGGCCACCAGCACCAGGAGGGCGATCCACCGAATGCTACGATCCGAAGACCATGGACTGAACAATCTGGGCCACATTGAATGTCGAGTGACTCACTGCAGAAGCGGCGAAGCTTCTGCGCTTGAGATAGAGGATGCCCCAGACGAGACCCAGAAGCGTCGTCACGACGCCCACGTCCCATCCCTGGATGAAATGTCCCGCACCGAACACCACGCTGAAGATCACCAGACCCACCGGCGCTCCGCCCAGATGCTGCTCGAAGCGGCGCAGGACGAACGCGCGTTGCATTTCTTCTTTGAGGCCGCCGCTCAGTACGGCGACGACGGCAAGGACCATTGCGTCTGCTCGCGATCGGATCAGGTCTCCGAACGGATTGACGGCGACATTGTGAAGATTCGGCCACAGCAGCCGCACGCCGACGAGCGCCCCGACAACCAGCGCGTAGATGACGGGCAGCAGCGCGAGGCCGAGAAGGGCTTCGCCGAGCGGCGGTCGGTTGCCGAACAACAGATCGCCGAGCCGCTCACCACGCAGTCGCAACAGCGCCACGATGAGTCCAACCAGCACGACCGCGTCGAGCAGCCACAGCGTCACGACATAGTGCATCGAGAGGCGTCCGTCGGGCGTTCGGACGTCGAGTCCGGCGCCGAGCAGCAGCAGCCCGATGGCCAGTTGCGTGGGGAATCCCGACGCCAGCACGACCTCGAGCAGCGCGGCCAGCCGGGCCGTGGTCGGGGGGCGCGCGGCTCCTTGGGGGGCCGGACTGGCCGGGATCGGTTCGATGACGGGATCCTGCACAACCCAGTGACTCTATCATGTGGGTGGGCCCGGCAGCCCCGAGGTGTCCCGGCGGCCAGAGAAAACCACTCCCTGAGTGGTTTTGCTCTCCGAAGACCTTGGAAAAACCACTCCCGGAGTGGTTTTTTTCCCTATAGTCCCGGGCACCAGTCGTTGTGTACCCTGGCGCCGAAGAACGGCGTCTTACCCTCCACGGTGGGACGAAAAGGGAAGAAATGGCGAAAGACCGAGAAATACGCCATAATACACACTATATTGCGTCCGACCTAAACCAGGGGCACTATATATGGTGTGATTCCACTTGACAAAACCGGCCCTGACGGCACATATTGACGCTTCGACACTAGATAAGGCGCGCGAGAACTTCCCAGCTTCTCGCCAGTGAAGTAGTCAGTACAGGGCGGCGGGTTCGTACCGAGGATCGGCATGGGTTCCCCGGAAATCAGCAGCGCTTCGGCGCCGCGGGTAATAGCACCGTGATGATGGGACACCGATCGACAGGCCAACTCGCCAACCTGATCACGCGGCCGTGGGGCGCCTGGGTCGGCGCAACGGGGTCGCAGTCACCAACCAGCGGTTGAGTGTCGTGAGCAACGCACCTGACGGGGCCGGGGTCGCGTTGTATTGTCGGAGGACGTATGCAGCGAGGGGCGCAGGATATCAGGGCAGTGGGCTCCGAAGGGGTCGATCCGGGCAAAGAGGAGTCGCGGCGTAGCGCGACGACGGCGCCGGGGATGGAATACTCGAGGTACTTCACGACGCCCGGGCGCGATCCGTTCGACGAGATCGTGTGGGACACCCGCGACGCCGTGATTTCCAACGAGCGCGGCGATGCCGTCTTCGAGCAGCGCGGCGTTGAAACCCCGAAGTTCTGGTCGCAGCAGGCCACCAACATCGTCGTCTCGAAGTACTTTCGAGGCAAGCTGGGCGCCAGCGAGCGCGAGTGGAGCGTTCGGCAGCTGATCGGGCGCGTGGTCGAGACGATCACCAGCTGGGCGCACGTCGAGAAGTACTTCGCCACCGAGGAGGCCCTCCAGGCCTTCAGTGACGACATGAAGCACTTGCTGGTGCATCAGATGGGCGCCTTCAACAGCCCTGTCTGGTTCAACTGCGGCATCGAGAAGCATCCCCAGATGTCGGCGTGTTTCATCAACGCGGTTGAGGACTCGCTCGACTCGATCCTGACGCTGGCCAAGACCGAAGGCATGCTGTTCAAGTATGGCTCCGGCACGGGCACCAACCTGTCTGCGCTGCGCTCATCGCGCGAGGTGGTCGCCGGCGGAGGCACGGCCTCGGGACCGGTGTCGTTCATGAAGGGTTACGACGCGTTTGCTGGTGTCATCAAGTCGGGAGGCAAGACCCGCCGCGCGGCGAAGATGGTCATCCTGAACGCCGAACACCCGGACATCGTGGACTTCATCAACTGCAAGGTCGACGAGGAGCGCAAGGCCTGGGCGCTGATTGACGCCGGGTACGACGGATCGATCACGGGACCGGCATACGGATCGGTGTTTTTCCAGAACTCCAACAACAGCGTACGCGCCACCGACGAGTTCATGCGCGCGGTCGTGGATGACGGGCCGTGGCACACGCGGGCCGTGGTCGATCACGACATGATCATGGACACCTACAAGGCGCGCGACGTGATGCGCATGATCGCGGAGGCCACGCACCTGTGCGGCGATCCGGGGATGCAGTTCGACACGACGGTCAACGAATGGCACACCTGTCCGAATTCGGACCGCATCAAGGCGTCGAACCCCTGCTCCGAGTACATGTTCCTCAACGACTCGGCGTGCAACCTCGCGTCGATCAATCTCATGCTGTTCGTCAACGACGGAGGCGAGTTCAACGTCGAGGCGTTCAAGGCCGCCGTCCGGACGTTCATCACGGCCCAGGAGATCATCGTCGGCAGCGCCAGTTATCCGACCAAGGCCATCGAGCGCAATAGCCAGGACTATCGCCCCCTGGGCCTGGGTTATGCGAATCTCGGCGCCCTGCTGATGTCGCGCGGCGTGCCCTACGACAGCGACGCCGGCCGCGCGTATGCGGCGGCGATCACGGCGCTGATGACCGGTGAGGCGTACGCGCAGTCGGCGCGCATCGCTCGCGATCATGGCGGGCCCTTCGCCGGCTACGAACGCAATCGCGAGCCGTTCATGCGCGTGATGCGCAAGCATCGCGACGCGCTCCGCAATATTTCGACCGCGCTCGTGCCGGCGGAGATCTTCGACGGCGCCCAGCAGTCGTGGGACGACGCGATTGAAATCGGCGGCGAATACGGCTATCGCAACGCTCAGGCCACCGTGCTCGCGCCGACCGGGACCATCGGCTTCATGATGGACTGCGATACGACGGGCGTCGAGCCCGACATCGCGCTCGTGAAGTACAAGAAGCTGGTTGGCGGCGGCATGATGAAGATCGTCAACGGCACCGTGCCGGCCGCGCTCACCCGCCTCGGATACACCGATGCGCAGGTGAAGGCGATTGTCGACTACATCGACAAGAACGAGACGATTGAGGGCGCCCCGTACGTGAAGGAGAAGGACCTGCCGGTGTTCGACTGCGCGTTCAAGCCGTCGAAGGGCCAGCGCTCGATTCACTACATGGGCCACATCAAGATGATGGGCGCGACTCAGCCGTTCATTTCTGGCGCCATCTCGAAGACGGTGAACGTGCCGAAGGACGCCGCCGTCGAGGACATCTCGCAGGCGTATCTCGAGTCGTGGCGGATGGGCGTGAAGGCGATCTCGATCTACCGCGACGGCAGCAAGCGCACGCAGCCGCTGAACACGTCGAGAGACAAAGCCCAGGTCGCCACTCCAGCCGCCGCGGCCAAGCCGGTGCCCCACATCGTGCGTCGAAAGCTGCCCGAAGAGCGGCAGGCCATCACGCACAAGTTCGACATCCAGGGACACGAGGGCTATATCACGGTCGGCCTCTACGAGGATGGCATGCCCGGCGAACTGTTCCTCGTGATGGCCAAGGAAGGATCGACGATTTCCGGGTTCGCGGACGCATTTGCCCAGGCGATTTCCTACGCGCTGCAGTACGGCGTGCCGCTGCCCGTGCTCGTCGACAAGTTCAGCCACATGCGCTTCGAGCCGTCGGGCATGACGAAGAATCCGCAGGTGCGCTTCGCCAAGTCGATCGTCGATTATGTCTTCCGATGGCTCGCCACCAAGTTCCTGTCGGCCGAGGCCCAGTTCCGGGCCGGCGTCAACGGTCCCGAGTCGGGCGCGGAGACGGCGTCGAAGTCCGCCGAGGGCGAGCAATTGAAACTGGCGGGCGTGGCCACGGCTCCCGACGTCTCCGTCGCCGCCCAGCTCGCGGCGATGTCGACGATTCAGAATCAGGAGGACGCTCCGCCGTGCAACGTGTGCGGCGCCATCATGGTGCGTAGCGGCAGCTGCTACAAGTGCGCCAACTGCGGATCGACATCGGGGTGTGCGTAGGGGGCGATTTGGACGGGGCGGCCAGGTGATGGGGCGATTCGCGCGGAACGGCGTGCTGGGAAGACGGTTTCTTTCGCGGCCCCGCTCACGCAAGCCGGCAAAACGCACCTATCGGGGGCTGTAGCCGAACGCGCGTGGGGGCCCCCAGCCCCACGCCTGTCTCGGCCCTAACGGTGCGTTTTGCGAACTCACGCTGCTCGGCTTGGTTCGAGGGGCCGCTGCAGAAACCGTTTCCCTGCACCGCTAACTCTCTCCGCCACTCGCGTCGTCGACCTCCGGACCGCGTTGCGCCTCCGCCTTCCGCGCCGCGGCTTCCCTCTGCTGCCCGGCCATCGCGAACATCATCAGCCAGGCTCCGAACACCGCGCGCCCTCCCTCGAACCACACTTGAATCGTGCCGTACAGGTGCATCGAGTTGTGCAGGCTGATGGTCTGAAGCCCGAGCAGCGCGGCGAATCCGAGCGGTAGACCGCCCGGAATGCCGGCTCGAATCAGTACGGCCGCCGGCAGCAGGAGCAGGGCGATGACCGACGTCCCCAGGTCCGCCCATACCTCCAGCCGCGACCAGAACGCCAGGTCGATGACTGACCAGCCGATCATGTACAACGAGTAGAAGACGAGGGCGAGCGTGGCAGTAGTGAGCACGGCTCTGTTGTATCATGCGAAGACTCAATATGGATCTTGAACTCACCGACAAAGTCGCCATCGTCACCGGCTCGAGCCGCGGACTGGGTCTGGCCAGCGCGACGGCACTGGCGCTCGAGGGATGCCGTGTGACGCTGTGCGCCAGAAGTGCCGAGCCACTCGAGGCCGCTGCGCGCCACCTGCGCGAACGATGCGGAGACGCATCGCGAGTCCATGCGATTCAGGCGGACCTGGCTACACCGCAAGGCGTCGCGGCGATTGTGGACGGCGCCGTGGCCCATTTCGGTGGAATCGACATCCTCGTGAACAACGTCGGACTCGCCCGCGGCGGCGACCTGCTGGCCACGACAGACGCCGACTGGCAGGAAGCGTTCGACGAGACGTTGTTCCCGGCCATACGGGCGTCGCGAGCCGTCGTGCCTCACCTGCGTCAGCGCGGCGGCGGCGTCATCCTGATCATCGCCTCGATCTTCGGCCGGGAGACCGGTGGACGCATGACGTACAACGCGGTGAAAGCCGCCGAAATCAGCCTCGCCAAGTCGCTCGCGCAGCAGTTGGCGAAGGACAACATCCGGGTCAACAGCATCGCACCCGGCTCGACCATGTTTCCTGGCGGGTCGTGGTGGAAACGGCAGCAGGCCGACCCGGCATGGATCGCCGAATTCGTGGAGCGCGAGCTGCCGTTTGGCCGGTTCGGCACACCCGAGGAAATTGGATCGGTTGTCGCGTTTCTGGCGTCTTCAAAGGCCAGTTGGGTGAGCGGCGCCAGCATCGTCGTGGACGGTTGTCAGTCAAGGTCCTTGTTCTAAGCCCTGAGCGAGGCTTCTTCGCGTGGGGTTCGACGCTGCGAGTCGAAGGGTAACGTCTTTTCTTCGCCTTTCGCCTCTTGATCGATTTCTGACGGCCTAGTACCATGCCGGACATGCTGCTTCCCCCTGAGACGACCCGCCGGGATGGGCAGAGCGATGCGCGCCGGGACAATGCCCTGGAGCTGGCCCTGAGGGCCGTGGTTCCTGGTCCCTGGCCCGTCGAGCGTCCCGACAACCCTGATGGCTTCATCACGGCGATTCGCCGCCTGCCAGAGCAAGAAGCGCGCTACGAGGACTTCCCGGCCGGCATCGACCCGCGTCTTCGGGCGGCGCTTGCCGCACGCGGCATCGACCGCCTCTACACGCACCAGGCGCGGGCCATCGAACACGCGCTGGCGGGTCGAAACGTGGTCATCACCACGCCGACGGCCTCTGGCAAGACCCTCTGCTACAACGTGCCGGTGATGAACGGCATCCTGGCCGATCCGTCGTGCCGGGCGTTGTATCTGTTTCCCACCAAGGCGCTCGCCCAGGACCAGCTCGCCGAGCTGGATCGACTGTCGCAGGAGCTCTCGAAGGCGGCTGACGTGGACGTCGGCGTCTTCACCTATGACGGCGACACGCCCCAGGACGCCCGCCGCGCGATTCGCGGCCGGGCTCATGTCGTGCTCACCAACCCCGACATGATGCACTCGGGCATTCTGCCGCACCACCCGCGATGGGCCAAGCTCTTCGAAAACCTGCGCTACGTCGTCATCGACGAACTGCATGCCTATCGGGGCGTGTTCGGCAGTCATCTCGGCAACGTCCTGCGGCGGTTGAGACGCATCTGCCAGCACTATGGATCGTCGCCGACGTTCATCTGCTCGTCGGCCACCATCGCCAATCCGCTCGGGCTGGCCGAGAGTCTCGCGGAGCAGCCTTTTGCGCTGGTCGACGAGAACGGGGCCCCGCGCGGCGAGAAGTACGTGCTCTTCGTCAACCCGCCGATCGTCAACAGGCAACTGGGCATCCGGCGGTCGTACATCGCGCAGGCCAAGGCGGTGGCGCTCGACTTTCTGAACAAGGGTCTGCAGGTGATCGTGTTCGCGCAAAGCAGGCTCTCGACCGAAATCCTGACCAGGTACCTCAAGGACGCGCACGAAGGCGAGCCCGGCGCATCAGATGTGATTCGCGGGTACCGCGGAGGGTATCTTCCGCACCGGCGCCGCGAGATTGAGAAAGGGCTGCGCGAGGGGACGGTTCGTGGAGTCGTCTCGACCAACGCCCTCGAGCTCGGCATCGACATTGGCGCGCTCGATGTGGCTGTACTTGCCGGGTATCCGGGGACCATTGCCTCGACCTGGCAGCGCGCCGGTCGCGCCGGTCGCCGCGCGAGCCGGTCGGCGGCGGTGATGGTGGCGACGAGCGCTCCGCTCGATCAATTCGTCGTCCGCCATCCCTCGTATTTCTTCGATGCCTCGCCGGAACACGCGCTGATCAATCCGGACAATCTGCAGATTCTCGTCGATCACATCAAGTGCGCGGCCTTCGAGTTGCCGTTTACCGTGACCGAGGCGTTCGGGCGCGAGAACCTGCAGGAGATTCTCGGCATTCTCGCAGAGGAAGGCCTCGTGCACCTGAGCCGGCCGCCGGGCGGCGACGAGACGACGGGGCAGTGGAACTGGACGAACGAGTCGTACCCGGCCAACGCCATCAGTCTGCGCTCGGTGTCGTCGGACAACTTCGTGGTCGTCGACAAGACAGACACGACCCGCGTCATTGGCGAGACCGACTTCAATACGGCTCTCGAGATTCTCCATCCGAAGGCGATCTACATCGTCGAGGGCCGGCTCTTCCAGGTGGAAGAGCTCGATGTCGTGGGGCGCAAGGCCTACGTGCGCCACATCGACTGCGACTACTACACCGACGCGATTACGTACAGCCGCGTCACCGTACTCGACACGTTCAACGCGTCGGGCGAACCGCCGCGGGCGCTGCCGGCCCACGGCGACGTGCACGTGGTGTCGCGGGTGGTCGGCTTCAAGAAGATCAAGTTCTACACCAACGAGAACGTGGGATCGGGCGAACTCGATCTGCCCGAACGCCAGATGCACACCACGTCGTACTGGCTCACCGTCCCTCGCGAATTGATGACGGTGCTGCCGTGGAGCGCGGACGAGCGGCGCGATGGCATCGTCGGACTGTCGTATGCGATGCGGCAGATCGCGCAGTTGCTGCTGATGTGCGACGGACACGACATCGGCGTGTCGATCGGGCCGGCGAAGCAGGGAGACGAAGTGCCGCAGCCGGTTGCGGTGCCTGCTGCGTCATGGTCGGCAACGGTGGCCGATAGTGATGAGCCGCGCGTGTTCATCTACGACAACTATCCAGGCGGCATCGGCTTCAGCGAGCCGCTCTTCCGCATGCACGACGATCTCGTGGCTCGGACACGCGAGCTGATCGCCGGCTGTCCGTGCGAGTCGGGCTGTCCATCCTGCGTCGGACCGCTCGGCGACGTGGGCGCGAAAGCGAAAGACGTGGCGCTCGCGATACTAGGGAAGCTCTGAGCGTAGTGCGAGCGATGATTGTAGACGGTAGTCGGTAGACAGTAGACGGTAGGGATTCGAAATGCGGGCCGTGGAATTACCGTCTTCTGGCTTGTGATTCTGTAACCTACTGTCTACTGTCTACTGTCTACCGACTACTGACTTCGATCGCGCCCCAATGCCCATCGACCCATCTCGTCTTTCGTCTCGCGTGCGCGACCTGCTCCGGCACAGCCCGACACCGGGCGCCGCGCGAGACGAGGTGCGCCCACTGGCCAGCGAAGACACCGGCGTCGAACGCCCAGGCGAGCATCGCTACGTGCCGGACGACGACGTGCCGGTGGCGCACGAGGTGGCGACTGGCTGCGTGGTGATGGAGCGGCACTACGAATTCGACCGGCAGCACGGCCTCCAGTCCGTCGGGAACTACGCGGAGGTGATCGAGCGATGCGTTCCGGCCTTGGCGGTGCTCGCCTCGGACGAACGCGCGGCAGGCGGCCCCAGGCTCGAGCGCCCGCGGCGGCTTCGCTTCGAATCCGATCGGCGCCTGGCCGATGATCGACCGCGTCCGGGAGTTCCGACGCAGGGCCCGCTGCTGTTCTTCGACCTCGAAACCACCGGCTTGAGCGGCGGCGCGGGCACGATCGCATTTCTTGTGGGCTGCGGCTACTTCGAAGACGGCGGGTTTCGCGCACGGCAGTATTTCCTGTCCGGCTATCACGCCGAACATGAACTGCTCGTCAGCCTCGCGGCGCTCACTGAGAAATTCGGCGGACTCGTCACCTTCAACGGGCGAACGTTCGACGTGCCGCTCATCGAAACACGGTACCTCTTCCACCGCTTGCCGTCGCCCTTTGCCCAGATGCCGCATTTCGACATGCTGCACCCGGCGCGGCGGCTCTGGCGCAGGCGCAACGACTCCTGCGGCGTCCAGCGCGACGGCCTTGGAGCCGGCTCGGGCCTGACCGATCAGGCGAGCTGTGCGCTTGGCGCCCTCGAAGAGGCCATTCTCGGCGTGTATCGGGTGGACGATGTGCCAGGGAGCGAAATTCCGTCGCGGTACTTCCACTACCTGCGCAGCGGCGACCTGCAGCCGCTCGAGGCGGTGTTCGAGCACAATCGCCTGGACCTGATCTCACTGGCGGCGTTGACTGCTCTGGGGATGCAGAAGGTGGAAGGGGGGGCAGAAGGCCTGCGGTCGGCGCACGAGGCCCTGGCGATGGGACAGATTTACGATCGGCTGGGACGAAGCGGAGAAGCCGAAGCCCACTATGTCAGGGCTGCGGGACTTGGCAGCGGCCCTGGAGACAGGCGCTCAGCCGAGGATGCGCTCCGGGCCGAAGCCCTGCGTCAGTTGGCCGTGCAACGCAGACGGCAGCACCATCACGAGGCCGCCGCGGAGGCGTGGCTTGGCGTCATCGACGCGGGAGCCAGCGGCAACCTCGCGCGAGAAGCTCGTCGAGCGCTGGCGATCCACCAGGAACATCGGCGCCGGGATTTGGACGCGGCAAGGGCGCTCGTCCTGAACGCGCTTGAATCGGAGCGTGATCCGGCACAAATCGACGCGCTACGCCATCGGCTGCAGAGATTGGAGAGAAAAAGGCAGGCCGGGCGCCATGAGCAACCCGGCCAAGACACGTTCAGGCAGGACTGAGCCCGACAGCAGACGTTGCCCTAAGCAGACGCCTCTTTGCTTGCCTTCTTGGCTGCCGGGGCCTTTGCCGCCGTCGCCGCCTTCTTGCGGCCTTCCACGGTCTGGGCGCCGAACTTCTTCGTAAAGCGCTCCACGCGGCCCTCAATGTCGAGAATCTTCTGACGGCCGGTGTAGAACGGGTGACAGCTCGAGCAGATTTCGAGGTGCAGCTCCTGCTTGGTGGAGCGGGTCTTCCAAGTCGCACCGCACGCGCAGCGCGCCTCGACCTCGTAGTACTTCGGGTGGATACCTTCCTTCATACTGGCTCCTTCGCGACATCCGGAACTATCAAGTATACCAGCGGGCCGGCGAAAAAGGCCAGAGGGTGCGCTCGAGGCCGTCTTCCCGAAGCGGCCCCTCGAACCGAGCCGACAGCGTCAGTTCGCAAAACGTGCCGAACGGGCCGAGACAGGCGTGGGGCTGTTCTCCGCGGGAAACGCCACACCGTGGCGTTTCCATCCGCACTTAGCGGACTAAGTGCGAAGCGGAGCCTCCCCCACGCGCGTTCGGCAACAGAACCCGGTAGGCACGATTTTGCCGGCGAGTGTGAGCGGGGCCGCGAAGGGAAACGGCCTCGCGCGCACCCTACGGAATCACCGTCGTCCGGTCCCACCGATGCCCCCGCAGGAGTTCGAGCAGGGGACCGGGCAATCGCTTCCCGTCGCCGGCGGCGACGTTGCGGTCGACGTGCGCCGTGGTGCGCATCCCGGGAATGACGGTGCTGACCGCAGCGTCGTGCAAGGTGAAGCGTAACGCGACATCGGCGATTTCCGTGCCGGCGGGCAGGTCCGCCTTCACCCGCTCGACCCGCGCCAGTGTGTCGCGGAGGTTGGTGGGCGTGAAATACAGGTTGCGCCAGTCGCTCTGCGGCCACGTGTCGTTCGGAGTCATCGTCCCGGTCAGGCTGCCTTCGTCAAACGGCACCCTGGCGATGATGGCGATATCGAGCTCACGGCAGACGGGAAACAGTTCGTCCTCTGGCGCCTGATCGAAGATGTTGTAGACCACCTGCACAGCGTCGACAACACCCGTTCGCAGGGCCTTGATCACGTTGGTCGGCTCCCAGCGATTGACGCTGATGCCGATGCCCTTCACGAGTCCTTCTTTCTTCAACGCCGCGGCCGCGCGCACGAAACGGTCGTCGTCGGCCCATGCGTCGGTCCACACATGGAACTGCTGGAGGTCGATCTGGCTCACGCCAAGATTCTTCAGGCTGCGCTCGGTGATCTCGCGAATGTAATCAGGAGGGTACGCCGCGTCGAGCGGTGTGGTTGGCCGCGCCGGCCAGCGTCCGTTCTTCGGCGGGATCTTGGTCGCGATGATGGGGCGGTCGCCGGTCCAGTCGGCCAGCACCTCGCGGATCAGCCGTTCGCTGCGGCCGTCGCCATACGCGAGGGCCGTGTCGAGGAAGTTGCAGCCGAGTTCAAGCCCGCGACGCAGGGCCGCGCGCGACTGCTCGTCGTCTGAGCCGCTCCATCCGCCCATGCCCCAGGTACCGAATCCCACTTCGGCCACCTGCCAGCCCAGTCTCCCGAATCGTCTGTAGTTCATCGTGATGCCTGGCTTCGCTTCGAGGCCGGGCTGGAGCCCGGCGATCCCAGGCTCGTCCCGAGTCCCGAATCCCGAACCCCGAGTGATTACCGGTTCATCGCGCTCAGGAAATCGGCGTTCGTCTTGGTCTTCGACATCTTTCCCAGCAGCAGCTCCATCGCATCCACGGCCGACAGCGGATCGAGCACCTTGCGAAGGACCCACACCTTGCTGAGGATGTCCTTCTCGATCAGCAGTTCTTCCTTTCGCGTGCCGCTCTTCCGGATGTCGATGGCCGGGAACACACGCCTGTCCGACAGCTGCCGGTCGAGCAGAATCTCGAGGTTGCCAGTGCCCTTGAATTCCTCGAAGATCACATCATCCATCCGGGATCCCGTGTCGATCAGGGCGGTGGCCACAATGGTCAGCGAACCGCCGCCTTCGATCTTGCGGGCGGCCCCGAAGAACCGCTTGGGCTTCTGCAAGGCGTTGCTGTCGACGCCGCCCGACAGGATACGGCCCGATGCCGGCACCACGGTGTTGTAGGCCCTCGCCAGCCGCGTGATCGAGTCCAGCAGGATGACGACGTCGCGGCCGGTTTCGACCAGGCGCTTGGCCTTCTCGATGACCATTTCCGCCACCTGCACGTGGCGCTGCGGCGGCTCGTCAAACGTCGACGACACCACCTCGCCCCGTACCGACCGCTGCATGTCGGTGACTTCTTCGGGCCGTTCGTCGATCAGCAGCACGATCAGGAACACTTCCGGGTGATTGGCCATGATGCTTCCGGCCAGTGCCTGCAGCAGCATCGTCTTGCCCGTGCGGGGCGGGGCCACGATCAACGCGCGCTGGCCCTTCCCGATTGGCGCCATCAGATCGATCACCCGCGTGCACATTTCCTCTGGGTTGTGTTCGAGATTGAACTTGGCCTCGGGATAGAGCGGCGTCAGGTTCTCGAAGAAGACCTTCTCCTTCTTGCGCTCCGGGGAGTCGAAGTTGACCGCGTCCACCTTGACGAGAGCGAAGTACCGTTCCCCTTCGCGCGGGGGCCGAATCTGGCCCGACACCGTGTCGCCGGTCTGCAGCTCGAACCGCCGGATCTGCGACGGCGACACGTACACGTCGTCCGGGCCCGGCAGGTAGTTGTAATCCGGCCCGCGGAGGAATCCGTAGCCGTCGGGGAGTGTTTCGAGCACGCCCTCCGAGAACATCAGTCCATTGCGCTCGCTGCGTGCCCTCAGGATCTGGAAGATCAGGTCCTGCTTGCGCATGCCAGTCGCGCCCGGCAGGTCGAGCTGCTTGGCGACGGCCGTGAGCGCCGCGATGTTCATGGCCTTCAGGGCGGCGAGATCGATCTTCTCGACGTCTACGGTTTGCGGGGTGTCCACTGGTCCAGTTGTTGCGCTATCCATGTCCACAGCTCTTCGATGCCCTCGCCATCAGGCGCCGATATCATCAGCGCGCTTGTTCCAAACGCCCGCGTCAGTGCGTGCGATGTGCGCTGCCGCTCGGCTCGCGACAGCTTGTCTGCCTTCGTGGCGACCAGGTGCATGGGGCATCCCTGCGCACGGAACCACCTGAAGGCCTCGGCGTCCGATTCCAGACCCGGGTGACGGGCATCGACGAGCAAGATGACGCCCGCGATTGCCTGCCGGATCCATCCGCCTCGGACGTCCCCGAAGAAGTACTCACGGGCCAGGCTGTCGAATGCCTGCCCGTCACGTTCCCCCCGCGCGTAGCCATAGCCCGGCAGATCCACCAGGTGGAACGCCGGGCCGCGCGAAGGCTGCAGCCGGTAATAGTTGGCCAGCCGGGTCTTGCCCGGGGCCGCGCTGGTCCTGGCCAGCGTGCGGCCCGCCAGGACGTTGATCAGCGTCGATTTTCCGACATTCGATCGACCCGCGATCGCCAGCTCAGCGAGCGGCGTTTGCAGCAGATCGCGAGCGCTGGCGGCGCTGGTCACAAACTCGGCCGCCGTGATTCTTCGTATGGCCATGCGGGCGGGTGGGCGAAGGGGCAAGACCGCTCCCCTAATCCCTATCCCCTAATCCCTAATCCCTAATCCCTAATCCCTAATCCCTAATCCCCAACCCCTAATCCCTAATCCCTAATCCCTAATCCCTGATCTAATGCGTCACCCGCTCGTCGCCGGCCATGGGCTCGAGCTTGACCGGTTCCATCGCGGAGGCCGGCAGCGGACGGCCTGGCAGGGGACCTGCCAGCGCGATCCGCAGCACGTCGTCCATCGTGTCGGCGAGGTAGACACTCAGGATGTCCAGAACGTTTCTCGGAATATCTGCCAGGTCCTTCTCGTTGTCCCTCGGCAGAATCAGCGTGGTGATGCCCGCGCGATGCGCGGCGAGCACCTTTTCCTTGACGCCTCCAATGGGCAGCACCTTGCCCCGCAGCGTGATCTCGCCGGTCATGGCGACGTCGCGCCTGACAGCCACGCCGGTCAGCACGGAGACGAGCGAGGTCGCCATTGTAATACCGGCCGACGGACCGTCCTTCGGAATGGCGCCTTCGGGCACGTGGATATGCACGTCGTTGCGGCGGTGGAAGTCCTTGTCGATTCCGAACTCCTCGGACTTCGATCGCACGTAACTCAGCGCCGCCTGTGCCGACTCCTGCATCACGTCGCCCAGCTTGCCGGTGAGCGTCAAGCGGCCGCGCCCCGACATGAGCGTGGCTTCGGTGACGAGGATTTCGCCGCCGACCTCAGTCCACGCCAGGCCGGTGGCCAGGCCGATCTCGTTCTTCTCCTCGGCCATCGTCGGCCGGAATCTCGGCACGCCGAGGAAGCGCGTCACCTTCTCGGCCGAGATCTCCTCGATGTACGCCTTGCCCTCGACGACCACGCGCCGGGCCACCTTGCGGCAGATGGACTGGATCTCGCGTTCGAGGCTGCGGACGCCCGCCTCGCGCGTGTAGCGCTGGATCACGGTCTGCAGGGCCTCGTCGGTAAACGTGACGTTGGCCGGAAGCAGGCCCGTGCCTTCGAGCGTTTTGGGCACGAGGAACCGCTTGGCGATTTCGGTCTTCTCCTGCTCGGTGTAGCCGGCCAGATTCAGCACTTCCATGCGGTCGCGCAGCGCCTGGGGCACGGTGTGCAGCACGTTGGCCGTGCAGATGAACATCACGTTCGACAGGTCGTACTCCACGTCGAGATAGTGATCGAGGAACGTGTGGTTCTGTTCCGGGTCGAGCACCTCGAGCAGCGCGGCCGACGGATCGCCGCGGAAATCCATCGACATCTTGTCGACTTCATCCAGCAGGAAGACGGGATTCTGCGTGCCGGCCTTCTTCATCATCTGGATGATCTGGCCGGGGAACGCGCCGATATACGTGCGGCGATGGCCGCGGATTTCCGCTTCGTCTCGAACCCCGCCGAGCGACAGCCGGACGAACTGGCGGTTCATCGATCGCGCCACCGACTTGGCCAGTGAGGTCTTGCCGACTCCGGGCGGTCCGGCCAGCGTCAGGATGGTGGCCTTCGGTTTCTTGACCAGCGCACGGACGGCCAGGAACTCGAGGATCCGCTCCTTGATCTTGTCGAGGCCGTAGTGATCCTGATTCAGGATCTCTTCGGAGCGCTTGAGATCCTTGGCCTCCTTCGACTTTTTGTGCCACGGCACCGCAATGAGCCAGTCGAGGTAGTTGCGCGACACGGTGGCTTCGGCCGACATCGGGGGCATCGATTCCAGGCGCTTGAGTTCCTGGATCGCTTTCTCCTCGACCTCCTTCGGCATCCGCGCTTTTTCGATCTTCTTCTTGAGGTCGTCGACCTCGTTGCCCTTCTCGTCCTTGCGGCCCAGTTCCTTCTGGATCGCCTTCATCTTTTCGTTGAGGTAGTACTCTTTCTGGGCCTTTTCCATCTGCTTCTTGACGCGCGTCTGGATCCGGCGGTCGACCTGGAGTTTGTCGACTTCCGCTTCGAGGATGGCACTGATGCGATTGAGCCGTTCGAGCGGCGAGATCATCTCGAGCAGGTTCTGCTTCTCGTCGACGCTCACGACGAGGTGGGCCGCGATCGTATCCGACAGGCGGCCCGGGTCGTCGACGCGCACCGCGGCGATCATCGCGTCGTACTGCAGGTTGTTCGACAGCTTGACGTACTGCTCGAACAGCGACACCACGCGGGTCATCGCGCCTTCCACGTCGCCGGCCGCGTCGTTGTGGCGCGGCAGCACCTTGACGACCACGCGAAAGAAGCCCTTGTCTTCCTTCCACTCGATGGCGCGGCCGCGATCGGCGCCTTCGACCAGCAGCTTGACGTTGCCGTCCGGCAGCTTGAGGCTCTGCACCACGTTGGCGACGCAGCCCATCGTATAGATGTCCTGGGGCTGGGGATCATCCACCTGGGCATCGTGCTGGGCGGCCAGGAACACCCGCTTGTCCTTTTCGAGCGCGTGCTCCAGCGCCTTGATGGACGCCGGCCGACCGATGACGAACGGCACCATCATGTGCGGAAAGACGACCAGGTCCCGCAGCGGTACGATGGGGAGAGTTTCGTAGATTTCCACTATCCCGCCTTTTCCATGAGCATCAGCGGCTGAGCCTTGTGCTCGACGACCTCGCGGCTGATGACGCACTCGCGCACCTTCTTTTGACTCGGAAGCGAGTACATCAGATCCAGCATCAGATCTTCGATGATCATCCGCAGGCCCCGCGCGCCGATCTTGCGCTTGATGGCGCCCTCGGCGATCGCTTCCAGCGCATCGTCGGTGAACCGCAGCTTGGCGTTCTCGTACTCGAACAGCTTCTGGTACTGCTTGGTGATGGCATTCTTCGGCTGCGTCAGGATCTGGACGAGCGCGCCCTTGTCCAGTTCGTGCAGGGTGCCGACCACCGGCAGCCGGCCCACGAATTCCGGAATCAGCCCGTACCTGATGAGATCTTCCGGCTCGATGCGCTCGAGCGTGCTGCCGAGGTCGCGTCCATCGTTCGGCTTGACGTCGGACCTGAAGCCCAGCGTTTTCTTGCCGATGCGCCGATCGATGACCTTGTCGAGGCCCACGAACGCGCCTCCGCAGATGAACAGCACGTTGGTCGTATCGACCTGGTAGAACTCCTGATGCGGGTGCTTGCGGCCGCCCTGCGGGGGCACGTTCGCCACAGTGCCCTCGAGAATCTTGAGCAGCGCCTGCTGGACACCCTCGCCGGAGACGTCGCGCGTAATCGACGGGTTCTCGTCCTTGCGAGAGATCTTGTCAATCTCGTCGATGTAGATGATGCCCTGCTGGCACTTTTCGATGTCGCCGCCAGCCGCCTGCAGCAGTTTGAGGATGATGTTCTCGACGTCTTCTCCCACGTAGCCGGCTTCGGTCAGCGTCGTCGCGTCGACGATGGCAAATGGCACAGACAGCATCTTCGCCAGCGTCTGGGCCAGCAGCGTCTTGCCGGTGCCGGTCGGGCCAATCAACAGAATGTTCGACTTGGAGAGCTCGATGTCGTGCTTGGTGCGCGCCGTCTTTTGAATCTCGATGCGCTTGTAGTGATTGTAGACCGCGACGGCAAGCTTCTTCTTGGTGCGTTCCTGACCGATGACGTAGTCGTCGAGGAACTTCTTGATCTCCGGCGGAGTCGGCAGCGTGGTTCGCGCCGCGCCCTTGGTGTCGTAGCGGTTGTCGTCCGCGATGATGTCGTTGCAGACCTCGACGCACTCGTCGCAGATATAGACCGTCGGTCCTGCAATCAGCTTGCGGACGTCATTCTGATCCTTGTTGCAGAACGAACAACGGAGCACTTCAGTTTCGCCGTTTTTTCTGACCATGCCAGCAACCCGCTACGCGAAGGCCGGACCCACTCGAGAGGCTGTCCGCCGACACGTCTGCCTCATGTGCGTTTCCGGATTACATCGTCAATGATACCGTATTCCTTTGCCTGCTCCGCCCGCAGGATGTAGTCGCGCTCCGTGTCCTGCTGGATGCGCTCCATCGGCTGCCCGGTGTGGTGCACCAGAATCTCATTCAGGTTCTCGCGCATCCGGAGCAGTTCCCGCGCAGCGATGTCGATGTCGGTCGCCTGCCCGGCCAGCCCCTGCATGAGCGGCTGGTGGATCACGATGCGCGAGTTCGGCAGCGAGAATCGTTTGCCCTTCGCGCCCCCCGCCAGCAGCACCGCCGCCATCGACGCCGCCTGCCCGAGGCAGTACGTCTGGACGTCGGGCCGGATGAACTGCATCGTGTCGTAGATCGCCAGGCCCGCCGTGATGGATCCGCCCGGGCTGTTGATGTAGAGCAGGATGTCCTTTTCGGAATCCTCGGCCTCCAGGAACAGCATCTGGGCGATCACCAGGTTCGCGATCTGATCCTCGATCGGCGTGCCAATGAAGATGATGTTGTCCTTCAACAGGCGCGAGAAAATGTCGTAGGCCCGCTCCCCGCGGTTCGTCTGCTCCACGACCATCGGCACCAGCTGCATGCGTTCGTCTCCCGAAGTGCGGTTCATCGTCACGCCCCACTACATGCTTCGATTCACGCTCGAAGCCCACTTTCGAACACCACGTAGTGGGCTTCCCCTGTTCCCTCAGCATGTAGTCCTGAGGGCACAGGGCCTTCGGCACCTGTGCATCGCAGGACTACACCGCCGTGATGCTGGCGTTGGCCAGCAGGAAGTCGACTGCCTTCTCCCGGCGCATCCCGCTCCGCAGGCGCCCGAGTCCGTTGTCCTTGTCCAGGTGCGCCCGGACCGCCGCCGCCGACCGGCCCGAGCTCTCGGCGTAACGCTGCACTTCCTGGTCGAGGTCCTCTTCGGTCACCGTGATCGCTTCTCGCCGCGCAATCTCGTCGAGACCGAGCGTGCCCTTGACCGCATCGACCGCCGAATCGCGCTGGCCGTTTCTGAATTCCTGCCAGTCGATGCCCGTCTTGTTCGGATCGATCTTCTGGTCGACCAGACGCCGCACGAATTCTTCGATGCGCCGGTCCAGCTCCTGCTCCACGAGTGCGTCCGGCACGGCGAACGGCACCCGCCTGGCCAGTTCCGCGAGCAGCTCGCTTCTGATTTCCCGATCCGACTCGTGGTTCGCCTCGTGCTGCAGGTCGTGGCGCACGCGCTCCCGCAGATCGACCAGGGCATCGAAACTGCCAAGGTCCTTGGCGAAATCGTCGTCCAGCGCCGGCACGACCCGCTGCTTGATGCTCTTCAGCGTCACGGTGTACTCAACCTCTGTCCCCGCCAGTTCCGCCGTCGCATAGTCGGCGGGGTACTGCACCTGGAAGGTCTTTTCGTTGCCAACCTCGAGTCCCGTCAATTCGTCGTCAAACCCCGGCGGATTGGCGGCCGCACCGATTTCGATGGTGACGTTGTCGTGCTTCTCCCGGCCTGGCTTGCCCGTGGCGCCAGCCGGGCCCTGGCGTTGAAGATCGACGGTGGCCCAGTCGCCGGGGCCCAGGGGGCGGCCTTCAATCGGCTCGAATCGGGCGGCGCGCTGGCGCAGGCGCTCGAGCGCTTCGTCAATCGACGCATCTTCGACGACGGCCGGCGTCTTGCGCAACCGGATCCCGCGGTACTCGCCTGGATCAAATGTGGGCACCGTCTCGAAGTTCGCCGTGAAGCTGAGCGGCTGCCCCGCGGTGATCACGATGTCGGTCACTTCCGGTGTCGCCACCGGCTCCAGTTCCCGTTCGCGCAGGGTCTGGCTGAGCACGCCTGGCACCAGCTCGTGCGCCACCTCGTGCAGGATGTCATCCTTGAACCGCTGCCACACCACGTTGGTCGGCACCTTCCCCGGCCTGAACCCGGGGATCTTGGCGCGGCGGCCCAACGCGGCGGTGACTCGGGCGATCTCGGCATCCACCACGTCGCTGGGGATTTCTACCGACAGGCGCTTCTGAGTCTCGGTGACGTCGACAAACTCGGTCTTCATCTTCAATGTATCGGTGTCGGACAGAGAGAGGAATAGGCGGCCGGCCGGGCCGCAACGGAGCGAACGTCGTTACCATGCCGTCTGGCTTGCCCAGGCAGTCCACCTTCGCCCTCGGGGCTACGGCGGACAACCTTCGTCTGGCTTGCCGACCGAAGCTCGCATTGGACCCTTCGCTTCATCGAGAAGCGAGCGAAGGTTGGTGCGAAAGGGGGGATTTGAACCCCCACAGCCTTTCGGCTACTGGATCCTAAGTCCAGTGCGTCTGCCAGTTCCGCCACTTTCGCAAGAACGGCTGTGATATCCCGGGCGGCAAGACTCGACCTGGCCCCCACTGGAACATGCTGTCAAAGAGAGCGTAGCACGCGGTTTTCCAGGGGGTCAACGACCGGTCCACGCCCCGGTTCCGGGATCGGGATACCCTGCGGCCCCGCAACCCACCCCGACAGTATTATCTGGACGCGGTGGGGCAACCCCGTCGACTGCCCCCGTTTTGACGAAACCCCGGCGTTCCAGGGGTCCCGTCGACCTCGTGTGCTCGGCCGTCTTGCGACGTCATCGATCTGCCTTCGCCGAACTTGTACCTCCGTCTAACCAATCGGCACCCGGAGGGCATTCTCCAATCGGGATCCACGGAAACCGGCGACGAGGGAGGAAGGAGTGCCGTTTAGACGGTCTTTCGGCTGCTAAGGACCAGGTAAGGAATAAACGTGTCATCGTGGGCGTCGAGGCGCCCGGCCGGCAAGGCGCGAAACGCGAGAATATCGGGAATATTTGAGCGTTGAGCAACGCAGCAGGGCGGGATGCATCGGCGTCCAGGATGGTATGGTTATTCCTTACCGGGTCCTTAACCACGCCCCGCCGAGCATGAATGCGCCGAATGCCAGCATCCCAACGCCCGTCCACAGGTTGACGTTGATGCCGAGCGACACCTGGTACACCGCCGGATCGCCGAGCAGACCATAGCCAGTCAGCAACAGGCCAAGTACGGCGAACAACAAGCCAATAGGGAGTCGTACGTCGAGTTGCATGGTCAATTCCCTCGAATCCGATCAGGGATTGGGGATTAGGGATTAGGGATTAGCTAATCCCTAACCCCTAACCCCTAACCCCTAATCCCTACCAGAAGTAGATATTGAGCACTATCGCCGCGACGCCAACGACGACCGCCAGCACCGCCGGTCGCCGGTACCACGCCTGCTCGTCCTCGCGAATCCTCGGCGTCAGGGAATACACGAGGCCCTTGAGATCTTCCGACCGCCTCGGGGCGGTGACGAGGCTGATGACGATCGTCACAACGAAACACGCCGACCACGCCCAGATGGCGCCCCAGAAGTTCTGCGCCATGTCGCTCGGATAGGCGTGGAGCTTCGACATGGCTGCCGCACCCACGCCGGTCATCGCATAGTGGACAGCCGCGGCGCCTGTGCCCGACAGCAATCCCCAGAACGCGCCGTTGGCCGTCGCCCGCGCCCAGAACATTCCGAGCAGGAAGGTCGCGAACAGCGGAGCGTTGATAAAGGAGAAGACCAGCTGCAGCAGGTCCATGATGTTGCCGAACCGCATCGCGACGTAGGCCGTGGCCACGCTTGCCAGCGTGCCGAACACGGTGGCCATGCGTCCCATCCACATGTAGTGCGCGTCGGTGCCATGGCTGCGCAGATAGGGTTTATAGATGTCGTAGGTCCACACCGTGTTGAAGGCGGTCACGTTGCCAGCCATCCCCGACATGAAGCTCGCGACGAGCGCCGTCAGGCCGAGTCCCAGCAGACCCGGCGGATAGAACTTCTGCAACATCAGCGGCATCGCCATGTTGTAATCGGTCGCGCCGTTGAACACGAACGCGGATTTCGGCAGAATCGCAATGGCGATCATCCCCGGCAGGATGACGAGGAACGGAAAGATCATCTTCGGGATCGCCGCCAGCAACGGCGTGCGGCGCGCCGCGTTCATCGACTTGGCAGCCATCGCGCGCTGAATCACCAGGAAATCCGTGCACCAGTAGCCGAACGAGAGCACGAAGCCGAGCCCCATCGCCATACCAAACCACTCGACGCCCATCGGGTTGGCGGCTGGACTGCCCAGGTGCTGCCACGATTGTGTCCAGGCCCCGGCGGCGTACCCCGCGTCGGTGGCCACTGTCGACAGCCGGGTCTGCAGGCCGTCCCAGCCGCCGGCGTTGAGAAGGCCCACGAACGCGAGTGGCAGAAAGCCGAACACGATCAGGAAGAACTGAAGGACCTCGTTGTAAATCGAGCTGGTCAATCCGCCGAGCAGGATATACACGAGCACGACCACAGCCGACACGACAATGCTGACATTGATGTCCCAGCCGAGCAGCAACTGGAAGAGCCGGCCCATCACATACATGGAGATGCCGGACGAGAACAGCGTCATGACGGCAAACGAGACGGCGTTGAGCGCGCGAGTCTTCTCGTCGAATCGAAGGCGGAGATACTCGGGGACCGAATGCGCACGGCTGCCGTAGTAGAACGGCATCATGAAGACGCCCACGAAGATCATGGCCGGGATCGCGCCCAGCCAGTAGAAGTGGCTCGTCATGATCCCGTACTTGGCGCCGCTTGCCGCCATGCCGATCACTTCCTGCGCGCCCAGGTTCGCCGAGATGAAGGCCAGACCGGTGATCCACGCGGCCAGGCTTCGGCCCGATTCGAAGAAGTCGAGGCTCGTCTTCATGAAGCGTTTGAGGGCGGCGCCGATGCCGAGCACGAAGACGAAATACAAGGCGAGAATCGCGTAGTCGATGCCGTGAAGGTGCATGTTGGGGAGATTATTCAGAAGCGGGGAGTAAGAAGCAAGCTGCAACAAGAAGGGGTTAGGGATTAGGGATTAGGGATTAGGGATTGGTTGCCGGACTCCCACGGAAGATGCGGTCAGGAAAACTGATGGACCTCAACCGGTCAACGGGAGAAAGTAGACATGCAACGCAGAAGCCGCAGGTCAGATTCGACCCTTTCAGCCTGGAGTGTCATGTGTCGATTCCCGAATCCTCAGTCGCCAACCCCCAATCCCTAACCCCCAATCCCCGTTCTTTGCCCCGCGCCGACTATCTGCTCTGGGCCAAGAGACGGCCCCATCCCGCCAACGATCTGGCGCGAAGCGATGTCACTGCGCTCACGCTCGACGAACTGCCCGGCGCGCGCGCGGCGCTCGAACTGGCCGGCCGCAACGACAATGGTTATCCGCCCCTCGTCGAGCGGATTGCCGCGCGCTACGGGGTCGGCACCGAGGGTGTCGCCACCGCCAACGGCGCTTCTGGCGCCAACTTCCTCGCGTGCGCGGCGCTGGTGCGCCCGGGTGACGAAGTGCTCGTGGAGCAGCCTGGCTACGACCCGCTCTTCGCGGCACCGAGAATGCTCGGCGCCACCATCACACGCTTCGAGCGCCGGTTCGAGGACGGTTTCCGCCTCGATCCCGACCGCGTGAGCGCGGCTCTCACACCGCGCACGCGGCTCATCATCGTCACCAACCTGCACAATCCCACCTGCGTGGCCATCCGCGAGGATGAGATGCGCGCGCTGGGCGCCATGGCCGATCGGCATGGCGTCCATGTGCTGGTTGACGAGATCTACCTCGACTCCGTCCTGGGCCGGCCGTCCCCGTCGGCCGCGACGCTCGCGCCCTGGTTCATCTCGACGAGCAGCCTGACGAAGGTCTATGGCCTTGCGGCGTTCCGATGCGGGTGGGCTCTGGCGGCGCCGCCGGTGGCCGAAGAGATCCGGCGCGCGCGTGATCTGGTCGATGGATCCGGATCGGTGCTGCTTGATCGGGCATCAGTTGTGGCGTTCGAGCATCTGCCGGCGCTCGAGGCGAGGTCGCGCGCGATTCTCGCCCCACACCTGGCGCTGGTTGAGTCGTTCATGGCCAGCCAGCCCGAGTTGGAGTGGGTCAAGCCTTCCGGTGGAACCGTCGCGTTTCCGCGTCTGCGGAGCGGAGAGCCGGCCGACCGTCTGGCCGATCGATTGCTGATGGCATTCGCCACCGCAGTCGTCCCGGGGCGCTTCTTTGATGCGCCAAGTCACTTCCGGCTCGCGTTTGGAATCAAGCGCGACGCCCTGGAACGTGGGCTCGACGCGATCGCGCGAGCGCTGGCATCACCGTGAGACCCCGCTCATTGCACAGGCATCGCCGCGATTCTGGAGAATCCGGTTGACGCTCGGCAGGCCGTGGCGATAATCAGCGACGTGACGCTCACGGCGACTGTCGCTCGTTTGCGATGCTGAGGTGAGACATGCCAAGGACGATCTGTGCGCGTGGGGTCCACGGCGCGTGTGTGGAAACGCTCCAGCAGGGACTCAGCCGACGCGGACTCTACACCGGTCTGCTCGACGGGCTGTACGGCGGCGGGACTGAGAAGGCCGTGCGCGCTCATCAGATCGGGGAGAATCTGCCACCGACCGGCGTCGCCGATGAGGTCACCTGGATCTCTGCCACGGACCTGCCCATTCCGACTCTCGCGCAGCGCTGTCTGCAGCTGACGGCCGCCATCGAGGGACACGGCTACGGCATGGTGGCGGGCAACTTCGATGGCGCCGGACTCACGTGGGGCATCATCGGATTCACGCTGAAGTACGGCGACCTTCGCAATGTGCTGCTCACCGTGCAGCGTCAATACCCGGAAGCCATCACCGACGCCTTTGGGCCCCTCGCCAACGAACTGCTCGATAAGATTGTGTCGGACTTCTCCGAGGCTCTCGTGTGGGCTGACTCGATCAGCGAGGGTCCGACAGGGTACGCCGTCCGCCAGGACTGGCGCGAGGCTTTTGCCCGGCTGGGCGCGCGGCAGGAGGTACGCCGACTCCAGGTGGAGCGCGCGATGCAGCAGTACTTCGAACCCTCGCGGGCAACCGCCGGGAAGATCGGTTTCTCCACCGAACTGGGTGTGGCCCTGGCCTTCGATATTCACGTTCAAAACGGCGGCGTGAAGGCCGATGCGCTGGCCGAACTCGGACGTGAACGCCAGGATGGCGCTCTGGAGTCGCAGCGCGCGCTCAGAATGAGAACTGCCGAACTGGTGGCGCAATCAGCCAGGAGCGAATGGCGCGACGACGTCCTGGCGCGCAAGACCGCGATCGCGACCGGCGAAGGCACGGTGCACGCGGAACTGTTCGTGCTGGAGAATTGGGGCCTGGGCGAGTACGCAATCTGACCAGCGCCACGACGCGGGGCCACGGTTCAGCCGGGCTACCTCACCAGCGCCTTCAGCTTGTCGAGGACGGCCTGGAGCCCGGCCTTGATCTCAGCATCCTTTGTCTGCGCGACGGCGACCTCTCCATCTCCGATCATCGTGTGGAGCTTCCACGCCGCTGGCCCATCCCCGAGGATCTGTTCGTACAGTTCCTCGGCGGCCACGACGTCGCCTGAGTCGAAGGCCATGGCGGCGAGTGTCGGGCGTACCCACTCGTCCGACGGGTTGCGCTGCTTCGAGCGTTCACACGCCATGCGCGCGATGGTGGCGGCGGCGCGGGCGCGCTCGTCATCACCGCGCCTCCCGCGCAGGCGATAGAGCCGGGGGAGGTTGCAGGAGGGGAAGAAGTCGTTCAGATCCAGCTTCATGCCGCGTTCGTAGTGGTCGATCGCCTCATTCAGGAAGCGCGCCTTGTCGGCCGGCTCCTTCGCCTCCGCAAAGAGCTTTTTGTAGCGCCCGCCAACAAGTCCCTCACGTTCGGATGTGGCGCCGTTGGTCCTGATCAGTTCCAGCAGAGCGCCAATGGCATCGCGGTGCTCGCCGGTTTTTGACTGCGCCAGGCACCGCTGTTCGCGGACGACGGGCAATCGCCTGAGGTTGTCGGGGAGAACGTCGATATATCCAATCGTGTCGCGCCAGTCGGCGAAATCGCGCAGCAGGTACAAGACCTCGAGGGCCACGGCGGGCACGGTGGGCTGTCGAGACGCGTGCTGGTCGCGGATCGCGAGCGTCAACGCCCGTTGCTCAGACCTCGGCGCATCTCTGACGGCGCGGACCGCCGCCTGGAACGAGGAGAGTTCCTCGAGGAAACTCTTGATAGACGAGGCGCGATCGGGACTGACGGCCGAGGGGTAGCCCTCCAGCGTCTGGAACATCGGGCTGTTGCCGGACGCAAGCGCCGGGATCGCGTCCTTCAGGACCAGCCGAATCGCCGACGCCGTGGTGTCGCTGATGTCACCTTCCGGCAATGGGTATCGCACCTGGCGCATCTGGTCGACGTCGAAGAGGGGCCTGGCCCACTCGGCGCTGACGAGCACACACCCGTCATTGCGAGCGGCGTGGCGGATGCCCACCTCGTAGTAGACGTTCCCGTTTGGGAGCGTCATGTCGGCCAGGACGAGGTCCGAGAAGAACAGGCGTTCGAGCATTTCCTTGACGATGAGCGCCCCAAGGTCCTGGTCGGCGCGCACGGGCCGGTAGCCGAGCTCGTCGAGCACCGGCTGCAATGCCTTCTCCCACAGCGCATCGAAGTTCACACGCGCGGGAGCCGGGGGAGACGCGTTCGTGTCCTTGATTCTGAACGGCATGACCACAAAACAAATCGGTCGTGGCGACATCCTCCAGCTCCTTTCACCCTGCCGCGCATTGCCTCGCACCGTGGCCGGGCCCAGCATACTACCGGCAAGTTCTCCACGGTAGTTGCCGTGTCGAAAACAGGCGCAGGCGCATAGGGGCCGCCGGCCGAAGGTGCCTCATACTCGCTTCCCCGGCGCCCCGCCGACTGGGCTATCATCGCCTCGCGCCCCGAACGTGAGGGCAGACGCCGCTCGCTGCCTGTCGCGTGGAGGAGTCTTGGACAGAAAGGAGCATGGCCATGGATTGGACCGCCTGGGGACACCTTGCTGATCGGTACCGCACGCCACGCCCGCGACGGCTGCTCGCCCTGGACGGCGGCGGGATTCGGGGCCTGTTGACGCTTCAGGTGCTCGATCGGCTGGAGACTGAACTTCGCGCCGCCCGCGGCGCGGGCCCTTCGTTCCGGCTCTGCGACTTCTTCGATGGTATTGCTGGCACGAGCACGGGGGCGATTATCGCCGCCGGCCTGGCCAGGGGCATGTCGACTGCCGAACTCATTTCGTTCTACCGCGAGTTCGGCCGGGATGCCTTCACGAAGCGCTCGATCATCGCGCGATGGAAATCGCTGTATGCGAACGGTCCGCTTCAAGCCAAGCTCCAACACACGTTCGGCGACGACACGACGCTGGAGCCCCGGCACCTCAAGTGCCTGCTGACCGTCGTCACGCGAAACGCCACGACGGATTCCGCCTGGCCGATCTCGAGTAACCCGTTCGCGAAGTACAACGACGTGCGGAGGCCCGACTGTAACCTGCGGATGCCGTTGTGGCAGATCGTGCGCGCCAGTACGGCCGCGCCGATCTACTTCCAGCCCGAGATCATTCCCTTCGACCCGCGGGATCCTTCGAAGACGTTCGTCTTTGTCGATGGTGGGACCACCTCGTACAACAACCCGGCGTTCCTCCTGTATCGAATGGTCACAGAACCGGCGTATCGGCTCGCCTGGCCGCGCGGCGAACGGAACATGATGATCGTCTCGATCGGAACGGGCTCCGGGCCGGTGCTGGGCCAGACGGCCGAAGACCCTGAACAGAACCTGGCCGGATCAGCCATCCAGACGCTGAAGGCGCTGATGTCGCAGGCGGCGTTCGACCAGGATCTGAGCTGTCGCACGATTGGCCGCTGCGTCCATGGCATGCCCCTCGATCGCGAAGTCGGCGATCTGGTGCCGCGCGATGATCAAGGAGCGCGGATTCCCGTTTCGGTCGATCAGGGCCGTGCGTTTCTCTATGCGCGGTACGACGCCCTCCTGACGTCCGACGGACTGGATGCCCTTGGATGCGGCGACATCGATTCGGCCGACGTCAGCGCCCTGGATTCCGTGGAACACACCACCGAACTCGAGCGAGTGGGGCAGGCGGTCGCAGGCCAGATCAATCTCGCCGACTTCGGCGACCTGATCACCAGGTAGGCGCTCATGCGGCCATTCGGCGTTGAGAATCCGGACTCGCTCCGGCCCGCTCCCGCGGCATTTGTGGAAGCCGTGGCGTGCGCCCAGGCCTCAGCAGATCGCGTCCTGCTGTGGCTGCTCGGCGAGGAGATCGCGACGCTCGACTGGGCGGTCCAGGGCTGGCGGGAGGTGGGACGCGCCCAGCTGGCGATCGAGCACGACGGCGGCGCGCGAGTGACCTGGACCAGGGTTCGTGACAGGCGCTCCGAAGACGACGAGGCCACCCTGGCACTCGCGAGCCTCGGCCATCGGCTCGCCCAGGGGCCGGCCGAAGGTTCGGGGCGCGGACGAGTGGTCGTGTTCTCTGGACATCGTGCGGATGCGAAAGACCGACCGAAGCCGCGTTTTCCAGCCGCACAGGTCACACGCGTTCGGACGGATATCGTGTCGCTGCTGAAACAGGAACGCGCGCTCGCCGGCGGACGTCTCGACGCGATTGCGGGCGCGGCCAGCGGAGGAGACATCCTGTTTCAGGAAGCGTGCGCAGCGCTCGCTATCCCCTCGACGGTGTTGCTGGCGTTGCCGCGAGACCGATATGTCGCGGAGTCTGTTCAGGACGGCGGGCCTGACTGGGTAGCACGGTTCAACACCATCTGCGAGCGCGTGCCGCCGGTGATATTGGGATCGTCCGCCGACGTGCCGCCCTGGATGTCGGAGGTGCGCGGCTACAGCATCTGGCAACGCAACAACCTATGGACGCTCTCGAGCGCCCTCGCCCGCGACAACACCGACGTCACGCTGATGCTCGTGTGGGACGGGAAGGGCGAGGGCGACGGACCTGGTGGGACTGCCGACATGGTCAGGCTGGCCCGTCAGCGGGGCGTCAAAGTGCTCGATCGGATTGACCCGCTGAATCCGACGAGTGGCAGATGATAAGTGACAAGCCTTGGCCGCCATCAATGGCGTAAGGCGCGGACATCCCGCGCCGCTAGGCCAGCAACAGGCGACTCATGTTCTTCGGCCGGATCGATCGCGCTCGCGGCCTGCGCGCCCTGCTGATCGTCCCACGTGGGCCGGGCGGAGGTGGGAATACCACCTGCCCTATATACGCTTCGCGATAAGCGGCCAGCCGCGCCGCGATCGCCACACGCTGGCCCTGCAGCGCCGCTTCGTAGATCGTCGCCTTGCCCGAGGCGAACTTGAGACTCGTGGAGCCTGATGCGAATCTGAAGAACAGCACCTGGGTGAGCGACGAGGTCGCCTTCAGATCGAACGCGACCAGGGCGGTCTGCAGCAACCCTCCGGGATCGATCTGGGCCGTCGCCACCTGGAAGTGCGCCGACTTGCCGGTCTTGCTCTGGCTATCGAACAGCGTGATCCACGGACTGTTCTCGTTCATGGATTGAAGCGCATCGAGTGCCGTCTGGACGACGGCGAGCACCGCCGCCTGCGGTCCGAGGAGTACGGTCAGGACCTTCATCATGGCCTTGTGCGCCTCGGCGTTCTGGCTGCTGAACGAGTACTCCTCGAAGTGGCTATCGCTCTGTGCCCAACCGAGGGCCGTCAGTGTCTTGAAGTAGGCGGCGTACCATTTCGACACCTGCGTCGGATCAGGGACCGTGCCGCTGGCCGAGAGCTGCGCAAACAGCGTGCAGTTGATGAGATCTTCGCGGGTCTGCACCGGCACGTTCTCGGCGGCGACAATCAGGCCCGAGCCGACCACCAGCGACTGGGCTTCGGTGGCCTTGAGCTCGACTGGCGGCGTGTCGGCCAGCGTCCGCGTACGGCGCGGGGCGGCGGCGAGCTTCGCGCTCGTGACGAATGCTCTGCTGATGGCGGGTGTGATGACAGCCATGTTTCTTCTCCCAGTCTGTGGTTTCCTGGACGAACGTTGGATACTGACATCCACTGGCCTCAGCCGGATTCGCAGCCGGTGCGTGCGGCCAGATCCACTGCGACTTCAGCCCACCCGTCGAATCGCCACCAGGAGCCCGCGTGGCGAGGCCGGACGCCTGGAGTATACGCCCATGCGCGAACACCAGGTCCGCGGGATTTCTGTGCAGGGATGCGCGACGTGGACTCGAACTTCGGGTACCCTTCCTCCCGAGACCCAGGCTCCGCACGTCCAGGAAGACCACCGCTTCGAAGCCAGCATCAGCGGCGGCGTGCAGGCGGTAGAAGAGCCCGTCCAAACACCGTGAAGGGAGGCAGTATGGCGAAGATCGTGGCAGCGTCAGGATCCAAAGCGACGGCCGTCTCGCTCCATATCGGGTTGAACGCCGTTGATCCTGGACACTATGAGGGCTGGAGTGGAGAACTGGCGGCGTGTGAGTTCGACGCAAACGACATGGCCGCTCTGGCGGCCGCTCAGGGCATGAAGCCCAGCGTCCTGCTGACGAAGAAGGCGACCCGTGCCAGTGCGCTGAAGGCGATCAAGAATGCGGCGAAGACCTTGAAGTCGGGCGACCTGTTCTTCCTCACATACTCGGGGCACGGCGGCCAGGTGTCGGATCTGAACGGCGACGAACCGGACAGCAAGGACGAGACGTGGTGCCTGTACGACGGCGAGTTGATTGACGACGAACTCTACCTCGAACTGGCCGGGTTCAAAGCCGGCGTGCGGGTGCTGGTATCGTCTGACAGTTGTCATAGCGGCACGGTCACGCGGGCCCGTGTCCCGGAGATGGCCTCGCCAGCACAGGGACGCTCGAAGATGATGCCGCCCGCCGTGGCGAATCGCACCTACACCGCGCACAAAGCGTTCTACGACGCTTTGCAGGCTAAGATCGCCGCCGCCTCTGGCAGGAACACGCGCGCGGAGCCGGACGAGGTTCTGGCGCAAATCCATGCGACCGCGAGCGCGCGCCTGACGAGTATCGCCGGGCAGAACAAGGCCGGCATCATCCTGATCTCAGGGTGTCAAGATAACCAGACGTCGATGGACGGTGACCACAACGGCGCGTTCACCGAGCAGTTGCTGCGTGTCTGGGATAATGGTCGCTTCCGATCGACCGGCACGTATGCAACGTTCCACGCGGCAATCAAGGCCGCCATGCCCGCGACGCAGTCGCCCAACCTCTTCACCCTCGGTCCGGTCGCAACGTTCATCAAGCAGCGTCCGTTTACAGTCTGAGCGAAGGCGCGTGCCGGACGGCCACCGTCGGTCGTCCGGCACCTCCGCCGGCTGCTGCCTCGGTCCCGGGTCGACTCAATGTGACATCGACGTGTTGAGACGTCAGCGCGAGCCGAGGACTTTGGCGGGGAGCAGCAGAATCCCCTTCACCAGGCCCAACACACCCTCGACGGCGAATCCAGCCAGTCGGAAGGGCAGCAGCACCAGCCAGACAAACGGGTACGCCACCAGCGCCAGCAGCGCCAGCGGCCAGCACAGCACGAACAGAATCAGCCACAGCAGCAACTTCACCATCGATCACCATTTCTACTTCAGCCGGGGGCCGAGCGTGATGACAATATTCTTCGTGGCCCAGTCGCTGCGGCTCGCCTTGAACCCGGCCTTCGCCGGATCGAGTGGGGGCATGTCCACCTGGAGAATTCGCGACGCCGCCAGGTTCGCCGTCGCCGCGCCCTGCCAGCGGTCGATCACGGCCCCGTCGATGCCATCGATTCTGAACGGCGCCGACAGGCGTACCTGATAGCTGCGGCCACGCCGGCCTTCCACGCGGAGCGTATAGAGATTGCCGGAAATCTGAGCATCGATCACGCGCAGCCGCGACGATTCGTCGCCAAGCTGCAGCGGCGACTGAATCGGGACCGCCTGGATGCCAGGCACGAATCTCGCCGAATACGTCGTCGGGCCAGTCGCGAGCCCAACGGTGCTGGCGCGCGCGCCACGGGAGACGTCGCCCACCAGGGCGATGGCCTTGCCCTTCGCATCGCGCATGATAAGTTCGGCGCCCGGTTCGAGTATGAAGTGGAGTTCCAGCGGCAGGGCCCCACCTTTCGGCACGACCGACACGGCGTATCCGAGTTCGTCACGCGTGATGGCGATGTCGGCCTTGATGTCGTGCCAGCGGACGTTTCGCAGCCGGAGGTAGCCCCAGCCGGGCGGGAGTTGAGGCGCGATCAGGAGTCGTTCGCCAACCGCCAGACCGTCGCGGATGCCTGGCGGCAGTGCCTCGATCCCGACGAGCCCTCGAAGCAGCGTCGACACGAAACCGGTCGTGGCAAACAGCTGATGAGGCACCGCGGCGTCAATCGATCGCAGGCGGTCTCCTGAGAACAGCTCGGCCAGGTAGCCGCGCGACTCGAGAAACGTCAGATCCGCCATTCCATTCAAGTATCCCCAGGCTGCGTCAGGCCGGCTGTTCTCGTACAGGGCCAGCGCGGCAAAGCCGGTCAGAAATGGCCACACCGCGCCATTGTTGTAGCTCAACGGACCGTACAGCGCGCTGTCAATGGAGAGCATCCTCGCGCCCCAGTCGGTGCCGACTCCCGCGCCAGCCAGGTCGTCGAGCGCACCCTCGACGGCGGGGCGCTTTCGGTCGAACACGCCGCGCCACAACCCGAAGCCCGGCCACACCGTCGGCTCGGCCTGGCCCTTGCCGTCCTTCATGTACGCGAAGAAGATGCGGCGGCGCTGATCGTCGAGAAACCGCAAGTTCAGCGACGTGCGGGCCTTGACGGCCGCATCGCGGGCCTTGGCCGCGAACGGATCGCCAGCCATCTGGGCAATCTCCGCAGTCGCGTCGGCCGCTTCGGTCCACGCCGCGCCGAGGAACACGTCTGTCAGCACGTCGCTGCGGCGTAGCGTGCCGGTTTCGACCGCCGCGAGCCCGGCCTTGGTATTGTCCATCAGGCCGTCGCCGTCCTCATCAGTCGAGACGCAGTAATCCCACGCGAGTTTGATCGACGGCCAGAAGCTCTTGGCCAGCGCCACGTCACCGCTCGCGCGTACGTAGTCGCGCACGGCCGTGATGTACAGCGGCGTCGTGTCGGCATGGTAGTAGCCGTACGGGTACTCCTCGAACCATTTGATGTAGCTGGCGCCCTGCGACAATTCGTGCATCATCTTGCCGTCGGCACGCTGGCGCTTGCGGAGGAACTCGAGCGACTGCTTCACGGTGGAGAAGTCGCCGTACGCTGTCATGGCCCATGAGTTGATGAACGCATCGCCGCCAAAGAACCACCCGAAGCCCGGGCGCTCGCTTGTGCCCGACGGGCCGAGGCCGGCAATCAGGCCGCACCCCAGGGTCGGATTGCACACGAAGCCCTTGTCGAGGGCGACCTTCCCCCATTCGAACGCGAGATCGAGGCGATCGTCCGGTGTGTTGATGCTGGTCAGGTCTTCGCGAACGGTGCGGTAGTGCCGCTCGGCTTCCGCGTAGAGCGGTGCGGCACTGGTCAAGAGTTTCTGGTACGTCGCCTTGGCAGCCTTCAACCCTTCTGGACTGGCGGCGATGACGATCGGCACCAGACCCCTGGCCGCCGTCTCCGGTGTGATTTCGATCGTGAACTGCGTCGGCGCATCCGGCAGGTTGTGCGCAGGCTGTTCGGGCGGCTCGACGCCAAACGGCGACCCGATGAGCGCAGCATTCTTGCCGCTGCCTTCGCCGGCGACGTACGCCTTCAACGCGTTGTCCCAGTAGCTGTACTGACCGCCCAGGGCTGCGGGCCACATCGGCTTCAGATCGACTCGGAACTTGACCACCAGATTCAGACGCTCGGACGTGCGGACGTCGAGCAGTACAAGCGCGCCCTGTTCGTTGAGCGGCACCAACCAGGTGGCGTCAACCGTAAACGCCGCATGCGAGTACCGGACCAGCGACGCTTCGGGACGAATGTCGACCGAAGTGGCCAGGCTGGTTCCAGGGATCGGATCGGCATACTCGGGCACGCCGAACGACAGCCGGAAGTCGTGGATGACCTTGAGCGGGTACACCCACGCCTCGAAGCTCCCGTCCTCGCGGCCCAGGAGCGCAGCCTTGCGGCCGGACGCTTCCATGTAGCGCTCGGGACGAGCCTCGCCCGTCAGCGCGATGGGATTGGCCGCGCGGGCAAACCGCGGAATGGTCGCGGGCGCGACGGTGGCGGGCGGCGCCGCCACTGCCGGCGCCTGGCTTTGCGCGCGAAGCTCACCCAGCATGGGCAACGAAAGGGCGGCCACGGCGGCCAGCAGCACGGTGTGTCGCGTACGTCGATCAATCATGTCGTGGTCCAACTGGGAGCGGCGGGTCGGAGGGCGATTCCGATCGCCGCATTGTAGCAAGAGATGTTCAATTACTTCCGCAGCGGCGACGGGACAATCGGCGGCTTCGGCGCCGGGGCCTTGTCGGCCTGGATTTCGACCTCCTCGAAGATCACGCTCGGGACGATGAGCGAGATCGCGGCGACTCCGGTCGCGGTGCCGCCCGGGAGCACCGGGATGCCGGCCGACATGGAGGTCGCCTGCGTCGAATAGAGCGTTCGCTCGCGCGATGCCTCGAGGATGTTCTTGAACGTCGTGTACTGCACGTTGGCGAATACCAGGCCTCTGACAGTCTGTTCCGTGCCATCCGGCAGCACCTTGACCACGTCCAGAATCTGCGGCCCGAGCTGGGTGCTTCCCGCTCCGCCTCGTCCCGAACTGGGCAACATTCCCCCTCGAGACACGCCCCGTATGATGTACCCGAACGGCCGGCTCTGCTGCTTCAGCAGTTCCAGGTACTTCGGCTTCAGCTCGCTGGCCGGTACGGCCTTGCTGCTTTCCATCTGGAACACGCCGGCCTGAGCGTTGCCGGTTCGGCCGTGCCCGTTGGATTTCAAGAGGTTCTTCTGCGGTGTGCGACCGGTGAGCAGCGTCAGCAGCCGGCCGTCCTTGACGAGCGCCACATCCTGCGCGGGGATGCCTTCGTCATCAACCGCGTACGCGCCCATGACGACCGACCCGCCGAACTTCTCGACCGACGGCGTGTCGTTGACCGAAAACGAATCCGGCAGTACGCGCGCTCCGATTCGATTGAGGAACGGGGGTGACGGGAATCGCGGCTGGGCGCCGCCCATTGATTCCATTTCAGGCGCGCGCTGGCTCAGGAACAGCGGCACCAGCGTTGTGCTCATCAGCGCCGGCGAGGCCTGGCCTTCCACCAGCACCGGTCCCGTATACTCCTCGCCGATCTTGGCGAGACGCTGCGCAGTCAGCGACGACGCCAGCTTCTCGGTTTGTGCGACCAGATCGGCGGCGGTGGGCAGATCGTCCACGGTTCGACCGGTGCGATCGAACGAATCACGCAACGCCGCGCCGTCGGTGGCCTGGGCGGACGCGCCAACCGAGATCGAAACTGCACGAATCGGTTCGATGACTTTGAACCCCTCGCTATTCAGGAAGTACCGCATACCTTGCGATTCGCTGATCGATACGCTGGACGAATCGATGTCCGGATACTTCAGAAAGACGCCCGAGATCGTCTTCACGTCTTCGAGCCAGGCCCGCAGCTTCGGCACCGCCGGCACTGCGGGGCGGTACGTCTGGGCGGGCGTCTCCCGGGAAAAGTCCGGAATCGGATCGGTGTCGGCAGCGCGGTTCTGCGCCGCCGCTTTCTTCTTGGCCAGCGCCTGCACCGCGCGCTTGTAGGCGCCGTCGGTGGCCAGCCACATCTCCCGGCGCATCAGGGCGTAGTCGTCATCGAGCGGGAGCGACAAGGCGAACTGGCCATACATCGACAACATGCCCGGATCGCGATCAAGCGTCTGGAACCGCGAGCTGTCCAGGGTGTAGTCGCCGACGCGAACTTCCACCCTCAGCGTGCGACCTCTCGCCGAGAATTCGCCGGTGATGCTGCCAAGCGTCGCCTGGATGGACTCGCCGGCCGACTCTGTCACCAGGTACGCGACGTAGTATGGCGGCGGTTCGTTCGGCAGTCGGAGACTGCTGGTCGCGCGCGCCATCTCCTGCTGCATGGCCTGCATCATTGGGGACGGCTGGGCCTGTTGGGCCTGCCGGGCCTGCGGCGCCGGAGCCAGCCAGAGGCAGGCGCCGACGAGGATCGCGATCGTCACGGTTCTTCTCATGGCGGCCTCCTTCAGCTCTGCTTCTTGCGTTCGGGCGCAGGAAGAATCGGCAGCATCTCCTGCGACTGGGTCTTCTTCTGGACCTCGACCTCGCTGACGAGCAAGGCGGGCGAAACGGCCGCGACCGGGACGCCGCCGCTCTCGGCTCCGCAGACGCCGTTGAACACCTCGGGCTTGTCGCTGGTGGCGACGATCTTCGAGAACGCGGCCAGCGGCGTGCCGATCATGTCGACGCCGCGCACCAGCTCGGGCGGCCGGTTGTCCGCGTATATCCGGTAGACCACCGTCGGCAGCACGGTGAACGCGTTCGGGATGGCCCGCCCCGTAAACGTAAAGCCGCCCTCGATGTTTTCGAACAGCAGTCCAAACGGTTTGCCTTGTGCCTTGACCTCCTGTTTGAGCCGATTCATCAGCGCGTCGTAGGGCACCGATGTGGACGACTCGACCATCAGATTCGACTGGCGCGACACCGGCGAGTTTCCGGCCTGGGCGCGCCCGTGGCCGTTGGATTGCGGAAAGCCGGCCAGCGGCGACCGGCTCATGAGGAATGTCTTGAGGATCCCCTTATCCACCACTGTGACGCGCTGCGCCTTGACGCCCTCGTCATCGTAGGCGTAGTAGCCGGCCAGTTCCTGTCCGGCGGCCTTCTTGAGCGTGGGATCGAAGACGACGCTGATGAAGTCGGGCAGGATGGATTGATTGATCTTCTTGGTGAACGTCTGCGCGTCGTCGACGTTCTTCTGTCGCGACCCTTCGACGCGGTGGCCGAAGATTTCGTGGAAGAACACCGCGGCCGATCGCCCCGACAGAATCGCGGGTCCCGAGAACGGATCGACAACCGGGGCGGCGCGCAAGGCGGCCGACTGCTTCATCAGTGTTCGCACGTCGGCCAGCATCTGGGCTTCGGTGGGCAGACCAGCCTGTGAGGTCGCCTGGTACGAGATGTACAGGGGCAACTCCATGCCGTCTGCCGCCTTCGTCAGGCTCTGTATGTAGAGCCGCCACTGGGTCGTGCCCTGGAGCAGTTGGCTGTTCTCCGTGCTGACGAAGTAGGTGGTCTGCGCCTCGACGTTGAGGCCGGCATCCGCCATGAAGATCAGCGGGTCTTCTGCAAACGGCGCCGTGACGCGCCGGAGTCGGCCCTCCCATTCCTTCACGTCGATCGTGTAGGAGGCGGGTTGGCCGATAAACGTCTGGGGCGCTTCCTTCGAAAAGTCCGCCGCCGGTGATTCTTCCTTCACCTTGGTCGCAATGTTCGTCTTGACGCGGGACAGCGCCTCGACCGCCGGTTTGTAGCGGCCATCCGTGGCTCGCCACACCACCGCCCGGATGGGCAGTTCATCGTCGCTCAGCGGGAGCGCGGTGCTCGAATACCGCTGGCCGCCCCCAATTCCACCCCGCACCTGGTGCGTGCTGTCGAGGTCGTAGCTACCAACCCGGACATCGGTCGTCAGCCGCCGCGACCGGTTTTCCAGGTTCTGTTTGATCGCGCCGAACGATGCGCTGATCATCGTCTGGCGCGAGTCTGTGACCACATAGCTGATGAAGTACGGCGGCACCGACTCCTTCTTCAGGACGTCGAAGTTGCGGGCGAGTTCCGACTGCAGAATGGCCAGCAACGGGTTGCCCGCAGCCGCGCGCGGGGTGGGGGCGCCTATCGTGCCGACGCCAACGACCACGCAACAGACGAGCGCCGCCAGTCGGAGAGCCTTCATGCCAAGTCCTCCTGTCGAAACCGGCGACATTCTACCCCGAGCGGCCTGGGGGATGGGACTAGGGAGTTAGGGTTTAGGGGTTAGCGACCAGATCGCAGGCATCCGCCAATCCCCAACCCCCAATCCCTAATCCCCAGTTCCGGATTCGGACTTCCGGAGCAATCACTTCCTCCATACGAGAGAAAGCACCACCCAGCCGTCGTCCGTCCTGATCGTGTCGCTGTCGATGTCCTGGAGTTCCGCCGTATCCGATTTCGTGATCGTGAATCCCGCGGCCGACACGAACGTGCCCGACTCGAGCATGATGCGGAGGTGATCGGACGAATCCGAGAGCAGCGCCTCGATGGCTTCACTGTCGCAGTTGTCGGACGACTCCGGCTCAGGATCCACCTGGATGGCCATCCTCCAGGTCGTGACGACGCCGTCGCTCTTCAGGGACAGTCGATGTGGAACCTGGCACGATTTCAACGCGCGCTCCCACACCTGGCTGAGGTGCTCGAAGTCGGCCGACCGCAGCGTGGCGAAGGGCGCCTGGTCGCGCAGCACTACCGACTTGATGCTGGTTCCGCCCAGTGTGCGAAAACCCTTGGTGAGGCGGTCGATGCCCCCCAGGATGTCGTTCATGTAGGTGCGTTCCTCGTCGAGCCGTTTGCCGGAGTCCTCTTCGGTGGAACGGACGTTCTGGTCCAGGACGGCCCATTCAATCGTCCCGTCGTTTCGGATGTAGATCGTGGTGCTCGTGTCCTTCTCGATGCAGGCCCCCAGCGGAATGATGGCGGCGAGCAGCAGCAGTGCGAGTGTCTTGTGTCTCATGACTGGCCTCCTACCTGTAAAGACGGCAGAGGCCCGGCCCACCGAACGCGAACGGGTCGCAGCCCGCGGATTCGCCTTTTCCGGCCAAGGACCCGGAAGGAAACACGTGTGCTATTTCCTTTCGGGTCCTAAGCATCCCGGTGGTAGTGTGGTGCCCGCCATGACACGGGAGGAGAGCACCGCGCTGCTGCTGTCCGCCAAGGCCGGTTCGGCCGAGGCGCTCAACCGCCTCTACCAGCGGGTGGGCGGTCGGCTGCTGGCGGTGATTCGGCTCCGCATGGGCCGCGATCTGCGGAGGCGGATGGAGTCGCGCGACATTCTGCAGGCCACCCTCGTCAAGTCGTTCGAGCGGCTCGATCAGTTTGCCGGCGGCGACGCCGCGACGCTGATGGCCTGGCTCGCGCGCATCGCCGAGAACGAGATTCGCGACCAGGCCGACTTTCAGCACCGGCAGCGCCGCGATATCGCGCTGTCGATCCCGCTCGACGAGGCCGGCGAGGCGATGGCGACCCGCGTGCGGTCGGCCTTCAGCCAGGTGGCGATTGGGGAGGACGCGGCCCGTCTCGAAGCCGCGCTCGAAACGCTCGACGAGGACCATCGCGAGGTGATCGTGCTCAGGAAACTCGAGGAGTTGAGCTTCAAGGAGATCGCCGCCCGCATGGGGCGCACCGAGGACGCATGCCGGATGCTGCTGGCCCGCGCGATGGTGGCGCTCACCTTGAAGCTGCGGGAGCAGGCATGACAGACGCGGATCTCGAGGCGCGATTTGAGCGCTGGGTGTCACAGCATGTGGCCGACGGCACCACGCTCGATCCGGCAGTCGTCTGCGCCGACCGGCCCGATCTGGTCCCCGGTCTGGGGCGGCTCATCGAGGAGTATCTGAAAGTCTGCACCAGTCTCGACCGGATAGGAGAGGCGGCCGACACACTCGATATGGGGCAGGCAGGTGTTCTGCCGTCATTCGAGGGCTTCCGGACCGTCGAACGCCTGGCCACGGGGGGCATGGGAGAGGTCTACAAGCTCCACGACCTCAAGCTGAATCGCATCGTTGCCGCGAAGGTCGTGCGGACCGATCGTCACCGGGCGGTGAGCGTCAACGACTTCCTCAAAGAGGCGCGGACGCTGGCGCTCTTCCAGGATCGGCGTATCGTCCAGATCCACGAGTTCCGGCCAGACCAGACGCCGCCTGTGCTCATCATGGAGTACGTCGACGGATTCGAGCTGGGCAGGATTGGGCCGTCGCTCGAGTATCCGCAGCGAGCCCGAATCGTCAAGGAGGTCTGCGAAGCGATCCACCACGCCCACTCGCTCGGGCTTCAGCACCGCGATCTCAAGCCCGCCAACATCATGCTCGACGCGCAGTTGCGCCCGAGAATCCTGGACTTTGGCCTCAGCGCCGGCGATCCGGCGCGCGGGCACTTTCGCGGCACGCCCCGGTACCTGGCGCCCGAGCAGCTCGACCCGTCGATGGCGATCGACGCGCGCACCGACGTCTATGCGCTCGGGGCCGTGCTGTACGAACTGCTCTGCGGGGTATCGCCATTCGAGGGACGGGACGACGAAGAGGTACTGGCGGCCGTGCGCGCCGGCACGCCCCGCCTGCCGGTCGAGATCGAGCCGCGGGCCCCAGAGCCGCTGCAGGCGATCGCTCTCAAAGCACTCGAGCGAAACCCCGACGATCGCTACAGCTCTGCCCGCGAGATGGCGCTCGACCTGGACCGCTACCTCGAGGGCCGGCCCGTCGTCGCTCGCCCCAGCCAGTATGCGTCGGCGTTGGCGACGCGCGTGCGGCCGCATCTCCAGCAGATCGAAGACTGGCTCCGTCTCAAGCTGATCTACCCGCACGAAGCCGCGACCTTGAGTTCCTCGTACCGGCGCCTCGACAGGCGCGAGGACGACTGGATTGGCGAAAGCCGCTCTCTGTCCTACTCGCAAATCGCGCTCTACTTCGGGGCTTTCACGCTGATGTGCGGCAGCCTGTTCTACTTCGGCGCGCATCAGTTCTACGAAGCCGTCTCCGGCGTGGTCGAGCCCTTTGTGGTGCTCGGCCTGCCGTTTATCGGCCTCAACGTGGCCGCCCACGTGCTGGCGCACCGCGACCACAAAGCCGTGTCGGTGGCGTTCTACCTCGGCGGCGTCAGCCTCTTGCCGCTGTTCCTGCTCATCCTGTTCCACGAGACGAAGTTGCTGGGTGTGCCCGATGGAACCGCGGGTCAGCTGTTCGATTCTGGTGTCTCGAATCGGCAACTGCAGGTCACGGTGCTGGTCGCGTGCGTCTGGTCGGCATGGCTGGCGCTGCGGACACGCACGATTGCGCTAAGCACCGTCTTTACTGTGCTCGCGCTGCTGCTGGCACTCGCGGTCCTGGGCGATTTCGGCCTGCGCGCCTGGCTTGAAAAGAGCCGATGGGACAGCCTCGCGCTTCATCTGTTGCCGCTCGTGCCGATCTATGGCCTCCTCGGCTTTGGCCTCGAGCGAAGCGGCCGGGCGTGGTTCAGCCGCCCGCTGTACACCGCGGCAGGGCTTTCGCTTGTCGTGGTGATGGAACTGCTGGCACTCAATGGCAAGCTCTTCAGCTATGCGGGGGGACTGTCGCTGCAGCGGTTTCAGTCCGCTCGCGTCAGTGATCCCCTCCTGCTGGACACGTTGGCCGGGATGTCGCTCAACGGTCTGTTGTTCTACGGATGCGCCTCGGCCATTGACACCCGTGGCACCGAACAGATGAAGTCGGCCGCGTGGCTCCTGTTCACGCTTTCGCCGTTTGCCATTCTCGAGCCGCTGGCCTATCTGAACGATACGGGGCAGTACTCGCGAATCTTCAACTGGTCCTACCTGGGCCTGGCACTCGTGATTACGCTGCTCAGCCACCGCCGGCAGCGGAAGGGTTTCTACTACGCGGGACTCGTCAACAGCGGCATTGCGTTCTGGATGATTGCCGACCATTACAAGTGGTTCGACAACCGCTGGTGGGCCGTGATCCTCGTGGTCGCCGGACTGGCCGTACTCGTGACGGGCTTCGGACTCGACGCACGTGAGCGCCGCCGACAGAGGCCCGGGGCGTGACGCGCCGGTGGTACGATGTGGCGATGATCAACCGGCGCCTTGCGCTGATGCTGCTGTTCGCCGCGTTCGCCCTGCCGTACTTCGTGAATCTCGGCGCCACGTCCATCATTGATGCCAACGAGGCGTTCTACACCGAAACGCCCCGCGAGATGATCGAGGCAGGCGATTACGTCAATCCGACGTTCAACTACGAGCCGCGCCTCAACAAGCCCCCGCTGTCGTATTGGGCGGTGGCCGGCTCTTACCGCCTCTTCGGCGTGTCGCTGACCGCCGCGCGCCTGCCAGTCGTGCTGGGCGCCATGGCAATGCTGGCCACAGTGTTCGTGCTGGGCCGTCTCGCCGGCTCGACAGGAGCGGGTCTCCTGGCGGCGCTGACACTGGCGGCCGCGCCGAGGTTCCTGCTGTTCTCCCGGCGCATCATCATCGACATCTACACGGCGATGTTTTTGGGGCTGACACTGCTGTTCTTCATCCTGGCCGAGACGCAGCCTCAGCGCCGTCGGCGGTGGCTGCTCGCGATGTACGTCGCGACAGGTCTCGGCGTGCTCACGAAGGGGCCCATCGCCATTGTTCTGCCGGCGTTGGTGTTTCTGGTTTACCTGGTCGCCTCACGGCGATTCCAGACCATCACGCGCCTGATGCTGCCAACCGGCGTCGTCGTCGTGTCCGCGATCGTCGTGCCGTATTACGCGCTGCTGTACGCTCAGCACGGGTGGGACGCGATTTCGACCTTCCTGATGCGCGAGAACCTCGCCCGCTACGCCGAGGGGGTCGGCTCTCCCGATCGCGGGCGCTACTTCTATCTGCTGGTCCTGTTCGGTGATTTGTACTTTCCGTGGTCACTCCTGCTGCCGGCCGGTTTCGCGATGGTGCCGTGGCGTCGCCTGTGGCGCGCTGGCTCCCGGCTTCAGGACGCCCAGGGCGTTGACATGCCGGTTTCTCAGGAGGCGGTCCGCCTCCTCCTGGGTCTCTGGATTGTCGTCATCGTCGCGTTCTTCTCGTTCTCGAAGGCGCAGCAGGATCTCTACATCCTTCCGTCCATCATCGCCGCCGCGCCACTTGTCGGCTGCCTGTTGGATGGGTTGATCAGGCACAGACTGTCACCGCGACTGAACGGTGTGACCACCTGGAGCGTGGTGCTGGTCGCCATCGTGCTGCTGGCCTTGGGCGTCGCCTTGGTCGTGTTGGCCGGCGGAGATCGCATCCAGTTGGCCGGCGCCACAGCCACCGGCATCGCACTGTGCGCAGGAGCGTTGGTAGCGCTGGTCGCTCTCGCTCGAGGGTCCGCGGAGATGGCGTGCGGAGCAATCGGCGCAGCGGTCGTCGTTGGTCAGTGGGTGCTGGTCTTGTGGGCGCTGCCAGACTTCGAGCGATATAAACCCGTGCCGCATCTGGCGCGTGTCATCCAGACTGTTGCGGCGCCGGGCGCCCGCGTCGGGACCTATCTGGTAGCCACGCCCAGTCTGACGTTCTACCTCCGGCACCATGTTGACCAGATGTTCGACGTGTCGGCGATCTCGGCCTTTTTCAAAGAGCCGTCCGCCGCCTACTGCGTGATGCGGCAGAGCGACTACGAACCGATCAAGGCCCTGATAGGAGTGCCCACGTCGGTGATTGCCGTGTCGCCGTACGTTGACGCGCAGCTCCGCGATGTTCTCGATCGAAAACCACTGCCGAACCTGGTCGTCGTTACCAGCCGAGGCGGCCAGTAGGCCGAGGATTCGCTTGCGGCGGGGGAGCGAGCAGAAGCACAATGTCTAGTTCTGTGTGGTCGCGGAACGATCACAGCGACTCTGGTGCGGTGGAGGAACAGCACACGTGAGCCAGACGGACGATCTCAAGGCGCGAGTCGCGTCGATCAACTGGTGCCATCCGATCGATCTCGGTCATGGCATTGTGACCCGGCCCGAACGGCACATCCGCTTCCGCTACAAGCGACGGGTCCGCTTCCTGTCACTGCCCGATGACCTTCGCGGCAAGAGCGTTCTGGATATCGGAGCCTGGGACGGCTTCTTCTCGTTCGAGTGCGAGCGGCGCGGTGCGGCGCGCGTGCTCGCGATCGATACGTACGCCTGGGACCACCACGGCAAGGACGGTTTTCTCCTCGCGCACTCAGCACTGAACTCGAAGGTGGAGCACAGGCGGATGGCGGCCGAGGAACTCGATCCGGATGTGATCGGACGCTTCGATCTGGTTCTGATGCTCGGCGTTCTCTATCACCTCCGCTCGCCAATCGACGTGCTCGACCGCGTACGCCGCGTCACCGCCGGCACGCTGATCTGTGAAACTCACGCGCTGGTTCCCGCGATGCACGGCCGCTACCCCCTGATCAGCTTCTTCCCCGGCGACAGTCTCGCCAGTGGCGGGAAATACGAGTTCTGCGCCATTCCCACCATCGAATGTGCGCAGCAGATGCTGCGATCGGCCGGTTTCGCGCATCAAATTGTCCAGCATCGGCCCTCGCTTCGACCACTCAAGCAGTTGAAGGCCCTGCTGACAAACAGGCCTCAGTCCGGCCGGTTCATCGTCCACGCTTCCTGACGCCGGATTCATCGTCGTTCGTTTCCTGTTTCGGATACGGTCCTGGGGCCGCAGATGGGTTTGACATCGCTTGCCCGCGCCTTCCGTCTGCAGATTCGATCGCGCTGAGCGTCTCATCCTGCTGAGGCTCGACAGTCCAGGGAACAATCCTTCCAGTCGGCTCGTCACTTCCTGTAGCCAGCCGTCCTGCTGGCGATCAGCACCCCCGCAGGCACGAGTGGATTCGACAGCTTCGCGGTCGGAAGGACGGGCCATGACGATGGAAACCAGGCGGCAAGTGAAACGGGTGATATGGGGTGGAGGCGTCGTGGTCGGTCTCCTCCTCGCCATCGTCGGCGGCTTCATGGTCGCTGGCAATGTGAGCGCCAAGGCGCAGGCTCCGGCGGCAGCGGCGCCAGCCAAGCAGGAGGTCGCCGTACCCGTGCAGGTCGAGCTGCCCAGACGCGGCACCGTGTCGGCGGCACTCAGCGCGTCGTCTACGCTCGAAACCGAACAGCAGGCCGACGTGCTGGCCAAGACCGATGGCCTGGTCATGCGGATGCTCGTTGACGAGGGCTCGAACGTCGCCAAGGGGCAGGTGCTGGCCGAGATTGACGACGCCGACAAGAAGATCGCACTCCAGCAGGCGCGACTCAAGGCCGAGGCTTCGAAGCGTGAGTACGAGCGCGCCCTGCGGTCGCATCAGGACCAGTTGATCAGCCAGCAGGAATTCGAGCGGCTGCGCAGCACGAACGAACTCGCCGACGCCGATGTCGAAAGCGCAGCGCTGTCCCTGAGCTACACGAAGATTCTTGCGCCGTTTGGCGGCCGCATCGTCGACCGATCCGTCGTACAGGGCAGGCACATCAAGCCGGGCGAGAAACTGTTCACCATCGCCAACATGATGCCGCTGGTGGCCCGCGTGTTCCTGCCGGAGAAAGATGTCGCCGGTCTTCGCCTGGGCCAGACCGCCGAGCTGGTGCTCGATGCCGCAGGTGGCCAGCGACTGCCTGGTCGCGTCACCAGGATCAGTCCCGTCGTCGATACCAATACAGGCACGATCAAGGTGACCGTCGAGGCCCTTTCGCTGACGCCGGCGGCGCGGCCCGGGTCGTTCGCGACCGTTCGCATCGTCACCGACACGCACAAAGACGCGTTGCTGGTGCCCAAAGGCGCCGTGATCCGGGAAGACTCGGCCGACTATCTGTTCGTGGCCGATGGGTCGCGGGCCAGGCGCTGCAAGGTCACGCTTGGGATACCGAGCGATGGCCGCATCGAGGTGACGGGCGGGCTCTCAGGCCGCGAGTCGGTGATCATCGCCGGCCAGGGCAGCCTCAAAGACGGCGCGCGCGTCGACGTGCTGAAAGCCGGGTCGTAGCCCGGCGTCCGCCGCGTTCACCACCATACGTCTGCCTCACGCTCGGGGTCTGCCATGAGCCTCGTCACGCTCTCCGTCCGTCGTCCAGTTGCCGTCGGCATGCTCGTCGTGGCGGTCGCCATCTTTGGCGCCGTGTCGTTTTCGCGTCTGCCGGTCAACCTCCTGCCCGAGATTTCCTATCCGACGCTCACCATCGAAACCAAGTACGCCGGGGCCGCGCCTTCAGAGGTCGAGAGCCTGATCACCCGGCCGGTGGAAGAGGCCGTGGGTGTGATTGCCGGCGTGCAGCGGCTGACGAGCCGCTCTCGATCGGGTCTGTCGCAGGTCACGCTGGAGTTCGCGTGGAAGACCAATATGGATCTCGCGACACTCGACGCGCGCGAGAAGCTCGACCTGGTGACGCTCCCACGCGATGCGCAGAAGCCGGCGATTCTCAGATTTGATCCGTCGAGCGACCCGATTCTCAGGCTCGGCCTCTCCGGGACGGGCGATCTCGCCGCCGTGCGGAGGATCGCAGAGGATCAGGTCAAAAAGGACCTCGAATCGATTGACGGCCTGGCGTCGGTCAAGGTCGAGGGCGGGCTCGAGCGCCAGATCGAAGTCCGGGTGGACGAATCGCGCCTGGCGTCGTACGGACTGACCGTGCAGGACCTGATGACGGCGCTCGC
>Ga0334722_10000284_pt1 | contig 77684 bp, 138 predicted proteins | sample C3_bottom_MG_FD_207210 | JGI IMG/M metagenome (GOLD analysis project Ga0334722, IMG submission 207210) | Sediment microbial communities from Yellowstone Lake, YNP, Wyoming, USA - C3_bottom | ecosystem: Environmental > Aquatic > Freshwater > Lake > Sediment | place: USA: Wyoming | collected...
CGCCTTGTGATCCTTGGAAGCCCTGGTTTCCTTGGTTTCCCTGGTTCCCTTGCGGCCCTTGCTCTCCTTGTGGCCCCTGTTCGCCTTGTGGCCCCTGTTCGCCTTGTGGTCCCTGGAAGCCTTGGTTGCCTTGGTTCCCCTGATTTCCCTGCGGCCCCTGAACGCCTTGTGATCCTTGGAAGCCCTGATTGCCTTGATTTCCTTGCGGACCTTGAACTCCTTGGAAGCCTTGGTTCCCTTGCGGCCCTTGCTCTCCCTGTGGCCCTTGTTCGCCTTGTGGTCCCTGGAAGCCCTGGTTGCCTTGATTCCCTTGTGGACCTTGGACTCCTTGGTTGCCTTGATTACCCTGCGGCCCCTGAACGCCTTGAGGGCCTTGCGGGCCAATTGGCCCACGACTACCTCCACCTCCAACTCGGAACCCACCCCCACCGCCTGTGGGTTGCTGACATTCAATCACGTCCCTGAGTCTGGCGGCATCATCTGGAGCGGATGGAGCTCCAAGGTTGTGGATCTGGGCCCCGCCCATGTTGATGTCTTGATCTGACATCGCAGACTTATCCGGCGAGGAGAGCCAATAGCAGAATCAACCCACCGAACCCAAGCAATACAAATGTCGAGTCTGTCGGAGTTGCTCCAAGACTACCAGTGCCGCCCATTACACTGTTCGCATTTGATGACTTCTGCGCAGAACCCAGATGCGATCCCTTACGGCGGTCGGAATCTGAAAGGAGCAATTCAAGTCGGATCACCGTATCCATTCCATCTGGGCTGATCTCAGATTTGCGTCCCTCCGATGTGGAGCGTTGAAGTTCGCTTGCAACTCTGTCGAGCTTCCCAGAATCCAGAATTGATCCGACCTCAATCCCGATCGTCTCGACTCCTACCGCGCCTGCCTCGTCTCTATACTCATCTACGAACTTCACGAGAGACTGAGCTCGAGTGCGCATAGAAGCCAAGCTCTGGCTCATCCTAGAGGCTGCGGGGTTATCAAGAGAGGCGAATTGAGGCTGTGGGATGATGGCAGCAGGTAGCCCACTAGGCCGTAACGAAAATTTAAGCTGGCCGGCTGGGCAGATACTCCCCTTATTCACGATCCCCCTCTGGTTCCACGGGCTGCGCTGAGATCCTCTTCCAGCACCTTCAGTCTACAGAATTTCCTCAATTTCGCAAGATTGGCGTTCAGTCACCATGCAGCACATTCGCGGCTAGTAGTTATTCGCAGACTTGGAACTCACGAACTGCTCCATGGTCTGGGTTGCCTTATCCTCGTGCTCCTGAGCCTTGGCAAGCATCGCCAATCCAAGCTGCCTATACTCTGAAGCTACGCCCCTGTGTATCTGGGCGATTCTGATGAAAGTTTCAGCCGCATCCATTACTTTCGTTTCTATGTCTTCCTGCTTACCCACCGTAGCCTCCTTTTCTTTTTCACCTGAGAACGCTTCTTGGAGTGCCTGTTTGGCACGCCAGAATAGTCCCTCAGCAGTTCTGTTGAAATCCATCCGTTCACACCGATTAGTCAGGGATGTATTCAAACGAGCCCGTCCAATTGATGTCATCCCCAGCCGTCGAAGCTGAGGTGTCGACCTGGACGCTGAATCCATCTCCGACAGCCGCAGAAACTCCGATGGTGGCGAGCAGGGAGTCGATGGATTGCAAGCCCGTCGTCGCCGCTGCGAACGTAAGGGTTAGGGGAGTGGCCGCCCCATCCGCAAGAACGGTGAAGATCGTATCGTTGTCCGTAGTGTTGCTCGTCACGAGGATGACGAGCCTCCGCAGCTTTCCAGCCTGCGCGACTGGAATTCTCGCCAAGGGATTCGGAAACGATGGGCTGTTGTGTATATCCGTGCCGGGATTGATTTCGCGTACCTCAGCTGATGCTGTATTTGCCGCATCTGGAGCGGCGAGCGAGTAGAGCGTACCGCCGCTCTCGCACCCACTAGGACTGAACAGAGAAGACATATCGATGCTTTGCACGTTTCCCGATGTAGCATCGGTCGTGTCCATGACAAAGCTGATTTGGTCGTTGGCGGCAAAAGCTACATCCGTGGCGAGCGACATGGCGCCATCCGTTCCCGCAGGGTATGTTAGGGTTAGTGCTGTAGCCACTCCATTCTTGAAAACCGTGACAACAAAATCACCATCCAAGGTGTTTTGGCCAGTCTGGATGAAGGTTCGAAAGTCTTTGGCCGTTCCAACTGGAAGCGGAATCCGAGTCGATGGAGTTGGGAATGTTTGAAGCGACCCGTTGTCCTGAAGAGTTCCCTCAAATACTCCACCCGAAGTAACCGAAGATTCGAATACAGTGAACGGGATGATCCCTCCGCATCCGCCCCCGCCCCCACCACCACCAGTTCCTGCTGGCCCCTGCACCCCTTGAGTACCAGATGAGCCCTGTGGGCCAGAGGATCCTCGCCCACCACCGCCAAGCCTGAAGCCCCCACCTGAGACTGGCTGCGGCTGGCAAAGGGCTGCGAGTTCGCACATGGCCTGGACTGATTCCTCGTTTGGATTCAGCAACCTTCCATCGCTAAGTTCGATGAAGCCATCAGGTCGCCTACGGGCCATGAAGCCTTCCTCTCTCTTGTAATAAGTAGGTCAATATTCAGATTGTCACCAACTTCACAATATGCCGTTATGAGAAAGCGACCCAATAGTAGTCTTGGCCAGTGGTGTTTACGTCTGCCGATCCAACAACGCCGTCCACCGTGAAATCGGAGCCGCTGAGTGTAACTCCAGTGCGGAACACTCCACTATTGGCTTCTAATACGGCATCCCCAGCCATATCAATCTGTTTGATGTACTCTGGATTGTTGGGGGATGGCTGTATCCGCACATACCTGACCTGACCAGAAAGCCCAGTGACAATTGTACGGAGCGTGTCGTCCCCGCTGTACACTCCCGTCTTTGTAAATGCCCCACCTCCACCGCCACCGCCACTGGATCCCAAAGGCTGAATCAGATCTCCCACAATTCCACCTCTTACATTTTTCCTACTATCAAATACATAACCTACTTGGCTCTCTACTATAGGAAGAAACTCAGACTTCGATGGCGATTACCAATGGAGTCTTGAGATTCACTATTATGCCACGAGTCTACTTCCTACGAGTTCCCCCCAGTGACTCCAAGCATAGAGACAGCCACTAACGCTGCTCCACCTGGGGTTTCGACCAGAACGCGCACCGCAACCGAAGGACCGCCCTTTATAACCAGGGGAGATCCGAGATCGATTCCTCCAGAATTCCCAGATGCACCAACGATTGAGTTGAACTCGGTTACGAATCCAGAGCCACGATTTATCTGTACCTGGAATATGGCTTCTTGCCTAGAAGAGCAGACAATGTCGGTGATCTGCATTTTCTGTGGTCTAGGAATCAAGATGGAAGGCGCTGGGGCTCCCCCGTTCAATCCTATATTGAGCGTTTCTTCTGCTGCGCCAGCGGTCGTTTGACGGCCAGCAATCGCCACATCTGGAAGATTCTCAACTGACATACGGTCCTCCTATGATGAATTGAAACAAGTCTTCATTTAACGGCACAGATTTAATCCTATCGTCTGTTTGGAATAAATCCACCACATTTACTGTATTTTTATAAGTCGGTTATTCACGATTCCAGCATTTCGTGACTTGGCATTCTACCTATGGATCAGTTCGGAACGATAGCGTTCCTCAACTTCCTGACGATCAAATACTATAGGATCTGGGTCTAACTCGTGAAGACCGTAATAGGAACCGATGGCTTCATAGGCCCGTGCCCGAACCAACGGATCTGCCGATGTGAAGGCGAGTTCTAATTCTGCAAGATCAGTATCTACTGCCGCAGTTCGAGCAACAGAATCCAATTCTTCATGGAACCAAGCGTCATAGCGATCAACTGGATGTGGCCAGCTTGAGTCATAGTTGATCGGTACGAGCCATCCATCTACCAGCTTCAGGCGGTCTAGGAGAAAACGATATACAATGTATCCGTTTTCTGGTTCGTCTGGGTCGTTTATAAGGAGCGCCTCACCTTCTTCTGGATAAACGCCGGTTGCATCTTGATAGATGAAATACCCTCCGTATTCCAACGGATTCCGATCACCGAGATTAGCGATGAATTGCCAGTCTGGCTGGCGCGTCCTAGGGATGGGGTGGGAGGTAACATCCCTTTCTGGCCTACCTCCTCTAGGATACCAACTCATCTCTCCAGCCATAGTCGCCTTTCACGTCTTCTACGACCTAGTCATTCAGTTCATGATCGCGCCTAGCCAGTATACGGGATCATGCTCTTCTGGATCAAAGGTCCAGAGATGCCAGACCTCCATCCCGAAGTTGGACCACATCCTATCATCGGCTTCTCCGCACTTCTTACAAAACGGATCCTCAATCTGATCTGGATGAACTTCGCATCTGGGCCACTTGTTCGTCATTAGGCCTCCTTCCACTACCCTCTCTACCGAAGGAAGGAGCCGAGTGCTGGATGGAAAAGCGAGAGCGGGCCCAGGAAGTTGTGTTGTAGGGGAAGGGCAAAACCACAACTGGCCTAGGCCCGTTCCTCACTTGGCCCGTTCCGCTTGCCCACGGACGGGAATTTTGCTCATCGTTCATCTTGTCGTCAATCTGCCCTATTGCGCCATCACGTCACTAATCCTACGATTTACGCCTGCTCCTCAGCCCACTTCAGCAATCCGCGGTACTCCTGGTACGTCGTGGCGAATCTCGCACCGCCAAGAAGTCCTGGATACTTCCCCTCGAAGCCCCGCCTTCCAGTGTAGCCCTCGTCGATCGCATCCATCACGGAGCCAGTGTCATCAAAGACAACGAAGACCCTTCTTGGGTTTCCGTTCGGATCATGCGGTGCGGAGAGGCTGATGTAGAAGACCGCCACCCTTTCCTGTCTCGGTGCCCAGTTCATTTCCCCAGCCATCACTTCACCTTTCCTGTGAATCACGCCATCGCTCAATAGTTTTCCCAGTAAACGTGCGTGAGGAACGCATCAATATCTTCGTCGTTTTTGATCGATCCGAATACAGCCTCAGCTTCTTCCTGATCTTCGGTCTCGAAAGTAGCCTCGAATGGCTCACCACCGTACGGATCAGTTCTGTGGATCTTCAAGATCCACAGGCCATCGTCTTCTTTCAGGTCGAGCTTCACCAGCCCAACCATTCGGCTCCGTGCCTTCGAAGTCATGCGCACATCCTATAAATCACGATGTCCGACAACCGAATGGCTTGAATTCCTGCGCCGCAAATTCGACATTTGCGCAGGGTTCACTACAGAATTCGTGATCCCAGCAGTTTACAAATCCCCTGCGTAAGATCGGCTTGTCTGGAAGCGGACGTCTGCATTCGTAGCACACCCCATATGTGGCACCCTTAATACAGGACAACGCTAATGCCCAAACTGCCAGCTGGAACTCCATCCACTTTTCTTGTGGAAGAAATGGTGCCCATGTTTTGCAGAACCGTTCTACGTCGTCTTTTGATTTGCGACTCATGCTGTTCAGCTCCTGTAATTCACGAAGGAATACGGACGTTTGGATTGAAATACTTCCACCCATACTCCACGTTCGCACAACGCGTACTACAGAAGTCGTGCGTCCATTCGTGAATGACGCTGCGACGTATTACTGGCTTTTTGGGAAGCGGGCCACGGCATTCATGGCAACTGTTTTTTTTGCGGCTCGGCATATCCCCTCTTCACATTTCGTTTCTTTCGCGACTAGAATCTCTCGACCCACCTAGCCTTGCTAAACGGCGGTAGTGCAACTCCAATCTTCTTCAGGATTTCTGTGAGCTGACTGTACTCTTCGTCTGCGATGGACTTTAGGTATTCTCGGTCAGAGTCGGACTCAATACCGTACAGCCCTCCGCTCCTAACCGTCTGTTCCACCTAGTTGACCTCAAAATCTGCCTCAGCCCACAAGCCGATCATGTGCCAGTCGGAGCCATACGAATCCAGTCTTTCGCGATCTTCTTTTCGGTAGCGAGCAGCCTCTTGTCTTGAAACCCCCTCATAGCGGCCCTCATCTTCAAGGAAGGACAGATCTGGATCATCGTCTGTATCCTCTACGATTCGTAGGCTGTATGCCTTAATCCTTCCTGGGCCCCAACTCAGCTCTCCAGCCATCTGTTTGTCTCCCTACCTTACGCGCTCAAGTTCGGAGGCGAGAGTATCCAGAGCAGAACTAAGAGTATCCTTTGATCCACTCCCAGACAGTTTTGCCTGGCCGTGCCCGTTACTTGTTTTGCTGCGGGCCGTTCTGATTCGAAAGAGAATGGCGTCGTGGATTTCTACGAATGCCTGCTGATCTTCTTCAGTTGGGTCAACCTCACCCGCATTCAGCATTCCACGAAACGCATCTATTAGGGCACTAGCCTGAGCGTATCGCATCCCAGCCATGTAGTAAAAGCCGATGCGTTCTGAATTCGCTCCAGCCTCCAAGCATTCGCTCGCCTTCACTAACAATGAGTGCATCGCTTCTCTCCATTCACATTTCTGTCGTTTCGGACTTCACAAAATCGTCCTTTCATGACAAAGAATCAATGATGGATACCACCACCACCACCGCCGCCAACTGCCCTACGGCCACACGATAGCCTAGTCCCATTCGTGAGGCCATGCTGGCATAGTTTAGAAGGACCTGGTTGGATAGAAACCAACCGAAGAGGTTCAATCTCAATCGGGACTAGAGGAGGAGTCGGCCCAGGAGGAAGCGAAGGTGGCTTCACTGGTAGACGCTGTGGAATGCGTTTGATGATCCCGTTTGCCTTATCAATGAGCTTTCGTATCCCGCGGTTGATGATCGCAATAAGGAGATCTCTCCATTCACGATATCCAGCCTCGTCACGATATGGAATGGCAAGAACGATCTTCTTGTATTCCTCTGTAGGAGCAAATGGCAGCGCATTATCAGACAACTTCTTGTCTTCTGCCTCAATCTTTTTGCTCGGCTTGGAAGGAGCCTCTGCGGGTTCATTCCAATTGGACAGAATGAACTCAATCAGCATACTCGTACCAGTCTTCTCACCTTCAATCCGTACGTTTGGTTTAGACAACCAATCAAGGAGCGTTTCGTAGGATGGAAGGGTGCTCCCCTTTTTTGGATTCCTAAAGACTTCCGTAGCTTTGTTCCATAGTGCTACGGTTGTAAGAAGAGCAAGTTCTTCTTTTGTCGGCTTCTCACCACCTGATGGCGTTGGAGCTGGTGCTGGGGGAGGGGTTGGGCTTGGGGGTGACGGAGGAAAAGCCTCTGCCGCAGCACGAAGGGCAGATCCGCCTTCTCCTCTTCTCTTCCTTTCAACCGCCCACGCCATGTCTTTGAGCAATTCACGGAATCTCTTCACGTATTCAGTGAAACTAATTTTATTCATAGCGTCGAGCAGAGTCATTAGCAAATCATGGAATGCACCGGTTAGCTCAGTCCACATACCACCAAAAAACAAACCCTTCTCTAGTAGTTGTTCCCTATATTCATTGTACTGAGAATATAGGGCGTCCCTGACCATTACCTCATACGGATAAATCTCATCCATGAAGGATATATCCATACCGTTCTTCGCAAATTCCATCTTCGCGGCAAGCAGGGCTCTATACGGCGTAGGCACTACTGCTAGGATTTCGGTTGCCTCTTCCCACCAATATGGAAGATGTCCCGTTGGAGGAGTCGGGCTTGGGAGCATAGGTATAGGACTTGTCATTAATTCTTGAGCTCGCCGAATGTGTTCTTTTGCCCACCTTATCCGATATTCAACATTTTCTGGGCGTACTCCATTAGCTATTAGCTGTTCTGCTTCAAGAATATACTGCTGCGCTAGACTCAGCCACTCAGAAGGCGTGTAAGGTTTGACGGGCGTGCCCTGGAACAAAGGGGCCCATGTAGTAGTTTCTTTATTGGTGTACAACATCCTTGGAAAGCGGGGGGTCCGGTTTACGGTTTTGCCTATTGGGGCCAGAGCAAACGGTTGCACAAGAAAAGCTACGGGCCCCTCAAACGGCATATCTCCGCATCGTTCACCTTTGGAACGATCACATGGGACAGGCTTGGGAAGGCTTTCAACAATCCCCTTCGCCTTCGCGAGGAGTTCCTCCACGTCCTGATGGCCGCTTGTTGGACTCACTGTAGTAAAGATCACTGAGTCGTCGATTCCAACAAATTCACGCACGGGCGCGGGCGGCTTAGGAGCAAACAGCCTAGGCCATGGGCGTTGATTCAGCACAGTGCCGGTTGGCGCAATTCTTACTGGCCCAAGCTCTGTTTCACTTACTGACGTAACTGTTAGGGAGCCGGGTTGGAAATGTACCGGAGCGGGAGGTTTTGGTATTCCTTCAGCTGATGGAGGCGGCAGTATTGAAGATGGCTGCCGATACGGCTCGCGGGTTGGTTGTATGGTTGGTTGGATTCTCTGTTGGATTCTTGGTTTGATTGGGTGCGTTCTTTCTTCAAATTCAGTACGACGGAATCCAAGGAAGTTATATGCGAACGAATCCAGCTGCTCCGCGATACCCATTAGCAGTATCCACGATGGTTCGTTCTGTTCTTTCAACGCAAGGCTTCTGGTCAAATCGGACGTGATGGCAAATAGATCACTTGCCTTTCTCATGGCTTCCTTGTCAGCCATCAACTCTGGATTCTCTGCCAGATGAAGAAGATAAGCTGCGTTAGCTAGGAAGTTTGCCGCCAGTGATTCTATATCCTCTCGATTACTCACCTCCTGTGTACGCAACCAGTGATAGAGCTTTGCAGCTTCCACTTCCAGCTTTTCTGAGGCTTTGGTAAACGCGTTTGATTGAGAGGAAACCAGAGGCAAGGAAATAAGCTCAATTGGAACTGGCGATGGATGCGGAGTCGGGCTTGGGGGCATTTGAATTGGGCGGGGGGCCTTCTGCAAGCTCCGATATGGATTCCCCCTCTCCGTAACTTCCTGTAGTATTCCAGGCGGTATATCTTTTAATTCTAATGCATCTAGTACGATTGGCAAATCGTATAAAGCTATAGGTACGGCAATCGGATGTGGGGCCGTTTGCTTAATCTGTACACGAGGAGGCACTCCTCGACCCTGATAGGCAGACTCAAGCTGCAAAGGGCGACGGTTGAGTATGGCCTTTGCATCCTGGATAAGTTCTTTTACGGTATTCTGCTGGCCAGCAGTAGGGCAGACAACAACGCATGAACCTATTGCGGGCCCATCAACTCCACTTGAGATGCTTGAAGCAGCAGTGGCCCCGATACGTTTTCCGGTAAAGTGTTTGGCCATCTTCTCTTCCCCCTATTTCCTGTAGTCACATTTTGTTCGTAAGACGACTAATCTCCTCTGTCTGCCTCTTCAACGGTCACATTCTCTTCGTCATGACCGCTCTCAGAAACATACTCCTGCCAAGATTCGTACGCATCTCTCAATACGTCAATGTCGGCCTTTGGATTCTTGGCGTCCTTGAGCCGTACTGCTGTATCATTCAGGAGTTCGAGCAGTTCATCGCCTTCTTCCCACTCAAGCCCCTCACGTTCATCCTTATGGAGAGTCTCAATCAGGCGCAATGCCTCCAGTAGGGCATTCTTTTCGCTCTTGAAAACAGCGTGGCTGTCTTCTCGGGCAGGGTTGTTGTACGTCACTATCCATGCCATAGTCTCTCCCTCTCTTACTTGCGCATTTCTATCATATTGCGCAGCGCACTTTAGTTCTTTTACGCCACCAATTTGATCTTGATAGTCCACGTTCTAACTCTTGACGAGAACGATTTGGTAAATTGCCTCGCATCATACAGTCTTTCAAATAGACCATAAAAATCTGCCTCATCAAGAGTCTTCCCAATCGCTACGATATACATCGGATTCTCCTTTATTCCAAAACGATCATAGTATTCATCGTTCATGTAGTCCGAATGTCATGTTGATACTGTGCGTATACCTGCTCCTTGAGTTCGTCTGTCGGCTTGAGAAGGATGCGCAGGTCATTCGCAAGACCCACGAATCCTTCCGGGCTCTCTTCCAGCACCTTCTTCACGATCAGTCTCTTTAGCGAGGAGATTCTGGCCGCGATCTCCAGCTCGACAATGCCCCTCTTTTCGGCTTCCCGCTTTTCGCTTCTCCGAGGAAGGTGACGACGGCACCAAGGACGGTTAAGCTCTTCCGCGACAGCTTTGTTTTGGCATTGAGGCGAACCGAAAACACGAAGCCTTCCTGAGCATTTCCCAAGATCAGGATTCATCGCTTCCCTTTCCTCGCACGAGGCATCCGCACAGGACGAGCCGCCAGCTCCTCCTGCGCCTGTTCGTAGGTGATGCCACTCGCTTCTGAGTAGCGACTGATTAGGCCCATCTCGTAGTTGTCCAGCCAATCGTAGAATTCAGAATCCGTCAGTTCCCTGTCGGTAAAGTTAGCCATCCCCTTCCAATAGGCTACCGTGCGCGGATCGCCCATCTGGGTATTTAAGAACGTCCAATATTGGTCCCACGCTTCCAACGCTTCCAGAATGTCACGCTCTCTCTTCATACTTTTCATCATTTCGCGACTGGTCCAACGGCACCGTACGCCTGCGGCAGTGCCTGAGCTTTTGCCTGTGGCAGAGCGGGCGTTCCTCCGTGTAATCCCCACATACCAACGCCGAACATGGAAGCTGCCGCGAGCTCGGACAGTAGGGCCGGCAACCAACTTTTGAATGCGAGGAGGAGAGCAGCTGAGGCCAGCGTAGAGAATCCGAATACGACCCAGAGACCACGATCTGCCTCGGCAGTCGCAGTAGGATCTCCGCGTTCAGCGAGTGATCGGAGGGCCGTCCAGCTTGGACTCATGCTGGCACTCAAAGAGGCGACGGCAATGGCAGAGAGGATGCCTGGCGCGGATGTGTCCTGTGGCGAGAGGTGAACCAGCCCTAGACTCGTTCTCTTTCCAGACCAAGGCATCTGCTTCATGTTTTTACGTTGTCTACAAGGCTGATGAGATCCATCAAGGCCCCGAGCCCGCTCAGGATCCCTACGCCAGTGCCGATATAGGACACAGCACCTTTCTCCCGCGCCGCAATCCAGAATCCAAGGAAGGACATCGATCCGTGCGTGAGGAGCCTGAGAGAATCACCGAGCGGTGCAGGGAAACCGAGCATCGCATCGAAGGCCTGCCCCATCTTAGGGCTGGAAGGTTCTAGTGCGGACATGCCGATTGGTTGCTCAATATTCATCGGCCTCTTCCTCCTCTTCTCGCGCTTCTCCACGTTCTTCCGCATCCACGAGCAGCTGTTCGAAGGCTTTGATCCACTCCTCTCCTTCTAGGTCGGTCGACAGGAGGCCGCCAGAGAAGATGTACTCAATGAGTTGATCTGCCTCCTCCTCGAGTGCGGCCAGTTCATACTGCTCTGGAGAGTCATAGTCGCGGCTCATCTCTCTCGCGTCGTATACGCCTGGGCCATTATAGTCCCGTTCCACTTCGGCCCATTGAGGATACGATTCGTGGTGTGACTCAAGGAGTCTATCAAAATCCTTTCGGTTCTGGACATTGACGAACGGATACTCCTCGTAGACGTACGCCGCTCTGCCATCTGGAATGTCGCTGATCTCCATTACGTCCAAGCCTTGCGGCTCGTTGTATTGGATCTCCTTGATCTGCGTCTTGTCCCTTATCCGTCCGTCTACGACAAGGGCCACGCCGATGCTGGCGCGTTCGGAGCTTAGGAATTCTGCGTATGGATAGATCCCAGCTCGTGGCCCCATCTTGTCCAGCCAGGAGATGATCGTCTTCGTCTTCGGATTCCACTTCATCGATACGCTGCGTTTTCTTTCGCTCCAGTCCTTCGGAGTTATCGGATGGTCGTCTATGAAGATGGCGTTTCCGATGTGCTTCGCGCCCAAGATCAATCCTCCTCAACGATCTTTCGCAGGGAGGAAAGGACAGAGTAGTAGACCTCTTCCTTCTCACGCATTTGCCCTAAGCCTATATCGCCTACGATGCCTTGGTCGCTATGGCCAAATTCTCCTGTGGCTTCGTCCACATAGCCCATGCGCTCAAGATTCGAACTGAGCCATGAGGTCAATCTATGGTTGTAGACATCTGGCTCAATCTGGGGACTATCCAACTCTTCTTCGCTCGAATTGGAGATCGCATCCAAGGATTGGTAGATGAATTCGTACTTCCAGTCATCTGGCATCATTTCGCCGTGTGCTGGATGCACGATCAGATCATTCACCCATTCTTGGGCATCCTTCGCGTACCAGTATTCTTCTCCAGAATCCCGTTTGCCTAGATGAAAGTAGCGGGCGATCTTATCGGCAAGTTCCTGGACGGTCAGGTTCCTAAATGCCGCCCCTGGGGTCTTTCCAGGACTCCACTTCATCTCTCCAGCCATTCCCCCCCCCACGAAATGCGCTTGTGTCGTTCGCGGAATGATGATACCATCTTGGCTGAATAGATCAAGCGACTAACCCTCTCTCCACGAATGCGCCCCGTCTCGGGCCTCTCTGAGCGGGGCGCTTCCCTAACTACGAGCCTAGGCGTGATATCTCATCCCTGATTGTCGCCAAGGCGACTTCAGGGGCGTTTGAGTAAGCTGCTCGGTCATTGAACGCGTAGTCTGGGGCAGATTTTATCGCACAGGCTGCTGCAAACTCCTTCTCAGCCTCCCTGAGTCTTCCGGTCTTGGCCAGATGGGCTCCGATGGCGATCAGCGGTTCGCGTCTAGCTGGACAGCATCGATTAGCCGCCTGGAATGCCGCCACGGCCTCGCTTTGCATCCCCATATCCCGAAATGCCCAGCCGATCGTTAGATGCGCCTGTGAGGAGTCCATATCAGTGCATTGAGCGGAAGAAAGCCATCGTCGAAGCTCTCGGATGCAGCCTCGATAATTTCCCATCCCGTAGAATTCCATCCCTAGGTTCCAGTGCGCTGCAATGTGGGATGGGTCGACCTGCACTTCCTCAAGCAGGAGTTCCAGATTCTGCTTCCTTCTTTCTTCAATCTTTTCAGGGGACTTTGGAACGTGGAATATGAAAGCGTCCTTGATGACATGGACAAGAGCTTTCTTCTCTTCTAGTGGGATCAACTCCTCATGGATTCGGAATCGCCATTCCCACAGCTTTCTCTTCCAGACTATTCTCCGGTTGTATTCGCGCTCTTCCGTGTTTCGGAAACGCACTGTACCGGCGTTGGCCTTCAGTCTGTCTGCTGTCGCTATGCTGGCCCGCAGTGTCCGCTCCGAACCATCCGCGAGTCTCTCATCGCAATCAACACTCAACAGCCAGTCGGAGGTGGCGAACTCAGCCGCTGCGTTTCTGGCGTTCGCAAAGTGGAATGGGTCTTCGAACTTTTCTGAGTGCGTATGGAGATTCGGAAACCCGAGTTCTTCAGCAATGCGCAATGTGCCATCAGAGGATCCAGTGTCCAGAAGGACGATCTCATCCAGTTCCCGCAGTGACTTCAGGCAGTCTCCTATCAGCGTCTCTTCGTTCTTTGAGATCAGGACTGCCCCGATGGTCGGTTTCTTCACGGCTTCGACTCAAACTGTATCTGGGAATATCCGTTCTGCGAGGCCATGGAGCAGATAGCAAGCTGCGCTTGCGACAAGTCCGTCCACGACTGAGGCCAGCAGATGGCGGTGAACAAACACTGAGGCGGGAGAGAACGCATACCAAGAAAGTGCGAGTCCGATCCAGAACCCAATGCAGGGGGGGCACCCAACGAGGTCAAGCCACAGAGATCGAGGCTCCTCTTCTTGAGTACCGTCTTTCGCCTTCTTGATTCGAACGTAACTGGGCGGAATCTTCCTTGCAAGAGAGCGCAATGGCTGCCCTAATTTTAGAACAGCGATGGCGTTTGCAAGTCCGTAGGATGCGAGAACGAACCAAAGCGCAGCGATCCAATACACTCAGCACCCCCCTCGGCAATGTGCCGTCGCCGGCAGCATCCATTTCCCTGTCCACACCATCACGCACCTCCCGTTTTCGGTTCCCGCTTCAACAGATCGAATGTGCCTTTGTCACTCTTCGGAATGATCGCCACTGGAAGCCTGATGCCTTTGGATACTTCCGAGACAGCTGGCGCAATCTGAGCCATTAGTAGCCATGGCGATGCCCCGCAGATCCTTGAGCCATCCTCTCCGAACAACTCAAACGCCGAAGTTGCGCCATTGGACATCGCGACCATTCCAAGGAGGCTGATTGCGGCCGACAGGTCATTATCGAACTGAAGATTGACTTGGACAGACTCCTTTCCGCATTGAAGTACGGCCCTGTACTTCTTTAGGTTCGTCGCCGCTGCGATAGGCAATAGTGCTTCAATCACAGTAGGCCTCCATCCCTGAGTAGCCTGCCCAATCCTTTGGCCAACTCACCGCGGACGACCATTCCGTTCGTACCAGGCATCTTGAGAATGAGGGATGGTTTTTCTCCGTTACCTTCCTCGTAGTAGGAGATATTTACGATGTCTCCAAGAGGTGTGCTGATGCTGGTCTGTCGGCGGGCCTCAGGCTCTACGCCATCGTCCTGGACGCGTTCAAAAAATTCTACCGGATGGCCAGCACAGAGATATTGGCCAGTCGCAGGATTCTTCATGTGCCAGCAACATTCCCAGAGAACCAGTGTTTCCACGAGTTCACCCGATATGGCGTCCTTGCCTTCAGATCGTTCGATGACATGATATTCGTTCGGCCACCCGACTCGCTTCAAAGTGAATGGGGTGAAGTCTCCCTCTGGCTTTGCGTTCTTCTTGACTCGCACGACATCGCCAGGATTGATTACCATCTGCTCCGCATCAGCGGCGTTCGGCTGATTTTCCACGCTTCCCTCCGTTCACTCTTAGGAGTCGGCACAGCAACTCATCCATCGTCTCTGCAACCTGAATTCTTTCTGCCAGCCAGGAATGGAGTTCTGGCGACACCATGACGGTTTTCTTTCCCTTGCTCTCGCTCTTGATGTACGGCATACGGGGAGTTTTTACGCGCAATACGCACATCAGTCAAGAGGAACTTGCGCGAGGAAAATACAGTTGGTATCGTCTCGCGATGGAATATACTTCAGGCGAACTGAGACCGTCTCCAGGTGAAGTGCGCTGGTCGAAGAAAACTTCTGGAGATTGGGGATACGTTGACGGCGCAGCAAAGGTCACGACCAAGATCGGGCCGTTCTCCACGGAACTTGACTTCTGGATTGAACCGAATGAGATAAAGTTCCTGAGAGAGTTCGCGAATAAGGCTGAGGCGTGGCTGGCTCTTTCGGAAGAGGAGCGAAAGCTACGAGGAAAGAAGAGAAAGTGATTTATGAGTTCGCAGAATATTTTTGTGCTTGACATCGCGTAGCGAGTTAAGATAAAGTTCCGACCGTGCAGCTAAGGAAAATGAATCCGACCACTAGAGCCCGGCGCCTGCCCATCAGCCCGCACTCCTTGCTGCACACAAGATCGCGAGCGGGATGACAGGCGCCGTCCTCAGGTGGTCGTTGGTAAGAGGGGTTAACCATGCCGTACAACTGGGGATTCATAAAGGCGTATCCACCACCAGACGACTCTCCACATAGATACCGTTACGACTGGACGGACCCTAAGGACTCAGATGCCTGGCCGTGCGCCTACTGTGGAGAACTACAAGGCTCTGGTTGGCCAAGTTTCGATATCGGCTCAGAACGGATTTGTCGTAACTGTCCATTTCGGATGCTTTTCGAACTGCAAAAAGCAAGCCCGCCTGGATGTGGTCTGGTAGTTCCTAGAGAATTCTCAAGTATCCTCCGCTCCATTCACCGAGGTACGGCTCGTACGAAGAGGGGCTAGTAACGTAAGCGTAAGGCGAGAGAGGGGTCGGTCGTGGAGGGATGGATAAAGCTCTGGCGCAAAATAAGAGAGAACGAGATCTGGGCGTTCAAGCCATGGTCATTTGGGCAGGCTTGGGCAGAGATGGTTATGTGCGCCAAGTTTTCTGATTGCGCTATCACGTTCCAAGGCAACGTGTTCGATATAAAAAGAGGTCAACTGGTAACTACACTTCGCCAGCTTTCTAGGGACTTTGGGTGGGGGGATCACAGGGTAAAGAGGTACATCGAACTACTCAAAAAACGACGCATGATCGACGCACATAACGACGCAGGCTGTATAATTGTAACTATATGCAGATACGATACTTACCAAGGCTCAGACTCAGACTCGACGCACCAGTATGTTCAAAGTCGACGCACTGACGACGCACTGACGACGCACGACATAAGAAGGGAAGAAGGAGAAGAAGAGAAGAAGGGAGAAGAGGCGCACGAAACACGTATAGGCGCCAGTGAGTCAAACCCGCCGAACGGAGCTCATCCTACCTCCCCAGATTTTATCGACTCTCTAAAGAAGGCAATCCCTGGGTCATCGCCTGAAGAAGAGGTCGAACGGCAGCTATTCCAGTTGGCTAAGCGGACGTGCGTTTGCCCAGCCAAGGACGATACCATTCGGAGAACGATCCGTGCCCTACGGAAACGTGAGGATGTTGGTACTGCTAGACTGCAACAGTATCTGATGTCTAGGGAATCGGTCGGTCGTCATACGAATGACTGGTTAGACCACTTCAAGCCACAGAAGAATTTAAGCAACGGAGATATCCAGCATGAGCGAGCGCCAAAGATTGACAAGCGTTACTGATTCTCCTTGGATCGACGCAGAGCTTGGTGTCATTGGAAGCCTTCTGGTCTGGCCAGAAAACCTAGCTGAAGTTGCTGTAATCCTACGGCCAGATGATTTCCTGCATCCACAGTGCAAGGCATTATTCGAAGCGATGTTGGATACGGATCTAGTTGTTAAGAACGGAAATAAAGAAGAAATCTACGCAACCCGAGTGTGGAATAGGCTATTCGAAAAAGGTAGAGGAGATTTTGTTGCTAAAGCGTTCATCGCACAATTGATGCAAGACTCCGTACACTCCACCACCGCAGTAGATTATTGTCAGGTCATAATCCGATGGGGAAGAGCCAGAGCTATGCGCGAGGTGTTTCAGAAAGCCTCTTCTGAAATCGAGATGGCGGCAGAACTTTCTGACGAGTCTCTGGCGGCTTGGGAATCAAAGATACACGAATACGCCGCCAACCGACTCTCACGTACCCCACTTGAGGCTAACGCACTCATGAGGAAGTTGGGTGAGATCCTTGACTCCCCTGCTCCGGAGGCTTCCATCACTACTGGACTATTGGACTTAGACCGTGACAGTGATCTGTTTGAGCCAGGCGCGTTCACGGTCATTGCTGGGCGTCCGTCCATGGGGAAGTCAACGCTCATGCGGAATCTGGTTCACCACATTTCTCCGAACTACAGCACATTGGTCTTCAGCCTAGAAGAATCCAAGGAGATGTTTAGTACGAAGCTCGCCTGTTCCCTTGCGAAGCTTCCGTACAAAAAAGTTTCAAGGCGGGAACTGTCTGAGATCGATAGGCAGCGGGTTCTCCTTGCGATGGGCATGGTCAGTGAATACAAGCTTCGAACATCGGACGACTGCCTTTCAACCCGAGAGATCATTGGTGCCATCAAGATGCTCCGCGCAAAGAGCCAGCCTCCTCGAGTAGTCTTAATCGATCATTTCCAGGCAATGCATCACGAGCGCACCAAGGGCGAAAACGATGTTTCAATGTATACCAGGACGGTTCATAAACTGGCTAGGGCTGCGGTCGAAAATAACTGCGCTATAGTTCTATTCTGCCAGCTGAATCGTAACTGCGAATACCGGACGGAGCCGCGCCCATATCTCAGCGACCTCCGTGATACGGGTGCGCTTGAGCAGGCTGCGTGGAATGCCTTATTCATCTGGGCTGAGGATAGGAAAGAGCCGCACCGTTACATCTACGTGGCGAAGCAGCGCAACGGTCCTACGTTTGAGGTAAAACTATACTTCGATGGAGAGTACGGGTTATTTGGAAATTCTGTTAAGGAGGGGTTATGACCAAGGAACATCACTTGAAAGTCCTGCGCTCCATTCTGAAAGAAACAACCGACATGGAGAAAAGGCGTTCCTTGAACACCGCTCTGCTCGCGGTGGATATTTACTATCTTGTTCAAGCAGCACGTATGCAGGAAAAACTGGATGCTTCACAAAAAAAGGATGGACAATGTCACGCGCAAAAGATGAAAAAGAATTCGGTGGATCTGAATTGAAAAATGAGTTGGATGCCACACTGGATAGGGCGACGGCACTTGCGAAGCAACTGGAGGATGCGAAGCGGACTCTTGAGATTGAGAGATCAAGGGCCCATGGGATGATTACGGCGATGAACAAGGAGGTTCAGAGATGGAAATCCAGAAAGAGCAGCTCAGGTGAGGAGTGGCGTTCCGCTCACGGATCCGTAAAGCTTGAGAACGGAACCCTGCGTGATGCGCTTGCGAATGCTGAGGCCCAGTTGGCTGCGGCAAAGTCTGAACTGGCGCAAACCAAGGACGCCCTGTCCAAGGCCTCGCACACGGAGAACGCAATGCGGTCGACGCTTGATATCCTTGAGAGAAGATCGAAGAGCGCAGAGACAGAAGCTGCGAAGGTTAGGCAACAGGAAGAGGCTAGGAAGGCTAGAGCGACGGAAAAGCTGGAGCGCAAGGCTGATCCAGTTGGCGATGCGAGGCCGGTTACGAAAGATGTTGCGCGAAATTAGGATTAAACGCAGTGCTAAAGAAAACGAGACCGAAGCGTGCTGTGTCCAAGGCAAAGCGGATCGCCCCAGACATAAATGCTTTTGTTGGGAAGCTAAATCTTGAACAGCGCATGGTTCTGATATCTGGCATACTTACCGTATTCAAGATACTCACTGGGCCCGCACTCATTTCTGAATGGCTGAATGGGGCACCCACGATCAACACGAAAGTCGCTGGGCCGTGGAGAGGGAAGGGATCTTTCGGAAAAGGTTTTGGGCCTCAAGGGAGAAGGTAGATGGCATCACTGCATGGTGGTTCCGTATGGTGGTATGCGTTCTGGACGGTAGCTGCATTCGTTGGATCAATTCCGTGGCTTTCCTGTGCGGAATATCTGGTTCACCGTTTCCTGATGCACAGGAAGTTTGTTCCAAAGTTCGCGTGGGAACTCCACAGCCAACACCACAAGATTTTCGGATCCGACTATACGTATCACGCACTCGACGATGAGATGGCGCGGCACATCACGTTCGATCCTCGGGACTACATCCTCCTGACCCTAGCGAATCTTCCGATATATTGTGCCGTTGAATTCCTGATCCATCGGCCCATTGTGGTCGGGTGCGTTCTGGCCACACTCGCCTATCTGCACAGTTTCCAAGTCTTGCATCTAGCCTGGCATAGCCCCGCAGATCGTTTCTACGAAGAGCATCGGTGGTTTCTCTGGATGAAGGAGCGCCATCGTCTTCATCACGCAGATACGTCGAGCCGGTACAACCTGATCGTTCCGATTGTGGACGGTACGCTGATTGCTATCAAGGCACTTCGCAGCAAGAAGTCTGCGTAGAACAGATCGTAGGATATCTCAGAGGCATGATGAAGACAGCGCGAGAAAATGAATGCCCGAATTGCGTCCCGCATAGGATGCACTATGATGGATGTATGGGGGCCGTGTTTGAAAATGGAGAGATCACCGTCTGCGCATGTAAGCGACCTGAATGCGTGAAGCAACAGAGGGCGTCGGTTAGAGGGATTAAAATCTCCGTAGGTAAATCAAAACAGCGTACTTCAAACCAATCATGAACCACAAATTCAAGCGTCCGAGGACGCAACGTGCAGGCTGTAAAATGTGCAAGGCTTGGAAGTCTAGTCGTCAGGCTGCGCATCGGTTACGCGACAAGAGGCAGGACGAACCGAGAGATGAACACCTTTCATACAAATCGTGAATGACCAAGAGGGGAACTTTCCACTCATCTGGTTCTGGAATCCTCAGCCATTCCCAGGTAGAACCGTGAACCGGAAAGGACAGAGATGTAGAGTGCTGGCGAGAGGAGCGAAGAACAATGTGCTGGTGGAGTTTGTTGACGGTTTTAGAGTATGCGCAAGTAGATATGCCGTAAGAAAAGCGTGAAGCAGATGAAGAAAGATCAGATATGGATTAGAATTCCTCTGAGAGAACGCCGCGAGCGGATCATGTGGATGAAGGCGTGCCTCAGGGTATGGCGGGGGGCGACCAAGAAGAGAGATCATGGACTTGCCCATTTCGCATCGAACGTAGCCTTTGGTTGCGGTTTGCTCAAGGTCAGTTGAGGGAGGATAAGCCGCGCATGATAAAGACTGTTTTCTTGTTCGCAAACGGAAACGTAGCCTGCTGCGATGAACATGGCCAGCAAGTTCCAGAAGAGAACAACTCTGCGTGGTTTCATGTACTCCAGGATAAGCTGGATCGAGGGGTGATTTCTGAGGATACAGAACTGTATATGGCTGGCTGGGAATCCAGAGATGGGAAGAAGTCCATGACCGTCTTTGATCTTATGGTGCGAGGAAATCTTGAGAAAAAGGAGAATGGATGAATCCGCTCGCGCAATCTAGGGGCAACGAAAAGAAGATGGGAGCAGAGGAGTTCATGGGGAAAAGGCTGGCTAGGCTAGTGGTCCACTCTTCCATCGATGATGATGGCTACCCCACGTCCAACATCGTTGGTGGAATATGCTGGAACTGCTGGAAGACGGCACGAGAAATTATGGATTGCAAGATGGGAGATGTCTGCAACGAGTCCAATAAGAAGTGGGCAGCTATGGGGAATACCCAGTAGCCTCTAGGCAAGCATTCCCTTGCGTCAACCCCGTGGTACTGGTGTACGATGCGTTGCCACTGCACATTTCTAATGAATTGTGCAGTGACTGCATAGAAGAACTGAAATGTGCAGTGTACTTGCCTGTGGCCTAGCCTATACCCCGGTGCCACGCATCGGACGCGGAGCTCGCCAGTTTGAATCTGTCTATGCCAACTCCTTTCTCAGTTTCCAGTCTGGACAGGACCGTCCGTTCTCGGTATAACTTCCGAAAATCTGGTAGATCAGGAGTCAGCCACCTGCAATAGGAACAGCTTCTCTTTTGAAGAACTGAATTTTATGCCAAGCCGAACATTTGAAATCGTAGTCGAGGCCGTGTACCCAGGGATGTCTTCCATCATCATTTCTGTGAACGGAAGAAGGCATCTCATGCCATCCGCGCTCTTGCCGGCCACGCAGGAATGGTTCAACGAGATGACTGGCCGACCACTGGTCTTCTCCATTTCTGCGGAGGAACAGCGTAGCACGACCGAGAGAACCATTGAGGGTGCTGGATCCTCTTCATCCAACGAAGTCACCGTGAGCGCAACATGAAGACTGCGAAATGCGAGAAAACTGGCGACAGGGAATACTGGTCAAGTATAGCCGTAGGTGCGGCAGAAGTACGATCTCAGGCTTTTGCGAACTCCGTGAAATTTTCTTTGTGGCTGAACAAGTCGAGGGAGAGACGTAAGCCAACGAAGAAATAGCTTTGGCGAATCGGAGCGGGAGGGGTGGTGGATCAGCTCGTACTAATCATGGCTCAAGGCAAACAGGAAAGGCTTCCGATCTCCACCTACGGATACAAACAACTCCTCCGCATCGGAAACGAAAGCATCATCGTAAGGCAGATTAGGCTTCTACGGGAAGCGGGCGCGTCGGACATTCGCATCGTGGCTGAGGAGACGCGCCCATGGCGTGAAGTGTCCAAATTGCTGTGCGTTCAGTTGTATCCGCTGCGCATACCAGGCGACTGCATTCTCAGCGGAGTGAGCGCGTGTCTGGATAGGCTGGCACCATCTGAACGTCGCCCAATTCTTTTCATGCTTGGCGATGTCATATTCTCTCGGGCTTTGATGCATTCCGTGTTGAGTGATCGCGGTGAGATCAGGATCTTTGCCAGAAAGGGCCCGAATCCCGCGACGGACAAATTGGATGGAGAAGCGTTTGCATTGCGTGTATCTGATGCGGCAAAGAAACCAGTGGCCGCATTGTCTCAGTCTCGCTCACACGCCTCTGGTTCCAACGGAAAACTATTTGATCTCGCAGCAGCACTGGTCATCTCCAGATTGTTCGGTGGAGAACCGATTCATCCGACGCAGCCAACAGACTGGAGCGATGACGTGGATTGCGTTGAAGACCTTGCGCGGCTTCCGGTTTTGGAGAAATTAGCAGTAGAAGATGACGCAGCATTCATCAATGCGCGAATCGCTTGATTCTCGCCTACTATTGTGTGTCCGTTTTTATATTGACAATACCTCTCCATGGGCGTAGAAATGACACATCGGAACCACTGGCTCCTCCCCGGGCCGACCGATCTAGTCCGACCTGCGAGCCAGCCCTTGCGAGAGAGAAACGAGAGGGCTGGATGAGACGGCGAAAGTACGAGCGGTTCTCTGAAGACGACAAGGCAGCGATGCTATCGCTGTCGAAAGAAGGTCTGCGGTCAAAGGAGATCCAGACTCATCTTCCACATCTGCCAACCCAGCGAATCAGCGGATTCCTTCGAATGCACAAGGCCCCAGGAGCGAATCCAAATCCTCGATCGACCGTTCTAGTACGAACGACGGCTGAGGCCGCACCGCAAGTCAGGGCCGCTGCTGCCGCAGCCGCTTCTGGTAATGTGCAGGCTTCATCCAACCCACTTCCGTTTGCTGCTCAACCTACAACCGCAGCGCACCATCAATCGCAGCCATCTGCGGAATATGACTTCCGGCCGACGCAGACCCCGATGGTGACGAGCGGAGGAATTCCGGTATCATCTGGTCAGGGTCAGAGACTGGAAGTCGAACGAATCATTCCGCAAGATGGGCTTCTTGGCGTTCACCCGATGTCGTTCTTGAAAGATGATATCGGTCGTGTTTATGGTTCTGGAACATACAGAATCACGACGCGCTCAAATAGTGGACAAATAATGACCGCAGAAGTTCCTATTGCGGCCACCTATGGTCCTCCGCTTTCACCGAAGCGTTATTCTGGGCGAGAAGGACAGCCTGATCGGTCACAACCGAAGCTATGGAACGATCCACAAGATCAGCAGTATCGCTTTGAACGCGCAGAGGCGCTTCGCGCTTCTCATAGTCCAGCTGAAGATCTCAAGAACACCGTCCAAGCTACGAAGGAACTCATGACGCTTGCGAAGGAAAACGGCCAGGACAGTTCTGGCGGTTACGCTAGAGCCATGGAGACGCTGGCTGCCGCCGCATCGCAGCCGAAGTCTCAGGAATCTGGGGTGCTTGAGAAATGGTTCATTGCGGACGCAGAACGCCGTTCGATAGAGCGCAAAGAATCTGAGGAACGTCGGGAACGCGAACGTCGTGAGGACATGGAGCGCCGAGATCGTGATCGGAAGGACGACCAGACGCGTTTCGATCAGATAATGGAACTTGATCGCCAGCGGGCTGTGAGTTCCAACAAAGAAAAAGATGACGCACACAAGCGAGAAATGGAAAGGCTGAAGGAAGAGAACTCCGCTCGAGTTGCTTGGGAAGCAGAACAGAGAAAAACGCTCCTAGAACTCGAGGCGAAGAAGATCGAACTCGTGACCAAGGCGCAAGAGGCTAGGGAGAAGGAACTTGATCGCCGTATTGAAGAAGTAAAAGCTGAGGCAGAGTCTGGCAGGGATTCGATCCAGGGAGAGCTAGAAAAAGAGCGCGATCACCAGACGGCAATGTTCGATCTTCGGTCAAAGCAACTCGACATACAGGAAAAGTTCCAGAATGAAAAGCTGGATATGCAGCGCCAGCAGATCACTTCCTCTAGTGCGGATAGCGTCCTCTGGGGGACGGTAAAGGATCTGGTAGACAAGGGCTCTAAGGCATTTGAGAGATACACGGAGACTGAACAGCTCAAGATGGTTGTCGAAGAGGCTAAAAAGAACGGCGTTAGTCCTGGAACTGTAGCAGACCTCGGGCGGGCAGCCATGGCTGGGAATATGCAGCCTGAGGCAAAACACACTTCCACGGGCCAAGCCTCCAATACAAACGGAAATGGGAATGGAAAGGGGGCGGAAGTGGGCCTACTCGACCGATTCTTCAAGGATCCGATCTTTGCTGAAGTCGTGGAGGAGTGGGGCCTTGCGGTCTCTGTCAAGGCAAAGCCGAGTACATTCGCCAACACTTTCCTAGTCTGGATGAACGATCCAGAAAACACGACATACAAGAAGGCGACATCGACCTTTGCTCTGTTCCTTGAGAACAGAGACTGGCCATCGATGTTTGAAGCCATGCAGAGAAATCTTTCTGCCAAGATCACGGAGCCATTCAAGTCTCCGTATGCGGCTGAATTCTATGAGGCATTCCGCGTCATCGTCGTGGAGAGTACGCGTTATCTCTACGCGGAGTTCATGCAACAGCGGGCTGACCAAGAGGCTCGTGTTGCGCAAGAAGCGGCAGCGAACAACGGATCTTCTGAACCTGTAGCGGAAGAGTCGTCTCAGCCCCTGAAGGAAACGGAGCGCATCAGGGCATGACCGAACACAAAAGGCTGCGGAGGCTTGGCATCGCGATTGATGCCGCCCCACCAGCCTATGGTGAAGTATTACGGACTCCTCTGGAGGACGACTTCGGGGGCATCCGGTTTGAAGTCGGTCGTGCTGTCCAATACGTAAAGGAAGGTGGCGCAGATCCGCTTGTGGTTGACACGGCGAGATATTGCGCGATGCTCGCGAGAGATACGGCAGAACAGCTTGGTTTTCCCGTAACTCCTGAGAACGCAAAGTTGATTGACCTGGAGGGGGTATTCCTTTGGGTCCAGGCCAACTTCGTTTACGTTGATGATCCAACTGGAGTGGAAGTGATGCAGACAGCACCTCGTATGCTCCGTCAGAAGATGACGCCGCATGAAGTGCTGGAATGGATGTGGGCTCCGATTCGAGATGGAATGGCTCTTGCCCGCGGTATTGATCCATCGGAATTAAGCTGTCCTGAAGGAAAAGTGATCGGAGATTGCGAAGAGGCTGCCTGTCTTCTGTTGGCCATGGCTGCCGCTCTTGATATCGGTCCTCTGAAGTTCCGCTTCGGCGGGAATGATGGCCAACTCCACCATGTTTGGGCTTCTGCTATGGCTGGTGGAGAGTGGCGCGACATGGATGCTACTCAGCGCCAGTTAGGGTTCGATCAGTTTCTGCCATTCGACCACTTCGATGAACTGGAGGTCGAACTTCCGTGATCCTAGGAAAATGGTCTGATGGGCCACGCCTCGGCGCGGTTGAGCTGGTTGAGCTAGGCTCAATTCGTCGTCACGCCTCCATGGGTGGCTTCCTAGACTTCTTAGGTGGGTTCGCTGGAGAGGTTGCTGGATTCTTCGGGAGTGCTGTTGGCGCTGGGTTGGGATTCCTTAAGGATGCGCTGAATGTCGGGCTGAAGCCGCTGATGGATGGGGTTGCGTCTGCCTTCACTGGGCTGGCAGATATCCTTCGGGAGATCCCGCTCATCGGGGAAATCGTTGGTGGCCTCATCCTAGTTATCAACGCGGCCATTCAGACGCTGCTCTCTCTTCCGGGGCTCTTGATTGACGCGCTTCCGAAGATTCTTAAAGGACTGACCAGTTCGTTCTTTGGGGCGTACGGTAAGGATGAGCAGAGTTCAATCCTAAGCACGGTTCTGCCGAAAGTGGCCGCCAGAGCTCCAGAGCCGATTCGGAATGTCGTCAAGACCACGCTGGCTGAAACTAGGCCAGCGATTGACGGTTCGGTACAGCCACCCGAATCTGCGGGTGGAATTGATCCGCTTGTAATCGCCGGGGTCTCTGCCGCGGTTGTTGCCGCAGCTCTGATCGCGGCTTGACCTATCCAAGGCCTATTTTTTTTGGAGAAGACACGATGGCGGAGAAGAAGGGGGCGGGCACCAAGCCTGCCGGTTCCCGCCGCGGCGGGAACGTCGTGGTGGATCTCGGCGAGACGATTGACGACGTGATCGACGCCGCAGTCGAAGCTGGCTACAAACCAAAGCAGGGTTTGGGAGCGGCTGGTAACACGAAGCCAGGTGGGTATCGCCCTGGTTTCCTCGGTTCGAATTTCCGACCTGGTATCGGATTCCGTCCGAGCGGTATTCATCCATCCAAGCTGGGTATGGCCCTCAATATCCAGAGGACCGTGGACACGATGAAGGTTTTGGGTGGGTCCATTGCGGGCATGGCGTTCAACCGTGTTCTGTATCGAGCCATCCCGAAGGTGTCCACGTCCGTCACGTCGGAGCTGCTGGTCAATGGAGCGGCTGCCGTTCTTGGAGTCGCGCCCTACTTCCTTTTCAAGAAGGAAGGTCATGGAAGCGATTTCCTCGTCGGATTCGCGATCCCAGGCGTCGTGACATTCGCTGGATCGCTCTTCGACAAGCTCCTTGGCGCGGTCGCCTCCAGCGTCCTTCCGAAGCCGATGCTGTCTGGCCCGGATGCGTCCCGGCCAGCGACGGACGCGCATCGTGCTTTGGCGGAAGCCAACCGTACGCTTGACGCGCTCAAGGGCCGGATGGGCCTACAGCGTCAGACGGTTGTGTCTCTGCCACGGGTTCAGGGGGTGGCTTCTTAATAAACATCCGCAGAGGGGGAAGGCGCCAACCCGTCCCCCGGGGAGGGGGCGCAGGGCGCCCCAAGGGTCGGACGCGGGTGGCGCCTACCCCGTGCGCGGTGAAGTGTGTTTGTGAACGAACTGTAACTGTGAATAACTGAAACGAACGAAAGGGAAGACAATGGGCGAAACGATGCGCGATTACATTCCGCAACGTCCTCAACGTATCGGCATTTACGACAACAGCACCGGAAAGGTGACTGAGGCCGTCTATTCCGAGTGCGCTGACCAGACGCAGAGTGTTACTATCGCTTCTGGTACTGGCACGTACGATGTTACTCTCGAATTTCCCCAGACGCAAAACTCGGACTGCGATGCGACTCTTGGTCATGGAGTGGAGATCTCGTATCTCTCCGGTGGTGGTGCGACCGGCATGACGATTGGAGATCTCGCCAAAGTCCTTACTTCGGGCACGATTGAAATCACTCGTGCTGGCCAGAAGTGCGTCGATCAGCGCGAGATGGCTCAGGCGAATTTCCTTGTTCAGTTCCAGGCTGAAGCTGCGTTGGCTGCTGGCCGCGTGGCTGCTGGATGGAATAATGAGCAGATTTATCGTGCTGGCCAGTGCACGCCTATCATGCTCTATACGAATAGGGATGTGATTCTGGTCAGGCTCCGTGGAGCTCAGCCAGATGAAACCCAGGTTGTTGTCGTGAAGCTCATCTTTACCCGCTACACGACGCAGCCAACGACTCCTTCCTGCGCACTCCTGCCGCTCGCTATCTTCCAGGGCTCTGCTTTCCCTGTGAAGTTCTACGAGAGTCTCCCAACCAGGGAAGCGCAGCCTTGGGATGTCGCTGATCTTTCTGGGGCTAACCAGGTGGCTACGCTTACGCATGGGGTTCAGCAGGGTCTTAGCGCGGAGCGTGGAATCGCGTAACGTCTTCAGGGCGACCAGAAGGAACGTATTACCCGGCGTGCGCCGATTGTCGGCGTACGCCGGTTTCCATCACCTTCTGACGGTGTTGCTAGATGACCGAACAACTAAATACAGATATTCCGTTCCTGCGACTAAAGGGGCAGCATGAAGTGCAAGGAGATTGCTTCATACGCCCATCGGACTTCTTTTTTGCAGAGAGATTCCAAAAGAAGGTAGAGGCACTAAAGAAATCGTCTCCACTCCTTGCTGAGGCGATCTGTTTTGCCCAGGCCTTGGGCCTGATGGAGCCTGCGGAAGCTCGTAGACCAGGGGCTGGCAATGCAGTAACCAGAACAAGGGTTGGAGTTACGGTTCCTCGAGCGACAGTAAATCCAGCTCAGCCTAATATAATCATACCTGGGGTATTTGAAGCGTTCTCTACCTGTCCACCAATGGGCACGTTAGGAATCGCCGGTAAGATTGATGTTATTCCGGCGAATACGACTGCGATCAGCTTCGGGCGTGTCTTCTATCAGCATATGATCGTTGGCGTAGGTAAAGATCTCTGTGTGGATTGGAATTTCCCAGACTGCCCAGGTTTTGTCACGACGGCAGAAAACTTCTTCATATCCCCTACGGGGATCAGGGTTTTCCTTCAGAATAGGTCTAGGACAGGAGAGGCGCTGTTCTCCGTTGAGGCAGAAATATGGCCAGTGCTGTGATCTTGTTCCGTCGCGCCGATATGAATAAGGTGAGAAAATGGGGGTCGTAAGCGGAGGACCGATACCGTACATGATTCCCACCAGCCAGGACACGCTGAAGGTGGTTGAGTCGGATGTACCGCTCGCATTTGGCGGCGTGTTTAGTTCTGAGATAACCATCTTCCGTGGGTATTCGGTCTTATGTGCATTGGTCATCACCGATCAGTCAACTTTGTTAGAAGTTACTGAACGGTGCGACTCAGACGCAGCAGATTTGAAAGATGGGGTAGTAACTGAGTCTGCATTGACCGCAGTGGATCCAGTCACGGGGAAGAATTTCCTCTGCAAGCGATTTGAGCCATGCGGCAAATTCGGGAGTATCACGATCACAAACAAAGGCCTCATCGCTCAAACTTTCCTGCGACTGTGCGTCTACTTACTCCCTATCCGATAGTGCGGAGTCGATCATGGCGTCCTTGGCGGCAAGAATCGCGACTCTGGTAACGGAGCAGCAGAACGTCAAGCACGCCATCGAGAAAGAGGTTGAGGAGCGCCGTCGCGATCACGATGAACTCACGAAAGTAATAGGATCCGTGAGCAATCTGAAGGAAAAGATCGATACGTTGGATGGAGAGAAGAAGGAGAGGGACAAGGAGTCCCGCTCAAGAAACTGGCAGGCATGGTTCGCGATAGCTACGGCCCTTCTCGGGATTGTATTGACGCTCCTGAAAATCAAAGGGGCAGTCTGAGGTAGTCATGAGTAAGAACATTCTCGTGGTTGAAGACGACGCGAAGCAGGCGCGGGAAATGACTACCCTTCTCAGAAAATGCGGGTACAAGGCTTCCTATGTCTTGTCGTCTGAAGAGGCGATCTGTGTCTGCGGAGCAGAGAAATTCGACTGCCTCGTAGTGGATTACTGCATGCCGCAGATTGATGGCGTGAAGTTTGTTCGTACCCTACGCCAGTCTGGGGCGCATACTCCAGTAGTCATACTTACAGCCTCAGATAAGGTAAAGGTGGAGGCGGCAGTTGACGACCTTGAGGTGTGGAACGTACTGGAAAAGCCTACGGGCATGAAAGAGCTCGGAGAGAGCATCGAAGAGGCGTGCGAGTGGTTTGAGATGCCTCCAGAGGTCGTAAACGAGCTTGAGAAGCAACTAGAAGAAGAAACGAAGCACATAGGCGAAATGCGTCGTGATCTGGACGATGAAACGAAAATCCTTCCTCCTTTTGGGAGAGTTCTATGATCGGACAGTGGGATCTCGTGTCGTATCCTGGCCTGATCGCTGCGGTGGTCGCATTGATCGGAGTCACGAAGAAGCTGTGGAAGCCATGGGTCAAGGGGAAGGAACCGATGCTTGCGGTTGCTCTCTCTTATGTTCTCGGCATATCCTCCAAGCTGACGATCCCCAAGGCGTTCCAAGGAATCTACTGGGTTCCATTCCTAGTTACGCTCGTGTTCGTGGCGATGGCGGCGATGTCAGCGCATGACCGCATCGTGAATCAAGTTCTGGCTGGCAAGCCAGCGCCAGATTCGTCAAAACGAACCCCCTGATCGTGTACTTTTTTTGAAATGCGGAATAGGATGTCGCAGATGAGAAGAATTGTGACTGCGCTGGCGATCTGTGCAGTGCTTTCCTTCGCGGGCTGCTCCACGGTGGATCGTAACGCCGTGAACCAGATTGAAGTCACCCACGCCCAGATCCTACCGAAGTACCTTGAGTACGTATCCAAAGATGCCACGCTCTCTGATCCTCAAAAAGAGGATCGCAAGAAGCTGGTAGAAAGCCTCCAGCGAATCGTGGCAGCACTCAAGAAGTCAGCGGGAGGGGAGTAACGTGGATTGGGTAGCGATCAAGGATGCCGTAGTCGCCACCGCAAAATCCAGACTCGGTAAGTTTCTGGATCAGAACAAAGATGCGGCCGACTTCCTTCGCGAACGTGCGGAGAGATTCGCGAAGCTGACCGTGGCGTGGGGGGGTGCCTCGACTGAGGAAGAGCGATCTTCCTTCGCAAATGATATGTCGATCGTGAGGATATCCATCGACAATGAGATCGCCTCCGTAGCGGTTGCGGCTGCGGCAGAGACGCGAGCTTTGTTCAAGAGCATCCTTTCTACGGCTCTGGAGACTCTGGCGCGTTCTCTTCCTGGGCTTCTAGGGGCCCTGTGATTGGTGGGGGGAAAATGGGAGTCCTGACTATCGTGGACGGAGAAGGTATCTCGAAGAGGGCTCTCCGGTTCATGATCTCCATGTTCGGTGTCGGGATCATCCTAGGCCTGATTGCCTCCTTCTGTTATTCGGCCTATCTGATGTCTGTCGGCGGATGGGACAAATCGACGAGCCTATTCCATGCAGTCGTGCTTCTTTTCGGACTAGGCGTGACTGTGCCGGCGCTTTCCACAAGCCTGCGGATGCTTTATCATGGCCTGGTCCTGAGCGAGAGGGGATTGCAGAACGCTGAGAAGCTGTCGAACGCCGTTGACCGCGCTGAGGAGAAGGCGGGGCCAATGGTCGACAGGTTCGAGCGGATGGTGGGCAGATTCGAGCGGTTACTGGACATCGCAGAATCTGAACGAGCTAAGGCGATGTTGGCTAGGGTGGAGAAGGCACTGGAGTCTGGGCTTCTTGAGAATCTGGCTGATGAGTTTGAGCCCCGTGGAACACCTCCATCAATCCGTGCTGCGCTGCCAACTCTTGTAGCACGCGGGAACGGTGGAGTGAAGAGTCTTCCTCGCAAGGAAGAGTGAAGATGCAGAAACACAGATTGCTGTTTCCTGCGGGTAGGCTTCTTGGTCCAATTCCAGTGTCCCGACCACATAGCGTTCTAGTCAAGTATCAGATGGGACAGGTGGATTACGGAGATGAATCTCCACCTCCAGATCAGCCCGCAGAACCTACTCCACCAGTAGAGACGCCCCCTGACTACAGCTGGGATGTTCCACCTGGCCAAGAGATATCTCCATACTATCCACCAGAAGGGGCACCTCCCGACTACAGTTGGGATGTTCCACCTGGCCAAGAGGTATCGCCATACTATCCACCAGAAGAGCCCCCTAAAGATTACTGGAGTGATCCATGGGCTGAGGAGCCGCCTACATCTCCATACGAGCCGATAGGTGTAGAGCCAGTTACAAGCGAACAAAAAAAAGCAGATGAGCAAATAAAAGCTGAGAAGACTACTGGAAAAAAGACGGCGTTGGTTATCAAGGATCTCCTTGCTGGGGTTCCGGCTGGGTCGTCTGCCTGGGCTTCCTATGCAACCCAGTTAGACAAATGTATGACGATGCTCAATTCCAGCGATGCCATCAAAGTGATTGGTGGAGGGGCGTGTCTCTACTCGCTCTATCAAAGCGTCCATGACTATGTGAACAAGAGGGATGACGACGAAGCTGCGGCTAGGAAAGCTAAAGAAGACATTGAACGCGCTGCGGCAGCGGCCAGAGCTGCCGGCAATGCGGCAGCTGATCGGGCGAATCCTAGCGAATGGATGTGGATCTTGGCGGGAGGGGCCGTGGCTGCTGCTATAGTGGCCATCGCGTAAGGAGGAATGAAGATGCAGAGATCAAGAATGCTGTCTCAAGCGGGTAGGTTTCTTGGATCCATTCCTATTGCCAGCAAACGCATCCTTCCAATCCACTATCGGCTTGGACAATTGGATTACGGAACGGATGAACAGTCCGCTGGTGCTCAAACTGCTTCTGCGGTCAGGCAACTCCTCAGTGCGCTACCGCAGGGTTCGGCGGCCTGGATTTCGTATACGAATCAATTAGACAACTGCCTGTCGATGCTAAACTCAAACACACTGACTGGGGTGGTCGCTGGAGGTACGTGCCTTTACTCGCTATATCAGAGCGTACGTGACTACCTTGACAGGAAGAACGAAGAAGAAGCTGCCGCACAGAGAGCTAAAGATGCAGAACGTATTGCCGCAGAAGCAAAAGCTAAAGCAGACGCCGCAGCCGCAGCAGCTCGGGCGAGTGCCAGTAGCGACTGGCCTTGGATCTTGGCTGGAGGAGCTGTGGTTGCCGCAGTAGTTGCCTTTACGTAACTTTCAGGTGGAATATTATTCCACCATTTCTTACTGGAGGATGCCATGGCGAAGGTTGTAGCGACTGGTTCGAAGCTGGGGAAGTTTGTCAAGGCTGGTCACAAGTGCGCCAAAGGCTGGAAGAAGAAAGTCGTACGCGTCAAGGGACATGGCAAGCGTACGATGTGCGTACGCAGGAAGAAGTAGAGTAAGGAACAGAGGGGGAACGGGGCGTATCCATGCGCCCCGCCCCGTTCTAATTTCATATGCCTTACCAGACTCCCTATTCACAGCCACCGCCTCAGCAGCCTGGATCTGTTGGGGTTCCGCTTCCTGGGCTAGTTCCGATTGGAACACTAGCAAATGTCCCTACCTATTTTGTCGGAGTCTCTAAGGCGATGGCCAATGTGGACGCGCTTGTGGCAACACCAGATGGGCAATACAGACGCCCTATTGCTGGAGAACTTGCTGCGGCAGTCTTCTTATCTAAACCAGGCCAGTCGATGGAGCCAGATGGGTCTGATCTGATTCCCCAGGCCGTTGCGGCAGTTGCTGGAATGAAGCCTCCAGCAACTGCTGAATCTGCCTCTTGGGCACCTCCATCCTCTCCTAGTTGGTCGTGCGGCTCAGCTTTGTATCCGATCATAGGAGCAGGAGCATCGTTCTCTGTAGCGGATGGAACTCCAGCGACATGCCCAGATGGATCCGTTGCGGATCGATGTGTGGTTGCTTTCATATCAGGGGATGGTCTTGAGGTATTTCCTAAGGGCTTTTCTTTCACGCTCATGGCCCCGGTGCAGTGGAATATACAGCAATTCGACTTCATGGCCGCCCAATCCGTTGCCGTACTGTTCCCATCCAATGTCAGTCAGATCGTAAAAGATGTGCTCTCTACCCGAGGTATGAAGGAGGCGTTCAGAACGAGAGCCCCATCTCCGCTTGGAACAACACCGCCATTTGCTCAATCAATCTACGCAATATCAGTTCCTCCAACTCCAGCATTCCACCGCGGGGACAACATAGATGAGATCCCTGTATTGGATATGGAGGAGGTAGAATCGAGATGGAATCAACTTCACTCAGTTCTGGATGAAGTTCCGTGGTTCAAGATCGGTTCCTACGACTTGATTTTCGACTGTTCAGGGAATGTGCCTATCGGGACGCTCCGTGATGGGCGGAAGGTCGTATGGGATGAGCCGAGACTCTACGCTCCAAGCCTGAGCGATTACTTCCCGAAGTCAAAGGCAGAAATACACGCTTCGCTCGCTACGGCGATCGGTGCTTCCCTTGAAAGCATCTTCGGGTGCGTAGCTTCTAGCCTGAAAGTGAAAGCGGAGCGTGCGGAAAAACAGGGGAAAATGATCGGTACGATTGAAGTAATCGTCGGTGGTACACTAATGATCTTCGGGGCGATCCCACCAAACTTCACCATGCTCGGGCATGGGGCTGGTCTAGTATTTCCTCAATACGCAAACTGGATTGGGATCGTCTCAAAAGCAATGGATACTGCCATCGGATTCGCTTTAGCTGGATTGGGAACAGCTGTCACGTCACTGGTCGAGCAGGTGAATTCTGGAATGGTGAAGGATCTGATGGGTCAATTGTCTAAATTGATAGACTCCGGTGTTGGAGATAGCGCAAAGAAACTAATGGAAGCGGCGCTAAGCATCCAATCCATTGAGGGAATTTCTGCTCCGTTTCTTTTGTGGACCATCATGGCCCCAAAGCTCGGTCCTGTCCTTGCCATGGGTTCTTCCCTGCTCGGCATAGACGTGGATCTGAAGAAGGACGTGATCGATCCGCTCATTGCCAAGGCAGAGGCAAGCGGGATGAGCGTTCCAGACTATCTCAGATCGATGGCGGCTGAGAACGCAGCTGGTGCGGAGCGGGCCAAGCAAGTTGCCAAGGGTGAAGCCTCTCTGGAAGAATCGGATCTTGGAACTGGGGAAGGACTCGGAACATTCGGAACCGCAGCTCTTGTCGGTGGAGGATTGGCTGCGGTCTATTTCTCTGGATTGCTGTGAACGGAACTTCCATATGAAACTCGGGGCTGCGGTCGATCCATCCTTCATTGCTGGACTGGACGATCTAGCTGACGCCGCTCTCTATGAGGGTGCGCAGGCCTCAATGGTGTACGCAAAGCAAGTGGAGGCTTATCTCTCCAATCAATCTTCTACGGTAGCTGTCCCAGGAGTAACGCCGCCACTCTATTACCTAGAGGCTCGGCCTCATCTGAACGAAGTTCGGATGATCCTGGTGGAATGGATGTCACGTTTAGCGGAAACGGCGAAGTCCTACGGATCGCAACGTCGTGCTTTCGAGGCCATCACCCTGGCTTCGTCGCTACCTAGCATTCCGCAGCCAAAAGATACCATCGGACAACTAGCGTCCGTCATCACTCCTGAGCATGCGGCGATCAGTGCCCAGTTAGTCGCATCAGAGACAGGGGCGCTCCGTGATGCGGTGGCGGGGCTTCAGGCGCGACTCGCATCTGCACAAGGAGCTATTGCAGCTCCGATTGAAGAACCGATTAGCACGGCGACAATTGGCCTGGCCGCAGGACTTGTCGCCATAGTCCTTTGGGCGATATCATAAGCGAGGAGGAAAATATGGCAGCAGGAGCCAGTTCGATTTCATGGGGAAAGAAGATACCACTTGGGGCGGCAAACCAGAAGAAGGCTGGAGAGCCTTTACGGGTCGTCCCGCCCGCGCCTAGTGTTGCACTGATCCCTATGGTTTCACTTGGAACAACAACGCATCCGCTGACTCTTGGCAAAGCGGAGACTCCGATTCAGGCAGCGCAGATATCGGCTCCTCCCGTTGAGATGGGGGCGGCTCACGGGGAAGCTGTTGTCCTAGAATCTGTCTGGACTGTGTCCATCGTTGCTGTTGATCCAAGCGGCAAAAAGTACGTTGCTGAATTCGATGCAGTCTTTCCAGAGGGCTCCTGCTTGACTGCATTGACTACCAAGAAACAGTAGAGATTACCGACGTGAATGCGATACTTGGAGCTGATGCCGTGATAGGATTCGCCCAATCCTGGCCTGGATGGGCTGAAAAGGCCGGCATCTACTCCTTGGCGCATGAGTTGCAATCGGAAATCGATAGGGGCGCGTGGGGGAGGGATGGAGAAAGATCGGCGCGGATAGGGAGGATCCTCGGGCTCGCAGAAGCGAGGCTTGAGGCGGCAGTTGCGAAAGAAAGTTCGGCTGGTACAGAGCCCTCAATGGAGGGCATGGCAACCATGATGTCAATGCTCAGCAGCGCAGTCTGGATCTGCGTTCTCGTGCTCTGATTCGTCTCTGGGGAGGATACATGAGTAATATGCCTGACGGAGGGATCCCGCTCAAAGAGGGAGCCACGCTCGGCTCCTGTTCTACGAAGCGCAAAGATGGGATGAAAGTCTCATCGATGGGCTGAGGGATGGCTATGGCAAGTATCCCCTCCGGTGGAGGTGGACTAAGGCTTGAGTCGTATGCGGCTCCAAAACAGAGCGTCCAGATTCAGCAGAGGTCGATGGCTAAAAACTCTTCTGAGGACTCGTGCCCAGAATGCGGAATCGGTAATGGTTGCGGGTGCTTGGCCAAGGTAACTATGGGCAAGGCGAAGTGTGACGGAAAATGGGGGGAGGGCGGGGCAGTACCGGAGATCAGTAGAAAAGTGCCGATTATAGTTCGAGCCAAGCCGATGCCTGGAACCGAACGGAGCGGAATCAACTACCCTCCGATGGGTCAGCCATCGAAGAAAGGTATCGCGCTAGGACAGAATGCTTACGGCTTCAGTCATGCGGCCACAACGGAAGAAGTTACATCGCTCCTGCGGTCCCTAGAAAAGGCACTCGCAGATGTGGCCGCTGCGGCTGACGGACAGAACGCCCCAGCTTGTGTCCGCGACATCATGGCGGGATCGTATCTGCTGGCTAAGAAGACCGCAGAAAAGATGCGCAACTTCATCATGGCAAATGTGCCAAAAGTAGAGTGGCTATTGACTGATGGTGAGGCGGCAGTTGCTGGTGAAGTCCTGAAATGTGCAGCAACCTTGCAGTCATCCAGCACTAAGATGGAATCGGATGACACTGGGATGGCTGCTGCCATCGCTCTTGGGCTTGGGGCCCTCGTTCTTTTCTTCGTCGTGTGATGGGAGAAAGTTCCATGGGTCAACAACTGCGTCTCATGAATAATAGGATACTTGGACAGGAAGCCCTACGGATCGGTCCTATTCAGATCAAGACGCCAAGCCCAGCCATCTCCGAACTTCAGAAAGCAGCTGTTCAGGAGTCTACGGACAAAGTAGAGATGGTGACTAGGGTAACATCAGCATTGACGAACCATTTTGAGGAATTGTCTGCGTTCTTGCTCGGAACGGACACGACCGCTGAGGTGGTGAAACAGGCGACTCAGAGCCTGACCTCTGCCGTTGACAAGAGAGACGCTGTGATCGGATCTGTCTGATGAAAAAAAGCCTACCGCCCTGACAGCTTGGAGCGATGAAACGTCCAACGGGTTCCGTTGGAGTATCCAAGACTTTCAAGGTGTCCAAGAAGATCAGAGGAGCAGAGGTGTCCGCTCCTGGCTTGGGAAGGGCCCTAGTTGCGGTAGTGAAGGTATCGAAATATAGATATGTGGTGGCGGCTCCGAAGGAGCTCGGAGGAGCGAAGTCCGTTCCTGCTGACTCTTTCACGGATGCGCTGCACTGGACCGTGTCGCAAATGAACACAAAGGCGAAGAGAGAGGCGAAGGGGAAAAAACGATGAATCAACCAATGCCAATCATGCTCCGTCCGTCCGGTATACGACTTCCAGTCATGCTTCCATCTACGGTAAGGTCCTCAGCTAACCCGATTATCAGGTCCGCAGCGCGGCCACCAGCTCTGGCTGGTGTCAAGCTCGGACAGGCATGGAAAGAAGCAGGCCTCCTTGACTTTCCTATATTTGCCATTGCCCGAGATGGCGGTGCCACCATGTTGGGTCTCTTGGTGGCCATGCAGCATCGGGGTATCAATACAGTCATGGGCGTAATCGGCCTTGTGACTGGAGCTCTCGGTGGGATTGGATTGGCGAATGACTTGTGGAAAGTAGCATTTGATAAGCCGCTCATCGGAATGGAATCAAAAGATTTTGGAGCCCTCTTCATCACCGCGGGCGTTGTAGGAGCCCTCGGCTATCTCATGTTCGGAAACCCAGGATCGACAGCCTCAAGGGCCCTCAAGAAGGTGACTGCGTGATCCAAAGAACCACCCTGCCGATCCGTCTGGCCAGACCGAAGATGGCGATGCCGGCTTTGCTTGGGTTCGTTCCCCCGAAATCACATCCACAGTTAGGTGCCGGACTCATCTCTGACCTACTTGGGGTGGATGTCCCAAAAATAGGAGTAGCGGCGATCTTGGCTGCTGGAGGCGTAGGAGCCTTGTTCGCTACTAAGATACTTCCTGAACCATTCAATACAGTAGCCGCTATCGGTGGCGTTGGCTTACTGGGTATTTCAATATACGAGTTGATCGATTCCTTTGGTGGTCCATCGGAAGCATCAAAAATACAAAGCGGTGAGACCGTGGATCTCACCACGCATCCGAGGGTAACTCCGCAGGAGGTTCAGGATAAAAAGGTAGACGCTCGCTTCATTGAGCCACTTGAGAATGCGAATGTCTTGAAAAATCCGTTCAGATCTGGCGCATACGTACCAACGAAGCTGATCGTAACAAATGATACAGGCAGATTGGTCACGGTTCGCCTTCTGTTCCAGGTAGTTGAGGGTGATGGATCTGTAAACTCCTATCACGAAGACAGGATGGCCGATCAAGGAACAAACACAAGAACATTTGATGCCCCGATAACTTCATACAGTGCTTTCTCGTGGCCACCCTGGCAACCAACAAGTGCGTGTGTCCAGGTTCGTGCAACGACGATAGAAAATGGGGTGGAGATTAAATATCCAGGTGGATGGGACGATCAGCGGTGCTTCAATGTCATATAGACCTAGAGCAGAGCCAATGTTTAGGGTAAACAGGTGAAGTTGAAGTTCGTGGATGTCCCTGAAGGCGGCTGCTTCGCATCAGGCAGCGGACGGCCATCAAAGAAGTTGGTCGACGGTCGCTGTGCCTCCATCACCAAGAAGGGGAAGCAGCGCATCGTGCGATGCCCGAAGCAGGAGAGGGACGTGCAGACAACGACGTGCCCGCTCTCTCTCCTTGGGGCTGGCCTGTCTGGTCCAAAGCGCGGCCTCGTGGAAATCGGACGCGCATTGCCGCATGAGCCTGAAAAGCGAAAAGGACGGCGATGAGCGATTTCCTGAGAGATCCAGAAGGCCTGATCGATGCCTTGCGGGACTACTCGCCAGATGGCGTTCATGTCCTATCCCCGCTAGGTGGAGGAACGATCCGCCATCAGATCTATGGTAGGGAATTGGATATCAGCAAAACGCTTCCTGTCGCTTCGTTCCGAGTGGATCTGGACGATCCAATTCCGTTTGAAGAACACGCCGCAAAACTGAGGCTCTCTCCAGAAAAGATGACCGAGAAAGAACTACGAAAACTCTGGCGGGGCCATGAGCCTCCATTTCCAAGCGAAGTTCTGGAGCGCGGACTGAGCATGATGGACATCGAAGAGATGTCTTTCAGGAACATGGAATGTCTGGATGACGAAAGACGGATCGTCTGCTATGTCTTCGGCTGGAGAGACCTTGTCGTGGATCCTCTATTCCCTGGGGCCATGGTGGAATACGAAGAGGGCCGCAGTGGTGTTGCCTCCAAAGGAATATTGCCTGGAAGAGTCGCTGGAGGTGACAAGTCAATCGTCTTCCTGGAACTGTTCGAGCCGATGACTGCATCGGAAGCTAACCAACTCAATACCGCGCCATCAGCTATTCAATCTGGATTCTACAGTAAAAAAACTGTAGCGATCGGCGGAAATACATGGGATGCATGGACGGTTTCAGATCCAGATTCCCTCCCAAAGGGAGATAGAGTTGAGATCGGTGGAGGAGAATACGAGGTCAGGCTGGACGAGCCTCTTGATCTATCCAAGATTGCTGAATTCTGCTCCAAGCACTACCCAGATGAGCCTGCCTGTGTCTGGCAGTCGCTCCTCTTCTTCGTACTTCCGCTCAACGCCAACAAAGGGGGAAGATTCCATCCGCTTCGTGCTGGTCAGGAAGGTACGTACATGGATGCGCTGGAATGGGAGATCGGGCACGGATTATGAGAGAGGAATTCTTTGAGCGAGCGGGGGTGCGTGGTATCATCCCCGCTGGGAGAGACGCATGAAGGTATCGGCTAGGCTTGGCACAGGTGGATGCCCCTCTGGGAAGATTCGCAGGAAGGCCTACACGACGCGTAAGGGCGTTCATGTCAAGTCATCATGCGTTCCTGACAAGGGAACGAAAGGAAAGGGTCCAAAAACTCTTCCAACACCGAGGCCTGGCTCGCTCGAGGGCTGGAAGAAGGATCTCCCATCAACGGAGCGCCACGCCATCCTGCACGATATCACCAAGCGCGAAGGGTGCGGCGTAGCCATAAAAAAGCTGACGCTTCTCCAGAACATCACGGCTGATGCGGCAACGAAGCGCACAGCCAAGACAGACAAGAAGTGGCTGAGAGGCCAGGGATTCTGCGAGCTTGCGAGGGGAAAATGAAAACGAAGCTCGGGGCCATAGAACTGGTGGAACTCGGTCGCGCCTCAAAGCGCGTCTGCGCTAGGGCAGTCAAGAGCGGTAAGCGGTGGGTCGTGCGCACCTCAGATGCGGGTTCCGGTGCCGGCAGGAACTGGATTGAGGCTCCGTGCCTTCGCAGCAAGAAGAAGTCGAAGGCGCGTACGTTCCTGACTCGCTCCATCGCAGAAGCCCATGCGCGAAAGTGCGGAATCATGCTGTGCCGAAAAGGAAAATGAGTCGGTAATATACTTTTGACTAGGACGAAAGGGGGGATAGGAATGCAAGCGAGACCACTGGGGTATTATGGGCGTATCAAGCCTTCACCAATCAGGATCCCGCAAGGTGCCCGCTCAGCGGCACTTGGAGCTGCGATCATTCTGGATCAGCAACTTGCCGCAAGCGTAATCCAGCGATGGAATGGGGCGAATCAGGGAAAGAACGAAGCCCTAGCTGTACTCACTAACTTCCCGTACGATACAGCTCCAGTAGGTTCATATTCGCAACTGGATGGGGCCGTTACCAACTTTGAGACGCTCAACGGATCGGCTGGAATCGTAAGCCTTGTAGGAAAAGCTACCCTAGTTCTTCAAAACAACGCACCCTCCTTCACGTCACAGGAAGAACTACAGGCTCTTAATGCGCTGGAGAACATGGGGCATCTGCTACAGAAAGCAGCTCAGGCGCTGATGAGTATTCCTCCTCCGACCCCAGCCCAACCGCCACAAGGCATTCTCCTGTCGGCCGCAGAGGCTAATGGATACAACGCTGCCGTGCAGTCGCTTCTCGAGGCTATCGGACTGCTTGGAACCCCAGCCATCTTGGTGCCGCATAAGGCTGCATTGCAGGCGCTTTCTGGCAACTTGCAGACATCCCCAGTCTATGTGCCACCCAACTTTGCCTCCACAATCCAGGCGGCTTCTGATGCGGTTACGACTGAGAGGAATAGACAGGCTGCGTTGGCCCAAACAGGACAGACTCCAGTTGCTGGAGATCAGACCGCGCTCTACGTTGGCGGTGGCGTTGCGCTTACTGCCTTGCTCCTTATTGCGTTTGCCTAAACCTATGATGCGGGCTATGCCCGCAATATGAATTGGAGAATAGCGATGAATCAGCCGATCAGACTCGCACGACAATTTTCTCCCATCGGAAAGTCGATCCGCCTTGCTGGTGCCCGTCTTGGGAATCCAGATACATTCCTGTCGGATTCTCAGGCATCTGCGGTCAGGCAGGGCGCACAGACGCTTCTGCAAGCGATCGGGGCGTTGGGAAATCCAGCTAGTCTTTCTTCCTGGAAAAACTGGCTTGAGACCTTCTCGTACAGGCTTCAGCAGCCACCAGTTTATGTGGCAGATGACTACACCTCCACTCTCCAGGGGGCGTCCGATGCAATTGCGGCAGAGAACGCTAAGCAGGGTGGCCAGGTCCCGACGATGTTCCTCTACGCCGAAGAGGCGGCTCCATGGTCTGAGGCAGCTAAAGCGATTCTAGCTGAGATGGGAAATATCGGTAATCCAGCATCCTTGGCCCAGCATAGGAGTAATCTGGAATCCCTAGTCTCGCAGTTCTCAGATGTCAAGCAGGATACCACGGGTCGAAATTATGTCGTGGTTCGATCTGATTATGGCCAGAGGATTGAAAACGCCAGAGCTGCTACGCAGCAGGCAAAGGCTTCTCCAACCGCCTCAACTGGTCCATCTACGGTCGAAGTGGCTGGTGTAATTGGAGTGATCGGCCTCGGCCTCTGGCTCGCGTTGGGTTAAAAACTGCGGCACACCAATGGTAGGCAGCGTCTGAATAGCGAGGAGAGTAAAGTTGCCTGATACGGCCCCGCATCCAGCAAGATATCTGGATGCTACTAAGGAGGAGGCCCAGGCCTTCACTACTGCCGCCAAGCATGTGCTGGACTATGTGGCGCAGCATCTGGACAGTTCCCACGTCGCCTGCGACCCAGGAATTGCCGTATGGGCCAATAGGCTCTCTGCCGCTGTGGCACGCCTAGACCAGGATAAATCTGGCTTCTACAAGATCCCGTCAGAGGCTATTGAGGCCATTGCCAGAATATCAGAATGCGCCACAGCCATCTCCAGACACGTCGATCTGGTACGTCTGATTGCCTTCGTGGGCAGTTCTGCCGGCACATTCGGGCTTTTGGCCCTGAAACTGCCCATTCTGGCCTGGGTTGGCTACGGGGCCGCAGTGGCAGCCACGGTAATCGGCCCTTCCGTACGCATACCGCTCCTAGAGGATTGAGCCGTGATGTCGAAGAAGCGGATCCTCTACATCGTGCTCCCTGATCCGACCTTGGCGGGAGAAAGACACCTCTGGGGCTGGACCATCCTGACTGGGAGAGGTGGCCCAGATGTCCATGTGGTCGACGGAAATGAGATGGCTAAGATCGTTGGGGGAGGGGTTGTGGTTCCAGCGGTCGGCTGGAAGAGAAAGGCTCGAGTGTCTTTCCAGGAAGAACTGACCATACCAGTCGGACCTGAACGTGCCTGGAATGAACTGGCCAAAACACTCAACCCTCAACCCAGCGAAGGTTCCGTCTCGGCAAAATACTCTGGTCCTTGGACTGGTGGTCGCTGGAGGATCGCTGGTCCATTCTGTTGTCCAGCAGATGCGTCTGGATTTGCGGCCGACGATGCGGGCCATACAGGGGCCAGCATCGCCGTGGAGCTCTGGACGATGACTTCAGGGAAGTGGAAGAGAACGGGTTGAGCCGCAGCTGGAATTGCCAGCTGCGGCCACAATCTGAAGCGCAGCGGCTAGATCACGACCCCAGCCACGATTTCAGGAAAGACCACAAGATGATCTCCATCGGCCACCCCAGCCTGCGGCAAAGTCTGCGTTTCAAGCAGACGTCGCCCCTTTTCCTTGTGGTCTAGGCTGTAGACCATCGGGGAGCCATCTGGAGAAACGGCTGGGAGCAACATCTTCGTGATGATGTTCGGGAGGATCTTGGACACGGGGACGGAATCCGAGATCCTCGCTTTGACGCTCTTAGCACCCGTCTGATCCAGAAAAATAACCATTCGGTCTGCCATGGCATCCTCCTTCTGTTGCACAGAATGCGTACTGTGCGTACAACCGAACTAAACCCTTCCTAATTGCTGCAAGAAATCGAACGCCTCTTTTGTAAAACATTCCCAGAACAGCTTGGCTGCGGCTGGAACCTCATTCGGATCGTGAACTTCGACACGGGCCGTAGGAAGGTGAATCGCCACCTTGGCTACGTCCCATGTTTTACCTCCGACGCAGAACCACCCATCTATAGTTACTCGAGCCAGTTCAACTCCGCGGAGTGCGTAAATTAGTTTTGCGCCATCTCCCCGATATCTGAACCAGCCTTCGGGAATCATGTCCCCGTACTGGATTTCCGTAACCGACATCTGCCCGTCCCTTCTAATCAGCGTGCGGTATTTATCTATCGCCTCAGCAGTGGCGGCAGCAGCCCCGATCTTCTCTTCACGGTGCCCGCCATCGCCATGGATAACGGCTAGTACGCATCCTAGGAGTTCCCGGTACTCGTTCATCGATTCACGTCTCATATTTCATAGCCACGCTTGGCTTGTTCAATCCGCTCCCTTGGCACCAAGGACACTTTCCATCAACGGCTCGGAATACGGTTTCATCCTTCGTACTCTCCCAGGAGAAATTGCAGTCTGGTCCGTGGCAGTGACGTATCAGCTTAACCGAATCCCCTTCCAGAACTGATCCGAAGTTCGGGGATCCGCAGGTCGGACACTTGAACGCGTGATGCTTGCCAGTTCCAAAGCAGGCAGGACATTCTTTCGGAACTTTCGGTTTGCTCTTTGCGTCTGTCACGAATAACCCTTTCCTGAATCACCCCCACTTTGTACCAAAATACCCAACTACGGTGGCCTCGTTTCGCACACTTACCCATGGGTACGTGGGCAATCTATGGCTTTGTTTTACATCGAACATCGACCGGCCGTACCTGTGTCCAGAATCCGTATATGGCCATCAGGAAAAAGGCTGAAGAAAGTATCGTGATGAATACCCAGTAGGCAGACATGGCTCACCTTACGTTTTCGGACGTGTCTTTATCTTCTCGCGCATTCTATCTGCGTCTTCTTGCACATCAGCGTTGAAGCTGGACCAATCAGATAGGTGCCCAAAAATAATATGGCAATCGTGCGAATTCTCATCACAGAGAGAGATGAGGTTCGTTTGATCGAGTTCCAGCGCAGGATTCAAATGAAACGGCTTCTTATGGTGGACCTGGACATCCTTCGTAACGCCGCAGACAGCACACATCGGGTTCTTCTCGAGATGCTTCTTGCGAACTGTCGGCCATTGTGGACTTCTTTTCAAGCCAGCAGCCTTGATCGGTTTGTCCTGTGGGCGACCTAGGATGGCATTCCGAATTGCGTTTAGCATTGCGTCTCTTTCTTATTGGAGGAACTCGCTCTCAGTTCATCAACCAAGATCTCAAGTTCAATGAACTCGTCCTCATACTGAGGCAGGATCGGAGTCTCAAGGCCCCCCATCTTTCCTAGCAACGCTTCTGCTGCCTTGAGAAGCCGGTTCAGGTTATCATTGCCCATCTGGCTTCACCATTTATCTCTTTTACGCACTGCCCCGTCACGATTCGAACGTGAACCTTCCGCATCCAAAGTGCGGCGAGCTACCGTTACTCCACGGGGCATAGAGGACGGCAGGGGATCATCCCTGTCCCCCTGCCGTCTCTGGAAAGATCGGGGACACACCAACCCTAGGTATGTCCGGTTGAAAGAGCGATCCGCAGTGCGCACAAGTGGCGCTGCGGTAGCCGAACCGTGGAGCTCGCGCCCCACGAGGACGGCTAAGATTTCGTATATCTACTTTTTCACGACTGGCCTGCATCTACGATGCCGGCGAGCGAACCCATTCAGGAGATCGTTGAACTGGTGTACTAGGAGAGGAAGACCGACTGGCTCCTGGGATCCACACCGCTCGCATAGCATCGACGGAGGTTGCTGGTCGTATTTCAGGACGGCCCACCAAATGCTGTTCATCGTTCTATCGTTTCACGCCATCAGCGGTAGTTCGTACTCGTCATAATTCTCGAAGGGATGATGTTCCCCGAATTTTGGATGGAGAATGTCGCAATCCACGAACCGTCGTTGGCAGCCAATCGAAGCCCAGACGTAGTGCAGGCTTCCTCCAGTTCCTCCAAGCCTCATCTTGAGCGGGCTTAGGCCAATGGCCGCAGCAAGCGTCAGTACGAGAATTGTCGCATCGTCTGAGTCGCCGGACATCTTCGGACTCGGACACTGGAGCGGTCCAAGATCATTCAATTTGCTTTGAGCAAATGCCGCTTGGATCGGATTCCAGAAGATATCCAGCACTTCCTTTGGCGTACGAAGTCGGCGCAGATTGTTTGCAGCAGTACGAATACATTCCGAGCCGATAGGATCCTGTACGTACACAAATCTGTCATGGCACCACGCGTACAGTCCCTGAAGCTGAACGAGATCGCGATTGTCTTCTGAGAGTACCACACCATTTTTACTAGCTGCCTCTGCTGAGAATGTGGCAATGAGATGCGCTGTATCTATTACCAGCGGATCGGTGTGGCCTTCACAGATGAAGTCTGCCATCCGACCAAGAGTGAATTGGACCGCATCAAACTCTGGCAATCTCCTAATTCTTGATTCACCTAGCCCTGGGATGTTGTCCTTACTCTTCATGCCTTGGCTCCTTCTAGGATTCCAGAATCCTATCGTTCTACGACCCCTGCTCCACAACACGTTGGGCAAGTCTTCTGCTTCGTACCACGAATCTCTCTGGCGAATACCACCGGGCTTCCCCAGTCAGCTTTTGTGAGGATGGCAACGGCCTCTTGAAATGTCTTTGCGGCAAGAACGGCTCGCATATCCTTAAAGCAGGAAGGCCAGTCATCGCATGGACTCGGTTCAATGTTCAGATACATCCGCTGTAGCTGTTTATCGGTATAGGTCTTCATGATTCCTCAATATCACGCAGGCTCGTACGTCATCTCGAAAATGTCAGGCTTGCACGGGTACTTCTCGCCCTTGACCCCGGTGATGATCCAGTCGCCAACCCTGACCTCCATCACACCTTCCAAGGTGTCGATGAAGAATCCGTAGATTGGGCCGTACTTCCGGTTCAGGTCAATCTGGTACGCATCGCCCCCGCCCCACTTCTTCTCTCCACGGCGCATCCCATCGGGCAGTGGCCCATCTGGATTCGTGAACTGCACGGCCTCAATCACTACTGGTTTCTTGCGGAATCTCATTTCGCCTCCCCTCCAGTTACGCGCCCTTTATTGGAAAGCATTCCGCGATCTCACGAACAAGTTTGAATCCAGCGCAGAGTCCATACCAAATGACGCCAGCGATGTAACCGAAAAGTAAACCAACTACGTAGAATGGCAACCAGATAAATGCAGTGGCGCATCCAGCCGCCCGACCACTCCTACGTAGTTCTTCTTTCGCATCCATGCTTCACCCTCCAGTATCACGACTTCGGCGCACTCTTTCGCGCCTGCTGAAATTCCGAACACGAGCCGCACTGGCAGCGTCGTCCATGGTTCAGGTACTTTCTGACTATCTTTCCGCACTCATAGCAGTGAATGCGTCGGAGTCCAACGAAGACCCTTCCAACCGAGGCCGCGCAGCACAAACAGTAGCCCGACCTCGCCTTTGCTACATTTGTGTGCCTTATGCTGTGCGAGCCCATGCGCGTTCCTCCGGGATTGTGTAGGGAGAATTACATTCCTTGGTCTATCTGTTGGCGCAGGATTTCTACCAGCCGATGGATAATCTCTGAGAATTCTTCTGTGTAAGACGGGTCCCACCGCGCATCTTCCAATTCTATATGCTTAACCTTCCTTGCGGTCTTCCACCTCTTCAGAAGCTGCCTTGCCGTCGAGGCTCCATCGGCGTCCAGATAACATTCATCGATTCTGACGACGGTGTGCATGTATCCGTTTTCGCTTACAAGAAAGACTGGCGTGACTTCACCCAGCCATGCCTTGAGAGATTTAGCCAGGATTTGACAACCACCAGTCGTCCAATCCTTGGCACCAAAATCATAAAGGATTTGATATGCCTCATCTGACTTTATCACCTCTCGTATCCTCCGACCAAGTTCTTTAAGAACAGGCGAGCAAGCCATATAATCCTTCCTCCGGAATTACGAATTAGGTTCGATCTCCATCGCCTTCGCGACCCGCGCCAGACACGACCCGCAAGTCTTGCAATCTTCCGGATTCGGACGATCGGTGTACCACCTACTCGGCCCTCGGTATTTCGCCGGCGCGTCTTCCCCTTCCCAAGTAACGCACGGCATCCCTGCGGCCTCGTCGACAACATCCCGCCTCGCTTCAGCAAGCTTTGCGGCCGGATGAATCTCAAGCGCCATCACGCGTTCAGCTTGGCGCACGGCGTTTCCCCATGAATCGTCTCGCACATCCGATCCCTCTATCAATACAGCTACCGTAGCCTGGAGTGCCTGCATGAGAGCGTTGCACCGAAGAGCGATTAGCTCCAAGTCTTGGCTGAGAATGGCGATGCGTTCTTCTGGAGTCATGCTTCACTAGATTCGCGCTTATGGGTCCTATTCGACCCTAAGAAACACAGGCACCGTCTTATAGCCAAGATTGCTTGCCGCAAAAGCTCTATGATGTCCCTCCATCCACACGTTGTCTTCATCTAGGGTATCCATCAGCATTGGCCTCAGGGTTCCTCCAGCTTCCAGCCCCATCATTACGTTGCGCACGCGACTATCAGATATCATGACGCATGAATCCCAAGCGACCTGAACCGCTTCCTCAGTTGGGAATTTGCGCTCAAATTTCCATGCTGTTTTCACAGCAGATCCGCCAAGGTGGCCCACGATCTCATGCTGATGTTCTGTGGGTAGCTCCGAAAATTTGTAGTATTTCTTCACTGGGTTTCTCCAGTCATCATTCAGTCGAATTACGCCCTCGGTACGAACAATGGCCCGGCGAGCAGGCGATACATCCGTCGTACACTTCCGCACACATCGCAGATCCTTCCCTCAAACTCATTGCCGTGAGCCTGGTCAAGGAAATACTCCGGGGCTCTATAGGACGACTTGTCCTTGCTCTCCGCAAGTCGATCACGGGCGTTCGCATAGACGATGCCGCAGTCAGCGCAGGCGCATGGGATGTCGGTGTAGCCCATCAGTCATCTCCTCACTTTCGCTCTGAATCACGCCCTCGGAGGCCAATTCCAATGACCACGCTCCGGTTTCTCGCTCCACGAAACGGATGGCATATCGAACTGGCCGGTTGCGTAGAAAATGTGCAACGAGACTCGGTACTTGTTTTCCTCGATGTCGGGCATCGCCATGCCGGGGCCGAACTGATTGTGAAGTTGAACGGCGGTGATGATCGCCGCCTGTGTTTCAGGCGGATATTTACCGTCCTTGTCCCCGAGGTTCGTGTAGTGGACGATGCGCCCAATGGTCGGAATCATTTCGTCTCCTTTCGTGATTCGCTGGACTTGCGCTTCGCATTCCCCCATCTGAGAATCGGGTGCGCGCCAGCGCCGTATCCGCACGCAGCATGAGTCCCCCCATGCCCCTCCTTACGGGTGCATCCGTACGTCTGCCGCGATGCACCGCACTGACCATCAGTACAGCACAGTTTGCAATTCTTCATGGATGTCATGATCCGCCCTTTCCGCTGTAAAAACGCATCGTATTCGTCATGTAGCACGACGAGGTTGCAGGATCGGCAAGCTCCGCGCCAGGAGATCCGCAACGCACTCGGTGCAGAACGTACGCCGCTGCCCCTCTCCACCGCCGCTTGGCGTGAAATGCAGGGCATGGCAATCGCCGTGCTTCTCGCATTCATATTTCTTTGGAGGAGACATGTAGAAATACTCGCCCGTCTCACCCATCTCCATTACTACTCCCTCTCTCTAGTAGCACTCGTATCGTACGGTGTCGTTGGAAGGGGGGCCTGCCTACCCGATGGCTGGTCAGCGTGCGCTCGCACAACACGCGACTCCTCGCCCGTCTTAGGCCCCCAGATGATCCCCTGCCCACAACAGGATCGACAAGGTTCTGGCGCGGTTGACGAACTCGATCCCGTCCAGAGATAGAAACTGTTCGGCACGGTCCCGCGCCCGAGACATACCGGACATTGGAATGGCTGCATGTTTCCTCCTGTCACTTTTGGTTCGAATTACGCTTTCGAAGCGGCCACCTGCAAACACCCTGCGGGGGACGTCGAGTCCTTCCACAGACAAGGCACGGGCCTCTACCTGCCATCGTGTTCGCCAGTCCAGCAGACCACCGATGAATCTTCATGGACGGCCCGAATTCCGCTGCGTGCTCTTGCTTATCTTCATTGGGCTACACGCAGAATATTTCCACCATCGCATGATCCTGCACGTCGTATACGCCGCGCCAGTCGGCTCATGTTCTCTGCGAGGATGGCACGGTCTAGCTAGGCTATGCGGATCATGCACTATCAATCCGCAGCACGAGGTTTCGGCAACGTAGACTACCGCTTTCGGCTTCTTCATATTCGCCCCGAACCCTGCTTCGTGATTTGTTTTCGAACCCAATGGAGCACCTCTTCGTACCGCTCCTCCGGGGTCGCGCACGAATCTACGCGCTCATCGTTCGTATAGGCGATCTCTGCCGCCAACGAACCGACAATCTTTAATTCGTGCTCAGCAAAAGACACGGATGTAGAGGCAGTTGCTCCACGACATTCAAGTTCATCGATGGCGTCCGAACGAGAAACGCCCTTGGCGATTTTGCGATGCACAGCGAGCGCACCCAATGCGCAGACATCCCCCTCAAAGGCAAGGAACGAAGTTGTCAGCCGTTTCACCGGCATTGCCAGCAGAGCGGCTTCCAGCTCTCGAAGGACCGCTTGGCCCTTCTTCCCATTCACGGCATTCTTAGTCGCCTGCGCGTACAGCTCTCCCTGATTCGGGAAGTCTTCCTCGTCTGAATCGTCGAATCTACTCATCGGTCCTCCTCACTGCGCAAAAGGGTAGGTCTCTGGGTCACAAAACCCGCCGCCCCGTCCGCGTCCTACTCTCAGCATCCGCTAAAAGCGCGGCGGGGCGACGGCGTAAATCTATCGAAGAGCGGGGTCCAGTAAAACACGAAACGTAAGCCCCTTCTTCGCTCTGTAGATAGTCGCGATAGACACCCCGTACCGCTTCGCGAGAGCCGCGTCAGACTCCGAACTCCTGCGGATCTTCTTGACGTCATCCACCTTCAGCTTCGCCGTGAAATACCCGTGCCATCGAATCGAATCGTGCAGATTGTCCCTTTGCCGCTGCACTTGCAGGTGATCCGGGTTCACGCAGAGCGGCACATCGCAGCGATGCGCCAAGACCATGCTCTTTCCTTTCGGCAACTCTCGGCCAGCGATGATCCAACTGACCTGAGAGGCGTAGAGCGGTTTGTGACCAGGCCAAGAAGCCTGAGCGCGTTTCGTTACCGGATTCACGAACCCGACCCACATCCAACAGCCGTCAGGACGCTTCTTGACGTACTTGAAAAAGTTGTAGATCCACCTATCCTTGGTCCCCTGTTTCGGGATGGCACACAGCGAGCATTTGCCGTTCGCCCACTCGTGTTTTTGGCGCCTGACTTCTCCACACTGAACCATGAACAGATCCCTTCATCCACGCTGGACAAATCTAATCAATTACGACCGTCACATCGGACACGTCAGTCGCCCCATCTGGAAGCCCGAGCTTCTTCGCTTCCCGTGCGGCACGTTCCACTTCGCGCCGGGTGTAATACACCTTGGCGTACTGCTCTTGGGTCCAATCCTGCTGACCATCCCAGTACGCAGGACTGGGCGCGATCCATCCCCCGTTGATCGCCACCACGACATAGGCATCACGCATTACTGCACCTTTTATTCCAAAAGTGCTGATGCGGCGGGATCTTTCAATCCCATCCCTCCGAAGAGGGAAGTTATCAGCACCGCATCAGCAGGTTTTGAATCAATCACGCCTTCCTTTGACGCTTTTCATCTATGAGGTAAGTGGCTCGAAGAACGATCCCGAGCGCGTATCCCCACTTCCTGAAGTGTGGGAACTTCTTCTCCATCTTTGCGATGAACGGTTCCCCGGCATCCCAACCGCCCCGCTTTATGAGTTGGCCGTACTTCGTCAGCGCGTCTTGCATCTTCTTTTCCATGTCGCCCTCTTCATCTTTCACGACTTGTGAAACATCCTGCACCGATCCGCTTCTGCGATTAGCCTTGGAATCTCCTTCTCCAGCACGGACAAGTAGGTCCACGTCCAAGCAAGCGACTCCCGGCTCTGGAAGTTCTTGGCACGCTTCTTCCAGTGAGGAGCCCCGCCCGCCTCAATCCACACCAACCCGAACGGGTCGCTAACCTCATCTGGCTGGATCAGCCCATCCGGACAGGCGATTGCCAAGGAGGAACAGAACCGAGAATAGAGTTGCCACTTCTTGTCCTTCAGAAAATCGCCTCGATCAACCTTGATCTCGAAACCCCTGACCCACCTTTGCGTGATGTCGATCAGAACGGCATCAACCCGTAACTCGCCATAGGTGAACTCTGGGATGAAGAGGCCACCAAAGCCTCGAATCACGCGCTTGATGTCTTCCGCAGTCATCGTCTTACTCCTGCATGGCCCACGTTTTCACGATTTCCCGCTGCGGATATCCTTCACGATTCCCCGTACGACACCATTGACTACGGTATGCCCATGAATCGCGTAGGACTCCGCGATCTTCGCGTCCAGCTCGCGCTGCTCGGCCCGCGCCAGTTCGGCGCAGACATCGCAGAAATGGCCTAGGTGGGATATCTCGAGGCTCTTCGGTGCGTTCATGTTTTCCTCAGAGAGTGCATGTCTCAGGATCGCTACTGACCTTCCAGCAGTCATCCGTCTTCCCACACTTCGGGCACGGCTTCTCCGTTACCGAGCATCTCCGGTCCATGTCTAGCTGGGCGCGGGATCGAAACTCGTTTCCGCACCAGCAAAAGCAGGTAGATTCGCCGATCTTCTCCCAAGGCTTCATACCCACCCATCACCTTCCGTTCAGTCTGCGACCCCAAGGGCCTTCTTCGCAATTCCATCGATCCGTGCGACATCCACCTTCTTTATTAGCCAGTATTTGCTGGAGAGCCGGATCTTCTTCAATGCAGAACGAAGCATCCGCACTTCGTTGACGAGACCTGGAACAAAATCAGCGATCCTGTCGGGTGGCATATATCGGTTGAATGCCGCCAGCATGGATTCAAGAGTCTTCTCGTCAATCATCTCTACACGACCTGCGTATTCACGTACTTTTCGAGGGTTGCCGAAGCCTTACGCTTTACCATCTCTATCTGAGCTGCGAACCCTATACTGTGGCCTGGATCAGCAACGACGACATCGGAAGCCTCGACGAGAGTGGCTAATGTTGCATTGAGGCCAGCCCAGAGGTTCCTCTTCGCCTCTTCCAATTCGAGATACGAACCAGAACTCCCGACCATAGGCTTGATCGGCCCACGAAGCCTACGGACCTCTTCGATCAACTCCAGAATTAGAACTCGATTCCCAACATGACCGTATTGCGCCTTGACCTTCTTCTCAATCTCAACCAATCGTTTGTCGTCGATCATCTCTTCACCTTCTGCTCAATTAGCGCATCACAACGGACAGAAATAGCCCAGCCAAACAGTCCTTACAGAGCGTACAGCCACGAAGCCATCCACTAATCACCTTTGAACCGCAACGGCATCGGCGTATCTTCTTGAGCTTTTTCATCAGTCACCTTCTATTCATTACACGTCTTCTTGCACTTCGTACGATCGCGGCTCTATCTGCACTCGGATATCTTCAAACGCATCGACCCAAGGGCCACCCCTGGTGACTTGGTACTCTTTTACGAACGAGTCGCCTTCATTCTTCACGACTACTAGAGTACGATCTGGAAGAACAAGTAACCTACGAGCAAGTTCGTGTGATGTCATCGAAGCATCCAATTACGACTCTAACTTCCGCAACTCTGCCAGCGCGTTGTATACAGCATCCACCGCCCCGTCTCCTGCCCACCACCGAATACCAGCAGCGCAGACCGCTCGCCGTGCCTCCGCGAGCTTGGTTGCGCGGGGAATATCTATGGCTATGGCTCGTTTCAGGCCATCATGCTCAGCGTCTGGACAGCTTCGCCAATCGCAAACGGTTACTGGAGCCTTGCTGATTTCTCTCCGCAGTTCGGAGATTATCTCGCCTAGGGCTTCTCGCTCATCGATGCAACGCATAAGGCTGTCGCAGTTAGTATCACGCATTTGTCCAGCTTCTTCAGCTCGCCGCTTCCATTCGTCTCGTTCCTTCCTCGCCTCATCCACGGCATCCCCAGCCTTCTTCGCCTGCTCCTGCATCTCCTGTGCGTGGGCCTTCCACTCGTCTCGTTCCCTCGCCACGCGATCATAGTCCTGCACGGCCTTTGCCCACTGCTCCGAGGAGAGTTTGGCGAAGGACTGACCTTGAGTGCTAAGGATCTTCATATCAGCGCGTGGTTCTTCCTTCATCGTTCTTTCCTTCTCCGCTTGCGGCACAGTGGACATCTTGGCTTTAGCCTTACGTATACCCCGATCCATTCGTGTTTCACGCAGGAGGTTCTCATCGAATCCTCTCTACGGGTGTCTCGCGTGAACCATCGCATTCGCCATCTCAAAGGCATCATGCGCCAGCTTTTCATATCGCACATCTTTGGCTGCTGGATTTGCCAAAATCCCAACCAACGACAGCCCTGCGTAAAAGTCACGAATCGTCAGCCCCTTGTCGGAGAGCATTTCACGCCACCCAGCCTCAGCTTTGTCTCTGATGGCATCCAGATCCGCCCCTACGGCCCGGCGCGATTCTTCAACATCCATCTCTTCACCCTTTGGCTAAAATGCGTTATCGCTTAATGGAAGTCAGCGTAGGATGCTTCTTCAGGAACTTTTTTGCCCAAGGCGGGGTGCCTTCATAGTACAGAAGATCTGGGCAGATGTCGGCACCGTTCGGCCAAGCCAAACACCCCCCTTCCCCAACACGCACTTTTGAGAATCTCCTGTGATCCTTGAGCGGTTCGAAGATTATTCCACTTAGATACGGTTCGAGGTTCATCTCTTTCGTGCTGCCATCCCTGAACGTGATCGCTACATCGAATCCAGACTTGACAACAACTTTAGTAATTCTCATCTTGTTACTCCTACTTTCTCAGCGGATCTATTCCACCTGGATTCTGTCCGCTCATCACTAGATTCCACGCTCGAATGAGTTCAGCGCGATGAAGTTCTGCCCAAGCAAGGACAAGCCGCTCGTCCCTTATTTTCAATTCACCAGCCAGAAGCTCTAGCGTTTCGAGCGAGTATTTTGCCTCATACTCTCCGTGCTCTGCATGAAAATGAGGAGGAAGATGGTCGTTCCAGTTCATCCTGATAATGATTCCGAAGAAGCGGCTTAGGGTCGGCATAGGGCCTCGCACAAAAAAGGAGCCCCCTGGCTTACCCACGGTTTTGACATGGCAGGGGGCCCCGCCGAAGATTTCGTAGAACGTACCGGGAGTAAGCATCCGAAGACTACCCTAGAACTGAGCTAAGGTCAAGTACGATCACCACTCTTGTCTATATTTCGCCCGCTGTTTTGCCGCCCTTCTATACGCCTGGTCATCCGTGTGTGGCATATTCTCTGCTGGCGCAGGGCCTCTGAGGATCAGGGTGGCTAGGCAACTGCGGCAAAGTGGTCGCAATGCTGCGGCGCACGAACTGTCCTTGCCGTACTCGCATCCCATCTCAGAGATCTTCTCAAGTGCCAGCTTGTAGTTTGGGTTTCCCATTCAGTCCTTTTTCGCCGGCATTGGCCTGAGTTTCATTCGGATTGCAACGCAGGAACAGCATCGCTCCGTCACAGCTTCCGTAGGCCTCTTGTCAGTATCGAGTTCATCCCGCCCGATCTCCACCCAGCTTGAGTGCGGACATTGTGTCGCCTTGGATACATCCGAATCGCTTCCAAGATATACTGGGGTAGTTATCTCCCACTCCCCTTCCTGATAGCTTCTCATCGCATTTCAATCCTTCTGTGAAGCCCCTTTGAGCGCGTTCTCTACCCAACCAAGCATTGCCATGTACCGCTCTTCTGGATTTCGGTATCCGAATCTGTATTCTCCATCGTTCAGGTACATGATTTCCCAGACGATGTTGAAGGAGGCCCCGAGTCTGTCGGCAACGTAGCCATCCTCCTGTTCATTGAATTCGCGGGCCACTTCGTCTAAGGCTTCATCTAGCGTCTTACCTTCTTTGAGTCTTCGCTGGAGGGCTAGGGCACCCAGAGCGCATACCTCTCCCTCTTCAGAGAAGGATCCTCCGATCAGGCGCTTCTGAGGGAGGGCAAGAAGCGCATCGCGAAGTTCACATAGGAATGATTGTCCACGCTTACCGTTGATCGCTCGTTCGGTGTTCGCCCGATAGAGCTCAAGCTGGTTTGGGAACTGATCCATGCATCCAGGCTCACCTCGGCTCATTTCTAATCCTTTCGCTGTTTTCTGATGCGCTAGTTTTGTCGTTTACCCATGGGTACGGAGCAAATCTAAGGGCTTGTTTTCAGGCCTTTTCAGCAATCAACGCCATCGGCGTACTTTTCAACAGCTTTTGCAAGAGTCAGGTTTCCTTTGCCGTACCAGTAGACGAGTTCGTCTGGCCTCCACCGTTGGAGTGCATCTTTCTTGTGTACTGGCCGAATCTCGACATGAGTTTCCAGTTCGTTAGGCTCTGCACGCCTAGCCAGCCTACTGGCCTCAGCCTCGCTATCGGCCGCAACGTACATAGTCCGAACCACGCGCACCCAATACAGTTTCATTTCATCGGCTCCACGGTATTCCTCTCCAAGAGTGTTGAGGATCTCGATTGCTTTCAAGACGCATCGTGGACTGATTGGCTTACCATCGTACGAGTCCCAGCCATACTGATACGACGCGAAGCTCTTCAGCTTTTCAATTGCCTCTGCGCGTTCCATCCATTCACCCTTAGCTACAGTCTCACGAATACTTCACTTTTGCTTGAGCTCGGATCAGGGCATCCATCTCCACGACAACATCCACGCAGCGGTGTAGATGCCTGAGTAGATCATTCCTACATGAGAGAAACGGGCCTTTCTCTTTGTACTCCGATAGGATTCCCTCAAGTGGTTTCCCACCGAAAACGCTTCCACCGTAGAGATGCGCATGCACATTAGCGATGGATTCTCGTACCATCTTCGCTATTTTCGCCCTATCGCTTATTTTCCTCTTCATGTCACTTCCCTAAACGCGAATTGTGTCAAACCCTTGCTCCCTAGCGAATTTTGCGCAATCGGCACAGGTGTAATCCATGTAGTGCCAGATCGTTTTGTGCTCTCCGACTCCAGGGCCCGCAGTCGTGCATGGGGTCTCGCAACGATATCGAACGCGATGCGTAGCTCGAATCCGTTTGTATTTTGGTTCAGAAGAACATTGATCGCAGGTACGCATGTTTCCTCCCATTCACGACTACAGGTTGTCTTGCACTACTGCGCCAAAGTCGGCCATGTGGACAAAAGACTTCTCAACGGCTTCCCGATTCGGGAACGTACTCGGGAAGCAATCGAAGATATGTGAGGCCCACCGCTGAACAAACTCGGTACGTCCGATTTTTACGATGCGGCGCGGTGTCACTAGGTTGATGCGTCCGCACCACGGGCATTTCGGATGCTGTTTCCGGCCCCTGTGTCCGCGCTTCTCAAAATGCGCTACGCCGCTCATCGCTTTCCCCCGATCTGCCTGAACGTGTACCCGTAAAGCACGGCATCTCTGAGTGCGCGTTTGATCTGATTCTGCGGAATCGCTCTTCCGAATTTCTGCGGGTCGGCTCGCTTTATCAGGTCGGCCAGCGCCGCCTTCGCGAAGGCTTCAGCGTGAATCGTGACTTTGTTCACAGTCTCTCCCAGTTACGTAGTCACTTTCGGCATTCTCATGCACGGTTTGCAACGCGAATAGCTCGTCGAAGGAGCGGTATATCGATTCTCCAGTGTCTGCCTGTGCCCGCGCTTGCAATACGGCCTCTTCAGCGAGCGACCGATGTTCTCTTTGTGAGTCACCACCTCCAAGTGCGCCGGGTTCACGCAAGAATGCACGCGGCATAGATGGTCAATCTCTTTATCATGCGGGATGTTCTTTCCAGTCGAGAGAGCCCATGAGATTCGATGCGCTCTCCGCTCTCCATTCGTACCGAATTGACCGTAGCCATTTCTGTAAATCGTCCCGGCCCACAACCAACAAGTGTCGGTCTTGTTGACCTTGCGCCAGAAATTGTATAGGTATCTCGCCTTTGTTCCGAGCTTAGGAATCTGGCAGACAACGCAACGGCCATGCCTCCACTGGTGATATCTATTTACCTGATGCTTTTGCGCAGCCACCTATCCTCCATTCACGTAGTAGGCCGTAGAGGAGTCGAACCTCTATCAAGCCCTTATAAAGAGCCCGCTCTACCGTTGAGCTAACAGCCTGCTCGCTTCCAGTCCATCCCGACACTGAATCTGGCTGGAGATCCACCGCGCCTTGCTATGGAGTTCTCCTTTTTTGCTGCCCGCTCTGCGGCAGTAAGGCACTCGTGGCGGGTGAATACCTTCCCCACCCTACCGGGCTGTTGAATCACCCAGACAATCCACACTTTCTTCATAGTCTGCTCCTTCTATGACCTTCGGCCTTTGCGGTGCTCAGTGCGATCAAATCCTTCTGCGATCTCAGCCGCTACGATTAACGCCTTCGATAATGTCCGCATATAAACGGGCGACTGGCCTCCTGTCGCGCAACAGTTTATTTCTGCCACTAATGGCCTGTCGATTAGGTCGACGTAAGTACGGCGCTGGACTCGTACTGTCGGAAGGGCTCCGTCGCTTGGAAGAAACACCTCAACGTATCCACTGCCATCTTTTTCCAGACGCCATTCTGTCTTGAACCCACAGATATTTTTTCGCACTAGGGACATCTCTTCACCTTCCTAGTCTTTGATGTATGGGTTGTAGACGCACTGACACTTCGGCCATTCCTCTGTGGTCCAAACCTTCGCGTTGTAGCTAACGCGAGCGATGACCTTGCCTTCTCCGTCACGTACAACGCCATCAGATAGCTGCGAACCGCCTAATCCAGAACGGTCACGGATCACCTCGTACTTCTTGGATGCGTCGACCATGTTCTCGACTGGGAATCGACGCCCATTCACTTCCATCAGGTACTGGGATGCGCCACTCACCTTCATTGCAGCAGCCATGTCGCTTCCCTCCGTTCCGTTCCTTCCGTTCATTCTCTTCACACTAATAGTATACGATTAACAGGCCGCAGTGTCAACCGAAATCGTATACGATTTGTCAGATTGTTTCCGCTACTGGCCAGAATGTCCAGCGCGTCCCATCAGACTAACGATCTGTCTGCACCCAGTAGAGCAATAGACGCGTGGGCGCCGCTCGTGCCAATGCCGCTGGAATGTGGCACCGCATCCTGGGCGAGCGCACTGTCCCACGCGAGCGTTGTCGTCTTTCTCCGAATCTCGCTTCTTCATCTCTTAATAGTATACGTTTCTATCGGTCACTTGCACCAAAAAAATCGATGAGCATCATCGCTTCCTGTGGATCCGCTCAAATCGCTCAAGATCACGCCCCGAGGCCGTGCGGGCCGTGGATCGGCATGGGCCTATTTCACAGTAGGCGCAGCGTTTTGGAGCCCCATAGGAGCAGCAATCGCATCTCTTGTAGCCGCAGGGGCCCCGGCCGCAGAGGTGCTTCAGTCGACCGTGACCGCACTTCCTACAAGAATCCGTAGTCTTGGCCACTGACTTCACCTTTCAACCATTCTGCGAATCATCCCTTCGGTGCCTTGCCTTTTTTGTTCTTACGCACGAAACGGATTCCCCAGGCCGTCAACTGGTACTTTTTCGCTGGCCGACCTCCAGTGCTCTTTAGTTCGCCGGCCAGCTTGAGATATCCCCATCTCCGAAACGTAGAGATCCACCCAGCCGCAATAGCAGTCGCGCCGCTCTTTTCCGTCCGTTCAATCCCAAGAGTATCCGTGAGATCCCTAGCAGTGAACGGAACAGGCTCGTTCTGTACGCCATTGGCACCGACTCTGAGCCAATTGGTCCGAATCAGGCCTAGGATCTCGTACCAGTCCATATAACCCCATTATAGCCGCAAAACAGCCTACTATCAAGTATTATACTTAAAAGTATACTCCTGCACAGAATTGGAATTCTGTGCCGAGATCCTCCCCATGGGCGTCCTTTGGGCTCCGGGGGTGGGGTTTGGGGCCAATGGGGCCTTCCTAGGTAGCCAGACCATGGCTAGGACTTCCTCAGCTGTTCTGCTTGCGTCGGGATCGCGCTTACCGATTCGATTCTCTGACCAATCCAACCCATCACTGGAACGGCCATTGAGTTTCCAAGTGCCTTGTATCGCGGTCCATCGGAGGCTGGTTTCTTTCGATAAGGAACATCCGTGTAGTTATCAGGGAATCCCTGGAGTCGTTCGCACTCACGCGGCGTCAGACGGCGTACGCTCATTCCAGCTCGCACTCTCGTACCTACTGGGTCATGGCCTGGTCCGTTTGCTCTAAGAGTTCCAGCCGTGCCATATTCTCGGCATCCACTCTGCCCTTCCTGCATCGCAACTGCTGGTGCATGGGCTCCCGCCGCGAGCGGATGGCATGGACCGCCAACCTTTGGATCTGATCGATTCGCCTTGCTCGTCACTTGCGTTGTATCAAAAGCCAGAACTCCATTTCCATTATCCTTAGCCCCTAAAGGTTGCGCTAAGTCATGCGAGTCAAGCGAGTGGACGATTATAGGTGTTCCTCTTCCTGTGCCATCCTCGCTTCCATCGTATCCATCCCCTTTGAGTGCGTGGGTTACATCAGGCACATCTCCAGTCAAAATAGCTCCTGGCCCTTCAGAGGTTAGCGCATCCGTCACCTGGGCATACGGTTTGATTCCTACTTGGTTGCTGGATTGGCTGTTTCTTATTTGTCTAGGATGGATATAACCAGGTTCTGGAGTCACCAGTAGCGGCGCCCCGTCCCCGTCCCCGTCCGATGATGGGCCCTTGAAGTCTCTCGACTTGATAGCAGGACTTACTTCTGGGATGTAGGTTGCGCTATCTTCTCTGTGACTGTCATTGCTGCGGCCTCTAAGGCTGTGCGCAATGCCATCGGGAGTTCCTTTCCTCGCTTCGCGGCTCGGCGGAGGATTCCCTTGCAGGCTGTCGCGCTCAAAAAGAACCGCTGCGGCACATCGCCAATCTCCAAGATGTCCGACAACGAACACGCGGCGCCTTCGCTGGGGAACTCCGAAGAATTGAGCGTCCAGTATTCGGTAGGCCCACCCATACCCGAGTTGCCCCAACCCTCCGACAAAGGAACCAAAGTCCCGTCCTCCCTCGCTTGACAGTACGCCAGGCACGTTCTCCCAGACCACCCAGTTGGGGCGTAGGCGGTCAACAATTGCAAGAAAGACGAGGGCCAGGTTGCCACGCGGATCAGCCAGCCCTTTTCTAAGTCCTGCGACTGAGAAACTTTGACAGGGGGTTCCTCCCACGAGAAGGTCAATTGACTCATGTGGCCACTCCTTGAACTTCGTCATGTCCCCATAGTTCGGCACATTCGGATAGTGACGCTTCAGGACTGCGTTCGGGAAGGCATCAATCTCAGAGAAAAACACTGGAGTCCAGCCTAACGGATGCCAAGCGGAACTCGCCGCCTCAATGCCAGAGCATACGCTTCCGTATCTCATCTGACTAATCCGGCATTTCGCCAAGTACCTGGTCGACTCTTCCCTTGTTTGTATGCGTATACACCTTCGCCATCTCAAGACTAGACCAGCCAAGCCTCGCACGAACGTAATTCCAGTCTGCCCCATGAGCAATCAGTTGGCTCGCGTGGGTATGCCTCAGAATGTGAACGAGAGAAGCCCGATCAGGCTTTACTTTGTCCAGGATGGCCTCGAGCTTAGATTGGATCGTCCGCGGAGCCGCCTTGAATATCATCTCTTGCGGATTGAGCCTAAGACAAATATGGATGAGTTCTATCATCGCAGCAGACTTGTTCCGAAGGTCTACCCGACGCTTTGGCCTCCCTGCCCTCTTGAGCGTAGGGATCCTCACGATGGAAAGAGTACCCTTCGTGATGCTAACATCCTCGCGTCTCAGTAGAAGTGCCTCCCGCAGCCGGCATCCCGTAGCCGCGATGAACCGAATCGTCGAGCCGATTATTTTGCTGAGGGAGTGCGTCTCACGAAGAACGATCTTGAACTCCTGATCCGTCAGCACTTTTCTAGGATCAATGCTTCCATCTAGGAACTGTGCCGAAGCACCCTGCTTCCATTGGGACTTGCAGCACTTTTCTGAGCACGGAATCTTGTGCCCGTTATTAGACTCTGGCACACATCGATGCGAATGCGGGGTGCAAACCCTAGCTCTGTCGCCCACATTGAATCTGGCCATGTATTCGGAGCCACAGACATGGCATGTCGACACTTGGTTGTAGTCTGGATCTGTCCCTGCTGGGAGTCGAGACTTACGGCTCATTGCTTCCTACCCGGCTCCCACATTATCGAACGGCTTGCGGCTATGATCCTGATGGCGAGCCACTCTGGATCCGTATGACCATCTTCGGCCGCAATCGTCTCGACCATGTTCTCTGCCTCGTCTTGCTCGATCGCGTACTGGCGAGTCTGCGAGTAGATCCGAAGGATCTTGTCGAACGCCTCTCTCGAAACGACGCCATGAAGATTGATCGCCCTTCCCCGTTCCCCATTGGGATCCTTGATCTCGCCCTGCCATTGTCGGGTGATGCGGTAGTGAGCCAGCACCGTTGGACGCTGGCAGGACGAGGCCAAGAATCCCGTGGTCTGGCTGGCTCACTGCGGGGGAGTGTATCTGGATGTGCCTGAGCCGTCAAGTGGGCTGCACAGAATGGCCCAAACGTGAACTTCAGAAGGCTCGCCCTCTAGCCACTCTTTTTAGCCCATTCCATCGGAAATGGCCGCACTCTCCAGCTCGAGCGGAGCGGGCATCATCCCACCGTCTAGCGAGCTCTAGGTCGGCTGGACGCTCCCAGGAACGCCAGCAGGGAATGCAGTACCACACATTCGACTCCTGCGGCCTCCTGAGGCCTTCCCAGCCACAGCAAGGGCACAACACCTCTCCTCCGTGTCGCTAATCTCACCTTTCATGACTACGGCTCATTGCTCATCAGGTAACTATTGTAGGAATCGTTGATGTCTTCAGTCCCGCCACATTGTTCCCGCAGTAGAAAGTACGTATCAGTCCACTCCTTTGATGCGCTTGCGGTCAGCCTCAATGGACCAGCAGCGTTGATGTCGCAATGGTGAATCGCACAGATAGGCCTTAGATGCGCTGGGGCGGTGCATCGGTTATCTGGACCCATGAGAGGAAACTCTGGATGCCCCGTGGTTGGAAGAGTTACGCCACGCTTCTTTGCGAACGCCAATGCCATCTTGCAGTATTGGCGCTCGCAGCATCTGTACGTACTTGGGTGCTTACACAGTTGGTCGCAGGCCGACCGTGTATGTTCCGCAATCCTCTCGTAGGCTTCGGCCTTTCCTCCAAATTCCTCTGAGTTTTTCATCGCATCGCATCACAAACTAGATGAAGTCGTGGGTAAGGACAGCCGTAAGGTTGGAATCAACCAGGGACGAACTTTCAAGGAACATACTCACCAGATCAGTGTCAACAACTGGAACGATATCAGCAAACGAAAATACCCCCGTGGTTGCGGCTGGAATTGCCAGGCTAGCTTGAGTAACGCCATTAACCCTAACACGAATTGTCCCAGAGACTGTCGCCGTGTTTATTGCTACGAAGGCACGGAAGTTTTTCAGGTTTCCAGCCCGATTGGTAGGCCATTGGAACTTGGATTCAACCAGATCTCCGCTGGCGCCGGTTACTCCAGTGACCGTAGTTAAGTAGCTGTTTGTCGTGGTCACAGGGAATGGAGGCTTCGTGCCGATATTGACCGTGGTGGCCCCGCTATAGATGACAGGACCGTCGCCACCGCCTGTAGTTCCAGGTCCCTGTACGCCCTGAATTCCCTGCGCTCCTTGGGATCCCTGTGTGCCTTGGGCACCTTGGCTTCCTTGGGCTCCTTGTGGACCAAGATCACCCTGGGCACCTTGCGGGCCAAGATCCCCCTGAGCGCCCTGAGATCCTTCTGGCCCTTGCGTTCCCTGTGGCCCAAGATCGCCTTGTGCGCCTTGCGGACCAAGATCTCCCTGATTGCCTTGTGATCCTTCGGGTCCTTGTATCCCCTGCGGTCCAAAATCGCCTTGTGCGCCTTGCGGACCAAGATCTCCCTGATTGCCTTGTGATCCTTCGGGTCCTTGTACTCCTTGTGGACCTCCAGACGGGCCTTGGTTGCCTTGATTGCCTGAAATACCTGGAGTACCTTGCGCACCGCGGCCACCACCGCCGATCCTGAAGCCGCCACCGCCTACAGGAATTGGAAAACCAGGGCCCATAAATCCTCCCCGCCTCTCTTAATAACCAGGCTAAAATTCTAAATTATTTCTGCCGAACTCCAACTAGGTCACCTCTCTCGCCTTTCGTTATCTACCTAAAGTGCTCAACTCGGAATGAACCTAGAAGACATCTGAATACTTGTCACGCTCCCCGCCCCAGCAGCCGTCGCATCCATGACAAAGCTGAATTTGTCGTTAGCCGAGACAGCAATATCCGTGGTGATAGACAGGTCGCCGTCTGTCCCTGCGGGATACGTCACGGTCAAGGCCGTCGCCACGCCGTTCAAGAAGACAGTAACGACAAAATCGCCGCTTAACGTGTTGTCGCCAGCTACGATAGAGACAAGGAGATCCTTGAGCGTGCCCATTGGGAGAGGGATTCGGTAACGTGAATATGGAAAGGTTTGGAGACCAAAACCGCCATCAAAAAGTGTCCCCTCTACTACTGAACCTGAACTGATAGTTGATACTACGGCAAGAAGCGGAATGATCCCGCCGCCACCGCCTGTAGTGCCAGGTCCCTGTACGCCCTGAATTCCCTGCGCTCCTTGGGATCCCTGTGCGCCTTGGGCACCTTGGCTCCCTTGGGCTCCTTGCGGACCAAGATCACCCTGAGCACCTTGCGGGCCAAGATCCCCCTGAGCGCCCTGAGATCCTTCTGGCCCTTGCGTTCCCTGTGGCCCAAGATCGCCTTGTGCGCCTTGCGGACCAAGATCTCCCTGATTGCCTTGTGACCCTTCCGGTCCTTGTATCCCCTGCGGTCCAAGATCGCCTTGTGCGCCTTGTGGACCAAGATCTCCCTGATTGCCTTGTGATCCTTCGGGTCCTTGTACTCCTTGTGGACCTCCAGACGGGCCTTGGTTGCCTTGATTGCCTGAAATACCTGGAGTACCTTGCGCCCCGCGGCCACCACCGCCGATCCTGAAGCCGCCACCGCCTACAGGAATTGGAAAACCAGGTCGCATAAATCCTCCCCTTCTCCCTTAATGCTCTATTTCAGATGCCAAGGTCGTATGGTAGTCTAGGATTCTCTTTCTCTTTGAACAGATTGTACTGCCATAACCAGAACAGATATAGCTAATCCGATAGGCCAGAGAATCACCCCAATGGCCACAGCCACTGTCCACCAGCTTTCCATTCCAGCGCGTTCTAGTTTATCAGATGTATGCTGGGCAAAGTGGGAGCGTATATTGTGCGCGATCCAAAGGAACCCCGCCATCAGGTAGATTGATCCGCAGAATATCCAGCTGACCGATTCCTGAATAGACTTCACTCCCATTGCTCAACAATCCTATGCTGGACTACTCGAGGCAGTTCCATCCATTGACTCTTCTCAAGTGGCCACTCCATTTGTACTCCAGAGAGCGCGATAAGATTGGTTCTCTGCGTCTCAGTGAGTCTCGGCCATGCATTCGCGCATTCCTTCTCGCGGGCCCGGAATTCGTCGAACTCCATCAATGTCGTCTTTCTGTCATTGCGCGATATTCGGATCCGATAGTTTGGACTCATCCACCTTCTTGGCAGTTCCGAGCAGCTTGAGCCCAGGATGGGCCATTACGAACGCGAACGGGACAGTGGCATCCATCCGCTCTACCCTAGCATCTGGAAGATGATATGGGAGGCGTACCGTATTGGCTAGTCTCTCTGCCTCTTCTTTTGTTCCGAACGTGTAGAGCGTTGATTCAAGGATGACGAAGCAGTTTCTGGACATGACCACGAATACTTCTGCTCCAGCTGGCGGCAACGCATAGACACGGTTGGCACTCTTGGGTCCATTCTTGACCACTTCCTCAAAGCAAAGGAGGCACATCCACCCGAGATTGGTGACGGCGCATTGCCCGAACAGTCCGCACTCTCCGCAGAGCCCATCATCAGCCATGATCTACCTTTCATGCCTTTCAGGATCAATCGAAGATATGCGATTCGTTCCAGCCGTTGCGCCAGCAGATCTCTTTGTAGGTCTTCAAGGATAGCGGGAAGCTGGAAATTCCAACGCCCATGAATATCCGTATCATGGCTTTGAAGGTTCCGTCGACAGACTCTTTAGGGGTATCCGCTTTCCCGAATTCTTCGAAGACCAGAGACATCGCCCAGTCTGCGTATCTCTTTCCGCATTCATCGCATTTCTCTCTTCCAAATATCCCCTTGAGCGAGTCGACCTTGTCCTGGAATTCCTTGAATACAAGCCCGAACTCCCTGATACCAGAAGCCATGGCTTCTTTACAGTTTGAGCAGTGTCCATCTTCATCTTGGTCGCAGTGGCACGGACCAGAACCCATTGATTTCCCCTTTCCCTAAATCACGAATCACTTCAAAGGCTTGTTAATCTCCACTCGGCCACTTCCGGTTGTATATATCCATGGATGCGCGGGAAAGCGCCGCTATGTCAGGTCTGGTTCGGTAAGTGGATGTGCAGTTTCTCTCATGCCGAACAACGCAGGTCTCATCTATCCAGAGATCCCACCCTTGCAGCGTTGCTCGCCGGCACCAATCTGAATCATCATAGCCATATCCAGTAAAGCGTTCATCCAGTAGACCGATCGAAGAAATAGCTCTACGTGGGAGATAGACGCAGACGAAGCAGAGCATTCCGAATTCTTGCCTCAACGCATTTGGGGAGTGGAGTCTCTGGTTCGGATTCCCGACTATGCCATCTATTACTGGAGATATCGCAGCTATGTTCGGTCGTTGAGACCACCGTTCATGGAGTTTGCTGAATCCGCCTATAGTTGCGAGTTCTGCATCGTCGTTCATGAGTACGACATCGTCTTTTCCGCATGCGGCGATACCGAGGTTCGCGTTGCGGGCAAAGATGAATGGTTTCTTGCCCTCGACCCAGCGAACTGGAAGATCACCACAACTGGCTCGCGCTCCGTCATCTACTACTACGATACGATCCGGTGTCAGACCTGGTTCGTTGGCGATTAGAGACCGAATGCATCCACGTAGATTCGTTGTCTTGGCAGATAAGATGACGACACTCCAACGAGTCACGCCTTCATCTCCACCGATCTGCATCAGCGGTCTTTCGTTTCCATCTGGCCTTCCGTACTGCGTTCCAAACTATTCCGATCAATACCCCAGCAACCATACCAACGGATGGTGCCCACCAAAGTTCTCTCACTGCCTGCGCTGGAAGGCAGCCGATGACGGCAAAGAGGATGCCGCAGATAATTGGTCTGGTTGGATCGCAAATGTCGACTGATCCGCACTTTGGACAATCTCCCATTCTCCCCATAACACTTCCCAACATGAAGTCTACATCTTCAGATGCGAATGGAGCAAGTGTCGCGGAGGGGCTATCCGATGACGATTGGGGGTTTCTGTGGAGGAGCAGACTTCAGCCAGTACCTGAACCTACCCTTTCCCTCTCGCCGGCATTCTATATCGTATCCAGAGGCCCTGAGTTCCGATACCACAGTGCTGGCAGAGCAGATCCTAGCCTTCTCCATCAGTTCCCAGGTAGTGGCCCCAGACAAGCCAGCCTCGTATAAGGCGTAGAGCAGCCTCTTCAGCCTATCAGAAGTGTCGGGGTTCGCCTTGTGCATTCCATTCTTGGCCATCCATCCTCCGTTTACACCCTAGGCGCAATGGACCGATCGAATCCCGACCGCCGCACCTGGCTTGAGAGATGAGGCCCACAGCGGGCGCGGAATATACGGTCGGGATTGAATCGGTCGGAAAGTACCTAGGGGCCTCATCTGCGGAAAGTATGCTGTGGAGGAGATGCGCTGTCAAGTACGAAGCGGATTACATTTGCATGAATGCCTTGTTTCACGCCTACGTAATCCAACAAGTCCCGTGAGCCGTGGCGACACTGGAGGGATATGTCCCGCGCTGGTGAGGCGCGGTAGTCGGATGCGTGTCGCCACGGGTCAAGAAACTCACGTAGATCTTAATCAGCCCGGCCAGATTCGAACTGGCGACCTTCTCGTCCCAAGCGAGACGCTCTACCTAGCTGAGCCACGGGCTGGCATCAATCCAAGCTCCTACGACTGCGGGAAGTCCCGAAGGAATATCCCGCGTTCGTATTTACAGTAAACGAAAACGATCTCTGCCATTTTCTTCCTAGAGAGCGCCCAGATGGGCAGAAATCCCTCGTCTTTCAGCCAACTCTCAATGTGCGCCTTCTCGCGGAGCTCGCTATCTGATGGAGGGGGAGCGGGAATGTGTCCAGTCATCTTTCCTCTATTTTGCGACAGTACGACTACGGATAACTGGATGAGTCTCGGTTCTCGCTGGACCGTTCCCTCTCGTAGTCGGTTCGGTCCATGAGGTTCATGAAGTCATCCAAGGCGTACTTGCCGCCAAGGAATCGATAGACAAGGTTCTGTGCCTTCTTCCGATCTACAAGCCTCGGTTGATTCAGCAGCCATTGCAGATCAAGAATATGCTTCGGTTCGCGAGCAGCCAGTTTCATCGTAGCTAGGTGCTCGGGGCTTACGATCTGGATTCCATCGGAGGTCGTTGACGTATTCTCCAGAGCATGATCGTACAAGTCCTTGTACTCATCATTCCGAACGATAAAGTCCACCTTGGCTCCATCGGCTGCTATGAAGGCTTCACCCCCGAAATTGATCGGTCCAAGTCTGGTGAGTCCTAGTTCTGGTACGCCCGCAACTACGAAGTCTACATCCTTCGTCAATCTGGGCGAACCGAATGCCTGCATAGCAACCCCGCCAGCAAGTGCCGCAACTGATCCTGTTGATTCTGACCATTCACGGACTGTACGGAGTATAGAGTTGATCTGCTCTGTCGTGATGAATCTCTCTTTTGGAACCATTGCGTATACTCCGTTCATACGGGCTCCTTGATCCATGGCGACATCATGGTGACATGGTCTGCGTTGCTGAGGCGCAGCAGTCGGTGAGATGTCGCCACGGGTCGAGAAACTCATCAGTTCACTACGCCTCAGCTACTGGAGCCTACCCCGTTTGCGATACTCAGGTCAAGCGGTATTCGAGCTCAGTAGCTACTGCCCGTGAACCAGCCCATGGGCTCCAACGTACAGGTAAAATGACTCCACGACATCTCTCCAGCCATGGATCAGACTCCTAGGTCACGAATGTTCTATTCTACGACGGATCAGTCTCCAACCGACTCAACCCACTCCTCATCGCCACCATAGTAGGCCAGCCAAGAGATGGCGGCATTCACGATAGCTTCCTGCTGCGCATCTGGATTCATTCGAGCTACATCTATCGCACCCACCCTACTATCATCTCTGGAATAGGATCCGCGCTGTCGATTAGTTGGGTTTAGCAGAACTACAAGATCTACAGACGCGCTGCGTTTTGATACCGGCCAAGTTCTATAGCTCTCTCGGTGCGCTTCGTCATCTGGTTCATCTGCAACCATCCATTCGTGGATTGTCGCGCTGCCTCCTCCAACTTCTACCTCAAGCCCACTATTTGGATTCTCTTCACTGGATTGCGCGTAGTAGCGAAAGCTGATATCAGCCAACGCGTCTTCTGTCCATTCCTCAAGTTGTTCTGGCTGAGGACGCGCTGGGTATGGATCAGTACGCTTTTCCCTGCGACGTGGATCCCAACTCATCTCTCGGGCCATGCGTCAAAGCCCCCTATTCACGAATGATTGCTTCTATGACTTTACCCCGTCATCGTACCAGAGTTCCAGAGCCAAAGTGCATGATCGACACTCGCCGCATCCGTCCACTCCTCTTCTCCATCACCGAAAATAACTCCAGCTCTTTTTGCTCTAGGAAAGAATGCTAGGGTAGCTTGGAACTCTGGCATATCTCTTGGGTGTTTCGGAGTAATCCGATAAATCACGGCTTCATATCCGCGCTTGATTGACTCAGATATGTTGAAGCCAAAATCGTCCGTCATGTACGTTTCGCCTATCTCAGAGTGTGCCAGACTCGGATCAACGCTCGTTTCTTTCAGAGTGAATGGGGTAGTGAATTCTGGATTTCGATCCCGATATCGACCTTGGCCCCAATTCATCTCCCCCGCCATCCGTCACCTTTCTGTTCTTCTGTGAATCCATTTCTAAAATGGAACCACGGTAAAAGTGTAGTCTTCTCCAAAGAGACTAATCTTGAACGACTCCATGTGTCTGGAATGAACAACGTTGTCGCGCATAAGGTCTGCCCTCAAACTATACATGGCTTGCCAGAGGCCCTCTGCCTCTTGGTGATCTTGAGGACCACCGTGAGCTGGATCAACTTGGACAAGTATTGCGATCGCGTTCAACGCGACGATCCGTTCATCAACTCTTCCCTCTTCAGTACGTCCATGGATCGGGCTGTGTGCCCGATACTTCCTTGACTGCCAAGCCATCTCACCCGCCATCCATCACCTTTCCGTTCTTATGTGATTAATTACGCCCAACTTTGGCAATGATTCTTATTGCTTCGTCGAGTTTCTCAGCCATTGGCGTACCCGGTTCTACAGGCCAATGCTCCTCCAATTCGTACACTATGGAGGCAAGAGAATCTAATAGATCTGGTGAGGCCGCGATGAGGCGAGCGTTGGCACGAGCCCGCTCCCTGTCACTTGCCCAGGCTTCTGCGGCGATTTTGTCGCCAGAATCTGCGTTATCTGCCCAGATTGCGATACGCCATGTGTCGCCATCACGGAATTCGTGTACTGAGTTACCGAGATGCCACGGCTTAGGGGTGATGTTATACCTTGTAGGATCCCAACTCATCTCTTCTGCCATCGCATCTCCCTATTCGTATTTCCGCTCTTTAGCGACTAGTTGGTCTGTTCCATGTACGTCTTTACCAAGGAATCCATCGCCTTCCTAGCACTGGGGAATGGTATTACGAACTGGTCGCTCTTGTCCTCGCTGTAGATGACGATGTCGCTCGGCTCATTCAATTCGTCTGGTGTTTCAGCTATGCCATGGGAGATTAGATACGCCTCCCAGCCATCGCGTAGTTTCTTATAGACGAAGTCATTGTTTCCTCCAGTCCCAATCCAGCCAAGCCCAACCTTGTGCGCATAGTTCAGGATCTCTTCAGTGATATTCGGCTCCATTGCATCCCTCCTCTTCTGTGCTTCGGATTTCCACGATTCTACGCCTTCGCTGTCGTAGCTAGAAACTCTCTCTGCCCGCTCGTCTCCGCATTGTACTGTAGCGTTGGCTTCCTAGTGCAGACCCACCGCTCTCCTCCCTTGACCCACCGATTGAAGAATTCCCAATCGTGACTATAGCCTGCCTCCTGGCGATCCTTCCACCAGCCGTACTTCAAGATGAGATCCTTCTGGTGAAGAATGCATGAGGTGTCGATCCCCTGATGCTTCGGCTCAGTAAACTTCATGTCTACCTCTCCGACCAGCATAGAGGAGAATCCGAATGTCGCCCCATTACGCCGCATTGCGTCATAGATGCTTGAGATGTGGTCTGGCGTGATGGCGTTATCGTCGTCACAATAGGCGATGAACTCTCCAGCAGCCATCATGATGCCGAAGTTTCTCGGCACAGCTCCGCCTGCTCCATGATTCTTCGGAAGATTTAATGCTCGTACCCGTGGAGACTCTGGCGAATCGAGCGTTGGGTCTCTATCTCCTACAACGACGATCTCAAGGTTCGCGTAGTCCTGGGCTAGAGCGGAACTCACGGCCCGCTTCAGAAGCTCTGGGCGCTTGTAGGTAGGAATCACAACGGAAACCAGGGGCCCTAGTGTAAGTTTCTCAATCCTTGGATCGTCCATTCTATCGTAGTCAAGGATCGGCCACTCCTTGCTGATCTCTTTCCTATACTGTGCATCTGTAAAGTACGGTTCTTCCACCGCCAGAGTATCGTATAGGGTTGAGGCTCCCTGTCGGCGACCATCTTCGTGAAGCGCAAGGATGTGATTGATCTTTGCGTTCACAATGATCGCCTGCTCCTGTGAGCCGACAAGTTTTTCGTGAACCTTGAAGATCCACTGGATCTGTGCGCGATTACGCCAGAGGAATGGCTTTGGGACGAAGTCACGCACCGATCCATCTCCATAGGTAGCCTGGAGAGGAGCAAGGAAGATGTCTTTCTCAGTACGGAATACCATCTCCTTCATGTGCTGGACGGTATTGCTATCCAGTCTCTCGTCAGGATCGAGCATGATGATCCAGTCCGCTCCTTGTCCGAACTGTGTGATGGCCAGATTTCTTGCCTGAGCGAAGTTCGCGAATGCTCCACGCTCAACTCGCACACCGATGGATGTTGCGATCTCCACCGTTCTGTCCTTGGAGCCAGTGTCGAATAGGCACCAATCTCGCGTGACGGTTGAGAACTGCTCAAAGTAGCCCCTGATCCCCGCCTCTTCGTTCTTGGAGATCGCGATGACTCGGATCTTCGGGTGCTTCTGTCGGAAGATCTCTCCATTCCGACTCATGACAGTCTGCACATCCTCCCTGAGTGCCTTGAATGTCGCATGGCGTTCGTGCTCGACGTACGTTCCTCCGACGACTGTGCATCCGTAGCCAAGAGAACTGGCTCGAGCACAGATGTCATCATCCTCGTAGGTATCAAGCCTAGGATCAAACCCCCTAAGCGTCCGATACAGATCAGTAGGAAGCATCACGCATACCCCGACGACCATCTCAGGATGCAGACTCTCGTTCGGAACCTGTGACCGTTCACGGTCCCCCTGGGGTGGTTTTGCCCTATTGCAATATGGCGCCACCAATGGATACTTTTCACTTATCGCTGCGAATAGCTTCTTTGGCGTGTCGTCTACAAAGCAACTGTCGTCATTCATGATGCAGATGACTTTGCGTGTAGCCTCCATGGCTCCGCGGTTACAACCAGCCGCAAACCGGAGATTCATCTCAAGCCGTACAACCTTGTCCGCTAGTTTCATGGCTTCAGGCAGTGGCTCGCACCCGTTGGCAACGAGAATGATCTCCGACCTAGGAGAGAATTCCCTGATGGACTTCAGGCAGCGGATGGCGAGCTCGCTTGGAACTGCCGTTGGTACGACATAGCTGATCTGAGCCGTATCCTCTGGAATCCTGATAACTCCGAGGCCATTGCAGTTCTTGCGAAGTTCTATTTGAAGGCCTCTGGCTGAGGTGAACTCAATAGCAGCCTTCTTCACGTCTGGGAAACTCTCCGTGTCGTGCATAAGGATCAATCCGCCTGGTCGAACGCGTGGAGCCCAGGTTGCCAATTCCTTCTTCACCCTTGCGTACGTATGCTCAGAGTCGATGAAGAGGACATCAAGCTGTTCCGGTAGACCAGCCTTCTGAAGGCTGTCCACATCAGCGGAATCGCATGCCACGAACTGCCAGAGAGGATGGCCTCGCCACGCGTCAGCGTAGGATGGATCCACGTCGACGCTCCAGACTTTTCCTCCACGCCTCTCCACGCCTTTCAGGAGAGCTTCTGTGCTTGAGCCTTCTCGAGATCCAAGTTCCAGCACAATACCTTTTGCGGAAGCCTCAATCTCTGGGAGATGTTCGTGGATGTTTGGGTAATCCCTCCGCTCAGGACCAGTACGGGTCAGCGTTCGGAGCAGACGCATCGTATCCAGAAGCCCATCCATGCGACCGAAGCCCTCATGGGCGAGGAGTGGAGCATCCTGTGGCAGCGTGAAGCATTTCCCACCAGATGCCTTTGTCTTCTTGCAGGCCAGCCAATCGTATCCATGCCATACGAACGGTTTTCCAGGCACATCCCAAGACCACGCCTGATCCACGGCGACAAGGCAGAAGCCATCAAGCCAAGATACTTCCTTGGCCTCCTTGGAGAGTTCCACTGTCTTGGAAGCGGTTCCGTCCTTGAAGGACTGGATATATCTGCCGGCGTGCGGTTTCGATTCCCACCATGGGCCATTGTCCAGAGCGTCAGGAGCCGCACTACCACACGGGCCGTGTAGGCCAGGCTGTAGCTTGGCGACCACACTGACGAACGCAGGAAAATCGTTGAATAGTACGTCATCGTGGACGTAGACGATCCTGCGCCTATCCTTCCAGAACAGACGGCCTTCTTCGTAGGCTTCAAGGATTCCCTTTGCGCCTACCTTGACGAAGACATCCTGGTTAGGAAGTCTGCCCTTGATCCTTTCAGCATCCTTCTCGCTTCTGGATGCGATCACGAAGCATGGCTTATCTGAGGTGGCTTCAGCCACAGGGACTTGCCCCTGTGTCCCAATTCTCTTGTCATGATGCTTCTTGAACTCTGCCGCACGATAGTTCTGGCCTAGGGCTAAATGGTCTTGGATCGACTTGTTGCGCGTGAAGGTGGTATTTTGGTAGCCATCTCTAAAACGGTATGCGTACAAAAATTTGTCGATATGATGGCATTTGGAGTAGAGGTAAAATCTTGAGTAGACGTCCCAATCATCTGCCACGGGTAAGGATGGGTTATAGCCGCCAAGTTCAAACAGTGTCTTGGCCCGGTAGGCCCTTACATGGTTGGGCCCAACAGTTAGGGTAAAGGCGTTCTGCTCATTCCAGTTCTGTCCCCAACTGCCGTAAATGTCGTGATTGATGCATTCGAGCCACCTCTTCCCCCGGTACTCTATCTCTCGATACTTGTCCTGGAAATGCTCAAATGGAAACCGATGGGCACTGCCATCCTCAAAGAAGTTTGCGCAATTGGAGTAGACCATGCCTATTTCAGGGTCGGAGTCGAACGCCTTTCGTATTTCTTCCAGGGCGAAATCAGTCAGAAAATCGTCATGGTCTAATTCAACTAGGTAGGCACCCTTTGACAGCCTTGTCGCGAGATCCTTTACGCCCCCGATTTTACCGATGCTTTTCCCACTACGGAATGGCCGTACCCGAATGTCTTCCTTGGCGAACGCTTCTAATCGCTCCCAAGTTCCATCCGTGGAGTGATCGTCGACGCAAACCCATTCCCAATTCTTGTAGGTCTGTTCGATCAACGATTGGTATGCCTCCCGCAGATAGTCTCCGGTGTTATATGTACCCGTGTAAACGGAGATCAATGGATTCTGCTTCTGGAACTGATGCTCTCCCCAGAGATTGGAGGAATAGCAGCTCTCAATGGCTTGTATGACCGCATCAACCTTCGCATTCGGATCAACATGAATCCATTTCTTGCGGATATCGAATGCGCACCCCATCAGGACTCCTGGGGTGAACGTAGAAGTCACCAAAACGTCTGGCTGAAAAGTGGCTATCGTTGAGAAGATGGAACTCGTCTTGTCCAGATGTCTTGCTTCATAGTCCTTGGGAAGCTGAAACGCTTTCCCAATAGTCAACACCTTCACGCCAGCAGTGGTCACGTTTTGATTCCTATTTGAACATGGGAGGCATCAGGCCTATCCCAATCAGGTAAGAAGCCAGTTCGTCCTCTCCATCAGGCAGATCTGCACGTCCCGTTGGAGTATCTACGTCTACGTTTTCAGTGACGATAAACTGATCTCCTGCGTTTGGAATCGTCTGTAGACCTACAGACATTCCATTTCTTACCGTTACGTAGGTGTTGTACTGCACGGTGCAGTTAATGTCCATAACGGCTACAGCTACAACGGACTCATCTGGCCCATCGACCGAATGCCAGCACTGGATGAACCGATCTATCAGGAATAGGTAGATTGTCATGCCAAACCATTCGCAAGAACTGCCAAGATCTCAGATCCAAACTGGATGAAGCCGAGGGTGCCAGAAACTCTAAGGATTCTTCCAAGTCTCAGCTTTTGGTTTACCCCAACGATGGCTGGAATCGTGTCCTGCGCATTTCCCGCTGTGGCCGTAGAGAGGTAGGCAATGTTTCCTGCTGTTGGTCCAGCATCAAACTGTACCCACGTTCCAGCACCATTGACCAGCATGGTTTGCTGGGCGGTTGCGGCTGTCGACGCTGATTGCGTCACCCCGCAAGCGATTGCCGTAGCGGCAGCACTTGCAATGGCCGCTCGCACTACTCCGCTCGCAGTAGGACGAACGATCTTGTATTGCCCTATGTCGGCGTTTCCGTCATTAGATGCGATGGTCGTAGGTCCGACAATAGAACCTGCGGTTCCTTGGATGTGGTTTCCGCCTCCATCCCTAAGATCCGTCCTTGCGTAGTCTGCGTGTACATACGTTGGTCCAGTCGCGCCGCCTGGGAAGGCTAGGATGTCGCTTCCTGCGGCTCCTGCGAACGTATTGGTTGCCAGTACCCCCATGGCAATGTGGGCATCTCTAGCTAATGACAGATCCAAACCTGCGCCAGTATTCCCTGTAGTTCCAACTACGTCATCGATCCTGATTCTCGATCCCGTCCCACGGATCGCCATGCACGGACTGGCACCCATTCCTGTGATGTCTACTCCGTAGATGTGTCCATCCGTGAAGGACATGCTGATCCCAGTAGTGGTAGAGCCAGTTGGAGCTAGAATTCGTAGGCGCTGGGCTGTGGTCGAGTTTAATCTGCCGATTGTGTTCGTGCCGAACACATTCCCCTCACCGGACGCTCCAGTTCCACTCGCCTGAATCAGAACTCCAGAGAAGCAATAAGAGCCAGCCCCTAGAGTGCTGGCAAGAGTAGTAGTAACTTGAATTCTACCTAGCGTTGCACCTGGCCCGACAAACGCTGAGGTGTTTATCAGCAGGAAGTGACCGCGGTTCGCGTTTACCCCACCGATGGCCCTAGCGCCGACTCCACTAGTAATGGTCGTTCCCGTTTCATCAACGTACGTCGGGACGATTCGTACATCACCAAAATCATTGATGCTGTATGCCGTGAACGCATTCGACGCTCCATCGACGAAGTTCAGCATACATATCGATGGGCCTTGGATGGATCCTGCGGCTCCTCCACCTGTATTGGTTGTTCGTATTCCTGCGATCTGAATTCCTTGCAGATTGAATCCAGTCGGAGCTTGCTGATCGTTCGGCATCGTAGACTTGACAGAGATGTTGTCTACGGATACCCCAGGCTCTTCGATATAGAAGACATCTGTTCCGACTGGGACTGCTGGCAGGGCGTTCGCAACGGTGATGTTGGATGCCGTGTTGGCCCATATCATGGAGGTAGCGTTTCTCAGAGCTACCGTAGTGGTCGTAGAGTTGAAGCGAACTCGCTTCCCAACCAAGGCAGGCTCCGCAGCAAGCCCTGGAGCGCCGCCTCCGCTTAGGACCAGATCAAACTGTGACGCAGAGATGACTCCCGATGGGTTGTACCCAGCAACATTTGTTCCAGCCACCAGTTGTGCGCCAAGATAAATCTTGTCCGCAGTATCGTTTGCAAACGCTACACTACTAGCAGTGGCCGCAGTTTCGGTTCCGCGAATCAGCAGATGAAAGTACCCGTAGAAGCCATGCACTGGAATCGAATCAGCAGTAACTCCATCTTTCTTTAGGTATCCTGCCCCGGCAGCACGTCTCTTGATCGCCACTACTCCGATTTGCCCCTGACCCAATGCTGGAAGTCTAGTGAAAAGTTCCTCAAGTGTTTTTAGGGCTTTCGTTCCTGAGTCAGGCATTGAGGTGTCTGAAAAACCTATATTTTCATCCGATCCACCATCGTAGTCGACCGCATAGTACCTAGTGCCAATCCAGTCAGCTGCGATTGTGTTCCGGGCATGAACAAGCTCTCCCTCAAGTCCGTTGCTCTCTCCAGGAGTAGTTACGGATGAGCCGAGTCCAGCTACGATCTGGACACCTTCAGCCACTATTGGCTTATTGAGATTTCTTTGGGACATTAGCCTATCGTCACTTGGTAGTTCTGAATGTAGGTTGTGTTTGGTGCCCCACTGTTTGATGCCGTTATCTTGACAAAGGTAACACCCGCACCTGGGTTTGCAAAGGCTGCTCCGAGAACATTTTGAGCATCTCCAGCAGCAGCTGTAACGGCTGAAGACAAAGTAGCTTGAACTGTTCCATCCGCAGTATTGCTCGTTCCTCCTGTGCGCACATTATATGTACCTGTTCCACCAGATACTCTCAACAAGGCTGAGAAACGAACGGCGATTGTGGCTGGAAGTGCAGAAAACTCTGCGATGTACTGGTCTATTACGCTCTCAGTTGTTCCATGGGTACTACCGAGAGCTTCTTGACTTACTTGGAAATCAGAATTATTGGGGCCTTGGCGCCCTTGATTTCCTTGCGGACCCTGCGGGCCTTGAGGCCCTTGGAATCCTTGTCTGCCTTGATTTCCCTGATTTCCTTGCGGACCTTGAACTCCTTGGAATCCCTGGTTGCCTTGGTTCCCCTGATTTCCCTGCGGCCCTTGAACGCCTTGGAAGCCTTGGTTCCCTTGCGGTCCCTGAACTCCCTGTGATCCCTGGAAGCCCTGATTGCCTTGGTTCCCCTGATTTCCCTGCGGCCCTTGAACTCCTTGGAAGCCTTGGTTCCCTTGCGGTCCCTGAACTCCCTGTGATCCCTGGAAGCCCTGATTGCCTTGGTTCCCCTGATTTCCCTGCGGACCTTGAACTCCTTGGAAACCTTGGTTGCCTTGGTTGCCTTGGTTCCCTTGCGGTCCCTGAACGCCTTGTGATCCTTGGAAGCCCTGGTTTCCTTGGTTTCCCTGGTTCCCTTGCGGCCCTTGCTCTCCTTGTGGCCCCTGTTCGCCTTGTGGCCCCTGTTCGCCTTGTGGTCCCTGGAAGC
>Ga0334722_10000285_pt1 | contig 77493 bp, 68 predicted proteins | sample C3_bottom_MG_FD_207210 | JGI IMG/M metagenome (GOLD analysis project Ga0334722, IMG submission 207210) | Sediment microbial communities from Yellowstone Lake, YNP, Wyoming, USA - C3_bottom | ecosystem: Environmental > Aquatic > Freshwater > Lake > Sediment | place: USA: Wyoming | collected...
CCCTTCTTAGGACTTTGGTTCTGCCTGATTATCCGTCCGTCCTGTCCCTGCCGAAATTAATTCATAGTAAAAGATCGGCCAAAACTTTAAGTACAATAAATTCATTCCACAAAAGCCCCAAAAATCCTGCTGGGGTTCCGGGAATTTTTTTCGAGAACGGGTGGAGCGGTTTGGTCATAAAATGACTACAGGTTTGGAGATCAGTCCGAACCTTGGAAAGCAAGGGGATGGCCAATGACCTTATTTTATGGCAACGATTACTGCGTTGATGCCGGGACGAACCAGTGCCCCTGCCACCTGGCCGAAACGGGCGAATGCCCCTCCTGTTCCATCTTGAGGGGCGAGGAGGTCTGCCGGTGTGGATGGGCCGGCGAATGTGTCTACCAGCGCTATCTTTTACGGCCGCTATCGCCTGGCCGGGATAACCGTCTCCAGCTGGTTCGCGTTAGCGGTTACGAGAATATTAATGAGCGGGCTTATCTGCTGCGCTTGACGATTTCGGACGAATTATCGCACGAATTACGGCGGCCGGGGAGCTATGTTTTCATAAAGCCGGTCTCGGCGCCAGAATTTTTCTTTACGCCCATTTCCGTTATGGAGGTAGAAAATGGAGCAATATGGTTGGCCGTCGAGATGGTAGGGCCCAAGACCCGGGTCCTCCGCTACCCGGGGCGCGAGGTGTTGGTGAAAGGCCCTTATCGAAACGGGCTCATGGGTTTGCGGGCAGCGGAATCTCTGACATACGGTCAGGCCTTGCTTCTGGCTAAAGGCATTGCTCAGGCCCCGGCCTTGCACCTGGGTCAATACCTTTTGCGTCGGGGGAACGACGTCACTGCCCTCCTTTGGCCAGGGACGGTCGGGGCAGTCTTCATTGCCAACCGCCTCCGGGAGCTTGGGGCCGCGGTTCGCCTCCTGGAAAAATCTCCCGACCATGGCGCCCGAGAGATGGCAGCCGAAATAGCCGCGGGGTCTTATGACCTGGTGGCGAGTTTCGGCCCAGACCGGCAGCACCAAACGGTTGCCGATATCTTGAGCCGGTTGGACCGGCGGGCGGCGTACGTCACCACCAACAATGCCGTTTTAACCTGCGGCGAGGGAATCTGTGGCAGCTGCCTGGTTCCCGCGGCGAGCGGACGAAAGGTCCGAACCTGTAAACACCAGCTGGATGCCCGGGAGCTATGGGGAGCAGGAGAGCGGTTGGGCCTGAGCGAGATTGGTTTACAGTTGCGCGACTAACGCTGGAGGGAGAGGTATGGTGCGAGTGATCGTCGTTGGAGGGGGCTGGGCTGGGGCTAGTGCGGCACTGGCAGCGGCGCGGGCGGGTGCCGAAGTCGTGCTTTTGGAAAAGACCGATCAGCTGTTGGGAGCCGGTTTGGTGGGCGGCATCTTTCGCAACAACGGCCGTTTTACGGCGGCCGAGGAGGCCATCGCTTTGGGGGGAGGCGAACCTTTTTTCATCATGGACTCAGCCGCCCGGCATAAGGATATCTCCTTTCCCGGGCACCGGCACGCCAGTCTTTATGATGTAACGAGGGTCGAACCGTTGATGCGAACCCTTTTGCAGGAGGCCGGGGTGGAAGTTCTTCTCCAAACCAGGGTAACCGGGGTCCGGGTTAAAGAAGGCTTGGTCAGCGGCGTCATCTCGGAGGAGGGTTATCTTTTTACCGGCCAGGCCTTTGTCGACTGCACGGGAACCTCCGGCCCCATGGGGAACTGCCTTCGCTACGGTCACGGTTGCGTGATGTGCATCCAGCGGTGTCCCGCCTTCGGCCCCCGCGTCAGTCTGGTCGACCGGGTGGGAGTGAAAGAAATGGCCGCCGAGAAAAGGGAGGGCTTTTATGGGGCCATGAGCGGTTCGGGCGAATTATCCCGCGAGTCGCTGGATCCGGCGGTCTTGGAGCACCTGGACCAGGATGGCATCTATGAGGTCTCCCTACCACCCCGCCTGGTGAAGGGAAACAAGCTGGCGGCCAAAGCCTGCCAGCAATATGCTTTACCCGACTATGCCGAAAAGCTCATCCTGCTGGACACCGGGCACGTTAAGGTGATGACCCCCTTTTTACCGCTGGAGGAATTGCGGACCCTGCCCGGTTTTGAGCGGGCGCGGTACATAGATCCCTACGCCGGCACACGGGGGAATTCCGTGCGTTTCACGGCCATTGCTCCCCGGGACAATTCTTTATTGGTACGGGGGACGGCCAACCTCTTTTGTGCGGGGGAAAAGGCCGGCGTCTTCGTCGGCCATACTGAGGCGGTAGTGACTGGACTTCTGGCTGGTCATAATGCCGTGCGCTGGGCCCTGGGGCTCAAACTTTTGGAGTTGCCCCGCGAGACGGCCATTGGGGATTTCATCGCCCACTTTAACGATGAACTCGAGCGGGGGGAGGCCTTGAAAAAGTCTTATACCTTCTCCGGCTCGGTTTACTTTGCCCGGATGCAGGCGATGGGCCTTTATACTACGGACAGGGAAGCCATTGCCCGGCGGATCGCCGCTCTGGGTCTAACGGGAATCCTTAGCCAGCGCCTGAATTGAAGCTCATCGCTGGCCTGGAACGGGACGGAAGGTTTCGACGGGCGGAGGAGGTTGGAACGGTAGAGACCGTCCATAACGGGTGACGATTAATAGGTGGTTGCAGGCCCATTCGGACGGCCTCCATACACGCCGTGTAGGCCCCCTTATCTGGCCGCTTAAGGATTACCGCTGGCGAAAAACGGCCCTTGCGGGCGGCAACAAACCCGCCCCACAAAGTTTCGGCCAGCGGTATCTTATTTCTATTGACGAAAGGAAGGCGGTACCGTTAGAATGGGGTTAAGCCCTGGTAACCAAACACCCGCCAGCCGGCCGACCAGCTTGGCCGGACCTACTTTCTTGGACAAGCCACGCTTAAGGAACGGCCTGTTTGGGTGGGTGGCAGCCACTCAGGGCAAGAACAGAAAAAGGGGGCAAGCCGGGGACGGATCGCCGATCGGTCCAAGGGAACCCGGGAGTGAGTTGCTGGCAAAACTCTTTTATTTATTTGTCGCCTTCTTTCGCCTGGGGATTATCGGTTATGGTGGGGGTCCCTCCATGGTCCCCCTGATCAAGATCGAGGTGGTCGAGAACTTCCACTGGATGACGGCGGAGGAATTTGGAACCATCTTCGCCATGGGGAACGCCCTGCCGGGGCCTGTGGCCACTAAAATGGCCGGTTATGTGGGCTATAAAGTAGCCGGCATCCCAGGGGCCCTGGTGGCTTTGCTGGGCATCGCCGGACCGTCGGTCTTGGCCATGATCCTCCTTTATAAATTCCTGACCCAGGCCCAGAACATCCCGCAGGTGGCTGGGATGATCAAAGCCATCAAGCCTGTGGTCATCGTCCTTTTGCTGTTGCTCATTTTGGAGCTCTGGCCCACCTCCTTTACTGGTTGGATGCAGGCCGCCATTGCCGTTGCCGGATTTATTGCCATTCGCTTCTTGCATGTCCATCCCATCTGGGTGGTCGTGGGGGCCTTGGCCTTTGGAGCGGCCGTGCTGCGGTAGAGACTGCTGAAGCGGGGCAGAGGCGGCAGGCCCTGCATTCCTGGGAGGAAGAGGATTAAAGTCCTCGGCGGTAGTTGCGTATTTTGGAAGGAAAGCTCATCTCACGAAACAACGCGTTTTGGGAATTATACCTGGCAATCACCTGGAGCTCGTAATCACCCGGGGCTGGCATAGCTCTTCCGTTTGCACCGACTTGTGCTGCCACCGTTCATTCGCGTAAAGAGTTCTACACTGCCTAAGGCGTCGTCGCGCGTTCTTCTTCCAGCAGGTCGCCGAGCTGGTGCCAGAGGAGTTCCAGACGATCAAGACCCGTGGACGTTCCGGCCGCCAGGTCCTTTCTCAGCCGGGCCAGCTCATCTTGTATCTGGCGGAAAGCTTCTTGCCGCGCTGGGGGGAGGGAGCGGGCGTATTTGCTCAATACCTGCTCGGAGAGCTGGAGTTCCCGCTGAGCCTGGCCGCTGTCTTGAGCCAGCAAGTTTGTTTTGACCTTCAGCACCTCCTGCCGAATCCGCAGCAGGAGGTGCTGCCATTTCAGGATTTCGTAGCGGGAAGAGGTGTCGGCTGCCTCCTGCCCCACGGCCTCCCTGAATCTCTGCTCCAATTCGACCACCTTGTCGTTTAACGCCTTTTCGGCGAGTTCCAATTTCTCCTGCAAACCGGCTATTTCTTCGCGGTTTTTCCGCAGGGCTGCCCGCACTTCCAGGACTGAGCCAGGCTCTAACGACTGGGATTCGCTTTCCACCATATCCTTCAGCCGGGTTGTGCTTTCTTCGAGCTTAAGCAAGCGGTCCTCCAGTTCGGACACCTTTTTCCATTGCTCCTCGCCACGCTTGGCCTTTTCCTCAACGATCCCCTCGAGCTCCCTTTTTTGCGCCTGTAAGAGCCAGTTGGTGACAAAAAAGGCGGCGCTGCCGGCGACCAGAGCCACCAGGAACAAAGCCAGCAGCCCTTTCCAGGTCTCGTAAAGGGTATGCCAGAGGGGGTGAAGTTTTCTTTCCGTGGGCACGGTCATCATCCTTTCTCTGCCCGTTCTTTTCGTTTGTATTGCAACCCTGGGCGGGGAATGCCTTGAAGGGGCTTCTGTCACAAAGGGGGCTTCTGTCACATTTTATGAGGTGGCCCGTCCGCGGATGTCTCTTTTCTGTTCTGAGAAGGGCTTTGGCTGGAAAAACTATGGAACGGTAGAACTGAGGCGTGTTGTGGTCAGGGACAGTTTGGCGACGCCGCGGCGGCCAGTCACGCTGTGGCTATCCGAAAATTGGTCGAACCGGTCAAGCATTGCGGTCTTGTTTACTACCGTCTGCCTGCCATCATAACTTTTCCCAGGACTCAAACTCTGACTCATGGTACTTTGCAAGATCTCCAGGCTGGAATAAAATATCAACATGAGCTTGGGGACAAAGTGTTAGCCATCTGGAACCGGCCGACACGGCTGGAGGGGTGAAGATATGGATTCAAGAGGTTTGCTGGCTATCTGGGTCGGAAAGGTGGCCATCGGGCTCAGTCGCTGGTTGGGCAAGGGTGGCTCAACTTTTCCCGGCCGGGTCGCCCGGCGCATCGATCCTGACCTTTTGAAAAAACTGGCCCGCTTACCGAAAGAGGGCAACATCATGGTCAGCGGAACCAACGGGAAGACCACCACCAGCCGGATGATCGCCAGCATTTTGGAGGCGGCCGGGAAAAAGGTCGTCCATAATCGGGCCGGGGCCAACCTGCTCGTCGGCATCACCACCGCCTATCTCGCGCGGGCGACCTGGACGGGCCAATTAGAGGTGGATGTGGGGCTGGCGGAGGTGGACGAAGCCTCAGTGCCGAAGGCGGCCCGCGAACTCGCTCCACGCGCCATCACCGTCACCAACTTCTTCCGAGATCAATTGGATCGTTACGGGGAGCTGGAACACACCTTTTCCTTCATTCGTGAGGGATTGGAGCAATTACCCGCCAGCGGGCTGGCCATTTTGAATGCCGATGATCCCCTGGTGGCCAGCTTGGCGCAATTCTCCCCGGCCCCAGTCACCTTTTATGGTTTGGCCGACCCCTCCCTGGCGCAAGAAGAGGAGGAGACGCGGGACGTCCGCTTTTGCCGGCAGTGCGGCGAGCGTCTGGAGTACGGCCGTACCTACTACGCTCATCTGGGCTGGTACCACTGCCCCCGCTGCGGTTTCCGTCGTCCGGAGCAGGATTATGCCGCCCGGAGCGTGCGTGTGGGTTCGCGCACGACTCAACTGGAGGTGAGCACCCCCGCGGGGGACCTGGAAACGGAGATCGCCGTGCCCGGCGTTTATAATGCCTACAATGCGCTGGCAGCGGTGGCTACCACCATGTCGCTGGGTATCGCGGCGGAACTGGTGGAAAAGGGGCTGCGCAACTTCGTCACTTCTTTTGGGCGCATGGAACGCCTGTCCATGGCCGGGCACGACGTCTTTTTGGCTCTGGTGAAAAACCCCACCGGTTTTAACGCCGTCATCAAGACCCTTTTAACCGGTCCGGAGAAGAAGAACGTGATTATTGCCATCAACGACAAGTACGCCGACGGTACGGATATTTCCTGGCTGTGGGACGTGGATTTTGAGCGGCTGGCGGCAGCGGAGGACAAGATAAACTTCGTTCTCGCTTCCGGGATTCGCGGAGAAGACATGGCGGTGCGCCTGAAGTACGCCGGTTTTCCTGTGCAGAAGCTGGCCATAGAAAACGATCTCAAGCTGGCTCTGGAGGAGGGACTGCGCCGGGCTGGGACTGGGGAACCCCTCTATATCCTGCCCACTTACACCGCCCTTCTGGAAATGCGCGAGATCATCAACAAGATGGGTTACGGAAAACCCTTCTGGGAAGAATGAATCCGCAGGGGGAGGCAGGGCCATGGCTGATCTGACCATTTCCGTTTGTCATCTTTATCCCGATCTGATGAATCTTTATGGGGACCGGGGAAACATCATCGCCTTCACGCGCCGCTGTGAGTGGCACGGGATCAAGACGGTGGTGCAAAGCGTCACCTTGAACCAGGTGGTGGATTTCACCACTTTTGATTTCATTTTTATGGGCGGGGGCCAGGATCGGGAGCAGCAGGCCATATGTTACGATTTTCAGCAGGTGAAGGGCACCTCCCTCCACGAGGCGGTAGAAGCTGGAGTGGCCCTTTTGGGAATCTGTGGGGCCTACCAGCTTTTGGGGCGCTCCTACAAAACGGGGGAAGGCCTGGAATTGCCCGGCTTAAATATCCTCGATGTCTGGACGGAAGCCGGTCACCGGCGCATGATCGGAAACATCGTCGAGGAAAGCGACCTCTTCCCGGGTGGCCCCAAAACCCTGGTCGGTTTTGAGAACCACTCCGGGCGGACTTTTTTGGGCCCCAAGGTCCGCCCCTTGGGGAAAGTTCTGGTGGGATATGGGAATAACGGAGAAGATGGGACGGAAGGGGCCGTCTACCAGCATGCTATTGGGACTTATCTGCACGGTTCGGCCTTGCCCAAAAACCCCTGGCTGACGGACCTGCTCATCACCTGGGCCCTGGAGCGCCGCTATGGGCGGGTCTCTTTGAAGGAACTGGATGATAGCCTTGAGGTCAGAGCCCATCAGGCGGCCCGGCGCCGCGCGCAGGAGACCTGGGGGAAGATCAAGGCGGGCGTAAAATAATGGCGGGGTCTACTTTTAAAAAAGACAGGGGCGAAGAAAAATGGTAACATTGGAAATGGTCAAAGCGGATCACGAGGTACAAATCTACCTGAATAAGGCCCATGAGCACCTGGGGGCCATCGGTTATACTGAGCACGGTGCGCGGCACGCCGAGCTGGTCTCCCGCATCTCCCACAACATCTTGACCCACCTCGAGTATCCAGAACGCCAGGCGGAACTGGCCGCCATCGCCGGATACCTCCATGACCTTGGCAACGTGGTCAGCCGGCATAACCACGGGCAGACGGGGGCCATGATCGCCCTCTCCATTTTGAAAAGGCTGGGGATGCCGCCGGAAGAGATCGCGGAGGTGTTAGCGGCCATCGGCAATCACGAGGAGGAATATGGTCAACCCGTAAACATCTTGAGTGCGGCTTTGATCCTGGCCGACAAGTCCGATGTCCACCGGAGCCGCGTTCGTAACCCCGATCTGGCCACCTTTGACATCCACGACCGGGTTAATTACGCCGCCGAACGTTCTTTTCTTCGGGTCAACGGCGCTCAAAAGACCATCACCCTGGAACTTAAAATCGATACCAGCATTTCACCAGTGATGGATTATTTTGAGATTTTTTTAACCCGGATGGTGATGTGCCGCCGCGCTGCTACCTATCTTGGGTGCAACTTTGAACTCACCATAAATGAAACCAGACTCCTTTAATTACGTTGACAAGAATTCTTTTGAAGAATTATAATGAAAATCGTGCTTAAAAAAGCTTGAGGGGGGAAGGGTGTGGGACGAAAAAACAGCGGCCTCTATTTGGCCTTGCTCGTCCTTTTGGTTATCGCCGTTGAGATCTACCTCACAATCGGTAACCCCATTTACAAGAAGATTCCCCTGGGACTGGATCTCCGCGGGGGCGTCCATGCGGTTCTCGAGGCCCAGGATACTCCGCAGCAACCGGTAACGCCGGAGGCCATGAAAAAGGCCGTCGACATCATCCGCTATCGGGTAGACAAGTTGGGCGTTTCTGAACCGATCATTCAGCAACAGGGGCGGAACCGCATCATCGTTGAACTGGCCGGGGTCGATCCCCAGAAGGCCATCGATGTCATCGGGCGGACTGCCCTTTTGGAGTTTGTCGACGATGCCGGCAACGTCATCGTCACCGGTGCCAACCTGAAAAGGGCCGATGCCGAAATATATAACGGCAAGAACCTGGTGACTTTGGAGCTGGACGAAGAGGGGACCAAGAAATTTGCTGAGGCCACCGCCCGCCTGGTGGGCAAACCCATCCACATCCTCTTGGATAAACAGACGGTGCAATCACCGACTGTGCGGGAACCAATCCCGAACGGGCGCGCTCAAATCGAAGGCTACGCCACCTATGAAGATGCCCGGAACATCGCCATCATCCTCAATTCGGGTGCCCTGCCGGTTAACCTGAAGATGGTGGAGAATCGCTCTGTTAGTGGGACATTGGGTAGTGACTCCATTCGCCAAAGCTTGCTCGCGGGTGCTGTTGGCCTTGCGGCCGTTGTTCTTTTCATGCTGTTAATTTACCGGGTACCGGGGTTGGTCGCGGATTTCGCCCTGTTGCTTTACGTGTATATCGTGCTGGCGGCTCTGGTGACCGTTCATGCCACCTTGACGTTGCCTGGCCTGGCGGGTATTGTTCTCTCCATCGGTATGGCGGTAGACGCCAACGTGATCATTTTTGAACGGATAAAAGAGGAAATCCGCCTGGGGAAAAAAATCCATTCGGCCATGGAAGCTGGCTTCAAGAATGCCTACCGGGCCATCTTGGACTCCAATGTGACGACGCTCATCGCCGCGGTGGTCCTTTTCTACTATGGGACGGGACCAATCCGGGGATTTGCCGTTACCTTGACCATCGGTATCTTGGCCAGCATGTTCACGGCAATAACGGTGACGCGGATCATCCTCACGCTCATGGCTGACAGCCGTTTACTCAGCCTGAGCAGTTTTGTCCACCATCTGCCGGGGGGTGAAAAGTGATGTTCGACTTCATGGGCCGGTGGAAGATCTGGTTTACCTTTTCCGGTCTGCTCTTTTTGATAGGGCTGATCTCGTTTATCGTCCAGGGGCTCAATTTGGGGATTGACTTCACCGGGGGCACCCTTTTGGAGTTACGTTTCGAAAAGGCTCCCGCCGTGGATCAAGTTAGGAGCGTATTACACGAATTTGGTCTGGAGAAGAGCGTCATTCAGCAGTCCGGAACGGATGCTCGGGAAATCCTGATCCGGACGGTGGCCCTTTCTAACGAAGAGCGGGTCAAACTTACCAACACTCTGGGCGAGAAGCTCGGTAAAGTGGAGGTCCTCCGGGCGGAAGACGTTCAGCCGGTCATCGGAAAGGAATTAACGCGGTTGGCGGTCATCGCTTCGGCCATCGCCGTGGTGGGGATGATCATCTACATTACCGTCCGTTTTGAATTCAAGTTCGCCATGGCCGGTATTTTGGCTTTGGTCCATGACGTAGGTATCACCATCGGCATGGTCTCCCTTCTGCGGGCAGAGGTGGGGGCACCTTTCGTCGCCGCCATCCTGACCATCTTGGGTTATTCCATCAACGACACCATCGTCATTTTTGACCGGACCAGGGAATTGTTGAAGAGCCGGCGGAAAGGAGAATCCCTGGCTGAGCTCTCCAATCGCAGCGTCAACCAGACCTTGACCCGGTCCATCTATACTGTTCTGACCACCCTTTTCACTGTCGTTGCCATCTTGATCTTTGGCGGGAAGACCATCCAGGATTTTGCCTTAACCCTTTTCATCGGCATTACCCTGGGCGCTTACTCCTCCATTTTCATTGCCAGCCCCATCTGGTTGCTTTGGAAAGAGCGGGAGGAGAGGGCGCGAAAGGCGGCGCGGGCTTAGGCCGGTCAATGCTGGCTGGTACAGTTGGCCCTGCTCCTTCAAGCGCTGGGCCTGGCGTCAGTAGAGTGCCATTTTTATGCGGCCCAACCCATGGCGGTCAGGTGAAAGTCAGCAAGGGCGCGCGGGCTGGTTCGTCCAGAGGACAAGATCAGACGAAATCCAAGTTAATATGGTGAACCTTACCTTCGGGGCCGGGTGCGAAGTCTGAAAGCAGGCCGAAGCAATGGGGCGATCCTGCCAGCCTTTGTCGAGGGTCCCTTCTTTCTGGAGAGGGCCTCCTGAACTGCTGGCAGGAAGCCATGGATGAGCGGTCGCTGGCTTCTATTCCTGACCGGCGGTGAAGCTCCCCCGCTAACGATCAAAAATAGGTTTATGACGGCATTACGAGAAACCTGGTCAGTTTTCCCGACCAGGATGTCTTTGAGACCGTTTCGGGAGGAGACGAGCCCGCGAGCCTTCGGGCAGGACCTGGTTGGAATCCAGGGCCGACAGTATAGTCTGGATGGGAGAAGGTTGTCAGATCCAACCACAGGTTGGATTATCTTCCTTAGACTTGTCAAAACCCCGGGGAACCCGGGGTTTTTCCGCTCTGGGGGTTGAGACCGGTGACAATAGACGAAAGCTTTATGCAGTTAGCCCTGGCTCTGGCCCAGGAGGCGCGGGGAAGGACAGCGCCCAATCCGATGGTTGGGGCTTTGGTGGTACGCGAGGGAAAGATCGTCGGCCGTGGGTACCACCGCCAGGCCGGTACAGAACACGCTGAGGTCGTTGCCCTCCGGGAAGCGGGGGAAAGGGCCAGGGGGGCCACGCTTTACGTCACCCTGGAGCCCTGTTGTCATTACGGCCGGACCCCGCCCTGCACCAGGGCCATTTTGGCGGCCGGGATTAAACGCGTGGTGGTGGCGATGGTCGATCCCAACCCGCAGGTGGCGGGAAAGGGGATTCAGGAGCTCCAGGAGGCTGGGGTTGAGGTGACCGTGGGGGTATTGGGAGAAGCGGCCTCCCAGCTTAATGAAGTCTTCATCAGATACATTACGACCGGGTTTCCCTTTGTCATTTTAAAGATGGCCCTGACCCTGGACGGGAAGATCGCCACGGATCAGGGCGACGCCTTTTGGGTTTCGGGGGAAGAGGCCCGCCGGTGGGTCCACCAGCTTCGGGATCAGGTGGGGGCGGTGATGATCGGTGTCAATACCCTTCTGCGCGATGACCCTCTCTTGACGACCAGACTGGACGGACAGCGGGGACACGACCCGGTACGAGTAATCGTCGATAGTCGCGGCCGGACTCCCATCACGGCGCGGGTGTTGGGGCTAGAGTCAGAGAGTCCAACCATCGTTGCCACCACGCCACTGGCGCCAGCGGAGAGGTTGGAGCAACTCCAGCGGGCCGGCGCTGAGATCCTCCTTTGTCGCCAGAAATCAGGTCAGGTCGATCTAAAGGACCTCTTTTGGCAGTTAGGGCGCCGGGAGATCACCAGCGTTCTTCTGGAGGGTGGAGCCAGGCTTAACGCCAGCGCCTTACGGGAAGGACTGGTGGACAAAATCCACTTTTTCCTGGCGCCCAAAATCGTCGGCGGGCTAGCCGCGCCGGGACCCATCGGCGATCTGGGAATTATAAGGATGAAAGAGGCCATCGCCATAAAGGACTTGACGGTCGAGAAAATCGGGAGCGACTTCCTTTTTACCGGGTATCTCCGAGAAAAATGAGTTCGCGGCGGTGCCGGCCGGAGGGGCGAAGCTGAACCGTAGTGCGGTCGGCAGAGGTAACGGATGGCCCTGAGGTCAGCCGCCGCCGCCGCGCCGCTGACCGAAGACGCTGAGGCGTTTTGGCGCCGCCGCCTGATGGACAGGCCGGGCCACATCACTGGCAGAAACTAGTCATTTTCGCGGTTGCTAAACGCTGGAAAGGGGGGAAGCCGTTGTTCACCGGATTGGTAGAAGAACTGGGCGAGGTGGTGGCGGTGAAAGCCAACCAGCTCGAGATCGCTGCCCCGCTCCTATCCAAGGAGCTCAAAATCGGCGATAGCCTGGCCGTTAATGGGGTTTGCCTGACGGTGATCTTCCGTACGGGGACCGTCATTGGTGTTGAGGTCATGCCCGAAACCTGGAGAAGGACCAATCTCGGCCGGCTGCGGCCGGGAATCAAGGTCAATCTGGAGGGCGCTCTGCGCTTGGGCGATCGTCTCGGCGGACATCTGGTGACCGGACACGTGGATGGTATCGGCATCGTCCGGGAGATGAGGCGGGAGGGCAACGCCCTGGTCGTCGAGGTCACCGCCGACCCCGCTCTTTTGCTCTATGTGGTACCTAAAGGCTCCATTGCCCTCGACGGAATCAGCCTGACGGTGGTCGAGGTGACTGGCGAGGCCTTTACCGTATCTTTGATTCCCCACACCCTGGAGGTCACCAATCTAAAAGACCGCCGCAGCGGGGATTCGGTAAACCTGGAGGTGGATATAATTGGCAAGTACGTCCGGCGCTTTCTGGAAAACTGGGACCACACCGGGCGGGGGTCCCCACGTCGCCCCGGCGAATGCTCTCCAAACCCAGGCCTGACGCCCGAATTTCTCGCTCGTCACGGATATCTTTAGGGCCGAAGGAGGTAAGTCTCTTGTTTAACACCATTGAAGAAGCCCTCAGCGATATTGCCGCTGGCCGGATGGTCATCGTGGTCGATGATGAGAACCGGGAAAATGAAGGCGACCTGGTCATGGCGGCGGAAAAGGTGACCCCAGAGGCCATTAATTTCATGACCCGCTACGGCCGGGGCCTGGTCTGTCTTCCCCTCACGGCGGAGCGAGTGGAGGAGTTGGCCCTTCCGCTTATGGTCCAAAAAGAAGGTGATCCCCTGGGAACGGCCTTTACCGTATCCATCGATGCCCAAGAGGTGACCACGGGGATTTCGGCCTTCGAACGCGCCCTGACCATCAAGCGGGCCATTGATCCTGGGACCAGGCCCGAGGATCTGCGGCGGCCCGGGCACATCTTCCCCCTCCGCGCCCGCGAGGGAGGGGTCATTCGGCGTCCCGGGCATACTGAAGCGGCCGTTGATCTGGCCCGGCTGGCCGGGCTTTATCCGGCCGGGGTCATCTGCGAGATCATGAATGAAGACGGGAGTATGGCCCGCTTGCCGGAACTCCTGGCTGTAGCCCAGCAGCACGGCTTGAAGATCATCTCCATTGCCGATCTCATTCAATACCGGTTGCGCCGGGAGAAATTCGTCCGGCGGGAAGGTGAGGCCGATCTTCCCACCCGTCACGGCTTTTTCCGAGCCATCGCATACCAGGATCTCTTGAGTGGGGCCACCCATCTGGCTCTGGTCAAAGGGGAGATCAGCGGCGCTGAGCCGGTACTGACTCGCGTCCATTCGGAATGCTTGACGGGCGATGTCTTTGGTTCTCTGCGTTGTGACTGCGGTGAGCAACTGGATCTGGCCATGGCCATGATCCAGCAGGAAGGACGCGGCGTGCTCCTCTACATGCGCCAGGAGGGGCGTGGAATTGGGTTAGGGAACAAGCTCAAGGCCTACGCCCTGCAGGATGGCGGTCTGGACACCGTCGAAGCGAATCTCCGCCTGGGGTTCCCGGCGGATGCCCGGGACTACGGCACCGGCGCGCAGATCCTGGCCGATTTGGGAGTGAAACGGTTACGGCTTCTGACCAATAACCCGAAAAAGTACGCCGCCTTGAGCGGTTACGGCTTAGAAATCGTTGAACGAGTACCCCTGAAAGTCGCCCCCAATCCCATCAATCGATTTTACCTGGAGACCAAACGCACCAAACTAGGTCATCTGTTGTGAAAGGGGAATCAATATGCCGAAAACACTGGAAGGTAAGTTGCTGGGCGAAGGGCTGCGGTTTGCCATCGTCGTCAGCCGTTTCAATGAGTTCATCACCGGAAGGCTGCTGGCGGGGGCCCTGGATGCCCTGGAACGCCACGGAGTGAAAGAAGAGGACGTCACGGTGGCCTGGGTGCCGGGGGCCTTTGAAATCCCCCTGGTGGCCAAACTATTGGCTGGGAAGGGAACCTTTAACGCCGTCATCTGTCTGGGGGCGGTGATCCGCGGGGCTACTCCCCATTTTGAGTATGTCGCCGCGGAGGTGGCCAAGGGCATTGCCCAGGTGGGACTGGCGACAGCGGTGCCCACCATCTACGGCATTGTGACCGCCGATACCCTTGAGCAAGCCATCGAGCGGGCCGGAAGTAAGGCGGGGAACCGGGGTTGGGAGGCAGCGGTGACGGCCATCGAGATGGCCAACCTCCTTGAGAATATAGCGGACCCGCCTTCGCCGTAACTGCGGTTAGTCGAAAAGCGTTTCGGATAGGAGCTGGCTTTTTTGGAAATAAAATGGATGGGGTGACTTGGCGGCACGGGAAGGCGCCTGAGTCGCGGGTTGGAAAGCCGGGCCCTTTGCCATTCAATGCCGGATGGAAACGCCGAATGGACACTTAGGGTTTCTCGTGCCGCGACCTCCGGTGCCCGGAAGACGCCATTCTTCCGTCCGGGTGGGACACCTGGAGCCGAGGCCTCCCTGTCGCTAGATCCTGCCTTCAGAGGTGGGTATGTTCAGCCCAGAAAGGAGCGAAAGCCTGGTCAGGGGGAGGCCACTTAACGAGGACTGGCACAACGTATCAGGAATTGTTAAGTATTTGAACCAGGGAACTGCTTGCCCTTTATAACCTTGCCCCTAAAACTGCTTGCGCTTGTTTTGGGCGGCCTGGGATTGGTCGGGACCGTCTGGCCGGTTTTACCGGGCTTTTTTGTCCTCCTGGTCACCGTCATCTTTTGGGCCACCATCACTGGTTTCCGCCTCATCTCTTGGTCCGCCCTCCTGGGCTTAATGCTCCTGGCCGGGCTGGCCCAGGTGGGCAACTTTTTGCTCCTCCGTCTTAATAATCCTTACACCCGCGAAGCCCGGCAGGAGCAGGTGAAGGCCTTGCTCGGTGGTAGCGGTTCCCTTTTGGCTGCGGGTTTACTGCTGGGACCCTTTCCGGGCCTGATCGCCTGGGAGACCTTCATCGGACGTTTTTTGGCCGATCCCCTGCGGGAGGGTTTTTTCTGGGCCATGCGCCTCACTTTGGGCAAGATCATCCGCTTTTTGGCCGGCCTCTTCATTTTCAGCTATCTTCTGGCAGCCGTTTTTACTTCCTGAAGCGCCCGGCTCAGCTTCGGCCCCGGCCGGCACAGGAGCCGACTCTCCGGTGGTGGCTTGTCATTATGCTTGGCCCTGCCGGAGGCGACAGGAGGCTATTCTCGGCAAAAACAGTGGTTATTCTCCACTTTCCTGGAGAAACTAGTCTTGTAGCCCACTATACTCAACCATCCCCGCAATCCCAGAAAGATGTCCATCCAGGAAGATTTCGACCAGGTAGACTTTGCTTGATTGATCAAATGACGGCAAGAAATGGACGGCAAGTTGGAATGGACGGCAAGTTGTCTTGCCGCTGGCGGTTTGCGGTGTGTGGTTCCTGCCCGACCCAAAGGCCCGATTGCCAAAAGAGGAGGCTGGCCCATGCTTTCTTACCCAAAGCTCATCCGTCACGAAGGAAACGACTGGCTTTTTCGCGCCATTGAGATGTCAGTCCTTTCGATGCAAAATGGTATACCCTTGCATCTTCACGCCGAAGGGGTCCGCGGTACGGGGAAAACGACCATTCTCCGAACGGCCAGGCACTTCTTACCCCGGATCACCCGGATCAAGGGATGTATCTATAATTGCGATCCGCAGGCGCCCCACTGTCCCCAGCACCGTCACCTCTCGCCCGCGGAAATTGCCGCCCTGGGGACAGAAGAGATACCGATGCCTTTTTTGGAAATCTCCCATTCGGCCAAGATTGGGACGGTGGTGGGAAGTATCGACTTAACCAGGTTGACCGACCGGAGCTCACCCCAGGCGGCCCTTTTGCCGGGAACCATTCCCCAGGCCCACCGCGGCATCCTTTTCGTCGACGAAATCAACCGTTTGGCTGAAACCTCTCCGGAACTGGCCGACGTCCTCCTGAGCGTCATGGGGACCAAACCGGGCCGACTCCAGATTGAGGAGACCGGTCTACCTGTCGTCGAGCTCCCGGTCAGCGTTTCAGTCTGGGCTGCTTCCAATCCCGATGAAGATCCCGGCCCCCTGGAGGACATCCGCCGCCAGCTCGCCGATCGTTTTGATCTGACGGTGGCCATGCACCGCCCGACCCGAGTGGAAACGATCCTGGAAATCCTGGCGAGTCAGGGTGAGGGGCAGGAAGGGGCAAGGGGAAGCGAGGGCCGTGCCCCTGACCGTAATTGCTATTCCTTTTTAGCTCACCCTAATGGGCTAACGGTAAATTTCCCGCCGCAATTACAGGAACTGGTGGGGCGCATCTACGTTGACTTCAAACTGGAAAGTTTGCGGGCCGTTGAAGCCCTGGTCCTGGGCAGTCGCCTGCACGCCCAGCTCCTCGGCCAGACGGAGGTACGCATTAGTGATCTGGCCGCGCTGGTACCTTTAGCCCTGCGCCACCGGGTTAATCTGGAGGCCATTGGTGAGATCGTCGGCTTTTTAGAGAACTGGCGGGAAAGAGATGGGAAAGAAGAAGAGACCAGGCGACCGGCGACGCCGGGCTCCGGGCCGGCCCCGGTCAAAGTGAGCAGTGGACGTGAGGGTAACGAGCGTTGGGTGAATCCCTGGGGCCAGCTGTTTAGCCGGCTCAGGGAGCGACTGAATTCGAAGGAACCGGGGGGAAGCGAGCAAATCCGGTTGCCGGCGACCCCGGGAGAGACGCCCAAACGATTGACCCAGGAAAAGCGGGAACAGGCCGGTTTTGGCGCATCTTCAGCCCAACCCACAGGCGCCAGGCCGCCGGAAAAGGGTGGACAGTCCGGTTCCGGTCAGGCGGCCAACCCGCTCCAGGTGGAGATTCTGGCGCCACCTTTTCCCGCGCGACCCATCAGCCAGCTCAACCTGCGCGAGATCTTTTCTTTGGGCGAAGAGCGATTGCCATAAGCTATTGGGGGCATGATCATGAACCATGAGCACGATTCCTCTCCCGCCAATACGGTGGCCGGCGGGGGATTTCTTTTCTCCCGCGAAGAGTTCTTTGCCGCCCTCGAGCCGGCCCTGAGTTACCTTTTAGAACAAGGACGGGGTTTTCGTTTGGGCGAAGCGGCGGTGATCAGCCGCAAGGTGCATACCTTAGATCCCGGACGCCCCGGGTTGGTTTCCGTGGTCCTTTCGGCCGATGCCGGCCAGGTCTTTTATCACCGTCAAAGGCCCGGGGAAGTAGTCCACCTGGATCTTTTTCACCAGGTAGGCGAGGTCGATCACCACCAGGTAGCCTATCAGGTGCTGGAAGCCCTTCGCCAGGCCGGCGCTTATTATGGTCTGACTGATGATTTTTCCCGCTTGGGCGACTACATCGATGTGCAAACGGCCACTGGCGGGGGACGCGTGACCGGGGCCCTCCGCTATGGGCAAAGGGAATCCCTCCGGCGGGCCCATCTGAATCACGTCCATCTGACCATGCGGCTGGCAGCGGACAGGGCCGGTCTTTTGGTTTTCCTGGTGGCGGCGGTGGAAAGGACGGTTCTGGATGCCGGTTTAGAGATTCGGCGCGTGGAACAGGTCATTAATGAGGCCGGTAAGCCGGGCGGCCCTCAAGATCTCTCCGATTACCAGACCGACAGCGATTCCCTCCTCAAAGAAGGGGCGAGCGGTACCCTCTCCCAACAATTTCGCGACCTCAAGACTGCCCTCGATCTGGCTGAAGCCATGGGCGGAATCAACGAACTGGCCGACTTTTTTTCCGAACTGGCTCTGGAACCGGCGAAACGGCAGCGCCTGGCGACCATGGCCCGCCAGGACCCGAGCTTTTCGGAGACCGTCTCTGACTTGGTCAGGCGGGGCTTCCTGCGCCGCGAGGAGGAGGGTCTGACGCTGACGGAAGAGGGGTGGCGGTTGCGGGAATTCATCCTGCAGCACCGGCAAGAGCTGGAACAAAATCTCAAACGGGCTTTAAGGAAGATCCCCTGGCGGGCTGGTTCCGGCCTGAAGCCAGAGCTTAACGGGAAGCCGGTTCGACCGGCGGCCTCTGGCTACCGGCGGCAGGCCCTTCCTTTACCCGAGGGAGAATGGCCGGGCGAGATCGCCGTCGTGGAAACGGTCCTGGCCGGTCTGCGCCGGAAGTTGACGGCGACTTTGCCGGAAGGGCAAAAGGCGGGGCAAGAGGAGCTGGCCACTAGCGGCCGCCAGGAACCCCTCATTCCTTTTCCTCTTGAACCAGCGGACCTGTGGGTCAACCGGCGTTTTCAACAGCGGACCAGCGATATCTGTCTTCTTCTGGACGCCAGCGCCAGCATGGCCGGACCGCGCCTGCGCGCAGCCAAGTACCTGGCCCGCCACCTGGTGCTGTCGACCCGCGAAAGGGTTGCCGTCTTGATTTTTCAGGAAAAGGAGCTCCGCGTCGTGGTCCCCTTCTCGCGTAGTTATACCCGGTTGGAAGAAGGGCTGCGTTCCATCCAACCGTTGGGACTGACTCCCCTGGCCGAAGCCCTTGTCGGTAGCCTTGACTATCTCCGGTCGGCCCGGGCCAAAAATCCCCTCTTACTTTTGATCAGCGACGGCATGCCCACGGTACCCAAATGGACCGTCAATCCCATTCAAGATGCCCAGGAGGCGGCCGACCGCTTAGGAAGGACGAAAATCAACTTCGGGTGCATCGGGCTGCAGCCAAACCGCTCCTTTTTGGAGGATCTCGTCCGGCGGGCGGGTGGAAGCCTTTATGTGGTAGAAGAATTGGAAAAAGGCGTTCTGATCAATATTGCCCGCCAAGAACGGGAAAGAGTCAAGGGCTGAAAGCGTGTCGGCCGCCCTCTCCTTATCCTTTTCCTCTATAACAGGAGGAGATAACAGGAGGAATTTTGTCGGGAGTAACGAATTGTTAATTAGTAGTTCAGCGAGAGGGGGTGCGGACGAGGACCAGTCGCCTTATGGTTTGGATCTTCGTCCTTTTCCTTGTTTTACCTCATCGTTCTTCTCCTCCTTTTATTAGCGGTGGCCACCTTTGCCATTCAAAACTCGACCGTGGTGATCATTCAGTTCTTCTTTTGGCGGTTTGAGACGTCCCTGGTCATTGTCATCCTGGGAGCGGCGGTGGCGGGGGCTCTGGCCGTAGGCGCCTTTGCTCTGACCAAGGAAATCTCCAGCCAACTCAAATTGAGGGATTATCAGGCCAAAATCCGTAAATTAGAAGAAGAAGTGGCGGCTTACAAAGAACGTCAGCGTGGCGCCAATGGACAGGCCCCCGGGGTGTAAAAGACTAGCCGCCTAGCGAGCCCCAGGATAGAAGCAACCCACCTGCTGACCTGGACAGGCAGGCTCCTGGCGCTCCAAGCGAGCTATCGGCTTGGGATAGGTTCCCAGGGCGTAAGGGGCTCCCAGATTCAGACTGTGCTGCGGGGAGTAGGTTCCCCGATGGCTCGGGACCGGCGCTGGAGTATAAATGCCGGAGTATAAATGGTCGGCCCCGGGGCGAAGTGACTTTTGGTCGTAGCAGCCCTGACTAAACGGAATGATGGCGCGATTCCCCGCCGTGAGCTAAAACTACATAAACGGAGACAGACCGATGGCGAAACGTTGGTTGATGCAGGAGGCTGACCCCGAGGCCGTGGCCAGACTCGCCGCTGAGCTCGGGGTTTCCCCTTTATTGGCCGGGGTTCTCTGGCGGCGCGGCTTTCAGGACCTGCAAGCGGCGCGGGCCTTTCTTTGGGGCGGCTTGGAAACCTTAGCCGACCCAGCCCTACTTCCCGACATCTTTTTGGCGCTAGCGAGAATCCGGCAGGCCATTGAGAACCGGGAGAAGATCCTGGTTTACGGCGATTACGATGTGGATGGGGTAACGGGCACGGCGTTACTGCTCCTGGTCTTAAGGCAACTGGGAGCTCTGGTCGACTATTACCTGCCGCGGCGTCTGGAAGAAGGATATGGCTTAAATGGGCCGGCCGTTGAGGAGGCGGCCCGGGCCGGGATGAGACTTATCATCACGGTGGACTGTGGTATTACTTCCATCGCTGAGGTAGAGCTGGCTGCGCGCCTGGGTCTGGACGTAATCATTACTGACCACCATGAGCCGGGGACGATTCTACCACCGGCTTTGGCCGTCATCAATCCTAAACGACCCGACGCACGTTATCCTTTCCGCGAACTGGCCGGGGTGGGCGTGGCCTTTCAGCTGGCACGGGCCCTCGTCTTAGAAATGACTGGTGCTGAGATTGGTCCCGCCCTTTTGGATCTGGTAGCCCTGGGCACGGTGGCCGACGTGGTTCCCCTCACGGGAGAGAACCGTGTCCTGGTCCGCGAAGGGCTGAAATACCTGGCGCAAGGGCGTCGCCCCGGGGTACGGGCTTTGCTGGAGGTCACCGGACTTACCGGAAGGGTCATCACTGCCGGTCAGGTCGGCTTTCTTTTGGCTCCGCGTTTGAATGCCGGCGGAAGACTGGGAAGTGCCGCCCGTGGCGTGGAGCTTTTGCTGGCGGAAGACGACGAGAAGGCCCGGCGTTTGGCGCAGGAACTGGACGCCGAGAATAAAAAACGCCAGCAGGTGGAAGAGGAAATCCTGCAAGAAGCGCTGACTCTGGTTGCAGCGGAGGTGAACCTGGAAGAGGAGTGGGGTTTGGTCCTGGCCTCGCCCAACTGGCATCCGGGCGTCATTGGCATCGTGGCCTCCCGCCTGGTGGAACGCTTTTACCGTCCGGTCTTTCTGATTTCCCTGCAGGAAGGGCTGGGAAAGGGCTCGGGCCGCAGTATTCCCGGTTTTCCCCTCCACGAAGCCATGGCCGAGCTGGCCCCTCTCCTCGTGAAATTTGGGGGTCATGAGCAGGCGGGAGGACTTTCCATCGATCCCGCCAACATTGGCGCCTTTCGCCAGGGCTTTAACCGCCTTTGCCGGGAGAGACTGCGCCCGGAAGACCTGATTCCTGCCCTGAAGGTGGAAGGGGTGCTGACCCTGGGGGAGGTCAACCTCGGGCTGGTGGCCCAATTGGAGCTGCTGGCTCCGTACGGTCCAGGTAACCCTGTGCCCAACTTTCTTCTACCCGAGGTGCGGATCCTGGAGAGCCGGGCGGTGGGTGCGGAGGGCCAGCACCTGCGGCTGAAACTCCAGGATAAAGAGGGGCAAAAGGTCTGGACGGTCGCTTTTGGACGGGGAAACGCAGCCGGCCTTCTCCGGCCGGGACAAACGCTGGATGTGGCCATTCAGCTGGAACGGCGCCTTTGGAATGGCGAGGAAAGAATCGAACATTATCTGAAGGATTTTCAAGCTCCTCATTCCCTGGGCGAGGAGCTGGCTCAGGTCCAGCGCGAAGTTGCCGCCGCTGGCGAAAGAGATCCTTCCCCCGACGCACCGTCGGGATTGGTTGAGCCCGGCGGGACGGCCACGGGCAAAGTTGGCCCTGACTCCTGGCCAGAGCTCCAACAGAGGCTGCATCAGCAGGCGTCTCGGGGAGCTGGAGGCGTTTTCCCCAAAAAGGACCTTCCCGAAAATGGCCAGCGCGGCGAAACCGTTTCTACCCTCTCTGGCGCAGGCTTGGAGACGGAAGCCGGCTGGAGGAAAGGAGAGGTCTCTGTCCCACCAGGGCGCCCCCGCCCTTTCCGTGTCCATCTTTATCCGACCTTTTTCGATTTGTGGCAGCGCCGGCCCTTTGAGGGGGAGCGGCCGTCCGGGTGGCGAGTGGGCTGGGCCAGCGGTCTCCACTGGAGGCGCGCTCAAGAAGAGTTTTTGGCCGGTTTAGCCGACTTTGATATAATTTTGACAACAATGGAGTTCTTATTGTATCATTTAAGTAAACAGGACTGGTTGCGGCCCCGGGAGATTGTCTGGCACGGAAAAGGGCTCCAGGTGGGCGAGCTTGGCTTGGATTGGGCCGGGCTTAATCTTTTGCCTGCCCCTCCCGAAATTGATGCCGAAAAAATCCAGGTCGTGGCGCCACGGGAGCGGAAAGAAAAAGAGGAGTACCTGGACAACCTTCTCCTGACTGGAGCGAGCCGGGGCGGAAGCGTTTTAATCTGCGCAACCGAAGGACAATTGGCCAAAAGACCATTCCCCGCGGTTCAGGGGGGAAAAGACCAAAGGCTTCTTTACTTTCTACTGGGACCCGGAAGCGCCGGGGCTGACTTAAGAAAGACCGGCGAGGGTCTTTTTCCTATTTCCGCGGGCGGCCCCGGAGCGGGACCAGGGCGGCTGGAAATCTCCGACGTGGTCTTTCTTTCGGTTCCCCATAGCCTGACTGAGTTTTTAATCCCGCTGGAAGGATTGGCTGAGGGAGCCCGGGTGCATCTGGTCTTCGACGAAGAAGATCTCGCCTTTGCCCGGCAACGTCTCGATTTTATGTCCCCGGAGCGGGAGTTTCTGGTGGAGTTGTACCGGCTGGTCAAGGCCTTCTTTGCCGCCAAGCCCAGCTTCACGCCGGGTTCTCTGGGGGCGACCCAAAGCGCCCCGGCCAAGGGGCCAGGTCTTGACCAACTGGCCGCGGAAACGAGTAACCTGGCCCGTCGTGGTCTGAATGCCCTTCCGGTCGAACCGGACTGGCCTGGGTTCAGGGATGATCCCCGCAAAGAGGCATTTTTGGGACTGGCGGAAGGACTCCTACGCTTGAAGCGACCAGGCCTGTCTTTCCCCGGTTATCCGCCTGGGAAACCGGTTCCCCGCGGTGTCATCACCGCCGGGCTGCTGGTCTTTTGGGAACTGGGCCTTCTGGCCCAGGCGGGGACGACCCTGACTTTCCAACCGCCACCGGGAAAGCTGGACCTGAACCTGAGCCTGCGCTACCGCGAGGCCAGACGGCAGCAGAAGGAGCTGGAGAGGGCGGCTCACCTCCTTTGGCGGGGGTTGGACCGGGCCGGTGACGTCTCTCTGTCCCAATTGTTGCAAGAGGATGATGCGTCAAGGACGGGTTTTTCTAATTAGGGAGGGGAACATGATGGATCTTTCTTCGCTCATTCGCATCGTGCCGGATTTTCCCAAGGCCGGGATCAGCTTTAAGGACATTACCACGCTGATCAAGGACGGCCCGGCCTTTCAGCAGGCCATCGACCAATTGGCCGCGGCCTGCCAGGGGCGCGACATCGACCTGGTGGTAGGCCCGGAAGCCCGCGGGTTCATTATTGGGGCACCGTTGGCTTACCGTTTGGGAGTCGGTTTTGTGCCGGTCCGCAAGGCGGGGAAATTGCCGGCGGAAACCATCAAAAGCGAGTATCAGCTGGAATACGGGCACGATTCCCTGGAGATCCACCGCGACGCCATCAAGCCCGGTGACCGGGTCCTGGTGGTGGACGATCTTTTAGCAACCGGCGGCACCATCAAGGCTTCCATCGATCTGGTGGAACGGTTGGGCGGGGTGGTCACCACCGTGGCCTTCCTCATTGAGTTGACTGACCTGAAGGGCCGCGAGAACTTGAAGAAGTATGACGTCCTTTCGGTCATTCAATATAATATATAAAGATTGAGATCACCTGCGCTTAAGGCTTCACGGGTGAGCTGGAGGAGAAACGTTGAAAGGGGGTGGGCCGTCGTGAATATCGAGGAAATCCTGACGCGGGTGCAAGGATATAATCCGCGGGCGGATCTGACTTTGATTCGGGCGGCCTACGCCCTGGCCGAGGAGGCGCACCGCGGTCAGTACCGCCAATCCGGAGAAGAATATATCGTTCATCCGCTGGCCGTTGCCGATATCTTGTCGGAACTGGAGATGGATGCTCCGGCCATCGCTGCCGGCATGCTCCACGATGTGGTGGAAGATACCGGCGTCAGCCTGAACGAAATTGAAAAACGTTTCGGCCCGGAAGTGGCCCGGCTGGTGGACGGCGTCACCAAGCTGAACCGGCTGGGCTTTCGTTCCCACCAGGAGGAACAGGTGGAGAACCTCCGCAAGATGTTCTTCGCCATGGCCGAGGATCTCCGGGTCATCATCATTAAATTGGCCGATCGCCTGCACAACATGCGAACGTTGAAGGCCCTGCCGCCGGAAAAGCAAAAGGAGATCGCCCGGGAGACCATGGAGATCTACGCTCCGTTGGCTCACCGTCTGGGGATCTGGCGGATCAAGTGGGAACTGGAAGACCTGGCCTTCCGCTACCTCGATCCGGAGAAGTACCGGGAACTGGCGGAGAAGGTGGCCATGAAACGGCAGGAGCGGGAGGAATACATCAAGCAGGTGGTGGCCATCCTGCGGGAACGCCTGACGGCCCTCGGTTTCAAAGCGGAAATCCAGGGGCGGGCCAAACATCTCTACAGCATCTACAAAAAGATGCAGGAGGGCCGGGATTTCAGTCAAATCTATGACCTCATGGCCGTTCGGGTCATTGTCGATACCATTAAGGACTGCTACGGGGTTCTGGGGACGGTCCACACCCTCTGGAAACCCATCCCCGGGCGGTTCAAGGATTACATCGCCATGCCCAAGGCCAATATGTACCAGTCCCTGCATACCTCCGTCATTGGCCCCCGGGGGGAGCCCTTTGAGATTCAAATTCGCACCTGGGAAATGCATTGGACGGCGGAGTTCGGCGTGGCCGCCCACTGGCGCTACAAGGAGGGCAACCGGACTGATAAAGATTTCGACCAAAAACTGGCCTGGTTGCGCCAGGTGCTGGAGTGGCAGCGCGAGCTGAAAGATGCCAACGAATTCATGGAATCGCTGAAAATCGACCTTTTCGATGACGAGGTCTTCGTCTTCACCCCCAAAGGGGATGTGGTCGATCTCCCCCTGGGTTCTACCCCGGTGGATTTTGCCTATCAGATCCATACCGATGTCGGGAACCGCTGCGTGGGGGCAAAGGTCAACGGGAAGATCACCCCCCTCAACTACCAATTGAAAAACGGTGATATCGTCGAAATCATCACCTCCAAACAAGCCGCCGGACCAAGCCCGGACTGGTTGAACTTCGTTAAGACTTCCGGGGCCAGGCATAAGATCAAGCAGTGGTTCAAAAAGGAACGGCGGGAAGAGAACATTGCCCTGGGACGCGAGGCTCTGGAGCGCGAGGTCAGACGGCTGGGGCTTGAGCCGCACGAAGTGTTGCGCGAGGAGCGGATGGCCGAGCTGGCCAAAAAGCTCAGCTTTTTGACCACCGACGATCTGGTGGCGGCCGTCGGTTACGGCGGCCTCTCGCCCCAGCAGGTGGTCAGCCGGCTCTCGGAGGAGTACCGGAAAGAGAAGAAGGAGCAAGAGCTGGCCAACCTGGTGGAGGTAAAGCCGGACGCGCGGCTGGTGAGCGAGTTTGGCAAGCCTTCACAAGGAATTCGCGTCCGGGGGATCAGCAATGTCCTCATCCGGTTGGCCCGCTGCTGCAACCCGGTGCCCGGCGACCCCATCGTCGGCTTCATCACCCGGGGGCGGGGGGTCTCGGTTCACCGGATGGACTGTCCCAACGTCGACATCCTGGCCCGCGAACGGGACCGCCTCATCGAAGTCACCTGGGATGAAAGCCAGGCGAGCGGAACGTATCCCGTGGAACTGGAAATCCGGGCGCTGGACCGGCCGGGGCTTCTCTCGGATGTGGCGGGAGTGGTGGCCGAGACCAGGACGAACATCCTCTCCGCTAACGTGCGGACGAGCCGGGGGCAGCGGAGCGCCTCCATCGATTTAATTCTGGAGATTAAAGACCTAAAACAACTTCAGTACATCGCCAATAAGATCGAACGGGTGAAAGACGTCATCTCCGTCGAACGGGTCGCCCGGGAAGCGGTGAAATAACTTCGAGGAAGGTCGGGCCGTGCGGGCAGTTGTACAAAGGGTTAAACGGGGTTCGGTGACGGTGGCTGAAAGAACCCTGGGGCAGATCGCCCGGGGCTTTGTCGTTCTTTTGGGGGTGGGGAGCGACGACACCCCCGACGATGCCCTTTACCTGGCGGAAAAAGTGGCCAACCTGCGGGTCTTCGAGGATGAAGCCGGGAAAATGAATCTTTCCCTCCTGGAAGTGGGAGGAGAGGTTCTGGTTGTCTCCCAATTCACCCTCTACGGGGACGCCAGGAAAGGACGGCGTCCCAGCTTCGCGCAGGCTGCTCCCCCGGAGCTGGGGAAAAGGCTTTATGAGCAGTTCATCGCTGAGTTAAGGCGACAGGGGTTGAGCGTAGCCCACGGAGAGTTTGGCGCCCAGATGCTGGTTGAGATCCTGAACGACGGGCCGGTGACCATCCTTTTAGACAGCAAGAAACTGTTTTGATTCTCCAGCCGGGAGGGAAAAGCGTGCTCATCAAAACGTTAACTGTAGGTCCCTTCATGGCCAACTGCTATCTGGTGGCCTGTCCTCAGACGCGGGAGGCGGTGGTCATCGATCCGGGAGACGAACCGCAGGAGATCCTGGCCGCCATCGCGCGGGAAGGATTGCGGGTCCGCTATATCATCAATACCCACGGCCACATCGACCATATCGCCGCCAACGACGCGGTGGCCAGAGCAACGGGGGCTCCGGTTTTGATCCACGCCGCCGACGCCCCCATGTTGACGGATCCCTCCCGCAACCTCTCCCTCTTTTCCGGCGAGCCCGTGCGCTGCGAGCCGGCGGACCAGTTGCTCCGGGATGGGGATGAGATCGCGGTGGGCACTCTCGTTTTCCGGGTCATCCATACGCCGGGGCATACTCCAGGAGCGATTTCGCTACTCTGTGGACAAACCCTCTTTACTGGGGATACCCTTTTTGCCTGGTCCATCGGCCGGACCGATTTCCCCGGGGGTGATCAAAAGACCTTGATCCGCTCGATCAAGGAAAGGCTCTTTACCCTGCCTGAAGAGACGGAGGTTTATCCGGGGCACGGCGAGCCGACGACCATTGGGGAGGAAAAATCATCCAACCCCTTCGTGAGCGATTAATTCTTTACGGCTTAATTCAAAGCCGGGTTAATTCAGAGATGGTAGGTGATGATTGGTGCTGACGAGCTTGCCCCGGGGTACAAACGATATTTTGCCCGGGGAAACGGAGCGATGGCACTGGGTGGAGGAGCAATTCCGCACCGCCTGTCGCCTTTATGGTTACCGCGAGATCAGGACGCCCATCTTCGAACATACGGAGCTTTTCCTGCGAACGGTGGGGGAGGCCACCGACATCGTCCAGAAGGAGATGTACACCTTCAACGACCGGGGCGGGAGAAGCCTGACCCTGCGCCCGGAAGGGACGGCGGGGGTGGCCCGGGCCTACCTGGAACATAGCTTTTACGCCGAACCCCAACCCATAAAGCTTTTCTACCTGGGGCCCATGTTCCGTTTTGAAAGACCCCAGAGCGGCCGTTACCGGCAGTTTCACCAGTACGGGGTGGAGGTATTCGGGGCGGCTGATCCAGCCATCGACGCGGAGGTCATCGCCCTCGCCCTGGATTTTTTGCGGCGGCTGGGACTGGAGGGCTTAGAGGTTCACCTCAATAGCATCGGTTGTCCCACCTGCCGGGCGGACTATCGCCGGGTTCTGGCCGAATATTACCAGCCCCTTTTGCCCCAGTTGTGCCCGGACTGCCGGGAGCGCTTTGATCGCAACATCCTTCGCCTTCTGGATTGTAAGGTCGACGTTGAGTATGCGCGGGCTGCTCCCAGGCTCACCGACCATCTTTGTGCCGACTGTCGGGGCCACCTGGAGAACCTGGAAAAGCACCTCGGTCACCTGGGCCTCGAATACCAGCTGAATCCCCGCCTGGTCCGGGGCCTGGACTATTACACCCGGACCGTCTTTGAGATCATCGATCCCCAGCTGGGCACCCAGGGCACCCTCATCGGCGGCGGACGGTATGATGGTCTGGTGGAGGAATTGGGCGGGAAGCCCACCCCGGGGATCGGTTTTGCCGGGGGCTTGGAAAGGCTCCTCCTGGTCTTGCAAGGTGATGCGCAGCGGTTGCCCCCGCCGCCGCGCCTGGAGGTTTTCCTGGCCTTATTGGGCCCGGCGGTCTTGCCGGCCGGCATGAAGCTTTTAGCCGGTCTCCGGCAGCGGGGCATCTCCGCCGACATGGATTATCTGGGGCGCAGTTTAAAAGCCCAGTTGCGTTACGCCACCCGGCAAGGCGCCCGGTTGGTGGCCCTTTTGGGGGAAGACGAGCTGGCCCGCGGGGTGGTGGCCTTGAAGGACATGGACCGGGGCGAACAGGTGGAGGTGCCCCTGACCGAATTGGGGCAGAAGGTGGAGGAGGCTTTAAGATGATCGAGAGTTTGGGTAACTTTCGACGCACCCACTATTGCGGTGAATTAACCAGGCGGCACGTGGGGCAGGAGGTGGCTCTGGCGGGTTGGGTCAGCCGGCGGCGCGACCTGGGTGGCTTGATCTTCGTCGATTTACGGGATCGCACCGGCCTGATCCAGCTGGTCTTCAGCCCAACGGAAGAAGCAGCTGACCAAACAACTGACCTCTACAAAAAGGCCGACCTTCTGCGGGGTGAATACGTCATCGCCGTGCGCGGAGTGGTTCAGGCCCGCGCCCCGGGGGCCGTCAACCCGAAGTTGCCGACGGGCGAAATCGAGATCAGGCCGCGAGAGTTGAAGATCTTAAATCAGGCCAAGACACCGCCCTTTTATATCCAGGAAGAGCTGGATGTGGACGAGACCCTGCGTCTAAAATACCGCTACCTTGACCTGCGGCGGCCCAATATGCAGCGGAACTTGATCCTGCGGCACCGGGCGGCCAAGGCGGTGCGGGACTTCTTCAGTGCGGAGGGATTTTTAGAGGTCGAAACGCCCATGCTCACCCGGAGCACGCCGGAAGGGGCCCGCGATTATCTGGTGCCCAGCCGCGTCAACCCGGGGAAGTTTTATGCCTTGCCCCAGTCGCCGCAGCTTTTCAAACAGCTTCTAATGGTGGCCGGGTTTGATCGCTATTTTCAAATCACGCGCTGTTTCCGCGACGAAGACTTGCGGGCCGACCGGCAACCGGAGTTCACTCAGATCGATGTGGAGATGTCCTTCGTCGACCAGGAGGATGTCCTGAGCCTGGTGGAGAGGATGATCAGCTACGTCTTTCGGGAAGCGGCGGGGATCGAGGTTCCAACGCCTTTCCCGCGGATGACTTACGCCGAGGCCATGGACCGGTACGGTTCCGATAAACCCGACCTTCGCTTCGGGCTGCCCATCAACGACTTCAGCGAATTGTTGGGGCAGAGCGATTTTCGGGTCTTTCAACAGGCAGTGGCCGCCGGGGGGAAGGTAAAGGGTCTCGTCGTCCCCAGGGCCGGCAGCGTCAGCCGCAAGGAGATCGACGAGCTGGCCAAAAAGATTGAGGTTTTCGGGGCAAAAGGTTTGGCCTGGCTGGCGTGGGAGGAGACGGTAGAAGGGTCAGCCGGGGGCGGCGAGCCGGTGAGCAATGGAATCCATCCAGCGGCGGGCGCTGAGGTATCAGCCAAGGAGTTCCGCCCATCGCCACGTAAAGGGGTATCAAACAATGGGGTATCCCCATCGCCTGGCGACGAGACGCCGAGCCTCAAGTGGCGATCGTCCTTTGCCCGTTTCCTCGCCCCGGAAACGTTGACCGCCCTGATCAAAGAGGCGGGGCTCAATCCTGGGGACCTCCTCCTTCTGGTGGCCGGTCCGGCCGCTGTCGTCAGTAGCTCGCTGGGGTTTTTGCGGCTGGAGCTTGGTCGTCGGCTCAACCTGATCGCTGAGGATGAATGGCGGTTTCTCTGGGTTGTTGAGTTTCCTCTTTTCGAATACAGCGAAGAAGAAGGCCGGCTGGTGGCCGTCCACCATCCCTTCACCTCACCGGTGGAGGAAGACATTGCGCTACTGGCCACCAACCCCCAGGCCGTACGGGCCAGGGCCTATGACCTGGTCTTAAACGGTGTTGAACTGGGGGGAGGGAGCATCAGGATCCACCGCCGCGACCTGCAGGAGAAAATCTTTGCCACTTTGGGCCTCCCACCCGAAGAGGTTCAGGAGAAATTCGGGTTTCTCCTGGAGGCCTTTGAATACGGGACACCGCCCCACGGCGGAATTGCCTTTGGTTTTGACCGGTTGGTAATGCTTCTCAGCCGGAGTAACACCATCCGGGACGTCATTGCCTTCCCCAAGACGGCCCGGGCCACCGACCTGATGACCGAAGCCCCTTCGACCGTCGCCGCTCGGCAATTGGAAGAGCTACACCTGAAGGTTGAGCTGGGGGAGAGCTGAACGGAGTGCAGAGATGTTCCGGGGCCAGAATTGGGACTGGTAGCCCAGCGGGGTAAAGCTGGTGAACCCGGAGTAACAGCTTCCGTGAGGGACTCCTTTTTGTTTAAATGACCTAAAATCGTGCTTAGGCGAAACCACGTTGGCGAGGTGGGCAACGGCAACATTTGTTGGACAACGACGCATAAACCAAACTTTTCCATAGGGTCCCCCTTGCAAAGGCACATTGGCTATGCTATATTAAAGGTGGCCAAAGAAACAAAATTTCTGACAAAAACCCTGCTGTGTGCGTCGCTGACCGCCGGTTTTTTGAGCCAACACCACTACCTAGGGAGCCTGGACTCTGAGTGTGGCGTATATGCCCCCGCCTGTATGGTGCCAGGGGACATACAAAGCACTCAGGAGGGCACCCACCTGCAGAGAGCAGGTTCAAAAAAGCGGTGAGTACGGCATGGCGGGGTTTTCCGTTAGAGAAATTTCCAAGCCCAATAGAGCAAACTCGAAGATGCCCTAGCCGGATGAGACATTCACCTTCACCGGCACGGGTTTTTTATTTTCAGGGCTCATTTTAAGGCCATAGATTCATTGTTGTTTCTTTGCTTAAAATTGCCGTTTACACTTAAATACCCGGAGGCAGGCGCGGTTATTTAGCTTAGCTTTTTTATTTACACTTGCCCCGACTTCCAATAAAATAGATGTTGACTTTCGAAACCCAAAGGAGGAGATCGATCCTGTGGATGGCTTGATTTTCAAAGTTGACGAAACGGATTTCAATGAAAAGGTTTTGGGTCAAGACGCCGTCATCGTCGATTTTTGGGCCGAATGGTGCGCCCCGTGCCGGATGATCGCTCCCGTCTTGGAGGAACTGGTAAGAGATTACGGCGGAATCCTGAAAGTGGCCAAACTAGACGTGGATGCCAATCAGGACCTGGCCTTGCAATATGGGGTGTTCAGCATTCCAACCCTCATCCTTTTCAAAAATGGTAAGCCCGTAGATCGAATCGTGGGTTACGTTCCGAAAAAGGAACTGAAAAAGCGCATTGACCGGTATATCATCCAGTAGTTCCTTCATTCGCCCCCGTTCCAGGGCTCGGAGAGTGGGCCAGCGGCCGGGCGATTTTTCTTTTCCCAAGAAATTTCGCGGGGCGAAGCAGGGATTCCGGGCTGGGGAGAGAATAAAACACTTTATAGGCCACGCTAGGCCACGTGGGCCTGTTTTAAGGAGGATTTGAGAATGAAGAGGTTCATCGACCTGCGCAGTGACACGGTTACCCAACCAACGGAAGAGATGCGCCAGGCTATGGCCCGGGCGGAAGTTGGCGATGATGTTTATGGCGAGGACCCAACGATCAACCGTTTGGAGGAATTGGCGGCCGAGAAGGTGGGTAAGGAGGCGGCCCTCTTTGTGCCCTCCGGAACCATGGGCAACCAGATCTCCGTTCTGACCCACACCCAGCGCGGGGATGAGGTCATCGTGGAGTCAGAAGCCCACATCTACTTCTACGAAGTGGCGGGTTTGGCGGCCCTTTCTTCGGTGCAGGTGCGTTTGGTGAAGGGGGTGCGCGGCGTGCTGGACCCGGCTGATGTGGCTGCCGCCATTCGCCCGGCGAACATTCATTTTCCCCGCAGTGCCCTGCTTTGCCTCGAGAACACCCACAACCGCGCTGGCGGCACGGTGACCGGCGTCCAGCGCATGCGCGAGTTGGCTGAGGTGGCCCATGCCCACGGTCTGGCTGTGCACCTGGACGGTGCCAGGATCTTCAACGCCGCCATCGCCCTGGGGGTAGATGTGAAGGAATTGACGGCTCCCGTCGACTCGGTTATGTTTTGCCTTTCCAAAGGACTTTCGGCCCCCGTGGGCTCTTTAGTAGCCGGCTCGAAGGAATGGATTGCCCGGGCCAGGAAATACCGGAAACTCCTCGGTGGCGGCATGCGGCAGGCCGGTGTCCTGGCGGCGGCGGGAATTGTGGCTCTGGAGAAGATGGTGGATCGTTTGGCCGAAGATCACGCCAACGCCCGGCTGCTGGGGGAGGGGTTGACTCAGATCCCCGGGATTAAACTCGATTTGGAGACGGTTCAGACCAACATGGTCACTTTTGAAATCGAAAAGCCGGGACTTGATGGTGCCGCTTTTGTGCGGGAGCTTTTGGTTCGAGGGGTCAAGGCCAACGCCACAGGACCAAAACGGATTCGGTTTGTCACCCACAAAGACGTCAACCGGGAAGATGTCCTGACAGCCCTCAAAGTCGTGGAGGAGATCATGCGCGGCTAGCCGACAAAGTAGAAAGAAAACCGTATGTAGCTAACCGGTAAAGTAGTGAAGGAAACCGTGCCAAAGTAGTGAAGGAAACCATGCGCGGCTGGTCAACGAAGTTGTGAAGGAGATCATGGACAGGTTCGCCGAGGAATTTGGCGAACTTCTGAACAAGTGCGGCGGGGACTTACCTACCGCAGGAACAGCTGATGCTTGGCGAGAGTTTGGTGAGGGTGAGCAGGCCTTTGTTCAATCTCACGGCTTAATTCCCAATCGATGCGGGATTTGACCAGATCCTTTGGATGAAAGGGCACCCTTGAGCAGGGAGAGCGGGCGCGGATGCCAATAAGGGAAGGCCCCAAGGAGGGCCTCCCCCCAACAGGCCTCAGCGCACCTTTCCCTTTTGTTGTTCCGAAAAGGTTGACGGGTCGATGGAAATAGATGTATCATAGGTGCAGACGGCGGAAGGGGGGAAGGTCCTTGCAACCGGAGGTCAACTGCCCCGTTTGTGGCATCGATTTTGAAATACCGGCGGGCAAAGGTGAGGGGGATAGCGTGGAGTGTCCCTATTGTCTGGCCCAGTTGAGATTGGTCAAGAAAGAGGGAAAGCTAGTGGCGGAGGAGGTCAAATAGCCTTTGCCCGATCGTCAAGCCGGCCCCAAGCCTGGCAGCGGCGGTTCGGGTTAATCACATCCATGGACCTTTTTGATCTGGCCCGGGAGGAAGAATTGAAGAAAAGGGCGCCGCTGGCCCTCCGCATGGCCCCGCGGAATTTGGACGAATTCGTGGGGCAAGAGGCTATATTGGGCCCGGGGAAGCTCCTGCGACGCGCCATTGAGGCCGATCAGTTGTCTTCCATAATCCTTTACGGGCCAACCGGCTGTGGCAAGACGGCTCTGGCCCGCATCATCGCCCGGACGACCAGGGCTCATTTTGAGACCCTGAACGCCGTCACGGCCGGGGTCAGCGACCTGCGCCGGGTCATTCAAGAGGCGCGGGATCGCCTGGCTTTCCACCGCAAACGGACCATTCTATTTATTGATGAAATCCACCGTTTTAACAAGGCCCAGCAAGATGCCCTCTTGCCCTATGTCGAGGACGGAACCATCATCCTCATCGGCGCCACCACCGAAAACCCCTATTTTGAAGTAAATCCTGCCCTGGTTTCCCGCTCTCGCGTCTTTCGCCTGGAGGCGTTAACCGACGATCAGGTTCGGGAGATCTTGCAGCGCGCCTTGCGTGAAGAACGAGGTCTGGGGGGGATGGCCGTTCAGGTCGACCCCGAGGCCTTAGACCATCTGGTCCGGGTGGCGGGAGGTGACGCCCGTTCCGCCCTCAACGCTTTAGAACTGGCCGTTCTGACTACGCCGCCAGGACCGGATGGGGTCCGGCACATTACCCTGGAGGTGGCCGCGGAATCCATCCAGAGGCGGGCTCTGGCTTATGATCGGGACGGCGACCAGCATTATGATACCATTTCCGCTTACATCAAAAGCCTGCGTGGTTCCGATCCCGACGCCGCTTTATATTGGTTGGCCCGAATGCTTTATGCCGGTGAAGATCCGGCCTTTATTGCCCGCCGGTTGGTCATTGCGGCGGCGGAAGATGTGGGTATGGCCGACCCGCAGGCGCTGGTGGTGGCTACGGCGGCAGCATCGGCGCTGGAGTTTGTCGGGATGCCTGAGGCCCAGATCCCGCTGGCTGAGGCCACCGTCTACGTGGCCACGGCTCCCAAATCCAATGCCGCGTACCTGGCCCTCAATGCGGCCCGCCGTGAAGTTGAGGAAAAGCGGATCAGCGGCGTCCCCTTACACCTGCGGGATGCCCATTACAAGCAGGCGGCGACGTTGGGCCATGGGCGCGGCTACAAATACCCGCACGATTATCCGGGGAACTACGTGGAGCAACAATACCTGCCCGATGGCTGGGAGACCGGGCGATACTACCAGCCCACTGAAAACGGTTATGAAAAAACGGTCAAGGAAAGATTAACCCGGTGGCGAGCCTTGAAAGCGACAGGGGGCGAAGCTGAACAAAAGAAAGAGTGAAGCGGTCCGGCTGCCGAAGGCCTAAACGGGGTTAGGGCCTCGGCAAGGGATGCCGGACTGGGCAGACGGCAAAAGAGGTAGCCGTCGGTTCCAGTTATAGCCTTATTGGGGCCTGCACAATGACTACCTTTTATAGCATTGTTGGGGCCTACACAGTGACTACCTTGGATATAAAGCTAAGGCTTGCTTGGGTTTGTATAGTGAAAATTGACCTCCCCAAACGCCTGGAATAGGCGAGTGGGGAAACGCTTGAAATGGGCGTACGGTGGACGATGTGTTTGGTTAATTTTTTCCCGTCACGCCGACGGGGGCTCTGACTGCGCGATCAGCGCTATAGGTTTATTTTTCGCTTTCATATCTTGCCTTGATGGTTACCCGCCCAGCCCTGGCCAGGAGGTGAGGGGAATGAAGCTATCGACCAAAGGACAATATGCGGTACGGGCGATGGTCCGTTTGGCCGGCTATTACGGACAGGGACCGGTTTCCCTGCGGGAGATCGCTGAACAGGAGAATATCTCCCAGCAATATCTCGAACAACTTTTCATCGACCTGAGGCGGGCCAAACTGGTGACCAGCGTGCGCGGGGCGGCCGGCGGCTACAGCCTGGCCCGGGAACCATCGGCCATCAGCGTTGGGGATATCGTGCGGGCCGTCGAGGGTCCTTTACAATTGGTGGACTGCCTTTCTCCCGGCAATGAAGAATGCTGCCGGCTCTTGGAGACCTGTGTCTCCCGCGATGTCTGGAAAAAGCTTCAGGATGCCATGACCGAAGTCCTGGATAACCTGACGCTGGACAAAGTGGTGGGCAACGTCCACGTGATCTTGAGTTGAGGAAAGGTTGCAGGAGTATGGCCGAGAGGGTAAAAAGCCATTGGGTGAACGGGCCCGGCGGTCAGAGGTTGATGCTTGACGACGCCGGGGCCTTTCTTTTACCTGGCATTTCGCTGGTCTTGCAAGGGTCCACTCTGGTCATTGCCTCTCAGCAGCCCCTCTTCTTATTGAGCTCGGCGGTCCTGGGCGGTGGTTTCTTGCAAGGGCGCTATATCATCAACCATCACGTTTCCAAGGATTATGACGGGGAAGATCCGGCGGGTGATCTTTTGCGGGTGGCCAAAGACTTGGGGCTCAATGGTCCCGTTGTGGGGCTGATGACCGCTGTCGATGTGGCCAGGGCGGTAATTATGAGGGAGAGCACCGATCGAAAGGAGTCCGAACGGGACGGGGCCAGCGAGGCCACTCTTTCCACGTGGGCCAGCGAGGCCACTCTTTCCACGTGGGCCAGCCACAGGACAGCCAGCACGAAAAAGGAAGGGCAAGAGGCCCAACGGCCCTGCGTGGCCGAGGATCCTCTTACCGTCGTGACGGTCGTGACGGCGGGGGTGGGAAACCCCGGCCGGGCGGGTGCCCCCCTCACCTGTGCTGGCCATCGCCTTCCGGGGGAAACTGTCTCTCGGGAAATCGTTACCGCCAGTGACGGCAACGTGCCCGCGAGCACAATTGCTCCCTCTGTTCCGGACCTATCTTCGCCGGCGGCGGAGGAATCCAACCCGCGGGGGTTAACCCGGCCGGAAACGAAACCAAAGTCGTCCGGGCCTTTTCGGCCGGGCACAATCAATATCATCCTGCTGGTGGATGGAACCCTCACCCCGGCCGCCATGGTCAACGCAGTCCTCACGGCCACCGAGGCCAAGACGCGGGCTCTTTTCGAGCTCGGGGTACGCTGTCCGGACGGCGGGCCGGCTACCGGGACTACCAGCGATGCCATCGTCGTCGCCGCGACGGGACGCGGCCAACCGCACCAGTTTGCCGGGACGGCGACTGTCGTTGGACAGATGATCGGTCGCGCCGTCTACGCCGCGGTTTACCAGGGCGTGGAGGAATATTGGGAACGCGTAAAAAAGCGCGGTCGCAGTGGATGAGGCGTTTCGTAACAGCTAACTGCTCTTCAACAAGCTCAGACCGATGTTCGTTTTTTTAGCTAGGTTCCACAGATCAATCTATTACTCACCGACGCCGTCAACAGCCGCACCTCGGTGCCCCTTACGCCAAATTATTTTGTGCTCAAGAGGAAAATTGCCTTGACTTTAGAAATCCCGACCATTACAATAGGAATTGAAAATCCTATATAAATACTAGGGTTTTTGGCTACGTAAAAATTGATCCTCTAATCACAAAGCAGCCCGGAAAAACGGGGTGAGGGAGGCAAGGTTAATGCGACGGGTTTATCTGGACAATGCGGCGACGACCAGGGTGCGGCCAGAAGTGGCCGAGGTGATGATGACTTATTTAGTCGACAAATACGGAAACCCCTCCAGCGTCCATGCCCAAGGGCGGGAGGCGCGGGTGGCGGTGGAGGAGGCCCGGAACCAGGTTGCCGCCCTCATTGGGGCCAAACCCGAGGAGATCATTTTTACCAGTGGGGGCACGGAGGCCGATAATATGGCCTTGAAGGGTGTGGCCCGAGCCAACCGCAATAAGGGCAATCACCTCATCACCACCCGCATTGAACACCACGCCATCCTCCATACGGCGGAAGCCTTGGAAAAAGAGGGGTTTGAGGTTAGTTATCTTCCCGTTGATCGTTATGGCCTGGTGGATCCCGAGGACGTCCGGCGGGCCATCAAGCCCACCACCATTTTGATCTCGGTCATGGCGGCCAATAATGAAGTGGGTACAGTGGAACCCATCCGGGAAATTGGGGCCATGGCGCGGGAGAAAGGGATCTACTTCCATACCGATGCTGTCCAGGCTGTCGGGAACATCGCTATAGACGTCAACGCCGATAATATCGATCTTCTCTCTCTCTCCGGACACAAGATTTACGGCCCGAAGGGGATCGGGGCCCTTTTCATCCGGCGCGGCACGAAAATTCAGCCCCTTCTTCATGGCGGTGGCCACGAACGGAATAAGAGGGCGGGCACGGAGAACGTTCCCGGCATCGTGGGGCTGGGGAAGGCGGCGGAGCTGGCCCGGCTTGAGCTTCCTGAGCACATGGATCACCTGAAGCGGCTGCGGGACCGGCTCATCAGCGGGCTTTTGGCCATTGAAGATGTGCAACTGAACGGGCACCCGGAGAAAAGGTTGCCCGGTAACGTCAATGTCAGCGTCCGCTATGTCGAAGGGGAGTCCATGCTCTTGAGCCTCGATCTCAAAGGGATTTCGGCCTCCAGTGGTTCCGCCTGTACCTCTGGCTCGCTGGAACCTTCCCACGTCCTTCTGGCCATGGGGATCCCGCATGAGATCGCCCATGGTTCGCTTCGCTTTAGCCTGGGGAAGTTTAATACCGAAGAAGACGTTGATTACGTATTAGAAGTGATGCCGGAGATCGTCAAACGGCTCCGGAGTATGTCGCCCTTTGCGGCGGGAGCGCGCCAAGGGTGAATTGGCGAAAGTCTGCTCGTGCCCACCGAAGGGGTAGGTTGCGACAAAGCTTACCCGCGGAGACTTGAGCGGGCGGGTGAACCTTTCAAACGGGGGAATGATGTCATGTATAGCGAAAAAGTAATGGATCACTTCATGAATCCGAGGAACGTAGGTGAACTGGCCGAGGCCAATGCCGTCGCTGAGGTGGGTAATCCCGTTTGCGGCGACGTCATGCGGATGTACCTTTTAATCGAGGACGGACGCATTAAAGATATTCGTTTCAAAACCTTTGGTTGCGGTGCGGCCATCGCCACATCCAGCATGGCCACGGAGATGGTCAAAGGGAAGACCATTGAGGAGGCATTGGAAATCACCAATCGCGCTGTGGCCGAGGCCCTCGACGGCCTGCCACCCAACAAGCTCCATTGTTCTAACCTGGCCGCCGACGCTGTGCACAAAGCGATCAAGGATTACCTGGAAAAGATTAAGAAAGACGAAGGCGGAAAGAAGGAACAGGCGGCGGTCTAGCGAAATTTCAGTGTAGATCCCCATGCCGCCGGGACGGAACCCAACAGGGGATGAAAATGGTAGTCGGCATGGCCAAGGCTCGGAGGCGATTTTGCCGGAAATCCGCCGGGTGGGAGGCGACATAATGCCGGCCGTGGAGTTAGTGCATTAGATGATCTCTCCTGGCTTACCGCCTTGCGGACCAGAGCATGACCCAATTCAGCTGCCTGGAGCCACGGCGGACGGCTTGCTGCCGAGGAGCGCTTTCGCCGAGCCGGGCACCGCTCCCGGTGAAGCGAGGACCGGGAGGCCGGCCGGCGACAGGATGTCGTCGAGCGCGGCTCTCCAGGGATGGAGAATCCGCGCGGTGCCGGCCGGAGGGCCGAAGCTGAAACGCGGTGCGGTCGGCGGAGGTGAGGGGTGACGACGAGGGCAGCAAACCGCCGCCACGCCGACCTCAGAGGGTGCTGAACGTGTCTGCGCGGCGCTCGACGAACAGGTTAGACAAGGGAAGGAACTTCGTGGTCTATGGAAACCGTTGTCGTGGCCATGAGCGGCGGGGTGGATAGCTCCCTGGCCGCTAGTCTTTTGAAGGAGGCGGGCTACCGTGTGATCGGGATGACCATGCGCCTCTGGTCGGAAGCCGACGAGGATCCGGAGCTGCTTCCGGCAGAAGACAGGTGTTGTGCCCTTACGGCGACCAACGATGCCCGCCGGGTGGCTGAGGCCCTTGGCATCCCTCACTACGTCGTCAATCTGCGCGACGCCTTTTACCGGGAGGTCGTGGAAGACTTCCTTTCGGCCTACGCGCAAGGGGAGACCCCCAATCCCTGCATCATCTGCAACCGGCGCTTAAAATTCGGTCTTTTGTGGGAGAAAGCGCGGGCTTTGGGGGCCGATTACCTGGCTACCGGGCATTATGCCCGCGTCAGTTATGATCCCGGACGGGGACGTTATCTTCTGAAGAAGGGTTTGGACCCAGCCAAGGACCAGGCCTATGCTCTCTACACCCTAACTCAGGAGCAGCTTTCCCGCACCCTTTTCCCTTTGGGGGAATTGACCAAGGAGGAAACCAGGCGCCTGGCCCAGGAGCGTGGGCTCATAACCGCGCGAAAACCCGAAAGCCAGGAGATTTGCTTCATTCCGGATAACGATTATCGCCGTTTTCTAAAGAAGCGCCTGCCGGAAGCCATCAAACCGGGCCCGATCAAAGATGACCGGGGGCGCGTTCTTGGCCAACACCAGGGTCTGCCCTTTTACACCGTCGGTCAAAGGAAGGGTTTGGGGTTGGCGGCCGGAGAACCCCTCTATGTCTTGCGCTTGCTGCCGGAAGAAAACGCCCTGGTCGTGGGCAAAAAGGAAGAGGTCTACCACCGGCAACTGCTGGCGGACCACCTGAATTTCATCGCCATTCCCGGGCTGGAAGGTCCTTTACGGGTGAACGGGAAGATTCGCTATGCCAGCCGGGAAGCTCCGGCCGTCATTGAACCGGCCGGGCCGGGTCAGTTAAGGTGCCGCTTTGATGAGCCGCAGTGGGGCATCACGCCCGGTCAATCGGCCGTCTTTTATGACGGCGATATAGTGGTGGGGGGTGGCATCATCCGGCGCGCTCTGGAATGATGGATTTCAAAAAAAGCTGGCTTCTTGCTAGCCAAGAGCGCTCTGCAGGTCCGACCGCCATGCTCTTTGTGGCGGGAATTTTTTTTCTGGGATTGGAAAGAATAAAGACAGTAAGGGTAGAAAGGAGGTCGGGCGCCGGCCGCCGTGGCCGCGCCGCCGCCCGCTGGGGTGGCGCAAAAGAGTGACCTTGCTCAAGGTATGTCCCATTTGTGGCAGTCGTTCCATCGGTAAGGTCGGGACAAACCAGTATTTCTGCTGGGATTGCTTTGTGGAGTTCACCGAAACGAAAACCGGGGTGCAGGCTTTTTTGGTCGACGCCGAAGGCACCTTGATAACCTATGATGAAAGCCAGAAGGAAGTAATCTACGGCCTGGAGGGATGATCGGTGCGCAAGGGCTTTTGGAGTGGGCTCATCACCGGAGGGCTGGTGGGTACGGCCATGACTCTTTTTATCTACCCGCAATTGAAGCCTCAGAGCCGGGCTGCGGTAGCCCGGAGCAGCCAGGGTTTGCGCCAGGGCGCCAGCCGGTTCTGGCAGAGGGCCAAAGAAGGGGTGGCGCGGGCTTTGGTCCGCCGGCTCTTTCGTTGACTGGTTCAGGCAGAGGAAGAGGAAGGTGGGTGGGGATCGCCCGCCTTATTCTTTTTCTCCACTATTTTTTGGTTTGAGGTGACAAGTTGCATCTTTCCAGAAAAACACAACTGGTTCTTGAACTCATCCTTTTAGTCCTGGCCCTGGTCCTTCTCCTTTACTTCTTGCGTCCCATCCTGGCCCCCTTTTTTGTTGGCCTGGTCATTGTCTATCTTTTGGAACCCTGGGTCAGCTTTCTCCAGGGCTACCGTTGTCCGCGGACCTTAGCCATTGTGATCATTTATATCTTTTTAGCCGGGATCGGGGTTCTGGTGGTTTTTTTTCTCTTTCCCAGTCTCTTCGCCGAGCTCAACCACCTGATGGATTTTATCCCCCAGTATACCGCTGACGTTAGCCGCTGGCTGGGTCAGTGGCAGCAACGTTACGACCAGAGCCGCCTTCCTTTGGCCTTGCGACAGGTTATTGACGATGCCCTGGCCAACCTGCAGACTGAAGTTTTGAGGAACATACGCGAGATCATCCAGGGCATGCTCGGCCTTTTCTCGGCCGTTTTCAGCCTGATCCTTGGTCCCATCCTCGCTTTTTATATTTTGCGTGACCTTGAGGACTTTCGCCGCCGGGGCCGTGAGTTTTGTCTCCAGCACCTCGATCCAGAGATCCTGGGATTTTTGCAGGACGTCGACCGGGTGACGCGTGGCTTCATCCGCGGGCAGGTCGTGGTGGCCGCCATCGTCGGCATTATGGTGGCCACCGTTTTGCAGGCCTTGGGGATAAAGTTCGCCCTCTTAATCGGCATCATCGCCGGGGTGACGGACATCATTCCCTACTTTGGGCCCATCATCGGCGCCGCGCCGGCCGTGGCTTTGGCCGGAACCCGTTCCGGTCTTTTCGCCCTGGAAGTGGCCCTTATTTTTGTCTTGATTCACCAGGTGGAGAGCGCCATCATCGGTCCAAAGATCGTCGGGGAGGGAGTGGGGCTGCATCCCGTCGCCGTCATCTTTTCCCTCTTGGTGGGCGGCCATTTTTGGGGGTTATGGGGAATGCTGATCTCGGTGCCGGTGGCCGGCATTTTACGGGTCGTGGTGAAGCGCTCCTACGCCATCATGGTTAAGAGATGGTTGCGTTGACAATCCTTTCAGCTTTGACTATAATTGACTTGAATTTGGGCCGGGTTTTTCAGCGGTTTCCTGCCCCTTTTAGCGGGGCTTTATTTATACGCCGGAGTGGCCGGTTAGTGGGAGGTAGTGGTGGTGAAGGCCAACGAGATTCGCCAGATCTTTTTGGATTATTTTGCCCAGAAGGGCCACACCGTGGTCCCCAGTTCATCCCTGGTTCCCCACGGTGATCCGACCCTTCTTTTTACCAATGCCGGGATGGTACAATTTAAAGACGTTTTCTTGGGCCGCGAAAAAAGGCCATATTCCCGGGCTACTACGGCGCAGAAATGTGTACGGGCGGGAGGAAAACACAACGATCTGGACAGCGTTGGGCGGACGGCCCGCCATCATACCTTCTTCGAGATGTTGGGTAACTTCTCTTTTGGGGATTACTTCAAGCGGGAGGCCATCGCCTTCGCCTGGGAGCTCTTGACGGAAAAATTCAAGCTGCCAAAAGAAAGGCTTTGGATAACCATCTACCAGGATGACGACGAGGCCTTCAAGTTGTGGCAAGAAGTGGCCGGGGTACCAGCGAAACGGATCATCCGTCTGGGGGAAAAGGATAACTTCTGGGCCATGGGCGACACCGGCCCCTGCGGTCCCTGCAGCGAAATCCATTACGACCGGGGCGAGGAATTCAGCTGCGGTCCAAACTGCGGCCTGGGTCAGTGCGAGTGTGACCGCTGGCTGGAGATCTGGAACCTCGTCTTTATGCAGTACAACCGGGACGAAAAAGGAAATCTCACTCCTTTGCCCCGCCCCAGCATCGATACGGGCATGGGTCTTGAGCGTATCGCTTCGGTCTTGCAAGGCGTCAACAGCAATTACGACACCGACCTTTTGCGGCCCCTGATCACCTTTGTTGAAGAGCGAACGGGGGAGACTTATTACCCGGATCAACGCGGTTTTCCCTTCCGGGTCATCGCCGACCACGCCCGCTCCTGCACTTTCCTGGTGGCCGACGGGGTTTTGCCGTCCAACGAGGGGCGTGGCTATGTCCTCCGGCGGATCCTTCGCCGGGCGGTGCGTTTTTCCCGGAATCTGGGGATTAATCGTCCCTTCCTGCACGAGATGGTCGAGCCCATTGCCGATCTGATGGGGGAGGCCTATCCGGAGGTCAAGGAGCGGGCCGGCTACATCGGCCAGGTCATCCGGCAGGAAGAAGAGCGTTTCCTGGCCACGCTCTCCGAAGCGTCGCGGGTGGCGCAGGACATCGTCAATCGTCTCAAAGAGAGCGGAGGGACGGTGATCGCTGGGGAAGACGCCTTTCAATTGTATGATACCTACGGTTTCCCGCTGGATTTGACCGAAGACCTGGCCGCTGAAAACGGGCTCACCGTCGACCGGGCCGGTTTTGAAAGGGCGATGGAAGAGCAACGGGAAAGGGCCCGGGCGGCCCGCGGCCAGGCCCGCGAGTGGGAACAAGTGACCCACCTGGCCAAGCTTCTGGCTGATCATCCTCCGACGAAGTTCGTCGGTTACGACGAGTTGGAAACAGAGGCCCGGGTTCTGGCCATCATCCACGAAGGGGAACTGGCGGCTTCCGCCTGGCCCGGGCAGGAGGTGGCGGTCCTGTTAGACCGGACTCCTTTCTATCCGGAGGGCGGTGGCCAGGTCTCCGATCAGGGGGAAATCGTCTTCGCCAACGGTAGCTTCAAGGTCTTTGATTGTCAGAAGCTCCCCGACGGTAAAATCCTCCACCGCGGGCAAGTGGAGGGTCAGATCGGTTTAGGTGGCCCGGTGACGGCGCGGGTGGACCATTCCCGGCGGCAGGCTACGGCCAAAAACCACTCGGCGACCCATCTTTTGCACCAGGCCTTACGCCAGATCCTGGGCGAACACGTCCATCAATCTGGCTCTTTGGTGGAGCCGGGTTTTCTGCGTTTTGACTTCAGCCACTTTACGGCTCCCACTGTCGAGGAATTGAAACGGGTCGAGGATTTGGTCAACGCCAAGGTCTTAGAGGATCTGCCCGTCCAGGCAGAAGAGATGCCTTTAGAAGAAGCCAGAGCCCGCGGGGCCATGGCCCTTTTCGGCGAAAAGTATGGGGAGCTGGTCCGCGTGGTCAGCATGGGGGACTTCAGCCGGGAACTCTGTGGTGGCACCCATGTTCACCGGACGGGCGAAATCGGACTCTTTAAGATCACCAAAGAGGAGAGCGTGGGGGCGGGTTTACGCCGGGTGACGGCCATCACCGGGTTAAACAGCTTGACTTATCTCCGGGTTCTGGAAGACCGCCAGGCGGAACTGACGGCGCTTTTGAAAAGCCAGCCGGAAGACTTGGCCCAGCGGGTGGCGGAACTCCAGAATCGCTTGAAAGAAAGGGAACGCGAGATCGAGAAATTGACTCTTCAGCTGGCGCGGCGGAGCTGGGAGGAGTTGCTGGCCCGGCCGATCCTGGTGGATGGGATTAAGGTCGTTTCGGGTCGGGTGGCGGCCAATAACATGGAAGGGTTGCGGAACATCCTGGATCAGGTGCGGGATCGCCTCGGCTCCGGAGTGGTCATTTTGGGGGCTGTGGCCGGGGAAAAGGTTAACCTGGTGGCGGCGGTGTCCCGCGACCTGGTGCCGCGGGGGTTGGATGCCGGGAAAATCCTGCGGGAGGCCGCGCAGGTCGTCGGCGGCAGTGGCGGTGGACGTCCGGAAATGGCTCAGGCGGGCGGCAAGGATCCCAACCGTCTGGAGGAAGCCCTGGAACGGGCCGTGGAATTGGTCAAGCGAGCCCTGGAGCCTGGGGCGGAACTGGCCAACTGATCCAAAAACCGGGTTAAAACAGGAACAGGGGCCCGGCCTTGGCCCGCTCTAGCGTACAGTCTGCACTGGGTCGGCAGGTTGATATAAAAGAGGGCGCCGTGAGGAGAAGTGATGACCATGGAAAACCCCCCCGATAGCACTCGCCTTTTTGATTACAAACTCCAAGAGGTAAAAGTGGCTGAGGTCTTAAAGGCCGTTTATGAGGCTTTAGCCGAAAAGGGTTATAATCCGGTCAGCCAGATCGTGGGTTACTTACTTTCCGGCGACCCGGCTTATATCACCAGTCACAAGAACGCCCGGCACATAATCCGGCGGCTGGAACGGGACGAACTCCTGGAGGAGTTGGTGCGCAATTACCTGGCTGGTCTCGGAGCCGAAAAGAAACCGGAGCCTTGAAGGACGCGGTTAAGGAGTACGGTAAAGGTTGGAGACAAACGCAGACGAAAAAGCAGCTGAGCGCAAACTGGGAAGGACGCGTGGTCTTGGTTTTTGGCGATGGGGCTGGCCCCAGGCGGCCTGGAAGCGCTGGGCGGCTTTGGCGGCCCTGGTTTTGGCCTTTGGGCTTTTAGTCTCCTGGCTTCATTATTACGATGTCTTGCTTTACGTTCAGCGACGGGCCAGCGGCCTTTTGCCTTTTCCACCTCTGGACCCCGCCGACCGGATCTTGGTCCTGGCCCCCCACCCGGATGACGAGACCCTGGGACCGGGGGGCTTAATTGCTTTGGCCAGACGACAGAACCTCGAGGTCACGGTGGTCCTCTTGACCAACGGCGACAGTTTTCGTTATTCGGCGGAAGAGACCTTCCGCAAGATCAACCTTTCGCCCCAAGAATACGTCGCCTATGGTCAAACCCGGCAAAAGGAAACCATAGCTGCCCTCAAGCTCCTCGGCCTTCCTGATGATAAGATCGTCTTCCTCGGTTATCCGGATCAAGGCCTGGTCCCGCTCTGGTTTGCCCACTGGAATGTGGACGAGCCCTTCATGGCCCGCTTTACCCGGACCAACCGGTCGCCTTATCCCAATAGTTATCGTCCGGGGGCCCTCTATGCTGGCAGTAACCTCGAAGAAGACCTGGTCAATCTGCTGTTGCAGGTCCAACCCACCGTTTTACTCGTGCCTCACCCCAACGATGCTCATCCCGATCACTGGGCCGGCTTCCTCTTTGCCGAAAAGGCCGTGGAAAGCTTAAAAGAGCAGGGCGTTCCCTTTGCCCAGCAATTGAGGGTGTACACCTATCTCGTGCACCGGGGCAAATGGCCTTTGCCCAAAGGTCTTCACCTGCGTCTGCCGTTGGTGCCGCCCACCACTCTCCTGGGGCGAGGCGACAACTGGATGTCCCTCTTGTTGCCCCGGGAGGTGACGGAAACGAAAGCCAAAGCCATCGAAAAGTACCAGACCCAGGTCGCCTTAATGCGGAATTATCTTTTGAGTTTCGCCCGGGCCTGCGAAATCTTTGGCACCTATCCCCCGGTGACCGTCCATGCCTGGCCAAGCGGATTGGCCGAGCAGGATTGGAATTTTGTCCCACCGTTAATCCTGGATCCGCGCAGTGACACGCTGGTTCGGGATGTGGAAGGGGCCGGCGATTTTTTGAGCCTGAAAGCGGCCCTGGTCGGTGGGCGACTGCATTTTTTGCTTTCGATGCGTGAAAAAGTCTCCGCCCGCGTCACTTACCGGCTGTGGTTGTTTCTCCTGGAACAAGACCCCCGGCGCCAACGGCGTTTCCTGGTTACCATTAACCCGCCGGCCGGCGTTGTGGTGCAGGACGAAAGGGGACGGAAGGTGGGGAGCGGAGCGCAGCTACAAACCAGAGGAAAAGACCTGGAAGTCATTCTCCCGGCGGAACTTTTAGCCGGCGAAAAAGGCTTTCTCCTGGGGGCGGAGAGCTATCTCGGTTCCGTCTTTCTCGATCGCACCGGTTGGCGCGTCATCTACCTAAAGTGAATCCCCTTAAAGTGAGGAAGCCCGGCAAGCGCAAACTGGTAGCCTGGAACGGGCGAATAGCAGTAAAGCCAGCGCGTAGCACTGGAGCCGGCGAGCTACTATCGCCGGGTCTCGCTGGCGGTCTTTGACCAAGACCACCCCTTAAGCCAGGACGACCCCTTAAGCCAAGACCACCCCTTAAGCCAGGACCACCCGGTTCCGCCCCAGGGATTTGGCCCGGTAAAGGGCCTGGTCGGCCTTTTCCACCAGTTCTTCCCGGGTCTGGGCATCTTCCGGGTAACTGGCGACCCCCAGGCTGATGGTGAGGTGGGAGAGGACCTTTTGCTTGTCGTCGAAAAAGAGGTTGTTTTCCACCGCCCGGCGCAACTTTTCCGCCAGGACTGCCGCTCCGGCTTTGTCGGTTTCGGGAAGGATGATGGCCAGCTCTTCCCCGCCGTAACGGGCAGGAATATCGACCTTGCGGATGTGGCTCTTGATCAAGTTGGCCAGTTGACGCAGGACCTGGTCTCCGGAAGGGTGGCCGTGGGTGTCGTTGAATTTCTTGAAGTGGTCGAGATCGATCATGATCAAGGAGAGCGGATGCTTGAAACGGGCCGCCCGGATGATCTCTTCCTGCAGGTGCTCTTGGAAATAACGGTGGTTGAAAAGCCCCATCAGGGGATCGGCATTGGCCAGTTGCTGGGTACTGGCATAAAGCTGGGCATTCTCGATGGCCATGGCCGCGCGGTTGGCCAAAAGATAGAGGATTTTCACTTCGTCGGAAGTGAAATCGCGGCGCTCCCGGTTGCCCAATCCTAAAAGCCCGATGACCTTTTCGCCGGCCACCAGAGGAAGGAAGAGCAGGCTCTGGTATTGCCGGGATAATACGCAGTCGGTTTCACCGGTAGAATCCGGGATAAGGAGGGGACGTTTCTCCTGCCGGAGGCGAACCAGGAAGTGATCATGCGGGGTAAATTCCCAGCCGCGTACGGCCTGGGGTTCCACTCCGATATAGGTTTTGATGTTGAACCCATCTTCCTGGAAGAGACCGAGGAAAGCCAGGTCGCGGCCCGAGAGGGAATGGGCCATCCGGACCGTGGATTCCAAAACCTTGTCCAGTTCGATAGTCGAGCTCAAGGTGGCCGCCACTTCATAGAGGGTGGAGAGTTCCTCTACCTTGCGCTCCAAAGCCTGGCGCAATTTGATGTTGTAAAGGGCACCAGCGGCTTCCTCGCCCAGGGCGCTAAAGAGATCGCGCTTGGTGCGGGTGAAGCCGAAGGGATTAGACGAGGCCACCTGCAGAACACCGTGGGTGGTACCGCCGGCGTGGAAGGGAAGGCAGAGGGCTACCCCCTTGCCGGGGCTTTGTAAAAAATGCGGACACTGGAGACCGGAAGGGCCGGCCCCGATGACGACCGGCTTGCTCCGCCGGTAAACCGGACAGTCTTCGGGTTTCACCAGGGGAGCCAGGGCGGCGGCCTCCGGCGGAGGAAGATTGGTGGCGGCCAGTTCGAGACCGGCGTTTTCGCGGAGCAGGCGAATGACATAGGAGGACGTCGGAAAAAGACGCTCCACCGCTCCCCCGACGATGCGGGCCACTTCCTGGTTGTCGGAAGCGGAGTGGAGGTTGTCAATGGTCTCAATGAGGGTGGTCAGCTCGCTGATGCGGCGCTGGCTCTCCTCATAAAGTCCGAAATTCTCAATGGTGGTGCCCAATTGGGACACGATGGTAGTAACCGTTTTCAAGGCCTCTTCGTCAAAGGCGTCCGGGCGGTCGCTTTCCAGGTTTAAGACCCCGATGATTTTGCCGTTGGCCTGGATGGGGACCGCCATTTCCGAGACCACGTCGGGGAAGGCCTGGATATAGCGGGGATCGGTGCGCACGTCGCGCACTAAAAGGGGTTGTCCCATCTTCGCCACCCACCCCGTGATCCCTTCCCCGGCTCGCAGAATGGGCGCATTGTCCGGTTGGAAGCTGAAGCCGTAACCGGCGCGGACGGTATAAGTCGTTTCCCCTTCTTCTTGCATGAATATATATCCGTACTTGACCTGATAATGCTTGGAGAGGGAGTCTACCACCATTTGGAGGATCTGATCCAGGTTTTGTATCGTCGGTAAGGACTTCGACATATGGTAAAGGAGGTCATCCTGCTGAAGCCGGGCGGCCACTTTGGCTAAAAGGGCGGCATAAGCAGCCCGGAGACGGTTGGCTTCTTCCAATGGACTCGGTCCCAGGCGCAGATTCAGAGCGTCCAGCTGGAGGTTGGCGGCCACCACGCGTTCCATCTCACGACGTAACTCCGAAAAGGGCCGGCGGATGCTTTCGATGAAGTAAGCGGGAAGGCTGACCAGGGCTAAAAGGGAGAGCAATAGCTCAAGAACGCCGCGGTAAGGGTGTTCCCGGTAGGCCCCGGTGAGGATCTCGTGTACCGTATTTTGCATGACCAGGACGATGGTCACGCTAAAAAGAAGCAGCAGGATGATCCGCAGGCGGATAGAGGTTCGGGCAAACATTTCTTCACTCCCGGAGGGGTCCCCGATGAACGCAGCACTCCATCTTCGTTTTCAGCCTGCCTCTGAGTCGATCGCGGCTGAAGAAGTGGCCGTGGCTGTAGGTTCGTCCCGCTGGGCGGGCGTACCGCTGGGGGAAACAGACTGAAATAAACTAATGTGTCTTAATTCGAGACCAAAGGGGAAAATCCTGCTGCGATAGTTAATCATTGCATTGATCATTAAACATTGCTAAAATCGGAAGCATGGTGCCCCTTGGGCCCTGTCTTGGAGGTGCTTTTGGTGATTCCATTACGCGATAGTACGCGATCAAGAGGACGGCCGCTGGTGACGATGCTCATCATCGCCGTCAACCTGGCCCTCTTTTTCTACGAAGCTTCTTTGCCCCCCCGCCAGCTGGAGTTCTTGATCCGGAACTACGCCATTATTCCGTCCCATTATCTGGCGCCGGGTCGCTACAGCCTGGAACAACTCCTCTGGCCCTTGGTGACGGCCATGTTCTTACACGGGGGCTGGCTCCACGTCATCGGCAACATGTGGTACCTGTGGGTTTTTGGCGATAACGTCGAAGACCAGATGGGCCGGTGGAATTTCCTCCTTTTTTATCTTCTGGCCGGGCTGGTCGGCAACGTGGCCCATATCATTGCCGATCCCTTCTCCCGGATGCCCACCATCGGGGCCAGCGGAGCGGTGGCCGGGGTCTTGGGGGCCTATCTGGTCTTATTCCCCCGGGCGAGGGTTCTGGCTTTAATCCCGGTCTTAATTTTTATCACCATCACCGAGGTGCCGGCGGTGATCTTCATTTTTCTCTGGTTCTTGCTGCAGCTGGTCAATGGCCTGGCGACCCTCGGCGTTCCGACGCAGGCCACGGCAGGCGTGGCTTGGTGGGCCCACATCGGTGGCTTTTTGACCGGGTTCTTCCTGGCCCCCTTCTTCCGGCACCGTCGCCCCTACTATTGGTGAGCTTTTTGAGAAATGAGATGGGGTAACATGATCTACACGGAATTAGGGAAAAGCGGCCTTCAGGTTTCACGCCTTTGTTTCGGCACCTTAACCCTGGGGCCCTTGCAGGCGGCCCTGCCTTTACCGGAGGGGGCTGACCTCATCCGGAGTGCCTTTGATTATGGAATAAATTTTTTTGACACCGCTGAGCTATACGAGACATACGCCTATCTGGCGGAAGGACTGCGCGGCCTGGAGGATAAGACGGTGGTGGCCAGCAAATCCTACGCCTACGACCGGGCCGGAATGGCCAGGAGCCTGGAGAGGGCCCTGCGGGAAACCAGACGGGAACAGATCGATATCTTTCTCCTCCACGAACAGGAGTCGGCTCTGACCATTAAAGGACACTGGGAGGCCCTGGAATACCTTTTGGAGGCCAAGGAAAAGGGGCTGGTGCGGGCGGTGGGGATTTCTACCCACGCCGTGGAAGCGGTGGCGGTGGCCGCTGACTTAGATGAAATAGACGTCATCCACCCCCTCCTCAATTACCGGGGGCTGGGAATTAAAGGGACGCTGGAGGGAATGCTGGCGGCGGTGGAAAAGGCCTACCGGGCCGGGAAAGGCATTTACGCCATGAAGGCCTTCGGCGGCGGCAACCTTCTGGGGCAGATCGATTTGGCGGCGGCTTTCATTCGCCAGGTACCCTGGGTCCATTCCATCGCCGTGGGCATCAAAACGCCGGAAGAGTTAGCGATGGACATCCGCCTCCTCCTGGGCGAGGAGGTGCCGGCGGAACTCCGGGCCAGGGTCTCGCGACAGAAGAAACGTTTGGTGGTGGAGGAGTGGTGCGCCGGCTGCGGACAGTGTCTGGCCGCCTGCCAACAGGGGGCTTTAGTCCTAGAAGGGAGACGGGTCCGGGTGCGGGAGGAGGACTGTCTCCTCTGCGGCTACTGCGCCCATTTTTGTCCGGAATTCGTGATCAAGATCTTTTAAGACAAGGGGCGACACGCTTGACGGTAATGGGTCTGGACTTGGGTGAGAAAACCATCGGGGTGGCGGTCAGCGACCCTCTGGAACTTATCGCCCACGGGGTGGAGGTCATTCGCCGGCAAAACCGGAAAAAGGACCTGGCCCGCCTGGCGGAGATTGTGCGGGAACGGGGGGTAACGCTGGTGGTTTTGGGACTTCCCCGCCATATGAATGGAACCTTGGGGCAGCGGGCGGAAGAAACCCTGGCCTTCGCCCGGGAGCTGGAAAAGTACTTGCAGATCCCGGTGGTGACTCAAGATGAGCGCCTTTCGACGGTGGCGGCCGAAAAGGCCCTTTTGGAGGCCGACTTGAGTCGGCGGCGCCGGCGGGCCGTCATCGATATGACGGCGGCCGTGCTCATTCTGCAGGCGTATCTCGACAAAAAGAGCCGGGTAGATTAAAAAGGGAGGGAAATGGGCAAATTAACCGGCGGTTGGTTGACAGCCAGTTTTTGCTATAATAAAATATCCTCATTAGAGGAAAGGGGTGATCGGGGATGAAGATGGATCCCGAGGAAACCATCGTCCTCACCGACGAAGACGGGCACGATCATGAGTTCAGTATTGTGGACGTCATCGAAGTGGAGGGGAAGGAGTACGCCATATTGCTCCCCCTGGCCGGGGGCGAGGAGGAAGAAGAGGAAGAAGAGGCGGTCATCTTGAGGATCGACAAGGACGAAGACGGAGAAGAGGTTCTGGTCGATATCGAAGATGACGACGAGTGGGAACGGGTAGCCGAGGCCTGGGAAGAACTCCTCGACGAGGAAGAGTTGGAAGAGCTGGACGACGAGGACGACGAAGAGGAGAAATAGCCCAACACGGAGAATCATTAAGGTTAGTGAGCAATCACTAACCTTTTTGACTTGGGGTGGCATTTTTTGGCTTCGAGACGAGCGCAGTACCTCTTGGCTTTGGGGTTAGTCCTTTTGGCACTGGCGGTGGGGGGTTACCGGCGAGCCCTCATCCTTCTTATGCCCGTTGATCCGGCCGCCAGCGCGCAGGTGGAGGTGGTCGTACCGCCGGGCGCCAATACGCGCGAGATCTCCCGCCTCTTGGAGGAAAAGGGCCTAATCCGCAGCGCCTTTCTCTTTCGTCTTTTCGTCTCCTGGAGTGGCTTTGACGGGCGACTGCAGGCCGGCGATTATCTGCTTTCACCCCGGATGTCGGCACGGGAGATTGCCGAACGCCTGAAAAAGGGTGAAGTCATCCTGCTCTCTTTCACCGTCCCGGAAGGATACCGGGTCGGACAAATCGTCCAGCTTTTGACCGAAAAGGGTTTCGGCGAAAAAGATGCCTTCCTGGCGGCCAGCCGCGACAAGGGCCTTTTGCCTCCCCTCCTGGCCGGAGCCAATCTTCCGCCCGAGGAGCCCCTGGAAGGGGTTCTCTTCCCCGATACCTACCGCTTTCCCAAGGGCTTTTCGGAAAGGGAGATCATCAAGTTAATGACCGATCGTTTTCAACAGGTCTACAGTGATCTTCTGGGAAAGGCCGGTCCGGGGGCGTTATCCCCCTATGAAACTTTGATTTTGGCCTCCATCATCGAAAAGGAGGCCATGGTGGATCAGGAGCGACCCCTGATCTCGGCCGTCTATCACAACCGCCTGAAAATCGGGATGAAACTGGATGCCGACCCGACGGTACGCTATGGCTTGAAAAAGTTCACCGGGCCCCTTCTGGTCAAAGACCTCAATACCCCCTCCCCATATAACACCTATCTTCAGCCCGGGCTACCTCCGGGACCCATCGCCAACCCCGGTCGCGCCTCCTTGGAGGCGGCCCTGCACCCGGCCAATGTGGACTACCTTTATTTTGTTTCGAAAAACGACGGCACCCATGTCTTCAGCCGGACCTACCAGGAGCACCTCTTGGCCGTGAGCAAGTACCAGAAGGCTCCCTGAACCCGGGCCTGGGCGACGGCACTCACTGCGGACACGGAGATCTCGTGTCGTGATGGAAAGGTTGCTCCTGCTGGCATCGTCAATCTAAGTCATAAACGGTGGCCGATTACGCGGCACGCTGTTCATTAGGTTTCATTGAGCACCGGGTCAGAGCAAAGTTCCCGCGGGAGTGGATCCGGCACTTTACGGAAAGAGGAGGACGGGCTATAATTTGAGGGTGGTTTTGGACCAGGAACTCCCTTTCTGGTCAGACCATTAGCGATTTTTTCCAATAGATGGAGGAGCTTATGGGGAGGCGTCCGGTTACCATCGGGATCGCCGGTGGCACGGGTTCGGGGAAGACAACTGTCGTTTCGGAAATTTACCGGAATTTAGCTGGGGAGGGGATTGCCCTCCTGGAGCAGGATGCTTACTATCGGGATCAGCGCCACATTCCTCTGGAGGAGAGGAAACTGGTCAATTACGATCACCCGTTGGCCTTCGATCACGACCTTCTGATCAGCCACTTGGAGGAATTGTTGGCCGGACGTCCCATCCAAAAGCCGGTTTATTCCTTTGAGACTTACACGCGGACGGAACAAACGGTGACCGTCGAACCCAAAGGGATCATCATCCTGGAGGGAATCCTGCTTTTGGAAGACCAGCGCTTGCGCAATATGCTGGACATCAAGATCTTTGTCGACACCGATCCCGATGTCCGGTTTATCCGCCGCCTGCAGCGGGACTTGAAAGAGAGGGGGCGGACCCTCGAGTCGGTAATCGAACAATATCTGAATGTCGTCCGCCCCATGCATCTCATGTTTGTCGAACCGTCCAAACGCTATGCCGATATCATCATCCCCGAGGGGGGCTTTAACCGGGTGGCCATCGATCTCATCCTGGCCAAGATCCGGGCCATTTTGTCTGAACGGGAAGGTTAAGGGAAAGAGGGTCTGGGATGTCTTTTTGGGCACTTCTCTGGGAACACCTCCGGGAGGAGGGGACCATCGTCTGGGTGGCCAGTCTACCGGTGGTTGAGCTGAGAGGGGCCATCCCTTTGGCGGCGGCCATGGGGATGGAACCGTTGGAGGGGCTGGTTTTTGCCGTCCTGGGAAACATGCTGCCCGTCCCTTTCATTCTCAGGTTTCTCGAACCCGTTTCCCGGTATCTCCACCGGACCCGGCCCATGCGGGCCCTAATCGAATGGGTGCTGGCACGGGGAGAAAAGAAGAGCGGCTCCGTACGCCGTTACGGCCTGGTGGGGCTTGCCCTCTTTGTGGCCGTGCCCCTCCCGGGAACGGGTGCCTGGACGGGGGCCGTCATCGCCTCCCTGTTGGGTTACCGTTTTTGGCCGGCCTTCTGGGCCCTCCTGGGAGGAACGGTGGGGGCGGGGATCATCGTCACCACCCTGGTGCTCATGGGGAAAGCGGCCTGGCTTTAATGGCTTCGGGAGGCACCGGCGTCATTGGTCAGCAGGATAAGCGTGATAAAGAGGTTCCCCCCTGGAAAAACTATGAAAAAGTTCTTTCAGGGGGGTTTTTAGTTGGTGCGCAGACGCCTCGTGGTCTTGTTTTTATTTTTAACCATCACCCTGGCCTTTTTGGGTTGGCGTTTGGGAAAGATCGCCCTAATTTGGGGACCGGACCTGGCCCGGGGCGCGGTGAAGCAGCGTTCTCTTGCCTCCCCGCTGGAAAGCCCCCGCGGGCAGGTCCTGGACCGGAACCTGGTTCCCCTGACCTTTCCGGTTCGGCGTCTTTCCCTTTTTCTCTTCCCGAGTTTATTCCAGGACCAGGAAGGAACGCGCCGCCTCCTGGAGAAGGAACTTGGTGAAAGCTGGTTGCAGCCGTGGAGCAAATGGTTGGAGCGGCGGGAACCAGTGGTCCTTCGACCCGATCTTAGCCCCGGTGCCTGGCAGCGCTTACGGCAGCTGGCCCTTCCCGGAGTCCTGGTGGCGGAAGAGGAAATACGCTACGGACCGGACGCCTTAGCGCGGCACCTGGTCGGGTACGTCGGGCCTGACGGGCTCGGGCTGGCCGGGCTGGAAAAAGAGTTCGACCATTACCTCTACCGCGGCTGGGCCCCGGCGGTGGCCGCTTTGGTCGATGGGCGGGGCAAGTTGATCTCCACCCGGGGCTACCGGCTTTTGCCCGGCGGACCCCTGGAAGAGACGAAAGACCTGGTCTTAACCATCGATGCGAAAATCCAAAAAGTGGTGGAAGAGGTCCTGGACGAAAACGGAGTAAGCAGAGGAGCCGTAGTGGTCTTGGCCGTGAAAACCGGAGAGATCCTGGCGCTGGCCAGCCGGCCCAACTTTGACCAGAATGAGGTGGCCCGCTTTTTGTCAGAGGAAAAGACCGCCCCTCTTTTGAATCGGGCCGTTGAGGCCTTTCAGCCGGGTTCCCTTTTCAAACTGGTTCTTTTGGCGGCCGGCCTGGAAGAACGCCAACTGGATTTGCGTTCTTCCTTTTACTGCCCGGGCTTCATTGACATCGGGAACCGGCGCTTCCGTTGCTATCAAAGCGAGGGCCACGGCTCCATCAGCCTGCGGGAAGCCCTGGCCCAATCTTGCAATGTCACTTTCATCCAGGTGGGACGAAAACTGGGGGGCACAACCATTTTGCGCTACGCCCGCCGGTTTGGTTTTGGCCAGAAGGCGACCACGGATTTGGGCTACGAGAACGTCGGTCTTTTGCCGGAACCGACTGGACTGGATCCGGCCGAACTGGCCAATCTTTCCCTCGGTCAGGGACAACTTTTGGTCACACCCCTCCAGGTGGCGCAATTCACTCAAGCCGTCGCCAATGACGGTGTCCTCATCTCTCCCCATGTGATCAGGGAGGTCCGGACGCGGCGCGGCCTGGCCATCTTTCGCCCCCAGGTGCCGCCGGGGCGGCGGGTGATGTCCCCGCAGACGGCTGCGCGCATCCGGGAGGCCATGCTGGCCGTCACCGAGGAAGGTACCGGCCAACTGGCCTGGCTCCCGGAGGGAGGATCGGCGGGTAAAACGGGATCGGCCGAAACCGGCCGGTCCGGCCTCAGCCACGCCTGGTTCACCGGTTATGCTCCCGCCGGCAGACCACAGTATGTGGTGACGGTTTTGGTTGAAGAAGGGGGAGCGGGTGGCACCCGGGCGGCCCCCCTTTTTCGGCAGATCTTGGAAGGCATCGGGAAAAGAAGCGGGTGAGGAGTTCGGCAGCCGAAAAGGTTTCTTTCCCTTTCCGCCTGTGCTAAAATCCTGGTGGGGAGGGGAGAGCTTGTACTTAAAGCGGATAGAAGCGGTTGGTTTTAAATCCTTTGCCGATCGTATCGAAATGGAGTTTGGCCCGGGGATCACCGCCATCGTTGGCCCCAACGGCAGCGGGAAGAGCAACGTGGCCGATGCCATCCGTTGGGTCCTGGGCGAGCAGAGCGCCAGGAATCTCCGCGGCCTGAAAATGGAGGACGTGATCTTTTCCGGGAGCGAGAAGCGGCGCCCCATCTCCATGGCTGAGGTTACGTTAACCCTGGATAATAGCGACGGAACCTTACCCGTCGATTATAATGAGGTCACCATCACCCGGCGCGTCTATCGCGACGGCGAAGGAGAATATCTCCTGAACCGTGTTCCCTGCCGCCTGAAGGACATCCACGACCTTTTGGAAGGAACCGGCCTGGGTAAAGAGAACTTCTCCATCATCGGGCAGGGGCGGATCGACGAGCTCCTCAATGCCCGCCCAGAGGAAAGGCGTCTAGTCTTTGAGGAGGCCGCTGGCATCTCTCGCTATAAGAACCGGAAACGAGAAGCCTTGAAGAAGGTCGAGGAGGCCCAATCCAGCCTTTTACGCTTGTCCGATCTCATTGCCGAACTGGAGGCCCAGGTGGGGCCGTTAGAGGAACGGGCGCGGCAAGCGGAATTATTCCTGGAGTATGATGCCCGGCTGCGTGGGAAAAAGAAGGAGCTTTACCGCGGCGAGTGGCTGGAGATCCAGGAGCGTCTTGAGAGATTGCGGGCGGGGGTGACGGCGGCCCGGTCGCACATAAAGGAACTGGAAGAACAGCTGGCCCAGGACGAAGGCCACCTGGAAGAAAATCGCCGCGCCGTTCAAAGCCTGGAGGAAGAACTCCGGCAACGGCAGGAGGAGGTAAATCAGGCGGCCCAAGAGGGTCAGAGGTGGCAGGGGGAATTGGCGCTCCTGGCCGAGAAATTGTCAGGGCTGACCCAGGAGGAAGAAAAACTAAAAGCGGCCGGTCAGGAGAACCTGGCGGCCAGAAAACAACTCCAGGAGGAGATGGCGGTCCTTAACCAACGGGTGGAAGAACTGGCTTTGGAACGGGCCGGTCTTGAGGTCGAGCTGGAGAAGGTGGAAAGGGGCTTGGGCGAAATCGTCTCCGGCCTGGCCGAAAGCGAAGCGGCGCTGGAGAGGCAAAAGAGCGAGCTCATCGATCTTTTAAATGAGATGGCCGGAGTTAAAAACCGCCTGACCTCGGTGAGCGTCGATCTAGAAAACGACCGGCGGACCAGGGAACGGCTTCTGGCGGAAGAAGAAAAGATCCGGCAGGCGCAAAGGGAGAAGGCGGAGCGCCGGCGTTCGCTCCAAGAAGCGGTCACCCATTTAAAAGAACTCCTGCGCGGTTGGCGGGAGGAGGAGGCCAAAAAACGCGAGGCCATGGCCCGTTTGGAGGACGAACTGGCCCGCCTTGCCGACCGAATCAACCTGCTCCAGGTGAAAAAGGAAGCCCGCGTCTCTCGTTGGAAGGTGCTGGAGGAAATGGAGCGCGGGTTTGAGGGCTATCAAAAGGGGCCGCGCACGGTTTTGGCGGCTGCCGGTCGCGGTGAACCTTCCCTGGCTGGGGTGTTGGGCTCAGTGGCTTCGGTCATCAAGACCGACGCCCGCTACGAACGAGCTCTGGAAGCCGCCTTGGGCGGCGCCCAACAGTACATCATCACCCGCGACGAGGGCGTCGCCCGGCGGGCCATCGAGTTCCTGAAAAAAGTCGACGGGGGCCGGGCTACCTTCCTCCCGTTGGACACCGTCACCTCCAGACCCCTGGCCCGGGAAGAACGCGAGCGGGTATTGCGGGCGGGGGCCATTGGCCTGGCTTTGGAGCTGGTGGAGTTTGAAGAGAAGTACCGTCCAGCTCTGGCTCATCTGCTGGAGCGGGTGGTCGTCACGACTGATCTGGAGACGGCGTTGGCCGTTGGCCGGGCGACCGGTTTTCGTCTCCGGGTGGTGACCCTGGAGGGTGATCTTCTCAATCCCGGCGGCAGCCTCACCGGCGGCAGCCGCGAAACCCACGGCCTGGGATTTTTGGGCCGGCGGCGCGAGAGGGAGGCTCTGGAAAAAGAGATCGCCCTTTTGACCCAGTCGCTGGAAGAGACCCGGGCGGAGCTTCTCGCCGCTCAGAGCCAGAAGAAGTCCCTGGAAGAGGAGATCGCTTCCCTGCAGCTGGAGCTGCGCAGCGCGGAAATGCGGCAGGTCGGCCTAGAGCGAGAAGAAGAAGGTCTGGCCCAGGAGGAAGCCCGCCTGGAAGAGGAATTAAAATACCTGCGGGTTAACCGGGAGGAATTGGCTGAGGAGGAGAGACGAAAAAGGGAGCAAATCTCCCAGGACGAGTCCCTTCTGGCCAGGCTGAAGGAAGAGGAGGAGGGGCTGAAAGCCAGACTGGAAGGGCACCAGGAGGGTTTTCGGGAGGAGGCCAAACGCCGGGAGACCCTCCAGTCTCGCTTGACCGAATTAAAGGTGGAAGTGGCCCGGCAAAGACAGGAGGAAGCCGGCCTGAAAACCAACCTGCAGGTCCTGCGCCAAAGGTTGGAGGAGTTGCGGCGGGAGCAAGAAAGGCGGGACCAGGAGCTGCAGTTCTTGGCCCAGCGTCGCCAGGAGATAGAAGTCGCCGAGCAAAGCAGCCGGGCTGAACTCCAGGTATGGGAACAAAGGAGAAAGGCCCACGAAGTTGAGCTGCGTTCCCTGGAAGAGCGGCGCGAACTGCTCTTGAAAGAAGGGTTGCGCCTGGAGCGCGAGATCCGCTCCCTGCGCCGGAGTCTTGAAGGGGAAAAGGGGGCTTTGCAGGCGAGCGAGGTGGAAATAGCCCGCCTTGAGGTGACTAAAGACGGCCTGGCCGAGAAATTACGGGAGCTGGGCGAAGACCCCGATCGATCAGGTTCCGGCCCGGAGGGAAAGTCACCGGTGCGTTCGCGGGAGGTCCTGCGCCAGGAAATTGAGGAATTGACGGCCCGGATCGAGGCCCTGGGTCCGGTGAGCCTCGGATCCATCGAAGAATTTAAGGAACTCTCGCAGCGGCTTCATTTCTTGAAAAACCAACAGCTGGATCTGGAGAAATCGCGGGAAGCCCTTCTCCGTTTGGTGGACGACCTGGACCGGGAGATGAAGCGCCTTTTCGCCGAAACTTTTGCCACGGTACGGGTGTATTTTAAGGAGATCTTTGCCGAACTCTTTGGAGGCGGGACGGCGGAACTGAAGTTGGAAGATCCGGAGAACTTGTTGGAGACGGGGATTGAGATCATCGCGCAACCCCCAGGCAAGAAGCTGCAGAGCCTTTCCCTCCTTTCCGGTGGGGAGAAGGCACTGGCTTCCATAGCTCTCCTCTTCGCCCTTTTACGCACCCGTCCCAGCGCGTTTTTGGTCCTGGATGAGATTGAAGCCGCCCTGGACGAGGCTAACGTGGAGCGTTTCGTTTCTTACATTCAAGGTTTGGCTTCCCGCCTGCAATTTATCCTCATTACCCACCAGAAAAAGACCATGGAGGCCGCGCAGGTCCTTTACGGCATCAGCATGGAGGAGATGGGCGTCTCCCGGCTCGTTTCCCTGCGTCTGGTGGGGAGAGAAAAATCTTAGAAGCGGCGGAGGAGGAAGTATGTTCGAACGGAAGAGTTTTTTGGCTCGCTTGAAGGAAGGCTTGAGCCGGACCCGGCAGGTAATGGTGGAGCGGATTCAGGAGCTGGTGTCCGGCACACGCCGGATTGACGAGGGATTTTACGAGGAGCTGGAAGAAATCCTCATCCAGGCCGACGTCGGTGTTAAGACCACAGAGAAACTCCTGACGGAGTTGCGGCGGACGGTGCGGGAAAAGAAGATCGAAGACCCCAACCGCGTTACCCCTTTGCTCCAGGACCTGATGGTCTCCCTGTTAGGGGAAGGGACACCGGGGCTGAATCTTGTGCCGGGGCAATTAAACGTCATCATGGTGGTGGGGGTAAATGGCGTCGGCAAAACCACCACCATTGGCAAGCTGGCCTACCTGTTAAAAGGTGAGGGCAAGAACGTCCTTTTGGCAGCGGCCGATACCTTTCGCGCGGCGGCCATCGAACAGCTGGAAGTTTGGGGGAAGCGGGTCGGGGTGGACGTCATCCGGCACCAAGAAGGTGGTGACCCAGGGGCGGTCGTCTTCGATGCCCTGGCCGCCGCGCGCTCGCGCCGGGCCGACGTCGTCATTGTGGACACCGCCGGCCGCCTGCACACGAAGGTAAACCTCATGGAGGAGCTAAAAAAGATCCGCCGGATCATCGCCCGGGAAGTGGCCGGAGCCCCGCAGGAGGTTTTGCTGGTGCTGGATGCTACCACCGGTCAGAACGCTTTGCAGCAGGCCCGCATCTTTAAAGAAGCCACGGAGGTCACCGGGCTCATTATGACCAAGTTGGACGGGACCGCCAAAGGCGGCGTGGCCATTGCCGTCGCCCACGAGACCGGGCTGCCCATCAAGTACGTTGGTTTAGGTGAGCATCTGGATGATTTAAGGGAATTTGAGGCCAAAGATTTCGTGGCCGCCCTTTTCGATGTACAAAAATGAAAAGACATAACACGGCCTTCCGCGTCAAGGTGCTTGACACTGCCGCCGCCTTCTTCTATACTGTAAAGGTCAAATGCTTGACAGCATCTTGGGGACGCCGTCTGTAAAACCCTTTGCCAGCTCGAGTTTTGGTGGTTTTCAGTAACGCCACCCGGAACAGTAATTTATGGAAAAAAGAGCACGCCTGGCCCTTCTCCTCGATTTTTACGGTGACCTTTTAACTCCGCGGCAAAAGGAGCTGCTCAAACTTTATTATGAGGAAGATCTCTCGCTCGGGGAGATCGCTGAGAACTACCGAATCAGCCGCCAGGCCGTTTTTGACCAAATTCACCGCGGCGAAAAGACGCTGGAGAAATACGAAGAAAAACTGGGGCTGGTGGCCCGTTTTTTGGAGGAAGCCAGGAGCTGGGGAGGTCTTCTGCAAGAGTTAGCCGCCCTGGCGGCGGAGCTGGAGACGGCGACAAACCCAAATTGCCAGGAAGTGCGTCGACGTTTGCTGGAGCTCCGCCGGCAATACGAGAAGTTCTTGCCGGAGAGGTTTGGAGATGAGGAATTGAGGAAAAAAGACGAGCAAGGTTCTAAAATAGCCGACAAGGGGGGCCCGGTATGTTGTTTGAAAACCTGGCCAGCCGTTTGCAGGAGACCTTCCGGCGTTTGCGCGGGAAGGGCAAACTCAGCGAAGCCGACGTCAATGAGGCCATGCGCGAGGTCCGCCTGGCCCTTTTGGAAGCCGACGTCAACTTTAAGGTGGTTAAGGATTTCGTCAACCGAGTCAAAGAAAGGGCCGTCGGGCAAGAGGTGCTCCAGAGTTTGACCCCGGGGCAACAGGTGGTCAAGATCGTCTACGACGAACTGGTGGAGCTCATGGGGCGCTCCGACAGTCGCCTGGAGATATCACCCAAGGGCCCCACCGTCATCATGCTGGTGGGACTACAGGGTTCCGGTAAAACCACCACCGCCGGTAAGCTGGCCGTTTACCTGCGCAAGCAGGGGCGGCGGCCTCTTTTGGTGGCGGCCGACATTTACCGCCCGGCGGCCATTAAGCAGCTGGAGGTCATCGGGCGCGAGATCGACATCCCGGTGTTCTCGCTGGGCGACCGGGTGAGCCCTCTGGATATCGCCCGGGCCGGTGTCGAACGGGCACGGGACGCCGGGCGGGATATGGTCATCATTGACACTGCCGGGCGCCTGCACATCGATGATGAACTGATGGGGGAACTGGAAGGGCTGAAGGAGGCGCTTTCTCCGCAGGAGATCCTTCTGGTGGTGGATGCCATGACCGGTCAGGACGCCGTCAATGTGGCGGAGGCTTTCGCCGGACGCCTGGCCATCACCGGCGTCATCCTGACCAAACTGGATGGCGATACCCGTGGGGGGGCCGCCCTTTCCCTGCGGGCGGTCACGGGCAAGCCCATCAAGTTTGTGGGGATGGGGGAAAAGTTTGAAGCCCTCGAGGTCTTTTATCCCGACCGGATGGCTTCGCGCATTCTGGGGATGGGTGATGTCCTCTCCCTCATAGAAAAGGCCCAGGCCAACCTGGACCTGGAGAAGGCCCGCGAAATGGAAAGAAAGCTGCGGTCCATGGACTTCACTCTGGAAGATTTTCTGGACCAATTAAAGCAGGTGCGCAAGATGGGGCCGCTGGACCAGCTTTTAGCTCTTTTCCCCGGGGCCAACATGGCCAAAGGCTTAAAGGATTTGAAGATTGACGAAAAGGAATTGGTGAAGACCGAGGCCATCATCAACTCTATGACCAAGGAAGAACGGCGGAATCCGGCCATCATCGATGGCAGCCGCCGGCGCCGCATTGCCCTGGGGAGCGGCACCAGGGTCCAGGATGTCAATCGTCTCTTAAAACAATACGAGGAGACGCGCAAGTTGCTAAAACAGCTTTCTTCCCGCGATAAAGGACGCCTTTTGGGAGGAAAGTTGCCCTTCTTTAAATGAGGCTCAACTTGGGAGGAGGTGACAAAATGGCAGTAAAGATCCGGTTGCGCCGGATTGGGGCGAAAAAGACGCCGATTTACCGGCTGGTGGTGGCCGATTCCCGGTCGCCGCGCGATGGCCGCTTCATCGAGGAGATCGGTTTTTACAACCCCACTACTGAGCCGGCCACCATCAAGGTGGAAGAAGAGCGCGCCATTCACTGGCTGTTGAACGGGGCTCAACCTTCGGACACGGCACGTTCCCTTTTAGCTTCCACCGGGATTCTGCAGAAGTTTGAAGAGGCCAAGAAAGCCCAACAGGGGGTGGCCCGATGAAGGAACTGGTGCTTTTCCTCACCCGATCGTTGGTCGATTACCCCGATCAGGTACAGGTGCGGGAGGTCGAGAGCGACCGCATCATCATCTACGAGGTAAAAGTGGCTCCGGAAGACGTGGGGAAGGTAATCGGGAAGCAGGGCCGGGTGGTCCGGGCGATCCGAACGGTGGTTAAGGCTGCCGCTGTGCGCGCCGGCAAGCGCGTAGGCGTCGAAGTTCTTTCCTGATGGCGCAGGGAGGGGGTTGACCCGCCCGTGGCCGGGATATGGCTAAAAAGGCCGGTTGTCGTCAAGGCCCGTTTGACCGAGTCGCTCAAAAAGAAGATGGCCTATGAGCTGCAGGAAGCGTTGCGACGCCTCGATTTGGAGCTGAAAGAACTGGATTTCCGCCAAAAACAGCTTTCCGCCGAAAAGGGAGGCGGCCGGGTCGATCTGGATGCAGAGCGAAACCGGCGTCTGGAGCAAAAGAATGAACTTCTGGAAAGACTAAAATTGCTGGCCAGGCTCCAGCTGGGAACAGAGGTCGTGCAGGGGAGCCTGGAAGGACTCGTGGAGGTCGCTCCCGGCGATAGCTGGGAGCGGGTGACGGGGGCGGAAATCGTTCTGGAAGACGGGGTCATCGTGGAGATCAGGAATGGTTAGGCCGGACTCCGAATCAGGCCGGGAAGGCCAGGCCTGACTTTGCCCCGGGAAATATTGGAATGGCCCCGGTGACCACTCCCACATTTGCCGCGTCAACCGGTGGAGGATGATGGGCTTGGGCGAGGAATACGTGGCGGTGGCGGAGGTCATCCGGCCCCATGGGATTAAGGGGGAACTGGAAATCCTTCCTCTGACGGATTTTCCGGAACGTTTAGCCCCACCGCGGCGTCTTTCCCTGGGGCCGGGGGAGAGAGAGTTCAGCATTTTGCAGGCTCGCCCCAAGGGGAAAAGGATGTTACTCCTTTTGTCCGGTGTTGCCGATCGCGGGACGGCGGAGGGGTTACGGGGAAGGCGACTCTTCGTTCGGGTGGCGGACCTCCCACCCTTGCCGGAGGGGCAATACTATCTTTTCCAGATCGTGGGGCTAACGGTTTATACGGCGGACGGACAACCCCTGGGCCGGGTCAAAGAGGTATTGAAAACGGGCAGCAATGACGTTTATGTGGTGGGTGACGAACGCCGGCCCGGGGCCAGGGATGTCCTCATTCCGGCCACGCGAGAAGCAGTAGCCACCATTGATTTGGAGGCTGGACGTTTGGTCTTACGCGATCTACCGGGGCTACTGGAATAACAGTGGAGGACGGTTCGGTGCGCATCGACATCCTGACCCTTTTCCCAGGTATGTTCAGCGGCCCCTTTGAGGAGAGCATCCTGAAACGGGCACGGGAGAAGAACCTGCTTCAGGTTAACGTCATCAACATCCGGGATTTCGCCCGCGATAAGCATCAAGTTACCGACGACTATCCCTTCGGTGGCGGCGTGGGTATGGTCATGAAACCAGAACCGATTTTTGCCGCGGTAGACCACGTTTTGGCCCAAAGGGCAGAGCGGGCGTTGGACCGTTGGCCGGAGCAAAATCAGTCCGGAACGGCTTCTTCCGGCAACGAAAACGTATTTCCGGCCACTCCCGAAGGTGCGACCTTGGTCGACGGCGACGGCCGTCTTGGCGACGTGGGGCACGGGCGGCCTCCGCGGATCATCCTTCTTTGCCCGCAAGGGCGCGTGTTCCGGCAAGAACTGGCGCAGGAGCTGGCTCAAGAGGAGCACCTGGTTTTCATCTGTGGGCATTACGAAGGGGTTGACGAGCGGGTCAGGAGCCTGGCGACGGATGAAATCTCCATTGGGGACTACGTTTTAACCGGTGGGGAGCTGGCGGCCCTGGTGGTGATTGATGCCGTGGTGCGCCTCATTCCGGGGGTTCTGGGAAAAGAAGAATCGGCGCAAAGCGACTCTTTTGCCCGCGGACTTTTAGAAGGACCCCAGTATACGCGGCCGCGGGTGTTCCGGGGAATGGCCGTGCCGGAGATCTTGCTCTCGGGAAACCATGAGGCCATCCGGCGCTGGCGCCTGAAGGAAGCCTTACGCCGGACCTGGCAGCGCCGTCCTGATCTTTTGGCGAGACTGAGCCTTTCTCCGGAAGAAAGGGAGTTGTTGGCCGAGGTGACGGCGGAGGAAGCGGCCCGAAGCACGAAGGAGTCGCCTTAACTGGTAGTTGTCAATGGGTGGTCGTTTGCTGGCGGCGCTTCACGGATGGTCGTCAATTGGTCGGCCGTTAAGCGGTGGTCGCCAATCGGTTGCCGTTAACCGGTTGCCAATAACAGGTAGCCGTTTACGGTCGGCCGTTAATCGGTGGCGGCCTCCGTCACGGGGATGTGGTGCGAGCAAGTCAATTAGTCCTCGGTTGACCGTGTGGGGCGGCATGTCCGCAATTGGCCGGCATTGTCTGGAGGGTTTTGGTGTGATATAATAACGCATGTTGAGCGTATAGGTGCGGCGGAAAGGAGGTTGGCCAAAAATGGATCTAGTCAAAGCTTTGGAAGAAAAAGAATTGAAGAAGAATCTTCCTGACTTCCGCCCTGGCGATACAGTGAGGGTTTTTGTGAAGGTTGTGGAAGGTGGACGCGAAAGGTTGCAGGCTTTTGAGGGAACGGTAATCAAAAGAAGCCACGGGGGACTGCGGGAGACCTTTACCGTCCGACGGATCTCTTACGGCGTCGGTGTTGAACGGACCTTCTTGCTTCATTCTCCCCGCATTGACCGGATTGAAGTGGTCCGGAAAGGGCGAGTGCGGCGGGCCAAGCTGTATTACCTGCGAAATCTCACGGGGAAAGCGGCCAGGATCAAAGAAGAGAAGTAAAGAGATGGGGACTGGGCACAGTCCCTTTTTTTTCTTTTCCGGGTCTTAATTTCTGCTGCCCTTGTTGGGTATGGGAGGCGCCTTGGGGAATGTCCAGCCCAAACCGGGCCTTTTGGGAAACCGTACAGTCCATTATCATCGCTTTGGTTTTGGCTTTTTTGATCAGGACCTTCTTGGTAGAATCTTTCATTGTTCAGGGCCGCTCCATGGAGGTTACCCTCTTCGATGGGGAGAGGCTCTTTGTGGAAAAACTGAGTTACCGATGGCATGAGCCCCAGCGCGGGGATATCGTCGTCTTTCGTTATCCCCTGGACCCCTCGCGGGATTTCATCAAACGCGTTATCGCCGTGGGCGGCGATTACGTGGAGATTCGGATGGGGCAGATCTACGTGAATGGGCAGGCCATCCAGGAACCCTATGTGGCCAATCGTGATCTCCAGAGTTATCCCAAGACCAGGGTCCCTCCCGGCTCGATCTTTGTGCTCGGCGATAACCGCCGTAACAGCGAAGATAGCCGGGTTTTTGGGGCCGTCGATCTGCGCTATGTTAAGGGGCGAGCCTTCTTGGTTTATTGGCCCATATCTAAGATCCAATTCCTGACTCAGGGACGGTAGCGTAACTTTCCTGCGGGGAGCCGGGCGTCGGCATATTAGTTATTCCTGACTTATGAACTAATCCGGCGAGAGACGGTGGCGAGACAGTATCGGTAACCGAGGTTAAACGGATGGAGGGAGCGATTTAGCATTGTCGTCTCTGTTCTCAAAGCGGGGACACAGTACGCAAGGCCTACCATCCTTTCAGACGATCGGCGAAGGGGCCATCCGGGCATGCAAACTGAGGGGGGCTGAAGTTGGCCCACTGGTTCCCCGGCCATATGGCCAGGGCGAAGAGGGAAGTAGCCGAGAACATAAAACTGGTTGATGCGGTTTTTGAACTGGTGGACGCGCGGGTGGCCGAAAGCAGCCGGAATCCGGATCTGGAGGAACTGTTAGAGGGGCGACCGCGGATTTTACTTTTGACCAAGAGCGACCTGGCCGATCCGCGCCATACGGAAGGCTGGGTGGAGTTTTGGTCACGTCAGGGTCTTTTGGCCGTTGCCGTCAATGCCGTGACGGGTGAGGGGCTGCGGCGCGCCGTTCAGTTGGCCAAAAACCTGGGCGAGGAGAGGCAGAAGCAACGGGCTCAGCGTCTCTTACGACCGCGTCCGTTGCGCATTATGGTGGTGGGAATTCCCAATGTCGGCAAATCGTCATTGATCAATTACCTGGCGCGACGGGCCCGCACCAGGGTGGCCGATCGGCCGGGAGTTACCCGCGGCAAGCAGTGGATCAAGTTGGAAGGCGAAGCCGAGTTCCTCGATCTACCCGGGCTTTTACCGCCGCGAGGATTGGGGGCGGAACAGGCTCACCGTTTGGCCGCTGTGGGGACTCTGCCGGAAGGAACTTTTGACCTGGTGGAGACTGCCCTCTGGCTCCTGGCTTATTTGGCCCAGGCTTATCCGGAACTGCTCCAGGAACGGTATGGATTGGCCGAGTCGGCTGCAACGGCCGGCGAAAATTGCGGTTGGAACTGGTTACAGACCATCGGGAAAAAACGCGGCTTTCTGGTGGCCGGCGGAGCCGTTGACGAGGAGAAGGCGGCCCGTGCCGTCCTGCGCGACTTTCGGACGGGGGCCTTGGGACGGATTTCCCTGGAGGCACCTCCGGTGGGGGAAAAAGGTGATGAGAGAGGATACGGTGAAGGCCATTGAAGAATGGCTGGCCGGTTTGAGCAGCGCCGACAGAGACCTGGCGGTGGCGCGTCTGGCCACTGACGGTCGCCAGGGGGTGCAGAGGGCGCTGGCGCGCTTTTTAGCACGGGTGGAGGCGGAAGAAAAAGAGCGGGCCCGCCTGGCCGCCCTTTTTCTTTTAGAAAAAGAGGCCCAGGCGGCCGGGTACAGTTTGGTGGCCGGGGTGGACGAGGTCGGACGTGGACCTCTGGCCGGGCCGGTGGTAGCGGCGGCCGTCATCCTGCCGCCGGACTTTTTTTTACCGGGGTTGAACGACTCCAAGAAGCTTACCCCGGAGAAGCGGGAGTGGCTTTATGAGAGGATCCGCACCCAGGCAGTAGCCTATGGGGTTGGTCTGGCCGACCCAGAATTCATTGACCGGCACAATATCCTGCAGGCGACCTTCTGGGCCATGACCCAAGCCGTCCGGCAATTGGCCGTCCGGCCCGACCTGATTCTGGTGGATGGCGGCTTCACCATCCGGCAGTTACCTTTCCCACAACGGGCGGTGGTCAAAGGGGATGCCCTTTCCGCCTCCATCGCCGCCGCTTCCATCCTGGCCAAGGTAACCCGGGACCGGCTGATGGTCGAATACGACCGTCTCTTTCCCCAATACGGCTTTGCGGAAAATAAAGGATACGGGACCGCGGCTCATCTGACGGCTCTCTCTCGGTATGGACCCTGCCCCCTTCACCGGCGCAGTTTCAGCTGGGAGGTGGCGGTATGCGAAGAAAAGGAATGAACTCGCCGAAAATGATCACCCTTGGGGCTGCCAGCCGACTTCTGATGCCGTTGTCATCTTCTCCTCTTGCCGGCCGGCAGAAAATGCTCCGCCCTGGAGGACGGCACCTCGTCGTCAGCTTCTGCGAATCGTTAGAGTCAAGGTCAGCGGCATACAGCATATAGGGAAGGATGATCACTCATGTCCGGGCCACCCCCGTGCCGTGCGCGGCACTCCCGGAGCCACAGGGCTTGCGGAATCAGGTGGCGTTCATGGGATGCGTCCCAGATCGAGCGCTGGCTAGATATTAAAGTTAATCCCCGTCGCTTGACCTTCGGTCCCCATGATGTATAATAATGGCAGGAGAAGAGGAATATGGCAGAATACAGATCCAGTCGTCGGGAGAGAGGACAACGGGGCGAGGGGGCGGCGGCCGACTTTTTAGAAAAGCTCGGCTATAAAATCGAGGCCCGGAATTTTCGCACGCGCTACGGCGAAATCGACCTCATTGCCAGTGATGGGGACACCTTGGTCTTCGTCGAGGTTCGCAGCCGCTATACCGCCAATCTCGGGCCACCAGAAGAATCCATTGGCTATAAAAAGAGAGCGCGCTTGCGGCAGCTGGCGCTGCTTTATTTGTCCGCTTATCCCGGAAGCTGGAAAGGACTCCGTTTCGATGTGGTAACTGTAAATTACACCGGGAGAATGGACCAACCCCTCATTAAACTTTACCGGAATGCCCTCTAAAATGAAGGGCCGGTTTAAAGAATGGCCCGCTGGAGGGACGGCGACTCGCGGAGGAGGCGACCTAAGATCTCTTCCACCACTTCGCGATCGTTGAAGGGAATGCTCGTGTCGCCGACGATGATGGAGGTCTCGTGCCCTTTGCCGGCGATGATGACAATGTCCCCGGGAGAGGCCGCACGCAGGGCCCGTTCGATGGCCTCCCGGCGGTCGACGATGATTTCATAACCCAGGCGCGGGGGTCCTTCCTGCAGGAGCCCTTTCTCTACCTCGCGGGCGATGTCCCAGGGGTCCTCGTGGTAAAGGTTATCCGAGGTGATGACGGCCCAATCAGAATAGCGGGCGGCCACTGCCCCCATGATGGGTCTCTTCAAACGGTCTTTTGCCCCTTCGGCTCCGAAAACCACCAGCAGGCGACCATTGGGGGCGACCTCTCGGCCCATGATCAGGACCTTTTTCAAGGCGTCGGGGTTATGGGCAAAATCGATCATAACGTAGAAGTCCTGTCCAACATCTACGTACTCGTAGTGACCAGGAACGCCAAAGAAGTTTTCGCTGGCCTCAATGGCGGTGGAAAGGTCGACACCCAGGGCCGTGACGACCCCAAAAGCGGCCAGAGCATTGTAAACGTTAAAAAGACCCGGGATTTTCAAGTTAACGTCCCTTTCCCCGGCGGGAGTCAAAAGGCGCAATTGGGTGCCGCGGGCGTCCCAATGTTGCCGGAGGGCGCGAAACTGGGCCCGCTCTTGTTCCAGACCGTACGTGATCACCGTAGCCGCCGGCGGGGTGTGTTTGATGATGTACTCTGAGCTGGGGTCGTCCACATTGATGACGGCAAAAGGATGGGGTTTAACCCCCTGGCCCAAACTGGAAAAGAGTTTAGTCTTGGTCTCAAGGTAGTTTTCAAAAGTTCCATGGAAGTCGAAATGATCCTGGGTGATATTGGTGAAGACGGCTACATCAAATTCACACCCGGTGACGCGTTCCAGGGCTAGAGCGTGAGAAGACACCTCCATCACCACATATTGCACGCCATTGTCCAGCATCTCCCGGAGGAGGGACTGCAGCTGGACGGATTCCGGGGTGGTTCGACCGGCGGGGTAGATCCGGCCGTTGATCTTGTATGCAATGGTACCGATGAGGCCGGTTTTGTAGCCAGCGTGGCTCAGTATGTTTTCGATGAGATAAGTGGTGGTCGTTTTGCCGTTGGTGCCAGTGACGCCGATGACCTTTAGTTTTTGCGCCGGATGACCGTAAAAGGTGGTGCTGATTTGGGCCAGGGCGCGGCGACCGTTGGTCACCTGGACGGCGGGAACGGACGGCGTGTTGGGTAAAGGCTTTTCGGTAACGATGGCGACTGCCCCGCGCCGGATGGCATCGAGGATGAAGCTATGACCGTCTTTTTTGAAGCCTTGAATGGAGACAAAAAGGAAACCAGGCTCCACCTGCCGCGAGTCGTTGGTAACACCCGTGACCGGAATAGAGAGATCACCACTGTAGGTAACGACTTCAACCCCAGAAAGAAGTTCGCTCAACTGCAACGAAAGACACCGTCCCTGTCCCTTTAAGGCTATTCTACGTGCCCAGCCCGTTTTTATGCCGAGTCTAGAGCCTAAAGATTCGACATGGGGCAGAGGATTTCCTTTTATTTTTTACGAAATTGTTAACGACGACCTGGGGTCATTCTCACTCCGGGCTCAACTTCAGCCCCCTTTCCAGCCCCCGATCCAGGCTGCGGTACTGGATGGCTTCGGCCACGTGCTCTTCCGTGATGTTCTCTTGCTCGGCCAGATCGGCGATGGTGCGGGCCACCTTCAAGACCCGGTCATGGGCCCGGGCGCTCAACCCGAGACGTTCGAAGGCTGCCTTGAGAAGAGAACGACTGGCGCGGTCGAGACGGACAAACTGGCGGAGGTGGGGCGTGCGCATTTGAGCGTTGTAAAATAGCCTGGCCTGGGCCAGGCGAGCGAGTTGCCTTTCTCGAGCGGACATCACCCGCGCCAGGACCTTTTCCGACGGCTCGCCCGAGGTCGGATTTTCTAAATCATTATAGAGGAGCCGGGGGACTTCCACCTGGAGGTCGAAGCGGTCCGCCAGGGGACCGGAGAGGCGGTTGCGGTAATCCCGGATTTGCTTCAGACTGCAGGTGCATTCCCGCACTGGATCACCGTAAAATCCACATTGACACGGATTCATTGAACCGACGAGCATGAAATTTGCGGGGTAGGTAAGACCTCCCCTCGCGCGCACTATAGTCACCTGTCCATCCTCCAAGGGCTGGCGAAGAGCCTCTAAGGTTTTTCGAGAAAACTCGGGCAGCTCGTCAAGAAAGAGAACGCCGTGATGGGCCAGACTGACCTCGCCCGGTCTGGGGACCGCTCCACCCCCCACCATGGCTGGGGGAGAGGCGCTGTGGTGCGGGGCACGGAAGGGCCGCCTGTCCAAAAGTCCCCCGCCGGGCGGCAAGAGTCCGGCCAGGCTATAGATCATGCTGACCTCTAAGGCTTCCGCCGGAGTCAAAGGGGGCAGTATTCCTGGCAACCGGCGCGCCAGCATGCTCTTACCGGAGCCTGGCGGTCCGATCATTAAAAGGTTGTGTCCCCCGGCGGCGGCGACCTCGAGAGCCCGCTTCGCCCCCCGCTGACCTTTCACGTCGGCCAAATCTTCCCAGCTGAAGATGTCCCTTACTTTGACCGGGCTCGGCGCCGCCGGCAAAAGCCTTTTCTCCCGGCGGAAATGGGCAACTACTTGGCCGAGAGACTGGGCGGGGAATACCCCGAGATTGGCGACGTTCAAGGCTTCCTGGGCGTTGGGTTCGGGTAAAATGACCAGGCGCTGGCCGCTTCGCTCCATGGCCACGGCGATGGGAAGAACCCCCCGGACGGATCGCAGCCAGCCTTCCAGCGACAGCTCGCCGATCAGCGTAAAATGCCCTACTTCATCTCCCGGGATCTGGCCGGAAGCGGCCAGCAGGCCGACGGCGATGGGAAGGTCGAAGGCGGGGCCTTCTTTGGGGATGTCAGCCGGAGCCAGGTTAACGGTGATGCGGGCCAGGGGGAAGTCCAGTCCAGCGTTTTTGATGGCCGAACGGACCCTTTCCCGTGCCTCCCGAATGGCGACATCGGGGAGACCGACGACGGTAAAAGAAGGCAGCCCATTGGAGATGTCCACTTCCACCTCCACCCGGTAGCCGTTCAAACCATAAAGTGCAGCGGAGAAAACCCGCGCCATCATGTTCTTTCTACCCCCCGTAAACAGGTCATGAGCAAGGGTGGCGACGTCGTCCGGATTTCAAAAGAGCCTGCCTCCTTTTGGTTATTTCGATTGAACGACACAGAGCTATTCACCGTCGCGGGTTTGGTCAACGTAATATCAGCGCCCGTGTTGGGGCTCCGCGAAGGAGCTGTCGTATCTGCCATGACTGGCCCGCGGGAAACACTACCTGCTCGCAATACGGAAAGGAGCTCGCCCGCATTCATCACAGCTCGGGAAACACTACCTGCTCGCAATACGGAAAGGAGCTCCGCTGTATACCATCAGTTAGCAATTTAACCGCTGTTATCCAGCAACAAGAACATTCGTCATCTATAAGCAAAACTCCTGCAAGATTTTAACAAAAGTTCGTCGCTTCTTAAAGGTCTTGTTCACAATTAGCAGGTAAAAGGCCCGCCCGGCGGGGTTTTCATGGTAAGCCCGCGGCCGAATTGCTTCAGATATTGTCACCAAAGATGTAGAGGAAGCGAGTACCTGGTCGAGGCGGCGTCGAATCCACCATCGCCGGTGAGGTCCAGCACCTCCTCCCTTCTTCACCTTCCCAGCATACCTTCTCAGCAAGTCATAGCGAAAAAATAACCTGGGTAACGATCATTATTTGCCTTCCTTTTCCAGAAAACACCAACAAGTATCCGCGCATCTAATTCACCCCAGGGCACGTCAATGCCCTCTATCCACCCTGCGGAACCGCTGGAGCTTTGGCTTGCCAGGCCGGGCAAAACATAGTAATATTAACTCATGATGTCATAAAGCGGCATATTGCGAAGGAAGGACGACCATGCTGGAGAAACCTTCAGCCAAGGATTTGGAGGAGCTTTTAGCCGTTCTTTCCCGTCTGGAAACGCGCTCTCCCGATTTTCCAGACCTGGGGACGGCTGAGGCCGGGATTTACCCTTTGGATGGCGGGGGATGGTTGGTCCAGAGCGGAGCGTTGGCAGCTCCTTTCTTACACGATCTTTATCTTTTCGGCCGGATCCTGGCCGCTCACGCCCTGAATAACATTTATGCGGTTGGGGCTCAACCGCTTCTGGCTTCAACCTTTCTTTTTTGGCGACGTGCGACGGCTGGCGCCGAGCCTGGCTCAACCCCAGGCCAATCCTGGGAGTCCAGCCAGGAGGTCTACCGGGGAGTCCTGGAAACCCTGGCCCAAGCTGGCGTAAAGCTGGGGGGCGGCCAAACAATAGAGGCTGACTTCTTCTCTTTCGGGCTCGCCGTGAGCGGTTTTTCGGCAGGACCGCGGATTTTAACCCGGCGCGGGGCTCGCGTGGGTGACCAGCTGGTTCTGACCAAACCCATCGGGACCGGCGTCGTTCTGGAGGCTTTTCGTCGGGGAAAAGCCGGTTTGGAGGAGCTCCAGGAGGCGGTCAAACTCATGACGGAGCTCAACCGGGAGGCGGCTCTGGTGGCCGTGGAGGTGGGGGCAACCGCATCCACCGACGTCGGTGGCTACGGTCTCTTGGGCCACCTGGCCGAACTGGCTCGCTTCAGTGGTGTCGGCATTAAGCTCCGGGTGGACAAGGTGCCGGTTTTGCGGCCAGCCTGGCGGCTGGTCGATGAGAAGGTCTTCTCTCAGGCTACTTATCATAATCACGAACATTTCTTGCCAACCTTCGAGTTCGATCTGGCCATCCCCCTGGAGCAGCAGCTCCTTTTGGTGGATGCTACCTGGGCCGGCGGCTTGCTGCTGACGGTACCGCGGGAAAAGGTGACGCTTTGCTTAAAGCGCCTGGAGCAATCCGGCGTGGAAGGGGCGGCCGTCATCGGTGAAGCCATCGCCGAGCCAGATCACCGGGTTTGCGTCTTACCTTGACCCAAAAGACGCGGGGAGAAACTGACGAAGAAGGGAGGAGAGTTGACCGGCCTTTCCTGGGGCCTGCCGCGGGCATGGCTTCGCTGGCACGGCTTATCCCATTTGCCACCGGAAACGGCCGGTCCGCGCTGATGGACTATTTTTTGACGGAAACCCAACAGATGATCCGCGACGTCGCCAGGCAGATCGCGGAGGAACGCTTGGCCCCCATTGCTGCCGAGCTGGATGAGACGGAGCGCTTTCCCCGTGAGATCATCGAGATCCTGGCCCAGGCCGATCTGGCTGGGGTGCTAATCCCCGAGGAGTACGGCGGTTTGGGCGGTGGAGTGCTGGAAAACTGTTTGGTGGTGGAAGAGCTGAGCCGGGTTGAATCGGGCACCGCTATCAGTTTTGCGGCCACCTGGTTGGGTATCACCCCCATTCTCCTGGCCGGGAATGAGGAACAAAAACGGAGATATCTACCAAAGGTAGCTTCCGGCCAACTGCTGGCGGCCTTTGCGCTCACCGAGGCCGATGCTGGGAGTGACGCCGGCAACATCAGGACCACCGCCGTTTTGGACGGCGACCACTATGTCTTAAACGGCACCAAACAATGGATCACCAATGGTGGCGAGGCGGACATCTATACGGTCATTGCCTTGACCGATAAGAAAAAAGGGGCCCGCGGGGCCAGCGCTTTCATTGTTGAGAAGGGGACTCCCGGTTTTAGCTTTGGTAAAAAAGAAAAAAAGATGGGTATTCGCGCTTCCACTACTCGGGAACTCATCTTCCAGGACGTGCGCATCCCCCGGGAAAACCTGCTGGGGAAGGAGGGCCAGGGCTTCATTCTGGCCTTAAAAACCCTGGACCGGGCTCGGCCAGGGGTAGGAGCGCAGGCTGTCGGTATCGCCCAGGGAGCCCTGGAGGCGGCCCTGCGTTACGCCCGGGAACGGATCCAGTTTGGCCAACCCATCTCCTCCTTTCAGGCCATCCAACATATGCTCGCGGATATGGCCACCCAGATCGAAGCGGCCCGGGCTCTGGTCTATTCGGTGGCCCGCTACATCGATGCCGGGGCCAAGGAGTTCTCCAAAGAAGCGGCCATGGCCAAGCTCTTTGCTTCCGACGTGGCCATGAAGGTGACTACTGATGCCGTCCAGATCTTTGGTGGATACGGTTACATGCGGGATTATCCGGTGGAGAAGATGATGCGCGACGCCAAGATCACCCAGATTTACGAAGGGACCAACCAAATTCAGCGCAACGAAATCGCTGCTCAGCTCATCAAGGAAGCGGCTTCCCGGAAGAAGAAGTGATCATGGCGGCAGGAAATCTCTCTTTTGCGGCGAATCATTAATAATTATTAGCACCAGGTCTTAAATCCATATAATAAGGCTTGGTAATTAATCCAGCGAAGGGTGACCAGGTTGAAGGTTATCGTTGCCATTAAACAGGTTCCCGATACCGCCGAAGTCAAGATTAATCCGGCCACCAACACCCTAATCCGGGATGGTGTGCCCAGCATCATCAACCCCTTTGACCGCTATGCCTTAGAGGAAGCCGTTCGGATAAAAGAACGTCTGGGCGGCAGCGTGACCGTCTTGAGTATGGGACCGGAACAGGTACAGGAGGCCCTCCGGGAGGCCATATCCCTGGGGGCCGATGAGGCCATCCTCTTGAGCGACCGGGCCTTTGCCGGCTCCGATACCTTGGCCACGTCCTACGCCCTGGCCAAGGCCATCGCCAAGATCGGCGACTTTGACCTCCTCCTCTTTGGCAAACAGGCCATCGACGGGGATACGGGTCAAGTGGGGCCTGAGGTGGCCGAGGTTTTGGGTCTGCCGCATATCACTTTGGTCCGCAAGATCGTCGAACTGGGTGACGGTCGGGCCAGGGTGGAGCGGCTGGTCGAGAGTGGCTGGGAGTTACTGGAAACGCCACTACCCGCCCTTTTCACCGTGGTCAAGGAGATCAATGAGCCGCGGGTGCCGTCAGTGAAGGGGATGTTACGGGCCAAAAAGGTCATGATTACGGTGTGGAAAGCCCAGGATCTTGGAGTCGAGCCGGGCCGAATTGGCCTGGCTGGTTCTCCCACGCGGGTGGCCAAGATCTACACACCGGTTTTTGACCGGGAAGCGGAGATCCTGACCGGAACGCCGGCGGAGCAGGCTCAGGCCCTTTTGAAGAAGTTGGCGGAAAATAGAGTTATTTAGCGGAAGGGAATGGTTGAGCTTTGGTTGAAGGGATCGAGGAAAAAGCGCAGGGAGTATGGGTGTTTGCCGAACAGCGGCAGGGACAGTTTCCGTCCGTCGTCTTTGAACTTTTAGGGGCGGGGCGGCGTTTGGCCGAGAGCAAGGGTGAGGCATTAGGCGCCTTCCTCCTGGGTGGCCGGGATATTGTCAACCAGGCCCAGGCCTTGATCGCCGGCGGAGCGGACCGGGTAGTAGTCGTGGAGGATGAAGCGCTGGCGAACTTCACCGATGATCCCTATGTGGACACCTTGGAGCACCTGGTCAAAAAATATCACCCGGACATTCTCCTCTTCGGGGCTACCTCTACCGGGCGCTCTTTGGCGCCCCGGCTGGCCGCCCGGCTAAAAACCGGTCTGACGGCGGACTGCACGGGGCTGGAGATCGACCCCGAAAAGGGGATTTTATTGCAGATTCGACCGGCCTTCGGTGGCAACATCATGGCCACTGTCGTTTGCCAGGAGCGGCGGCCGCAGATGGCGACCGTCCGGCCGCGCGTTATGAAACGTCTCCCTCCAGATCCGAACCGGACGGGTGAAGTCATCCCGGAGACGGCGCCCAGCTCCTTACGCCGGCGGGTGGCCTTTTTAGATTTTGTGGCCGAGATCCGGGAGACCGCAAACCTGGAGGAGGCCGACGTCATCGTTTCAGGAGGGCGGGGAATGGGGGACCCCAAGAACTTCCGCCTCTTGGAAGAGTTGGCCCGGGCTCTGGGAGGAGCCGTCGGGGCCTCGCGGGCAGCCGTGGACGCGGGTTGGGTTCCGTATTCTTACCAGGTGGGGCAAACGGGGAAGACGGTTTCGCCCAAGGTTTATTTTGCCTGTGGGATTTCCGGGGCCGTCCAGCACCTGGTGGGCATGAAATCTTCCGATATTATCGTCGCCATCAACAAAGACCCGGAGGCTCCCATCTTTAAGGTGGCCACCTATGGTCTGGTGGGAGATGTTCTCGAAATCGTCCCGGCCCTAACGGCCGAGATCAAGCGTTGGCGCGGCGAAAGCTGAGTGGCGGGGTGACGGCAGGTATGCTCGGGGGGACCAATGGCTTGCCACTGTCTGGAATCAAGGTTCTTGACCTCTCGCGGGTCCTGGCTGGTCCTTACTGTACGATGATCCTGGCTGACCTGGGAGCCGAAGTCATTAAGGTAGAGCCGCCGGGAAAAGGTGATGATTCCCGCTCCTTCGGTCCCTTTGTCCGGGGGGAGAGCGCCTATTTTATGAGCCTGAACCGAAACAAAAAGAGCATCGTCTTGAACCTCAAAGAGGGGGCCGGGCGGGAGCTCTTTTTGCGTTTGGTGGAGGGCTTTGACGTCCTGGTGGAAAACTTCCGGCCAGGAACCATGGAACGGCTGGGGC